>Ga0181519_10001716_pt1 | contig 19163 bp, 15 predicted proteins | sample PEATcosm2014_Bin_26_FD_121102 | JGI IMG/M metagenome (GOLD analysis project Ga0181519, IMG submission 121102) | Peatland microbial communities from MTU Mesocosm Facility, Houghton, MI, USA - PEATcosm2014_Bin02_10_metaG | ecosystem: Environmental > Terrestrial > Soil > Wetlands > Peat | place...
ATAGGCGGCGCTGACGCTCGCAGTGCCCGCGCCGGACGGAAACGTGGCCGTCGTGATGTTGCCGTTGGCGTCGTAGGTGAAGCTGTCGACCCGGCCGAGCGGGTCGGTCGTCGACATGATGAAGTTGATCGGCGGCTGCCCGGCCTGGCCGGTCGAGCGCGTATAGCTCCGGTCCTGCTCGACCGCGGAGCCGACGGCCCGGTCGTCGGTCAGGATATAGCCCGCCGGGTTGAAGGTCACCTTGCGCAGATTGCCGTTCGGATCGGTGACGTCGGTCTCGGCATTGAAGCTGTTGGTCGGATCGGGTGTGTAGACGAAACTCGTCGTCTCGCCATTGGTCCGCTGCTGCTGCTGCACCCGGTTGTTGAGGAGCGCGTTGGAACTGGAATAATAGGTGTTGGTCACGACCAGATTGTTGTTCTGGTTCGTGACCGTCTCGATCTGATTATTGGCGTTCCAGGTGTATTTGGTGACGCCGCCATCGGCATCCGTGACCTGGATCAGCCGGTTCCGTGAGTCGTAGGAATAGGTCACCGTCCGCCCGAGATTGTCCCGGGCCTGGGTGATGACGGTATTGCTCGGATCATAGGTGAAGGTGATCGTCCGGCCGCTGGGCGAGCTGATCGAACTCAAATGATTGACCAGGCCCGCCCCCTGCTGCAGGGTGACGCGGTTGCCGAACCGGTCCTGCACGCTCTGCAGAGCGCCGCTTTCCTGCCCGAACTGATAGATCCTGCCGTCCTGCGTCGTCAGCTGATAGACGGTGACACCCGGCGAAAAGACGGAGGCCGGATTGGGCAGGAGCAGCAGGCTCGACTTGTAGAAATACCCCGGCTGGCTCAATGCCTGATAGGTCCACCCGCCGGTAATGCCTTCCCCGGTCAGTCCCACCGTGCCGCAGCCGATCGTGCAGGTGTAGCTCACCCGCGCGCTGAACGGCAGGACCAGCGTCACCGGCACCGCCGTACTCTCGCTCCCGGTCAGATAGAGATTCCAGTCGAAATCCATGCCGACGCCGAAGAGCCGGGTGTTGAAATCCCCCGATTGGTAGACGCGGCCCAGGTCGATCGGGATGACGTCCCGGATCGACAGATCGGTCCACTTCTCATGCCAGGCGCCCGTCGCCAGATCGACCGGGTCGGCGGCGGACGAATCTGAGTTCTGGTTACCCTGTGACGGAGTGCCGCCCTCGTCACAGTTGCATGGCGGCACAAGGCCGAAGAGGGCAGCGGCCTGTTGAAACGGCAGGCTCGCCGCGGTGAAGTCGTAAATCCTGGTGCCGGGATCGGGCTGGACCTGGCTGCCATCCGCCGTGACGGTGCCTTCTCCGTAATGGCCCCAGCCGCCGCGGTCCGGGTCATAGCGCGAGAACGCCACGCGCGCGCCCGGCATCTGATGGGTCGAGTTCGGATACCAGATTTGCGCACCCAGCCACGCGCCGTCCGCGCCGATGATCGTGGCGCCGCCCGGCTGGATCGTGAAATACACCGGCAGCTTGTGGTCGGGCGGGATCGGGAACGGCGTGCGGTCGATCGGGATCGGCGTGATCCCGACCCGGGTCACCGGCTGGCCCTCGGGATCGGTCAGAATGGCGCCCTTCGGGATGTGCACCTCCAGCCCGGGGAAGGCCGGCGTGCCGACCACCACCTCTTGCGCCAGCGGCGAGGCGATCGCCACCTCGTGCTCATGATCGATCTTCGGCAGATAGCTGACGAAGGGCAGCGTCGTCGTCACCCCAGGAGCCGCCTCGACCCCGACTTCGTAATAGCCGTAATCCGCGGCCTCATCCGGACCGGAAGCACGCCCGTCGATGACCAGGACCGAATGGCCGGACGGCAAGCCTGAAAGGACGAAGCTGCCATCCGCGCCGCTGACGCTGCGCACGCCATGGTCGCGCACGACCACGCCGGACAGCGGTTCGCCGGAAGTCGTGAGGATCCGACCTTTGAGCGCCGTGACTCCGGCCGGCGCATCACCCGGCGGCGCGCCGGCACCGGCGGGGGCGGCGGCAAGCGCCAGCAGTGCGAGCGAAGCGAAGACCGGACGAACCCGGCCGAAGAGAGAAAAGCTCATTACATCGCCCCGGTCAGGTCGGAAAGTTGCGAAGCCGCGTCCGGAATGATCTGACGCCCATCGGCCGACACCGTGCCCGCGCCGTATTGCGTCCAGCCGTTTCGGAACGGGTCGTATTCGTACAGATTCGCGCGCGCTTGCGGCATCTGGTGCGTCAGGTTTGGGTAATAGACCCGGATGCCGCGCGGCTGGCCGTCGATACCGGTGACCGTGGCGCCGCCCGGCTGCACCGTGAAATGCACCGGTACTTCGAGGTGGCCCGGCATGGGAAACGGCGTGCGGTCGAGGGGAAAGGGTGTGATCCCGATCCGTGTGACCTTCTTGCCATCGGTGTCGGTCAGCACGGATCCGGCCGGAATATGCAGTTCGAGGCCGGGCAGCACCGCCGAGGTCACGACCACTTCCGCGGTCGTCGGCGACGGGATCGTGACGTCATGCGCGTGATCGATCTTCGGCAGATAGCTGGTATAGGGCAGCACCGTCGTACCTCCGGCCGCCGCAGTCACCCGGATCTCGAACAGCCCGTAATCGGTCTTACCGTCGCCCGACGCGTGCCGCCCGTCGATGGTCAGCACCGACAGGCCGGGCGGCACGCGGGTCAGGAGAAACCTGCCTTGGGCATCGGTCCGCGTGCCGACCGTGCCATCCCGCAGTGCGACATTGACCAGGGGCTCGCCCTCGACGCTCATCACCCGGCCCGAGAGTGCGGTGACGCCAGGTGCTGCCTGGAGCGGCGCGTCGGCTGCCGGCCGCGGAGTATCCGCCGCAGCCGGGCCGGTGAGGCCGGTCAGCAGCACGCCCAGAGCGGCCAGGCGGAACCGCGGCGAAGATGCGAAGGAGCGCATGGTCGAGACTTTCATGAGGCGAGCGGCCGAGGCGGAAGGGGAAAGCAGGGTCATTGCGCGGTCACCCCAACCGTGACGTTGCCCGTGGCTGCACTCACCGAGGAGATCGTCACCGTGTTTGTCCCCGCAGGACCCATGGTCAGCACGCCCGTGCTGTAGCTCGTCCCGCAGCCTTGGCCGGTGCTCGTCGGCGGACCCGCCGGGGTGCCGGAACCGCCGCCCAACGGGTTGCTCGCCCCCGCCCACCTGCCATTGATCCATTCAAACCAAGTACCCTGGGCGTTGAGTGTGAAAGCGTGGCCGCCCTGCGACATCACGAGCTCGATGCCGAAGCCGCCGTTCGCTTGGGTGCCGTTCAGCAGGAGGGCATGATCCCCGGCTCCGTCGGTCTGTGTGCCGAAGCTCCAATTCCCGTCGATTCCGACCAGGCTGCCGCTTCCGCCGTAGCTTAAAGTCGTGCCGTCCGGCGAGAGCCCGAGCACCGTCACGGTGTAACATGCGCTCGAAAAACTCGAATCAGCGGTCACCGCGATATTCGCCGTCTGGCCGGATGCCGAGGTCGGGAAAGTCACCTGCACGTTCTGGCCGGGTGCGGTCGTGGTCAGCGATGCGGCCGTGCCGCCGATCGTTGTGCTGCCGATTGCATCCGGCGGCACGCTGTAGAGGGTGAGCGCCGCCGTGCCGGTGGCGCTGCCGCACGGCGTCAGCAGCATGGTATAGAGCCCGCTTACCGGCAGGGTCAGCGCATGCGAGAAATCAGTCGAGCTCGACTGCGTGCTGCTGTAGAGCGCGGTCGTGCTGCCGGGCTCGGTGATCGAGATCGTGAAGCAGCCTTGGTCGAGATTGCTGTCGGCCACGGTCAGCAGGCTGACGCGGCTGTTCGCCGTCCCGTTGAATGCGAGCTGCGCCGTCGACCCGGGCGAAGCGATCGTCGCCGTGAAATCCATGGCGCCCATCGCGCTCGCACCGGCGTCGTAGAGCGTCATGGAAACGCTGCCTGTATTCAGCCCCGTTTGGGTCAACTCGGCGGTGTAGGTCCCGGTGGTCGGCAAGGTCAGCACGCCGGTGAGGTTGCTGGTGCCGCCGAACCCGGACAAATACAGCTCGGTCGTGCCGTTCGGTTCAAAGATCGTGACGTAGTTGGTCGCAGAAGCGAAAGACGAACTGAGCTGGGTCAGCAACTCGACGGGCTGGTTGGCGGTGCCGGAAAAACTGAGCATCACCGGGCCGCCTGGCGCCGTCACGCTCTCGGCGACCGTCGGACCGCCGATGCTCAAGGTCCCGGTTACCGGCAGGTCGAGCTGCATCGTGACATCGCCGGTCGCCGGGCTGCTGGGGGTTAACTGGGCGACGTAAGTTCCGGTCGTCGGCAGGGTCAGCACGCCAGAGACGTTGAAGCTGCTGCTGAACCCGGTCGAGAAGAGCTGGGTCCGGCCGTCGGGCTCGGTGATCGAGATCGTGTTGGTCGTGCCCGTGAATGCGGATGCGAGTTGGGTGATGAGTTCGACGGACTGCCCCGCCGTGCCGGAAAAACTCAAGGCCACGACGTCGCCGGGTGAGGCCACATTCGATGCGACCGGCGGTCCGCCGGCGATGATCGTGGTGGCGATCGGCTGGTCGAGGGACATGGTGACATTGCCGTTGCCGGCTTGGGTCGGCATGAAAGTCACGGTATAGGTCCCTGTCGCCGGCAGCGTGAGCACGCCGGAGAGATTGCTCGCGCCGAACGCCGCCGAATAGAGCTTAGTCTGGCCGTCGGGTTCGATGATCGTGACCACATTCGTGCCGGAGAAGGTGGAATCCGGCAACGTGACCAAGCGGACCGCTTGACCGGCCGTCCCGGCAAAATTCAGGGTCATGACATCGCCGGGGGTGGCCGCGTCGCTCACCGTCACGGACGGGCCGCCCAGCGTCAGCATGCCCGAGACCGGCGTGTCGAGCTGGATCGACATGTCGCCCGTGGACGGACCGGCCGGGGTGAATTGAACCGTGTAAGTCCCCGTCACCGGCAAGATCAAAGTGCCGCTGAGGTTGCTGACGCCGCCGAATCCCGCCGAATAGAGCTGGGTCTGGCCGTCCGGTTCGATGATCTCGACGCTGTTGGCCCCGAAATTGGTCATGCTCGGGTCCTGCAGCAGGGTCACCAGATCAACCGCCTGTCCGGCCGTGCCGGCAAAGGTCAAAACGACCGCATCGCCGGGTTCCGACGTGAGATTGCTGGTGACCGCGGAACCGCCGGCGGTGAGTGTGCCGGTGATCGGCGTGTCGAGTTGGATCGACATGATGCCGGTGGCCGGACCGGCTGGATTGAACTGGACGGTGTAGGTCCCCGTTGTCGGCAAGCTCAGCGGACCACTCAGTTTGTGATTACCACCGAATCCGCCCGGAGTAGAATAGAGCAGTGTCTGTCCATCCGGCTCGATGATCTCAACACTGTTGGCTCCGAAGTTCTCGAAGCTGGGATCTTGCAGCTGAGTGACGAGATCGACCGACTGTCCAGCCGTGCCGGAAAAGGTTAATACGGTGGCGTCGCCGGGCTCCGATGTCAAATTGCTGGTGAACGCGGGACCGCCGGCGGAGAGTGTGCCGGCGATCGGCGTGTCGAGTTGGATCGACATGGCGCCGGTGGCCGGACCGGCGGGATTGAACTGTACAGTGTAATTCCCGGTCACTGGCAATGTTAGCGGGCCGCTGATGTTGTGGTTTCCATTGAACCCAGAAACAGAATAGAGCTGCGTCTGGCCGTCCGGTTCGATGATCTCAATGCCGTTGGCCCCGAAGTTGGTGAAGCTGGGATCTTGCAGCTGTGTCACCAGATCGATCGACTGACCGGCTGTGCCGGTAAACGTCAAAACGGTCGCATCGCCCGGCTCGGATGTCAGATTGCTGACGAATGCGGCACCGCCGGCCGTCAGCGGGCCCGTTATCGGCGCCTCGACCTGAATGGAAAGGTCGCCCGTCGCCGGACCGGCCGGTGTGAACCGCACGGTGTAGGTTCCGGTCGTCTGCAAGGTCAGCGGTCCGCTGACATTGTGGTTGCCATCGAATGCCGCCGAATAGAGCTGGGCCTGTCCGTCTGGATCAGTGATCCCTACGACATTCGCCCGAAATTGGTGAAGCTGGGATCTTGCAGCTGTGTCACCAGATCGATCGATTGCCCGGCCGTACCCGCAAAAGTGTAGGTCGGCAGTTCGCCCGGTACCGCCAGATCCGGTGTGGCGGCCGGTCCGCCGATCGTGAGCGTGCCGCCAAAAGGCGGCGGCGGTACGTTGTACAGTGTCAGCGGCACGGCACCCGTGCCGCTGCTATTCGACACGGCGAGCACATAGGTTCCGGTGCTTGGAAGGGCGAGCGCCCTCATGAAGCGGTTCGCGCCGTTCGGTACGGTTGCGGCATCGAATGCCAGGCTGACGAGCCCGCCATCCGGCGCGTATAGCGCAAAACTTCCGTTCCCAAGCGTGGTCGCCGCCGATTCGACCACCGACGGTGTTTGGCCGCCCACTGCATCGAATAGGAACACTGCAACCTCGCCGGCGGCCGGGAGACTGGCAGTGGCCGTAACGCCTGAACCGAGTGCCGGAAACGACAGCCGCTGTGCCGACACAACCGCGCCGGCGGCAAACCCGCCTGGGGCGACGATCAGATCGCTGGATGCCGTCGCCTTGCCGGAAGGCGCTCCGACTGTGAGGCGCCCCGAAGAGGCCGCCGGCACGGTCGCGACAATCGTCGTCGGCGTGGCGCTGACGATCGGCATGGCCTGGCCATTGACTGCGACCTTGCCGTTGACCGGGTCGAAATTGCTGCCGGTAATCGTCACCGTGCCGCCGGGTGCGACCGTCGCCGGCGCAAAGCTTGCGATTTGCGGCGCGGCCGGGGTCGGCACGACGATAAAATTTGCCGTGCTGGTCACGCTGCCGGCCGGGGCCGTCACCGAGACCGGGCCGGTCGAAGCGCCGGCCGGCACAGCCACCGAGATCGATGTCGGTGTTACCGCGGTAGGCGTCGCCGGGGTGCCGTTGAAATTGACCGTCGTGTCCGCGATGGTGTCGAAACCGGTGCCGCCGATCGTGACGACCGTGCCCGGCACGCCTGTCGGCGGGCTATATCCCACCACCGCGACCGCCGTTATCGGATTATTCGCAACCGAAAGGATGTTTCCCGTAGCGTCGTAAATGTATTGAGCGCTGCCATTGACCGGATCGACGACACCGACCAAGCGCCCGTCCGGGTCATAATAATACTGCGCGTTGTCGGCGCGGGCGGTTCCCGCGACGAGCGCCGCGACGAACAGCGTCACCGACGAAATATACCGTAGAGCGGAGCTGCGGGCGTTGCCCGCCGACACCAAACTGCTTGCCACCGCTTGCTCTCCGCTCGTTAGGAAACCGGGAAGGCCAACTAGCAAATAAGTTGCGCCCATCTCCGGTCGAGATTTCTTGTGCTGATAGCAAGCGCTCCGTCGGGAAGACAACCGGAAAATTATCGCACTGGGTTCAATTCTTGTTTGACAACGCCATCTATGGCTGCTAGCGGAGGTGTTTCATTCAATCATCCGGAAACTCTTGTTTAGCACATTCTAATGCGCACCATCGGTAGTCTTTGCAGCCAATCAGGAACGGGAAAATTTCCTCGAGTATGACGATACGTCAGTATGCAATATTTGTGACGCTCCTTATTATGCCGTCGGTTGTGCTGCATGCGGGGGAATCAGACCTGGCTGGGCGCGCGGTCGGTAGTGTTCCGCTTGGCGTTCCCGCCATTGCCAGCGGCATTGCTGCCGAGCCGGTACTGGTCAACTACGGCGAGTTTCTCTTCGGTTCACCGCTGCTCTCGGCCGATCAAACTGTGGCGTGCGTTTCCTGCCACGACGCCCGGTTCGGCTACGCCGACAGCCATAGGCTCGCCGTCGGGATTGGCGGCGCTACGGGCCGGCGCCGGGCGCCGCCCTTGTTCAACCTCTTCAATGCCAAGGCGCTGATGCTGGATGGCCGGGCCGCCAGTCTGGAGGATCAGGTCCATATTCCGCTCGAAGCGCCCGACGAGATGGCGATCGACTGGCCGGCTGCGCTCGACCGGCTGAAGGATTTGCCGGAGACCAAACGCCTCTTATCCGCGCGACCGGCGACCACGCTCGACCGCGACCTTGTCCTCACATCCCTTGCCGCCTATGTCCGCACGCTGGTCGCGGGCGGCTCGGCGTTCGACCAGTATTACTTCGCACACGACGAATCGGCGATCAGCGAGGACGCCAAAGAGGGATTCCGGCTGTTCGTGCGCAAGGGCCGGTGCTCCGGCTGCCATCAGGTGACCGGCGTTTCGGCGCTGCTCACCGACCATAATTTCCATGCCACCGGCATCGGCTTCGCCGACGGCAAATACGCCGATGACGGCCGCTACGAGGTCACCTGGAACGACGCGGATCGGGGCGCCTTCAAGACGCCTACATTGCGCAATGTCGCGCTCCGGCCGTATTTCATGCATGATGGGAGCTTGAACTCACTCCGCGCGGTGATCGAGTATTACAATCGAGGTGGCAACCGCACTGCGCCCAATCTCGACGGCCGGATCCAGCCGCTCTACCTGACCGAGGCGGAGATCAAGGAGATCCTGGCATTTCTCGACACGCTCAACTCGACGGTCGTGAGCTATCGGCCCTGGGCCGATGGCGGGACAGAGCATCCGTGACGCCGCGGATGTGCTATGGAATTGGATGGAAGACGGCGTGTCTTCATTCGCGGCGCGTGCGCCGGATCGAGGATTGTCGGGCGATGTCAGGCGGGGTCTGCACACCGATCGCGGAGGTCGCGGATTTGTGGCTTATGGGCGCGTTTACCGTCCCCCGGATTGGGCCATGCTCAAGCTGATACATCCGCCGGAGCCCGCCGACGAGCCGGTGCCCGGCCTGACGGCCGTCGAGTTTCTTCTCCGGTCCGGCAAGCTCGGCGCCGATGCACTCGATCGTGCCCGCAGGAGTGCGGCCGAAGCCGGCGAGCCGGTCGAGGCCGCCCTCACCAAGCTCGGGCTGGTCTCCGAGCGCGATCTGGCGGAGGCGTTCGGCGCGGCGCTCGGATTGCGCGTGCTGACGGCATCCGACCTGCCCAAGGACAAACTGCCGCTGCCGGAAGCCAGCTCTAAATTCCTGCGCCATTTCCGGGTGCTGCCGGTTGCCGTCAGTGGCGATGCGGTGGATCTCGCCATGGCCAATCCGCTGGACGACTATGCCGCGAAGGCGGTTTCCCTGCTGGCCGTCCGTCGGGTTCGTCGGCTGGTGGCGACGTCCGGCGACATCGACGCCGCCCTCGACCGCCTGCTTGATGAAGACGCTGCCGGCGAAGCGTCCGACACTGCGGCGACCGGCACGGAAGATGTCGAGCGCCTCAAGGATCTGGCCAGCGATGCGCCGGTCATCCGCCTGGTCAACCAGATCATCGCGCGCGCCGTCGAGACCCGCGCCTCCGATGTTCATATCGAGCCGGCGGCCGACCGGCTGATCATCCGCTATCGGATCGACGGTCTGATGCGCGAGCTCGACTCACCGCCCTTGCGCCTGCGCGACGCCGTGATCTCGCGCGTCAAGATCATGGCCAAGCTCAACATCGCCGAGCGCCGGCTGCCGCAGGACGGGCGCATGTCGTTCAGCGTGCGTGGCACCGAGATCGATTTCCGGGTGGCGACCGTGCCGACCATCCATGGCGAGAGCGTCGTCATCCGCATTCTCGACCAGGGCCAGCTCTCGCTCGATTTCGGCAATCTGGGCTTCGACGAGGCGGCGCTGCAGCGCTACCGCGCTTTGCTGGAGCAGCCGCACGGCATTCTCCTGGTGACCGGGCCGACCGGCAGCGGCAAGACCACGACGCTCTACGCTTCGCTGGCCGCGCTCAACGCGCCCGAGCGCAAGATCATGACCATTGAGGATCCGGTCGAGTACCAGCTCGAACGGATCAATCAGGTCCAGGTGCAGAGCCAGATCGGCCTCACCTTCGCGCGGGCGCTGCGGTCCTTCCTGCGCCAGAACCCGAACATCATCATGGTCGGCGAGATCCGCGATCTGGAGACGGCGCAGATCGCCGTCCAGGCTGCCCTCACCGGTCATATGATCCTGTCGACGCTGCACACCAACGATGCGGCCAGCGGTGTCACAAGGCTCCTCGATATGGGGGTCGAGGATTACCTGCTGACCTCGACCGTAAACGGCATCGTGGCGCAACGGCTGGTGCGCAAACTGTGCCTCTCCTGCCGGCAGCCCTATGAGGCGCTGCCCGGTTTCACTTCGCGCTTTGCGCCCGGGCTCGACCGGCCGGTGACGCTCTATCGGGCCGGTGCCTGTCCCGATTGCGGCGGCAGCGGGTTCCACGGGCGGACCTCCATTCTCGAGATCCTGGCCGTCAGCGACGGGATCAGGCGGCTGATCCTCGACCACGCGCCGGCGGGCGAGATCCGGCGGGTCGCGGTCTCCGAGGGCATGCGCACGATGCAGGAGCATGGTGTCGCCAAGGCGCTCGCCGGCATCACCACGATCGAGGAGGCGCTGAGCGTCACCCGCGATGCCTGAAGCGCTGCGCATATTCCGCTATCGGGCGCTCAACCGCGCCGGCGAAAATGTCCGCGGCCAGTTGGCCGCGCGCGACCGCAGCGCGGCCGTGGCGCGGCTACAGGCGCAGGGTCTGGTGCCGCTCTCGGCCGAGGCGGAAACCGGCGGCTCGCTGGCCCAGCTATTGCGCCGGGACGTCACCGGCAGCTTCAGGCTGTCCGTCAAGCAGCTCGCGGATTTCATGCAGGAATTGGCGAGTCTGGTCGGCGCCGGCATCCCCGCCGAGCAGGCGCTGGCACTTCTGGCCGGGCGCGAAGCCGGGCTGAAGCGCCGGCGCGTGGCCGAGGAGTTGCTGCGCCGCTTGCGCAACGGCGCCAGCCTCGCCGACGCCATGGCGGCCGAGGCCAAGATCTTCCCCCCGGTCGCGCTCGGCATGGTGCGCGCGGGGGAAGCGAGCGGCGCCTTGGATTCCAGCCTGACGCGGCTGGCGGACTACTTGCGGCGTAGCGCCGATGTGCGCGAAGCCGTGCAATCTTCCCTCGTATATCCGGCCATCCTGCTGGCCACCGCCCTGGGTTCGGTCATCCTGATCCTGACAGTGGTGCTGCCGCAGTTGAAGCCGATCTTCGCCCATGCCCATACCGCACTGCCCTTCGGCACCAGGCTGGTGCTGGCGGCGAGCGACGGCTTGCGGGCATATTGGTGGGCGCTGCTGCTCGGCACTCTCGTGCTGGCATTCATGCTCCGGCGCCTGCTGCGCGACCCGGCGATCCTGGCGATGCGCGACCGGCTGCTGCTGCGGATTCCGCTCCTCGGTTCGGGGATCCGGCGCGCCGAGACCGCGCGTTTCGTGCGCATTTTGGGGGCACTCGCCGGCGCCAATGTGGCGCTGCCGACGGCGCTGGCGCTGAGCCAAGCCGTGCTGGTCAACACCGTCATGGCCGAGGCGGTGGCGGTGGTCGCGAAGCAGCTCAAGGAGGGCGGCGGCCTGGCCGAACCGCTCGCAGCTTCCGGAGTCTTCCCGGATCTGGCGATCCAGTTCATCCGCATCGGCGAGGCCACGGGCCGGCTCGACGAGATGCTGCTGCGCCAGGCGGATCTTTTCGACGGTGAGGTGCGCCGGCAGATCGATCGCGGCCTGGCCTTGCTGGTGCCGGCCGTCACCATCGTGATGGGCATGCTGGTGGCCGGCATCATCACCTCGGTCATGACCGCGATCCTCAGCGTCAACGATGTATTCCGGTGACGACATGAGCGCCCCGCATCGGCAGCACGGCTTCACGCTCCTGGAGATGCTGGTCGTGCTGGCGATCCTGGCGGCGGTCGTCGCGACGGCGATGCCCGCGATCGGTCATGGCGGCACGGAATTGCGCGGCCAGGCTTACGAGCTGGCCGCCGAACTGCGGGGATTGCGGGCCGCGGCAACGCGCAGTGGGGCGGTGACCGAATTCGCGCTCGACCCCGGCACCGGCAGCTACTTTCTCGGCGATGCCAAGGTCGCGCTGCGGCACGGCGTCATCCTGACCTATCGGGTCGGAGACCCGCCGCTGGTCGGCGACACGATCGACCATCTGGCCTTCTATCCCGATGGCAGTTCGAGCGGCGGCACCATCACGCTTGAGCACGATGGCGGGCGCATGACGCTCACCATCGCGCCGATGGATGGCAGGATCGCGATCGATGGCTGAGGCGACCGCAGAACGGGCGGAGTCCGGCATGACGCTGCTCGAGGTGATCGTGGCGCTGGCCATCCTCTCTTTCGGCCTCGCCGCCCTCTTCGACACGGTCGGTCTGGGGCGAGCCACCGCGTCGGTCGCCGATCAGCAGCGCGCGGCGACGGTATCCGCCCAGTCGCTCCTGGCCGAACTCGGCCGGACGCGGCCAGTCGTCGACGGCTCGACCGAAGGCGTCTTCCCGACCGGGCAGCGCTGGCGCCTCGACATCAAGCCACTGGATGCCGCCGGGTCGGGGCCGCTGCAAGGGCATGAGGTCACCCTGGTGGTCAGCTGGCCGGACAATGAGCAGAGCCGGTCGGTCGTCTTCGGCACGCTGGTCTTGGCGGGCTCGCCATGACGGTCCAGCGCAGCATCACCCGGCATCCGATGGGATTTACCCTGGTCGAACTCTTGATCGCCCTGACCTTGCTGGGCTTCCTCACGATGCTGATGCTGGCCGGCTTCGAAGTCTCGGTCGATGCCTGGCGGCGGGTCGAGGCCCGCGGCACCGCCGGGCGCGACGGGCAGAGCGCGCAAGCCATCCTGCGCGACCGGCTGTCCCAAGCCTATCCGGCCGTCCTGACCGACGAATCCGGCGCGCATCGCATCGACTTTGCCGGGGGGGCCGACCGGATCGAGTTCTTGGCGCCGCTGCCGGAACGCGAAGGCGCCCGGGTCTTCGTCCGCTATCGCCTCTATCGCGACGGCGCCACGTTGCGTCTCGCCTGGTCGATGACCGGTCTTGAAGATCCGGCTGCGCCGCCGCAGGGCGACACAATCGTGCTCGATGATCTTCGAGCCTTCGAGATCGCGTATTTTGGCGTCGACGATCCAGCCGCACCGCCGCATTGGCAGAATAGCTGGATCGGCCGGACCGGTCTGCCGCCGCTGATCCGCCTGCATGTCGTTCGAGCCTCGGGCGAGACCGCTCGGTGGCCCGATCTGGAAGTGGCTCCCCTGGTCAACGCCGACGCACGATGCGTCTTCGACGCAAGCGATGGCGCATGCCGCGGCTTGTGATCCCGGCGGCGATGGAGCAGCGCGCGCGCCAGGCGCTGGCGCTGCTCAGGGACGGGCTCGACTGGTGGCTGGGCGAACTCCACGGCATGGTCCCGGGTTTCGTCAGATCCCTGCTCGGCGGCCGGGCGCCGCCGCTGTTCCTCGCGCTGCAAGACGAGGCTCTCCGGGTGCAGGAGGGCTCGGGCCAGGTTCTTGGCACTCTGCCGCTCGACGGCACGGGGCCGTTGCCGGAGGGTCTGGCCGAGCGCGCCGCCGAGGCCGGTGCCATCGTGCTCATCTTGCCGGAATCTTGTGTGCTGCAGCGGACCATCGAACTCCCGCTTTCTGCCGAACGCGAACTCGATGCGGCCATGTCCTTCGAGATCGACCGGCAGACGCCGTTCGGCCCCGGCCAAGCCTATTGCCGCTACCGGGTCCTTGCCCGCGATCTCGGCCGCAAGAGCCTGCGGGTCGAGCTGGCCGCAGCACCGCGCGCCGTCGTCGATCCGGCGCTCGACGCGGCCCGGTCTTACGGCCTCGCCGCCGGCGCAATCTGGATCGCAGAGGACGATCTGCAGCCGCCGCTGGATCTGTTGCCGCGCCGGGAAAGCTTTCGCGGCGGCCTCTGGGGACCTGAGCCGTGGCGGCCGATCGCTGCGGCGTCTGCCCTGCTGCTCGTCCTTGGCACCGGCGCCATTGCCTGGCACCGCCATGGTCAGGCGCTGGAGCTGACAGAAGAGGTCGCGAGACGGCGGGCGATCGGACACCGGGCGCAAGCCTTGCGCGACGAGATCGAGACGGCCGAAGCGGCCGCGCAATTCCTGCCGGACAAGCGCCGGATGCCGCCTTCCATCGAGATCGTCGATACGCTGAGCCGGGTCCTGCCCGATGATTCCTGGGTCTTCGGCCTCGACCTCTCACCCCGGGAGGTTCGGATCGAAGGCTTTGCCGGGAATGTTCCGGCTCTGATCGAGCGGCTGCAGCAGATCCCGATCTTCGAGGCGCCGCAGCTGCGGGCACCCGTGATCCGCGGGCCGTCCAACAGCCGCGACCGCTTCGACCTGGCGCTGGCGCTGAAGCCGCGGGGCGAGCAGTGATCGTCTCGCCGCTCATGCGCCGCCTCGCCGCCCTGGCGATTCTCGTCGCCCTCGCCTGGCTCGGCTGGAGCGTCATCGCCGAACCGGTGCTCGACGGCATGAGCCGGGACAGCGCTACCATCGCGCATGCACGGCGCAGCTTGGCCGATTACGATCAGCTCGGCGCCGAACTGCCCGGCCTCGAGCAGCGCCTCGGCCGGATCCGTGCCGGCGGCGCCGACACCGCCGGGTTTATCGACGGCACGGCAAACCCGGCCATCGTCGCGGCCAAGCTCCAGGGCGATGTCCAGCGTATCGCCGCCGCGGCCGCGGTCGCCCTGCGCAGCAGCCAGACCTTGCCGCCGGTCAAGGAAGGCAGTTTTCGGCGCATCGGCCTGCAACTGGATTTGGGCGCCACGCCCGCCGCCTTGCAGCGGCTGCTCTATCAGATCGAGACGGCGACGCCGTACCTCTTCATCCAGAAACTGTCGATCCACCTGCCGGAAGACGGTACGGCGCCGGCGGCGCCCGATGGGCAGCCGCAACTGACGATCCGGCTTGAGGTGTGCGGCTATCAGCGCGAGGGCGGCGCATGAGCCCGCGGTCGCGCCGGACGATCTCCGCCTCGGTCGGGCTGGTCGCCGTCCTGGCCGTGCTCGCCGATTTGGCCCGAGTGCCCGACGCCGCAGAGTCCCGCCCGGCGATACTGCCGGCGCCGCGTGCCCCGGTTGCCGTACCCGCCCTCAAACCGGTCGAAGCCTATGCGGCGATCGTTGAGCGCGTGCTGTTCCAGCCGAGCCGGCAGCCGGCTCTGCCGCAACCGCCGAAGCCGGCGCTGCCAATCGCCCAAGCCGCCGCAGCGGCGCCGCCACCGCCTCCTCCTCCGCCGCCGCCTCCCGTGCTGATGCCGATGACCTTGCTCGCCGTGGTGATTTCATCCGACCGGCGCGAAGCGGTGCTCGGCCTTACGGGCGGCAAATCCTCGACCCTGGCCGAAGGCGAGGGGCTGGAGGGCTGGGTGCTCGCCAAGGTGCTGCCGGACCGTGTGGTCTTCCGCAAGGCCGAGACGGAGCAGGAAGTGCCGTTTCCGGTCGCCAAACCTGCCGCCCGGCCGCCCCAGGCGCCGCATGGTCCGATTCAACCCTCGCCGCAGACGCCGCGGCCACATTGAAGTCCGCCAAGGAACCTTACGACCGTGCCCAGTAAATTACGGACCCTGCTGCCGACCGTCCTGGCGGCAACGCTTGCCGCCTGTGCTGCGGATACCGCGACGATGCGGGACGCGGCAGCGCCGGCTCCTCCCGTCACGGCACAGGCCCGCCCGCCCGCCGCTGTCCTGGAATCCGGCCCGAGCGTGAACGCCAAGGTCTCGCCACCGCTCGTCACGGCCGAAGTGGTGCATGGCGCGGAAACCATCAGCCGCCCGCGGGCAAGTGCTGCAGCTTCCCAGTCTCAAGATGGCGGCGACTTCACCTTCAACTTCGAAAACGTCGAGATCAAGGATGTCGTCAAGGCGGTGCTGGGCGACATGCTGCAACTGAACTATTCGGTGGCGCCCGCGATCCAGGGCACGATGACCTTGCACACTTCGCGTCCGATGAGTCGCGCCGCGGTCCTCCCGAACTTCGAGGCGGCGCTGCGCCTCGCCGGGGTGGCATTGGTTGCCGGACCGCAGGGCTATGAATTGCTGCCGCTGCCGGAAGCCGTCCATCGCGCAGGCTTGGCCTTGCCGCAGCAGATCGGCCTGGCGCCGGGGTTCCGTCTCGAACTCGTGCCGCTCAAATTCGTGTCGGCGACCGAGATCCAGCATGTGCTCGAACCGGTCTCGCAGCCGGGTACGATCGTCCGGGTCGATCCGGTCCGCAATGTCGTGCTGCTCGCCGGCACCGAAGCCGAACTCGCCAATCTGCTGGACACCATCGCGATCTTCGATGTCGATTGGCTGAAGACTCAATCCTTCGGCCTCTACCCCTTGCATTTTGCCTCGGCCAAATCGGTCGCCACTGAACTCGGCCAGGTGATCGGCCCGCAAACCCCCTTGGCCGGTCTGGTCCGGATCGTGCCGATCGACCGGTTGAACGCCATTCTCGTCGTGTCGCCGCGCGCCGCCTATGTCGACGAGATGCGTGGCTGGGTCGAGCGCTTTGATCGCGGCGGCGACAAGCCCGATGCCCGCCTCTATGTTTATCATGTGCAGAACGGCAATGCCGAAGACCTGGCCGGTGTGCTCGGCAAAGTGATCGGACAACCCAAAAGCGCCGGATCGAGCGCCACCGGTGCGGCCGCCGAGGGCGCCGGCAGCGAAGCTCAAGCAGCACCCGCCTCGCTCGCGACGCCGGCGCTGCTGCAGCCGGCACCGGGGGCGGGAGCCGGTGCCGCGGCTCAAGGTGCCGGCGAGCCGCGCATCACGGCCGATGCGGCCAATAACGCACTGCTGATCATGGCGACGCCGGCGCAATACAAGGTCATCGAAGAGGCGATCGACCAACTCGATACCATCCCGCTACAGGTCATGGTCGAGGCCAGCGTCGCCGAAGTGACCCTGACCAAGGATCTGAGCTACGGCGTGCAATCCTTCTTCAAGAACGGGCCGGCGCAGACGCTGCTAAGCCAGGCGGCACCGCCGCTCGGCCTCAGCACCGGCGGCCTGTCCTTCGCCTTCACCCGCGGCACCAGCATCAACGCTGTGCTCGACCTGCTGTCCACGGTCAGCACGGTGAAGGTCCTCTCGGCACCGACCGTCATAGTGCTGAACAATCACACCGCTTCGCTCGATGTCGGCAACCAGATTCCGGTGGCGACAGCCTCAGCCGTCAGCGTGCAGGCGGCGCAAGCGCCGGTGGTCAATACGATTCAGCAGCAGATCACCGGCATCATCCTCAAGGTAACGCCGCGCGTGAACCAGGGCGGGCTGGTCCAGATGGATCTGAGCCAGGAGGTCAGCGAGCCGGTCATTCTGCCGGGCAACGTCACCAGCTCGATCCAGTCGCCGACCATCCAGGAACGCAAGATCGAGACCACCGTCGCCGTGCAGGACGGCCAGACCCTGGCGCTGGGCGGGCTGATCTCCGACAATGTGACCTCCGGCATCACCGGCGTGCCGTGGCTGAGCGAAGTACCGGTCGTAGGATCCTTGTTCGGTACGACCAACGACAGCATCACTCGTTCCGAGATCATCGTCCTCGTGACGCCGCATGTCGTGCGCGACGCCCAGAGTGCCGCCGGCATCACCGATGAACTCCGCACCAAATTACCGCTCACCCATGTATTCGACGGCACGCATTGAGCCGTGCCGCCGGCCGGGCTTCGCCCTGGTCGCGGTGCTGTGGCTGCTCCTGCTCTTGAGCGTGATCGGCGGCATGCTGCTGCGCGGCGCCGAGAGCGAGCGCGACGGGGCTCTGACCGAGATCGCGCTTACCGATGCCCGGCTCCTCGCCGATGCCGGCATCAACCGCGCGATCCTGAGCGTCGCCAATCCGCAGGATCCGTTGAAATGGCGCCTCGACGGCACGGCCCAAACGCTGCATCTGCTCGGGCATGACGTCGATGTCTCGGTCGAGAGCGAAGCCGCCAAGATCGATCTCAACCTGGCGCCGCGCGATCTGCTGGCGGCACTGTTCCGCAGCCGCGGCGTGGCGCCCGGCGATGCCGGCGACATCGCCGACCGGATCGTCGCCTGGCGCTCGCCGCTGGCGCCGGGCGAGCCGGATGAAGCGGCCGACCGGTACCGCGACGCGGGGCGATCCTATCGTCCGACTCACGAACCCTTCGGCTCGATCGACGAACTCCGCCTCGTGTTCGGCATGACAGACGCGCTGCAGGCCGGCCTCGTCTCCGCCGTCACCGTCTATTCGCGCAACCCCTCGGTCGACCGGCAGGTCGCCGGCACCATCGTGCTGCGGGCGCTCGAAGAAGCAGGCGATACTCTGGCCGCAAGCCAGCGTGCCGCGCGCGACAAGGGCCATGCGTCGGGCGTCGACCGGGCGCCGGTGCTCGGCGAAGCGCTGAGGATCACGGCGCGCGTCGCGAACGGTCAGGTGACGGTGCTGCGCACCGCCGTCATCCGCGTCACCGGCGACCGGCGTGTGCCGTACTGGGTGCTGGCCTGGCGGTAATATCATGGGCGCAAACGGGTCTGGCGGGAGCGACGCCCACGCGGAACGAACGTCTGCTCTCGAGCACGTCATCATGGCGTCGGAATGACGGCCATGAGGCGCGAACCTGCCGAACGCCGCGCCATGCAGGGCCGGAAAGACGCGGCGCGTGCGGGAGCGGTTGGTCAGAGCTCGTTTTCAGGTTGAATTTCTTCCGGCTACAGAGAAACATAGGCCGGACGACAGCCCGACCTGGCCGCCGTCTGGCGGTCCATGACCCAGGCAGCGGGGGCGGTCTCTTGCCCCTGAGGTTCGCGAAGTGATCATGCAGCCTCTGCGAGGGGCTGGAGTTGGGCATGGAAACCGAGTTTGGCAAGTTGGGCGACGAGGTGGCTGGCTTCGACCTCGGTCGAACGTTTGTCGAAATGCTCGGCCCCAAGATCCCGATGGATTTCTCCGTTCTTGAGCATGTGGTAGATGGCGGTCAACATCGAGGCTGCTGAATCCGCGCGAAGCCGCCCATCTGTTCCGAGATGATGGCGCCCCCCTGTTCCGATAAATCGGCGCCCAGCGTTCCGATCAATCCTCGCCCATGATTCCGGGGCTCCTGATCGCCACAAGGCCGCGATGGTCGCGGGCTTGAGCACAGCATGAGGAGACTCTCGTGACCCAGATCGGTTCGTTCACCCGCAGCGCCGACGGCAGCATCACCGGCTCCATCAAGACCCTGGCGATCGACGCCAAAGCCCGCCTCATTCCCACCGATCCCAGCACCTCAAGCGACAAGGCGCCCGACTTGCGGGTGGTCGTCTCGGGCGTCGAGATCGGTG
>Ga0181519_10001718_pt1 | contig 19159 bp, 12 predicted proteins | sample PEATcosm2014_Bin_26_FD_121102 | JGI IMG/M metagenome (GOLD analysis project Ga0181519, IMG submission 121102) | Peatland microbial communities from MTU Mesocosm Facility, Houghton, MI, USA - PEATcosm2014_Bin02_10_metaG | ecosystem: Environmental > Terrestrial > Soil > Wetlands > Peat | place...
ATGCAGCGGAGCTCGCCGTTCGCGAGCACGGGCTTGATCAGGTTCGAGGCGTCCATGACGCCGCCCGAGGCGGCGCCGGCGCCGATCACGGTGTGGATCTCGTCGATGAAGAGCACGGCGCCCGGAATCTTGCGCAGCTCCGTCAGCACCCCCTTCAGGCGCTTCTCGAAGTCGCCGCGGTACTTGGTGCCCGCGATCAGCGAGCCCATGTCGAGCGAGTAGATGGTGCAGTCGGCGAGCACGTCCGGCACCTTGCCCTCGACGATCATCCGCGCGAGGCCCTCGGCGATCGCGGTCTTGCCGACGCCGGCCTCGCCCACGTAGAGCGGGTTGTTCTTGCGCCGCCGGCACAGGATCTCGATGGTCCGCTCGACCTCCAGCTGGCGGCCGATCAGCGGGTCGATGCGACCGTCGCTCGCGAGCTTGTTGAGGTTGCTGCAGTACTTGTCGAGCGCGCTGCCGGCCTGGTCGCCCTCGACCCGCTCGATGCCTTCGGCGGGCGGGGTCTCGTCCTTCTCGGCGCCGTCCTCGCGGAGCTTCGAGAGCCCGTGGGAGATGAAGTTGACGACGTCGAGCCGCGCGACGTCCTGCATGCCGAGCAGGTAGGCCGCGTGCGACTGCTTCTCGCTGAAGATCGCGACCAGCACGTTCGCGACCGTGACTTCCTTCTTGCCGCTCGACTGCACGTGGAACACCGCCCGCTGCAGCACGCGCTGGAAGCCGAGCGTCGGCTGCACCTCGCGGTCGTCGTCCTGGGCGAGCTTCGGGGTGGTGTCGGCGACGAAGGTCTCGAGGTCGCGCCTGAGCTTCGGCAGGTCGGCGCCGCAGGCGCGCAGGATCTCGCGGATGCGCGGCGTGTCGAGGATGGCGAGCAGCAGGTGCTCGACCGTCATGTACTCGTGACGCGCCTCGCGCGCGGCCTGGAAGGCGTTGTTTAGGCAGAACTCAAGTTCGCTGGACAGCACGGTGGCGGGTCCTCTCGTTAACTGGCTTCTTCCATCGTGCACAGGAGCGGGTGCTGGTGCTGGCGCGCGTAGGCCGTCACCTGCGCCACCTTGGTCTCGGCGATCTCGAAGGTGAAGACCCCGCAGACGCCGCGGCCCTTGGTGTGCACCTCCAGCATGACACGGGTCGCCTTGACCCGGTCCATGCCGAACACCCGTTCGAGCACGTCCACCACGAACTCCATGGGCGTGTAGTCGTCATTCAGCAGCAGAACTTGAAACAGCGGCGGCTTTTTCAGCCGCGGGGCGGCCTCCTCGGCCACGAGGCTGTGGCCCGGCTCGTGCCGGACGTCGGGCGGCTGCGGCGAATCAGGATCCATGCATGTGTTTCGCAAGAAAGACGCGTCGCACCGGGGGGACGGGGCGCCGCCAGACCTTTATAGGGTTGGGTGATGCCGAATATCAAGTGACAGCGGCGGCATTTTCCCCGGTGCGCCGCGCACCGCACCGCCCGCGTCGCTGCTTGTGACCGTCACGGGCCAGCCCGTATCATCCGCCGATGGGTGCAGTGCGACCTCAGGGGCGATGCGTACCGGCGCTCGCGTGCCGGCTCGCCACGATGCCGGCGGCGCGCCGGCCGACGCCATGAAATTCTCCGCGGCCCTGCCGGGACGGCTGAAGCGCCTCGCCGGCACGGCCGCCGAGCCGCGGCCCCTCGGTGCGCAGCTCGCGGCGCTCGTCGGCGCCGCGCTCGTCGCGGCGCAGGCGGCGCTGCTCGTGTGGAACCTCGTGCCGGGCGCGCGCCGGCCGGCGCCGGCGCTGCCGCAGGCGCCGCATGCCGCCGCCGTGGACCTCTCGCAGATCATCGACGCGCGCCCGTTCGGGGCGCTGTCGGCGGCCGGCGGCGGTGCCGACGCGCCCCGCACCAATGCCGCGCTCGTGCTCGCCGGGACCCTCGCCGTCAGCGACCCGACCCAGGGCCTCGCGATCATCGGCGAGACCGCGCAGGCCGGCAAGGTGTACTCGGTCGGGGCGATGCTGCCGGGCGGCGTCAAGCTCCGCGAGGTGTACACCGACCGCGTGGTGCTCGACCGCGGCGGCACGCTCGAGACCCTGCCGCTGCCGCGCCAGCTGGGCGCCGGTCGCCCGCTGTCGCCAGTCGGCAACGGTGCGGAACCTGCGCTCGCCGACAGCGTCCAAAAGCTGATCGCCAAGGGACCGGAGGTCATCGGTGAGATAATTCGGCCGATGCCGGCGTACGCCAACGGGCAGTTGAAGGGCTTCACGCTCTATCCGGGCCGCCAGCGGGCCAAGTTCCAGCACCTCGGCCTGCAGCAGGGAGACCTCGTGACCGCGATCAACAACGTGCCGCTCACCGACGCCCAGCGCGGCATGGAGATCCTGCGCGGCCTCGGCAACGGCGGCAGCGCGCAGGTGACGATCGAGCGCGCGGGCGCGACGCAGACCCTCAGCATCGACGCCGCCCAGGTCGCGGACCTCGCCGAGCCCCAGGGTGCGCCCGGCCAGCCCGCGGGCGCGGCGCCGGTGCCGGCACCGGCCACGCCCGAGCCGCAGCTGCCGCCCAACTGATGCCATGAGACGCGCTCCTCCCGCGATCGCCCGCCGAGTATCTGCATGAACACGATCCTGCTTCGCTCCGTCCGCGCCCTCGGCTGCCTGCTCGCGGCGCTCCTCGTCGCCGCCGCAGCGCTCGCCGCCGATGCACGCCAGGGGGCGATGATCACGCCGAACTACAAGGACGCGGACCTCGGCCAGATCGTGGAGGCGGTCAGCCAGGTGACCGGCAAGAACTTCATCGTCGACCCGCGCGTCAAGGCGCAGGTGACGATGCTGTCGTCGACGCCGATGAGCCCGGCGGCGTTCTACGAGGCGTTCCTCGCGATCCTGCAGGTGCACGGCTTCGTCGCGGTGCAGTCGGGCGCCGTCTACAAGATCATCCCCGACGCGAACGCCCGCCAGGTGCCCTCGGTCGACCTCCCCGACCGCGTCAGCGCGAGCTCCGACGAGATCGTGACCCAGGTCGTCAGCCTCAAGAACGTGAGCGCGCAGCAGCTGGTGCCGATCCTCCGGCCGCTGATCCCGCAGTACGGCCACCTCGCCGCCTACTCGCCGGGCAACGTGCTCATCATCTCGGACCGCGCCAACAACGTCAGCCGGCTGATGCGGATCATCGAGCGCATCGACGAGGGCAGCGACGAGGAGATCGAGGTGATCCGCCTCGAGCACGCCTCGGCGAGCGAGATCGTCAAGGCCGTGAACGCGCTCCACCAGTCGGCGGGCGCCGAGGCCGGTGCCGCGCAGGTGAAGCTGATCGCCGACGAGCGCACCAACAGCGTGCTCCTGTCCGGCGAGAAGAACGAGCGGCTCCGGATCCGGGCGCTGGTCGCGCACCTCGACACGCCCATCGAGCGCGGCGGCGGCACGATCGTCCGCTACCTCAAGTACGCCGACGCCGAGAAGCTCGCCAAGAGCCTCAAGGAGCAGATCCAGGCCACCAACCAGGCCGCCGCCAGCGGCGCGGGTGCGGGTGCCGCGGCGGGCGGCGCGCAGGCGCAGGCCGACCGCCAGACGACCATCTGGGCCGACAAGACCAACAACGCGCTCATCATCACCGCGGCGCCGAAGCTGATGCGCTCGCTGAACGACGTCATCGACAAGCTCGACATCCGCCGCCCCGAGGTGCTGGTCGAGGCGATCATCGTCGAGGTCTCGGGCAGCAAGGAGTCCGACCTCGGCGTCAACTGGCTGCTCGACGGCTCGAGCACCAACGTCGGCGCCGGCGGCTTCGTCTCGGCGATCGGCGGCACCAGCATCGGCGACATCGCGGCGGCGGCCGCCACCGTCTCGACCGGCGCGAGCGCGCTTACCTCGACCGCGCTCCCGACCGGCGCCACCTTCGCGGTCGGGCGGCTCGCCAAGACCGGCACCGACTTCGCGGCGATCCTGCGCGCCGTGAACGGCGTGTCGAACACCAACATCGTCTCGACGCCGAGCATCACGACGCTCGACAACGAGGAGGCGACCGTCAAGGTGGTGCAGGAAGTGCCGTTCCTCACCGGCCAGTACGCGAACGCGACCTCGACCGGCACCGGCACCACCGGCTCGGTCGGCGTCGTCAACCCGTTCCAGACGATCACCCGCCAGGACGTCGGCACGATCCTCAAGATCACGCCGCAGATCACCGACGACTCGACCATCCTCCTCAAGATCGAGCAGGAGGTGTCGAGCCTCGCGCAGGGCACCACCGGCGCGGTCGACCTCATCACCAACAAGCGCACGATCTCGACGCGGGTCCTCGCCGCCGACGGCCAGATCATCGTGCTCGGCGGACTCATCGAGGACAACCTGCTCGAGGGCGAGCAGAACGTGCCGATCCTGTCGTCGATCCCGCTGCTCGGCCAGCTCTTCAAGGTGCGAAACACCACCAAGACGAAGACCAACCTGCTCGTCTTCCTGCGCGCCAAGATCCTGGTCGACAACGACCAGGTCGCGACCGAGACCTCGGCCAAGTACAACTACGTGCGCGATCTCGAGAAGACGCGCGGCAACGGCAAGGCGCAGCTGCTGCCCGGCGAGCGGCAGCCGACGCTGCCCGACCTGCAGCAGCTCGCCCCGGCCGCGCCCTCGACCGTCATGCCGAAGTCGGGTGGCATCCGGGCGCCGGGCGCGGCCGATGGCGCGCCGCCCGACAGCGCGCCCGCCAAGGACGGACCGCCGCCGCCGTCGACGCTCCTGCCGGGCAGCGCCGCCGATCCGACCACGGGGCTCGTGCCGAACTCGATGGTGCCGCGCGGCACGCTGCCGGCGGGGCGGCCGGCCGCTGACGGCACCTCGCCGCCGCCGCTCGCGTCGCCGGCGGCCCCGCAGCCGCAGCCGCAGGGCGGCGCCGGGTGAGCGCCGAGCCCGCCAGCCTCGCCCCCGGACCCGAGCGGCGCCTCGGCTACGCCTTCGCGCGGCGCCACGGCGTGCTCTGCCGCGCGATCGGTGACGGGCATGCCGACCTCGTCGTGCGCGAGAGCGCCGACCCCCACGCGATCGCCGAGGCGCGCCGCTTCCTCGGCGTGCCGATCGCGCTCGAGCGGGTTGCCGACGAGCGCTTCGAGGACCTGCTGCAGCGGAGCTACGAAGGTGGCAACAACGCGGCCGCCGAGGCGGCCGAGGGACTCGAGGGCGACACCGACCTCGCGCACATCGCCGAGGAGCTCCCTGAGCCCTCGGACCTCCTCGAGTCCGAGGACGATGCGCCGATCATCAAGCTGATCAACGCGGTGCTGACGCAGGCGGTGCGCGAGAACGCCTCCGACATCCACATCGAGCCCTTCGAGAACCGGCTGGTGATCCGCTTTCGCGTCGACGGCGTGCTGCGCGAGGTGCTGCAGTCGCGGCGCGCGCTCGCGCCGATCGTGGTGTCGCGCATCAAGGTCATGTCGAAGCTCGACATCGCCGAGAAGCGCCTGCCGCAGGACGGGCGCATGTCGCTCAAGGTCGCCGGGCGCCCGGTCGACGTGCGCGTCTCGACGATCCCGGCCGGGCACGGCGAGCGCGTGGTGCTGCGGCTCCTCGACAAGCAGGCCGGGCGCCTCGACCTCGCCTCGCTCGGCATGGACCCGCGCACGCGCGACCCGATCGACGAGCTGATCCACAAGCCCTACGGCATCATCCTCGTGACCGGCCCGACCGGTTCCGGCAAGACGACGACGCTGTATGCGGCGCTCGAGCGCCTGAACGACAACACGCGCAACATCATGACGGTCGAGGACCCGATCGAGTACTACATCGACGGCATCGGCCAGACCCAGGTCAACACCAAGGTCGAGATGACCTTCGCGCGCGGCCTGCGCGCCATCCTGCGGCAGGACCCCGACGTCGTCATGGTCGGCGAGATCCGCGACATAGAGACCGCGCAGATCGCCGTGCAGGCCTCGCTCACGGGCCACCTCGTGCTCTCGACGCTCCACACCAACACCGCGGTCGGCGCCATCACCCGCCTCAGGGACATGGGCGTCGAGCCGTTCCTCTTGTCCTCGACGCTGCTCGGCGTGCTCGCGCAGCGGCTCGTGCGGGTGCTCGACCCGGCGACCCGCGTCGCCTACCCGGTCGGCGACACCGAGCGCCGGCTCCTCAACCTCGCGCCCGGCGAGAACGCGACCGTGTACCGCCCGGGCGCCAGCACCGGCACCGGCACCGGCTACAAGGGCCGCACCGGCATCTACGAGCTCGTGATCGTCGACGATGCGATGCGCACCCTGATCCACGACGGCGCCGGCGAGCAGGAGCTCGAGCGGCACGCCAGGCGCGCGACGCCGAGCATCCGCGACGACGGACGGCAGCGGATCCTGGCCGGTGCCACGACCCTCGAGGAAGTGCTGCGCGTGACGCGCGAGGACTAGGACCCGCCCGTGCCCGCATTCGAATACACGGCGCTCGATGCCGGCGGCCGCGAGCGCCGCGGCGTCCTCGAGGGCGACACCGCGCGCCAGGTGCGCCAGCTGCTGCGCGAGCAGCAGCTGCTGCCGGTCACGGTCGGCGAGGTCGTGCAGACCGAGGCCAGGCGTGCGCGCGGCCGCTTCTCGCTGCGCCGCGGCATCTCGGCCACCGACCTCGCGATGCTGACCCGCCAGCTCGCGACGCTCGCGCGCGCGGGACTGCCGCTCGAGGAGGCGCTGCTCGCGGTGTCGCAGCAGACCGAGACGCCGCGCATCCAGGCGATCGTCTCGGGCGTGCGCGCCCGGGTGCTCGAGGGCCGCACGCTCGCCGACGGCCTCGCCGCCTTCCCCCAGGCCTTCCCCGAGATCTACCGCGCGACGGTCGCGGCGGGCGAGCAGTCCGGGCGGCTCGACGGCGTGCTCGAGCGGCTCGCCGACTACACCGAGAACCGCCAGGTGCTGCAGAGCCGGATCAGGAACGCGCTCGTCTACCCGATCCTGCTGACGGTCGTGTGCATCGTGATCGTCTCGCTGCTGCTCGGCTACGTCGTGCCCGAGGTGGTCAACGTCTTCAAGACCGGCAAGCAGCAGCTGCCGCTCCTGACGCGCGGCCTGATCGCGCTCTCGGACGGCTTCCGGCAGTGGTGGTGGCTCATCTTTGCGCTCGCCGGCTGCGCCTGGTACGGCGTGCGCCGCTGGCTCGAGAACCCGGCGGCGCGCCGCCGCTTCGACCGCGCGATCCTCACCCTGCCGATCGTCGGCCGGGTGGTGCGCGGCGTCAACGCGGCGCGCTTCGCGCGCACGCTCTCGATCCTGACCGCGAGCGCGGTGCCGGTGCTCGAGGCGCTCAGGATCTCGGGCGAGGTGGTCGGCAACCTGCCGATGCGCGAGGCGATCGCCGAGGCGGCGGTCAAGGTGCGCGAGGGCGCGCCGATCGCGCGCTCGCTCGGCGCCTCGAAGCTCTACCCGCCCATGCTGATCCACCTGGTGGCGAGCGGCGAGACGAGCGGCGAGCTCGAGGCCATGCTCGAGCGTGCCGCCACCAACCAGGAGCGGGAGATGGACGGCATCGTCAACACCGCGGTCAACATCCTCGGGCCCGCCATGATCCTCTTCATGGGCGGCATGGTGCTCCTCATCGTGCTCGCGCTCCTCCTGCCGATCTTCCAGCTCAACCAGCTGGTGCGCTGAACCGGGCCGCGGGACGGCGGGTTCGCGATTCCGGGAAGCACGTCACGCAAAGTTCATGCGTCTGCCCCTTGCGAGGGCGGCGACTGCTGACTTATAACGGCGCCGCTCGAAGTCGCTTTTTCGTGACTCCGCAGATGAGCGAGAAGCCCGACTCAGACGAGTTCGACGAGGATGATGCCGACGAGGTCGTCGACAGCGACGACCCGCGCCTCGAGCATTTGATCAAGGACCTCGAGGCCCAGAAGCGCCGCGGCGCGAAGGGCGCCGAGCCCGCCTGGCGGCGGCTCGAGAAATACATGGAGCAGAAGCGCACCGCCGAGCTGCTCTCCGACTTCGACGACTACGACATCGGCGACGGCCCGCCGGCCGAGGCGCCGCCGAAGGCACGCCCGAAGCGTGCCCGGCGCTGAGCGCCGGGCGGGTCGACCCCGCCCGGCCGGCCGCGCCTAGTCGCGCTCGGCGGTCGCGACCGCCGCCTCGCCCGCCCGGTGCAGCGCCTCGAGCGCCGCGTACTGCCCGCCCCGCTCGCGCGCCTCGGCGTCGGCGATCGGCTCGCCGCCCGCCTTCTCGAGCACCCGGTTGAGCGCCGGCAGGTCCGTGTCGGCGAGCGTCTTGGCGCCGTTCTCGACCTCGACGAGCTCGCGTTCGAGGGCGGCGACGCGCTCGACCTGGTAGTCGCCCGGACGGCCCTCGTAGCTGACGAGCGCGCCGTAGGCCTGGTCGAGATGCTCGCGCAGGCGCTCCTCGCCCGTGATCGCACCGCCCTCCTTGGTGGCGACGAGGAGCTTGCGCAGCGCCTCGGTCCTGTCGACGAAGTGCTCGAGCGCCGCGTGCGCGGCCTTGTTGCCGGCGAGCGTCGCGCCGCGGGCCTCCGCGGCCATGCGGTAGCCGTTCAGGCGGTCCACGAGGTCGCTCATGCGGCCGAAGAGCGCATGGGCGTGCATGGCGGCCGCGAACTGCAGCCTGCGGTCCTCGGCCGTGTAGCTGGCGCGCCGGTCGAGGCCGACCTCGAGCGCGCGCTCGTAGACCTTGCCGCCCTTCGTCATCCTGAGCGTATACGTGCCCGGAACGACGCGCGGCCCCTGCGTCGAGAAGAACGCCGCCTGCGCCGCGGTCGGGACCCTGGGCCCCGCCACCTGCATCGACCAGACGACGCGGTTGATGCCCTTGCGCTTGCCGGCCGGCAGCGTCTCGAGCAGCTTGCCGCTCGGGTCGAGCACCTCGAGCTTCAAGCGCCCGAACACGTGGCGCGTGCGCTGGTAGTAGCTGATCACCGCGCCGCCGGCCGGGTTCTGGCCGCTGTAGCTCGCATCGCCCTCGGCCCAGCCGCCCTGGCCGCGGATGCGCTGCTGCACCGGACGGGAGTCGAGGAAGGCGAAGTCGGCGTTGAGGTCGGTGCGGCTGAGTGCGCGCAGCGGCGTCAGGTCGTCGATGATCCAGATGCCGCGGCCGTGGGTCGCGATCACGAGGTCGTGGTCGCGGGTCTGGAAGGCGAGGTCGCGCACCGCGACCGGCGGGAAGTTGCCGCCCTTGAACTCGGCCCAGTGCTGGCCCGCATCGATCGAGATGAAGAGCCCGTGCTCGGTGCCGACGTAGAGGATCTTCGGATCGACCGGGTCCTCCTTGACGACGTGCGCGTAGCCGCGCACGCCCGAGGCCGCGCCCACGATGCGCTCCCAGCTCTTGCCGTAGTCCTGCGTGCGGTACACCCACGGCGTCATGTCGCCGACGCTGTGGCGGTCGAAGGCGGCGTAGGCGACGCCGTCGGCGTGCCGGCCGGCCTCGACCCACGACACCCAGCTGGCCGCCGGCAGGCCCTTCACGTTGGCCGTGAGGTTGCTCCAGTGCTGGCCGCCGTCGCGCGTCAGCTGCACGTTGCCGTCGTCGGTCCCGACCCAGATCTGGTTGCCGTCGCGCGGGCTCTCCGAGATCGAGTAGATGGTCGTGTGCATCTCGGCGGCGGAGTTGTCGACGGTGATGCCGCCCGACTCCTCCTGCTTCTGCTTCTGCGGGTCGTTGCTCGTGAGGTCCGGCGAGATCCGCGCCCAGCTCTGGCCGTGGTCGCGCGTCACGAACAGGAACTGCGCGCCGATGTAGAGGCGCTTCGGATCGGTCGGCGACAGCGCGAGCGGCGTGTTCCAGTTGTAGCGCAGCTTCTCCTTGAAGCCGGCCTGCGGCTGGATCAGGCGCTGCTCGAGCGTGTGGCGGTCGACGCGCGTCAGGAAGCCGCCCTGCGACTCGGCGTAGGCGAAGTTCGGGTCGGTGGGATCGGAGAACACGAAGAAGCCGTCGCCGCCGAACAGGTTCTCCCAGCGGCTGTTGGTGATGCCGCCCGGATAGGCCGAGTCGCCCACCCAGGCGCTGTTGTCCTGCAGCCCGCCGTACACCTGGTACGGGTCACGCGCATCGATCGACACGTGATAGAACTGCGACACCGGCAGGTTGTTGGCCTTCCACCACTTGTTGCCGCCGTCGTGGCTGAACCACAGGCCGCCGTCGTCGCCCGTGATCACCTCGCGCGCGTTCTTCGGGTTGATCCACAGGTCATGGTGGTCGCCGTGCGTGCCGCCGCCGATGTCGGCGAAGCTCTTGCCGCCGTCTTCGGAGGCGATGAGCCGGAGGTCCGGCTTGTAGATGCGGTCGGCGTTGGTCGGGTCGATCACGAGCCGCGAGAAGTAGAACGGCCGCCAGACCATGCTGTTCGAGCGGTCGCGCTCGCCCCAGGTCCTGCCGCCGTCGTCCGAGCGGAAGAGCGCCGAGCGCACGCCCTCGATCACGGCGTAGACGACGTCGGGCTTCGACGGCGCGATCTCGACGTCGAGGCGCCCCCAGGGACCTGCCGGCAGGCCCTTGGCCGACTTCTCGTCGAGGCGCGTCCAGCTCTTGCCGCCGTCCTCGGTGAGGTAGAGCCCGGAGCCGGAGGCCGCCTTCGGCCCCTCGCCGCCCGAGCGGAAGGTCCAGCCCTTGCGGCGGAAGTCCCACAGCCCGGCAAAGAGGCGCGCCGGGTTCCGCGGATCCATCGCAAGTCCCGAGCAGCCGGTCGAGAGGTTCGGACCCTTGAGCACGAGCGCCCAGGTCTTGCCGCCGTCGGTGGTCTTGTAAAGGCCGCGGTCGGGCGAGTCGGACCAGAGCTTGCCGGGCACGCAGGCGTAGACGGTGTCGGCACTCGCGGGGTCGACGACGATGCGGTTGACGTGCTCGGACTCGGGCAGCCCCTTGTACTCCCACGTGTCGCCGCCGTCGGTCGAGCGGTAGATGCCGTTGCCGACCGAGACCGAATTTCGCATCCAGCTCTCGCCCGTCCCCACCCACACCGTCTTCGGGTGCGACGGGTCGAGCGTGATCGCGCCGATCGACTGGACGGGCTCCCTGTCGAACACGGGCTTGAAGGTCGTGCCGCCGTCGAGCGAGCGCCACAGTCCGCCCGAGGCGCTGCCGACGTAGAGCGTCGTCTTGCCGTCGTCCTCGACGTGGCCGGCGATGGCGGCGATGCGCCCGCTCATGGTGGCGGAGCCGATGTTCCTCGCACCCAGCCCCGAGATCACGGCGGAGTCGACGCCCGGGGCGTCGGCGAGGACGGCGGGCGCGGCGATGAGTGCGGCCAGGGCGGCCACCGGGAGGCTGATGCGGTTCATGGCTGCACCTTCTGGGCGCCGGGCGCGGCAGACACTGGGAAACTGAAGAGCGTCGCCGCGACGGGCGCGTTGGCCGTCGCCTTCTCGTAGACGATCTTCTGCTTGTCGGAGCTGTCCGAGTCCTTCGGTCCCTGCTCCTCGGTCATCGGCACGTAGATGCCGGCCACCTTCTCGTACTCGCCGAAGTCGGTCTCGGTGAGCTGCACGGCGCCGCGCACCGTCTGCCGGTCGAGCTCGCGGATCACCATCCAGGTGTCGGGATCGAGCCAGTAGGTCGACTCGTCGCCCGACTTGAGCGCGACGCGCAGCTTGTAGGCCGGCGTGCCGTCGATGTCCTCGAGCCCGAGGTACTCGACCTTGTTGCCCTTCTGCGCCGCATCGACGAACGGCAGGTCGATGTCGGCCTCGAGCGCGAGCCCCTTGGCCTCGTCGGCGGACATGAGCGACGGGTCCTTGCGGCCCTCGAAGGGCTGCACCTGCCAGGCGGCGTGGCCGTCGTAGGCCTGGATCTGGGTCAGGCCCTGCAGCGTGACCTCCTGGCGGTACTCGCCGGCGCGCGTCTTCACCTCGCGCACCTTGAGCTCGATGTTGTAGCCGGGGATCACGAGCCGGCCGCTGCGCTCGAGGGTCTTGAGCGCGGCGAGCTGCGCGGCGCCGCCCCGCGCCGCGACGTTGTGGGCGATGATTTCATCGAGGGAGGGTTCGGCGGCGGGCAGCTGGGAGGCCAGTAGCAGGCCGCCGAGACCCGCGACCACGGCAAGCAGGCGCGGCATGGGATGTCCTTCGGTGCGAAGCGTTGAGAGGCGGAAGGTTCCCCGATGCTCCCGGGCGCGTCAACTTCCCGCTCAGTGGAAGTCGCGCGACGGAACCAGCAATGCGCCGAGCAGAGTGGATCTGTCGACGAGCCGTTTGACGACGAGGTGCAGGACCTCCCCTTCACGCTGCACTGCACCGCGCGCCTCGAGGAGCCGCGACTCGAGCAGCGGCCGGCGGAAGGCGTCGCCGACCGACTCCCAGACGACGAGGTTGACGACGCCGGTCTCGTCCTCGAGCGTGACGAAGGTGACCCCGGAGGCGGAGCCCGGCCGCTGGCGCACCAGCACGAGACCGGCGCTCGCGGCGCGCGCGCCGTGCGGCAGGCGCCCGAGCTCGGCGGCCGTGCTCAAGCCGAGCGCCGCGAGGCGCGGGCGCAGCAGCGCGAGCGGATGGCGGCCGAGCGTGAGGCCGAGCGAGCGGTAGTCGGCGACTATGCTGCGTCCTTCCGTGGGCGCGGCGAGGAGCGGCGTCCCCTCGCGGCCGAGGTTCACCGGGAAGAGCGGCGTCGGCGGCACGACCCCGCTCACCTCCCAGGCCGCGCGGTGGCGATGCCCCGCGAGCGTCTCGAGCGCGCCGCCGGCGGCGAGCAGCGCAAGCTCGCGCCGGCCGAGGCCGGTGCGCTCCGCGAGGTCCTGCACCGAGCGGAAGGCGCCCGCGGCACGCGCCTCGAGCAGGCGCTCGGCGCTCGCCCGCGCGAGGCCGCGCACCTGGCCGAGTCCGAGCCGCAGCGCCGCTTCCCCGCCCTCGAGCGTCGCCTCCCAGCGGCTCGCGTTGACGTCGACCGCACGCACCGGGACGCCGTGCTCGCGCGCATCGCGCACGAGCTGCGCCGGCGCGTAGAAGCCCATCGGCTGGCTGTTGAGGAGCGCCGCGGTGAAGGCCGCCGGCTCGTGGCACTTGAGCCATGCCGAGACGTAGACGAGGAGCGCGAAGCTCGCCGCATGCGAGTTGTGCACGACGAGGCCGTCGGCGAGGAAGTTGTGGTGGCCCTCGACCTCGAGGTCGAAGGTCGGCTCGGTGCCGGCCGGCACGAGCGTCGCGACCTCGTCCCAGACGAGACTCGCGCCGGCGCATGGCCGGGCCACGGCGCCGAGCGCCGCGCCCGCCGCGAGCTCGCCGAGCGGGCGAAAGCCCGCCGGCGTCAGGCACGGGTGGCTGGCCGTCGCGGTGAGCCGGCGGCCGGCCCGGGTCGTGAGCGCGAGCACCGCGCGCGTGCCGCTCGCCCAGAGCCGACGCACGCGGCAGCGCACCAGCCTCCCGCCCGCGTCGCAGGCGAGCGTGTGCCGGAGCCGCTCGCGGCCGGCGGCGAGGTCCGCGACGCGGCGCCAGCAATCGTGGTCGGCATCGTAGACGCGCGTCGCGGCGCTGACGCACTCCGGGAAGCCGTACTCGCCGAAGCCGAGGATCTGGTTGAAGATCGCGCGCGCGAACTCCTCGGTGTAGCCGCGCGCGCGCATGCCGTCGACGAGGCGCGCCTCGAAGGGCCCGAGCCCGCCGCGCCGCTTCCACGCGGCCATCGCGCGCCTGAGGCGATCGGCCTCGCCCGGCGTGAAGCCGGCCGCCACCACGGCGAGCTGCATCACCTGCTCCTGGAAGATCGGCACGCCGAGGGTCCGCTCGAGCACGCCCCGCACCGCCTCGCTCGGGTAGCTGACGGGCTCGAGTCCCGCGCGGCGCCTGAGGTACGGATGCACCATGTCGCCCTGGATGGGCCCGGGGCGGATCAGCGCGACCTCGACCACGAGGTCGTAATAGTTCCGGGGCCGCAGCCGCGGCAGCATCGCCATCTGCGCCCGCGACTCGATCTGGAAGACGCCGATCGTGTCGGCGCGCGAGATCATCGCGTAGGTGGCCGGGTCCTCGGCCGGCACGTCGGCGAGCCCGAACGGCCGGCCGCGGCGCGCGGCCACGAACTCGAGCGCGCGGCGGATCGCGGTCAGCATGCCGAGCGCGAGCACGTCGACCTTGAGGAGTCCGAGATCGTCGAGGTCGTCCTTGTCCCACTCGATCACCGTGCGCCCCGGCATGGTCGCGTTCTCGACCGGCACGAGGTCGCCGAGCGAGTCGCGCGCGATCACGAAGCCGCCGACGTGCTGCGACAGGTGGCGCGGGAAGCCGATCAGCTCGCGCGCCAGCCCGAGCGCGCGGCCGAGCACCGGGTTGCCGGGGTCGAGGCCCGCCTCGCGGACGCGCGCATCGTCGATGCGGCTGCCGTCCCACCACGCGAGGGTGCGCGTCAGCCGCGCGACCGTCGGCAGGTCGAGGCCGAGCGCCTTGCCGACGTCGCGCAGGGCGCTGCGCGGCCGGTACGAGATCACGACCGCCGTCAGCGCCGCGCGGTGCCGGCCGTACTTGGCGTACAGGTACTGGATCACCTCCTCGCGGCGCTCGTGCTCGAAGTCGACGTCGATGTCCGGCGGCTCGTTGCGCTCCTTCGACACGAAGCGCTCGAACAGCAGCGACATGCGCGCCGGGTCGACCTCGGTGATGCCGAGGCAGTAGCAGACCGCGGAATTCGCGGCCGAGCCGCGTCCCTGGCAGAGGATGCCGCGCGTGCGCGCGAAGCTGACGAGGTCGGCGACGGTGAGGAAGAAGGGCTCGTAGGCGAGCTCGGCGATGAGCGCGAGCTCGCGCTCGACCAGCGCGCGCGCGCGCTCGGGCTCGCCGGCCGGCCAGCGCTGCCGGATGCCCTGCTCGGTGAGCGCACGCAGCCAGCTGGTCGGCGTGTGGCCGGCCGGCACGAGTTCGGCCGGGTACTCGTAGCTGAGCTCGGCGAGCGAGAAGCGGCAGCGCTCGGCGATCGCGAGGGTCGCGGCGAGCAGCGCGGGCGGATAGCGGCGCGCGAGCTGCGCGCGGCTGCGCAGGTGGCGCTCGGCATTGGCGAGGAGCGCGTAGCCCGCCGCGGCCACCGTGGTGCCGAGGCGCACCGCGCTCATGACGTCCTGCAGCGGCTTGCGCCGCGGGTGGTGGAAGAGCGCCCCGCCGCTCGCGACGCAGCCGAGCCCGAGCGTCGCGGCGAGCGCCGTGAGCGCGGCCAGCCGCGCGCGGTCATCGCCCGCGGCGGTGAGCTCGACGCCGAGCCAGGCGTCGCCGCCGAAGCGCTCGCGCAGCCAGCGGCCTGCGGCCGGATCGGGCTCGCGTCCCGGCAGCCACAGCGCGATCAGCCCGGGCAGCGCCGCAGCCTCGAGGTCGGCGCGCCCGAGCCGGTAGCTGCCTTTGGCCGCGGCGCGCCGGCCCTGGGTCAGGAGCCTGACGAGCGCGCCGTAGGCGGGCCGGTCGGTGGCGAGCAGCACGCAGGTCGGTCCGTCGGCGAGCGCGAGCTCGCTGCCGATGATCAGCCGGCAGGCACCCTCGCGGGCGGCGACGTGGGCGCGGACGACGCCCGCGAGCGAGCACTCGTCGGTGAGCGCGAGCGCCGCGTAGCCGAGCTCGGCGCCGCGCGTGACGAGTTCCTCCGGGTGCGAGGCGCCGCGCAGGAAGCTGAAGTTCGACAGCGCGTGGAGCTCCGCGTAGTCCGGCAGCGTGCTCACCGCCATCAGCCGAACACGCCGTGCAGGAACCAGCGGCGCGCGCCGTGCGTGCGGAAGATCCACAGGCGCACGCCGTGCCGCGTCCTCGCCACGTAGTAGTCGCGTGCGACTGCGCCGCCGTCCCACCAGCCGCTCTCGATCCGCTCCGGCCCCGACTCGAGCGCGAGCGCGCCGTCGTGGCAGGGCCGCCCGTCCTCGAGCGCGAGCGGCGCGGGGGCCGCGAGCAGCCACAATGGCCGCGGTGCCGGCGGCAGCGCCTCGGGCGGCCTCGCGGCGAGCGGCCCGGGCTCGGGGCGCAACGCCCGGAACGCCGCCTCGGGCCGGTGCTCGGGCACGAGGCCGAGGCTCCGCACCGCCTCGTCGCCGAGCCGCGCGCGCAGCCGGTCGAGGAGCGCGAAGGCCTCGAGCTCGCCCCGGCCGAGGCCGGGCAGCGCCGTGTCCGCAGCGCCGAGCGCGAGCACCGCACCCGTCCTGAGGCCGAGGGCGAGCACCGGCGCGGGCAGTGCGACGCGCGCGAGCCGCTCGCCGAGGAGCGCGAGCCAGTCCGCGCTCGCCGCGGCCGGCAGCGCGCGCCCGACGATCACGCAGGTCGGCTTCCTGCGGTGGTGCTTGCAAAGGAGCGCTATCCGCGTGACGCCACCCGCACGGCGCTGCAGGAACGCCTGCAGGCGCTCGAGCAGCAGCTGGCAGTAGGGCATGAGCTCGGCCGAGCCGACGAGCTCGGCCGGCAGCTCCGCATGCTCGGCGAAGCGCTCCGGCACGAGGTGCCGGCGCCGGGGCGTGGCCCTGAGCCCGTAGGCCTCGTCAAGCTCGGCGAGCAGCGCGGGCCCCAAGCGCCGCGCGAGCCCGTCGCGCGGCAGGCGCCGCAATTCCCCGAGCGTGCCGATCCCGAGCCGCGCGCAGTCCTCGAGCGCCTCCGCCGGCCAGCCGCAGACGGCGAGCGGCAGGCGCGCGAGATGCCCGGCGAGCAGGGCCGCCGAGTCGACGACGCTCCCCGCGGCCCCGCGCGCGAGCCACAGCGCCGCACGCGGCGTCGGCGCGAGCGCGAGTGCCGGCTCGTGCCCGCTCGCGGCGAGCCCTGCCCTGGCACGCGCGATCAGGGCTGCCGTGCCGCCGAAGAGCCGGAGGCTCCCCTGCACCTCGAGCAAGAGCTCGGCAGGCGCCTCGAGGCTGACGAAGGGCGTGAGGCCCATTGCCCAGTGCGCGAGCCGCGCCAGCTCGCCGGCGTCGGCCGCCGGATCGTGGCTCGCGAGCCTGAGCTCGGGCACGAGCGCCTCGGCCACCGCGAGCGGCTGGCCGACGTGGATGCCGGCCGCGAGCGCCGCGGGCGACGCGGCCACGACGACGCGGCGCGGGCCCTCGCCCGCGACCACGACGAACGGCGCCGCCGTCTGCTCGCCCCGCGCGGCGACGAGTGACAGTGCCGGGAACCCGAGCGCGAGCCACAGCTGGCGCGGCACGAATTGCCGGGCCGGCAGCTCGGCCGGCACCGGGGCGAGCGGGCTCGCTGCGGGGCGCGGCGCAAACAGATCGCCCGTGAGGCCGGCGGATTTCCGGGCACGGGAGCGTGCGGCACGTGCGGCCATCGCAGGCCTCAGGCCGTCAGCGCATCGCGCACCCGCGCAGGTCCCCGGCCGCGGCTCTTGAGGAGCCACAGGTCGAGTCCGGCCGGCGTCGGCTCGAGCACGAGCCTCAGCGCCGCGGGCGAGGCATCGGCGCGGCGCCGCAGGGGCCTAAACAGCACCGCGAGCGTATCGCCGGCCTCGGCGGCGAGCTTGAGGCGCCTCAGCCAGCGGTCGTCGACGGCGTCGAGCCAGGCGAGCACGGCGGCACAGCTGCCCGACCGCAGCGCCTGCTCGGCGGCCCACAGCTGCTCGGCGGGACGATCGCCCGCGACGAGGAGCAGCTGTTCGGGCCGGATGCCGCTTTGTGCGAACGCGGGCGGATACGGCAGGTGCGGGGGTGCGATGGCGGCGAGCCAGCGCCGCGCGGGCCGCGTGCCGCGGGCCGCGAGCAGCGAGCGCAGCGCCGGCATGAGCAGGCGCAGCTCGCCGACGCCGACCTCGGGCAGCAGCAGTTCCATCAGCGTCCCGAGCGGCCAGCCACCGCCGGGCAGACAGGCGTCGAGGCGCGGCCAGCCGCTCGGGACGATGCCGAGCGCGCCGGGAGCCGTGTCCCGTGCCCGCCAGATCGCCGCGCCCTTAAGCAGCGCATCGAGGGAGGCGTTCATCGCTATTTACCCGTCGGGAGTGCGTACCGGCCCGCGGGGCCGGCGCATTACTGCAGAAATTCGGTCCGGTTGCCGCGTCTCAGGACGCCGACGACGACGCCCTCGATCAGCACCGACTGTTCCTTGAGGTCGACCCGGATCGGCTCGAAGTCGGAATTCTCCGGCAGCAGCCACACGACCGAGCCTTCCTGCCGGTAGCGCTTCACGGTGACCTCGTTCTCGAGCCGCGCGACGACGATCTGGCGGTTACGCACCTCGGGCGTGCGGTGCACGGCGACGAGGTCGCCATCCATGATCCCGATGTCCTTCATCGACATGCCCTGCACCTTGAGCAGGTAGTGCGGGCGCGGGTTGAAGAGCTTGGGGTCGAGCTGGTAGCGCGCCTCGATGTGCTCCTCGGACAGGATCGGCCGGCCGGCGGCGACGCGGCCGATGAGCGGCAGGCCCATCTGGTCGCGCATGGTGTCCTTCAGCTGGATGCCGCGCGAGGCGCCGGGCACGAGGTCGATGACTCCCTTGCGCTTGAGCGCCCGCAGGTGCTCCTCGGCGGCATTTGCCGACTTGAAACCGAGGGCCGTCGCGATTTCCGCCCGGGTCGGGGGCATCCCGGACTCCTCGAGCTGCTCGCGGATGAAGTCGAGGATCTGGCGCTGGCGGGTAGTCAGGTCGGTCATGAGTCACCTGTATGGGCATACAGCCAACTGTGATTATATCCAGTCATGGCCATCTGGCAAGCGCCCTGTGCCGGAGCGTGCCGCTCCGCGACCTGCGCCGAACGGCCCGGGTCCCTGACACCCTCCGCGCAACGACCACCCGCCGCGATGCGCGATCGCCCTCCCCGTCGTCACGAGCGCGCGGATCTCGGCCACGCACTCGCGCGCACGACATCGGGGAATCGCCGCGCGACCCACCCGCAGGCATGCGCCACAGTCGCGCACGCGCGCACGCTCACTCGCGCGCACACACGTGCATCGCGCACGGAGTGTCGCGCGCGCTGCGCGCCTGCGCGCATGCGCACGACAGTTCGCGAGCGCCGCTGCGTGCGCTAACGCACACGCTGTCTGTAACTGGCGACATTTGCGATTCTTGCTGGCCCGAGGTGCTGCATTGAGGTAAATTCCCGCTCCGAAGTGACGCGTGCTCGCGTCCCCGCCCGGTCGGTTGACCGGCCCGGCGTGTTTCAGTGTTGTTCAAAAGAAGAGGGAGCTATTCCATGACCAAGTTGCTCAAGGTTGGCGCGGCCGCGCTGTGCGTGGTGTTCGCCGCCGGTTGCACGGACCTGAAGCCGATTCAGGCGCAGATCGATGACCTGAAGTCGCAGGTCAGCAAGCTGTCGTCGCAGCAGGACGGCGTCAAGGCTGCTGCG
>Ga0181519_10001719_pt1 | contig 19156 bp, 11 predicted proteins | sample PEATcosm2014_Bin_26_FD_121102 | JGI IMG/M metagenome (GOLD analysis project Ga0181519, IMG submission 121102) | Peatland microbial communities from MTU Mesocosm Facility, Houghton, MI, USA - PEATcosm2014_Bin02_10_metaG | ecosystem: Environmental > Terrestrial > Soil > Wetlands > Peat | place...
AACCGGCGGGCAGGTCACGCCTATGGCGAGGTTCGGGCTTTGCACGGCGGCAACGAGGAACGCTGCTATGTGCGCGACTGCCGGCGCATTCTCGTCTGGGGCCTGGCTTTGCCCGTTCTTGCGCTTGTGCTGGCGCCCTTCACGCGCGGTCTTTCGCTGGCGGTCTTGCTGTGCGCCTACGGTGCGCAACTGATCCATATCGTTCGCTTGTGCAGAAAACGGAAATGGACGATGCGGGAGTCGTGGATCTACGGCCTCTTCACAGTGATCTCGCGCTTTCCTGCATTGCAGGGATTGCTCGAATACTATTGGCGGCGGATGCGGCGCGGAGATGCGGCGACGCTCATTGAATATAAGTAGAGGGATTTCCGAGCAACACGCGTTCTTGGTGTGACATCGGCGGTTTTCAGGTCTACCACGGAGCGGGTGGACTGATCCGGCCGCCTTTGGTCTCTTTCCATGCACGGCGCAGCAGACGAAGAAGCATGACGGCCTCACGCGCGCGCTCGCGGCGGCGCGGCGATGGGCTGAAGCGGTTGCGCAAGAAACGCAGCGAGTAAAGAGTTTCTTCAAGCCAACGCGCGAGCCATACCTTCGCGCCGTGGTGCTTGCGGTAATAGAGCAGCATGGATCGCATGCGCCAGAGCACGACCTGCGATTCATTCTCAGAGAAAACCTGCGTGCCGACCTGGCGTGAGGACTCGCCGTGCAGGTGAGTGACCACGATATCGGGCCAATAAAGAACGCGAAAGCCGGCGTCCTTGATGCGGCGGCAGAGATCCACCTCCTCGCAATAAAGGAAGAACGCGGGATCGAAGAGGCCGGCTTTGTCCAGAGCCGCGCGGCGCACGATCATGAATGCGCCCGTGACCCAGTCGACTTCGGCTGGTGTGGCGGGATCGGCCCAGGTACGTTCTGCGGCGCTGATGATGCGGGAACAGGGAAATCGCGAAGCGAGACCGGTGTAGACAAAGGCGTCACGGAGGATCGTGGGAAACATGCGCCCCGACGGCTGCCATACGCCATCGCGTCCCACGAGCCGCGCACCACCGACACCCGCGGAGGGGTCGACTTCCATGTGTTCGATTGCTCTTGCGAGCGCACCGGAATGAAAAAAAGCGTCGGAGTTGAGCAGGACGAGGTAGCGCCCTTGAGCTACTTCGATGGCGCGGTTGTTGGCCACGCCGAAGCCAAGATTCACGTCGCTGCAGATGAGGCGTACGGGAGTACCGTTGCCGGAAAATTCCGCGGCAACCATATCGGCTGAGCCGTCGCGCGAGGCGTTGTCGACGACAAGAATCTCGGCCGACAGGCCTTCAGGGAGCCGCGCGCATTCCACGCGCAGCGAAGCCAGACACTCGCGCAGCAGATCGCGCGTATTGAACGAGACAACAATGACCGAGGCTGCGCAATCGTAGCCCGGGCGCACGAGACTCCCTGCGCTAGCCGGTTGAGGTGCGCGAAATCCAGTAGGCTCGTTCACGGTGCCTCAAGTATAGAGGGGCTGCCGGAGCAAGGGAGCGAGAAGGCGCCCGTCACCTGCACTCTTGTGGCAGCGGAGCGCCGCGTGCGGAAAACACTCTCTTTGCGTGAAGAAGAATATGCTGAGGACGGGTGAGGACCAGTGCAATTTCATTCGTCGAGCGCGCGGAAAATGTTTGCTGAGATGCCAGGTAGGATGCGCTCATTCCGCGCGAACATCCTGCTGGCATTGCTCGTTATTTCTGCGGCGTCACCAATGCGCGCGCAGACGACGAGCAACGCCGCAACGGCGGTCACGCAATTGCGGGTCACCAACGACGTCATTCTCGCGCCGGTGACGCGGCTGGGCGTGAATCTCGGCGAACAGAACTTTTACGACTCTGGACAGATGCTGAAGAATCTGCTCTCGCGCAATCCCGAGTTTGCGGGAATGACGTATCGCAGCGTTCTGCATTGCGAAACCGGGGGGGTGGGCCGCTGCGTGGACGCGCGGCCCGGCATCAATTTCCCGGCGGAATTCTGGAACGGCGCGAGTTACGAAGTGCTGGAAGGTACGGCGGCTGGCCAGCGTGGGACAGTGACGGCGGGGGCCTCAGGTGCAGGCGGCTACGCGCTGACACTCAATCCCAGCAGTGGAACGATCGGGGCGGGTGATTGGATTGCAATTGAGAAAGGCGCTCCTGACGATCCGGCGGCGGGGTGGTGGTCCACGATGCACGGCGGCGCGCGGCTCGAACTCGAGCGTAATGACCTTCCGCCGGGCGTGCCGGTACACCAGGCATTGAAAATCGACGCGGAGGGCGCGGGCCGGTCGGCGGATCTCAACGCATATTTTGACTCCATGGCTGGGATGACATTTGTGCATCTGCGCGGCCGGTACCGGTTAAGTTTTCGCGCTAAGGCCCCAAGTGGAACAGGCACGATGCACGTGCATGTGGGACGGCTGGCGGCGGGGTTACGCCGGTATGTCGACACAGATGTGCATTTGACGTCGGCGTGGGCGCAATACAGCGAAGAGTTTACAGCCAACGAAACGGCATTGCCCGCAGCTGCGGTCGAAACCGGCTTCAATGTTTCCGGCGGCTCGGTGTTGCTGAGCGATGTATCGCTGGAGCAAGTCGGCGGCGACGCCACGAATCATACAGCGTTTCGCGATGAAGTGGTGGAGACGCTGAAGGAACTGCATCCTGGCGTATTGCGGCTGATGGAGAGCGACGCCGGACTGGGCAGCACGGTCGAAAATCTTCTCAGCAGCCCGACAGCGCGCGAGCGGTCGGGCTACCGTGCGTGGTTCAAGCCGTCGGACGATGTTGCGGTGGGGATTCCGGAATTTCTGGAGTTGTGCCTGGCGACTGGCGCGGAGCCGTGGATCGTTGCGCCGACCGCGATGAGCCTGGACGAGACGCGGAAGCTGGCGGAATACCTTGCGGGATCGCCGACGACGCCGGGCGGAGCCTTGCGCGCGGCCGGCGGACGAAGCGAGCCGTGGACGCAGGCCTTTCGCACCATCCATCTTGAACTGGGAAATGAAACCTGGAACTCGGATTTTCGCGGGGAAGCAATCGAGGATCCCGCAGCCTTCGGACGCAGGGCAAATGCGGTGTTTGCAGCATTCCGCGCAACGGCTGGGCCCGCGACCGGCCGGTTTGACCTTGTGGTGGGAACTCATGCTTACGATCCAGGACGCAATGCGGCGCTGCTGGCCGCGGCGCCTCTAGCCAATTCACTGGCGATCGCTCCGTATCTGATGCGCAGCGTGACCGAATGGGCGAATGACGACGAGCTGTATGGCGCTCTGCTGGCGCAACCCGAGCAGATGTCGCGCGAGGGGTTCGTGGCCCAGGCGGCCGAGTCGGCAGGTGGACGTCAACTGGCCGTTTACGAGGTGAACCTGCACACCACGGGAGGAACTGCGCCGGAAGCCATTCTCGATCGATTTACTCCGTCGGCCGCGGCAGGCCTGGCTGTGGCCGGGCACATGCTGCGCATGATGCGCGACCATGGGGTCCGCGACGAAATGCTTTTCAGTTTGCCGCAGTATGAGTTCGGACGTTCCGACGGCACGCCGGTACGGTTGTGGGGCAGCGTGGTGGAGATGGGCGCCGAGGGCCGCAAGAGGCCGCAGTTTCTTGCCGAGAGTCTGGCCAATCGTGCCATCCGCGGGGATCTGGTGAAGGTGGAGGCCGCGGGCGAAGATCCCACGCACGACCAGCCACCAGGCAACGACGGGGTGAGCCTACGCAATGTGCATGAGATCGATGCCTACGCCTTCCAGGACGGAAAGCGGCACAGCCTCATCGTTTTCAACTACGGTCTTCATCATGCGATACGCATTCGCGTGGAGGCTACCGGCCTTTCGCGCGACGCTAACGCGACGCTTTCGCAGCTGGTGAGCGCCTCGCCGGGCGATACGAATGAGGATACGGTCAAGATCGGGGTCAAGGTCCGAATCGAAGAGGAGCACTTCGCGGGAAGTGAGATTACTCTTCCTCCCTGCTCGATGGCGGTTCTGGAATGGACGGAATAGAACCGCGCGGCGCGACAACCGCGTCCTAGAAAGCCTCAGGGAACAGCAAAGCGGCCTTTCAGCCACACATCTACCCAGAAAGTAATCAGAAGGCGGTTACTCGTTCGCTGATTTCGTACGTGCCTAAGGACGCATATCTTCGCGCGTCCGTGCCCACCTTCGCGGCATTGTTCTTGTTGGTTCCAAAGGATAATTTCAAACCATCAGAACGCCCGCATTCATCATGTCAGGCACTGATTTTGACGGAGTCAAGAAAATTGGCTCCCTTTCGGTGAACTCTGGAGGCCACAGCGCCACCGTGGCAATGCTACGAGGGATTTGTGGACCTCCGGAGCCTTTTTTATTTCAGTTGCGGACAGGATTCGGGCGCGCAAGAGAAGAATTCAGCCGTGAAAGCAACAGCAATCGCATCCACTGCTTAGGCTAAGCGCGTGCATAGGCGGGGAACGGACCTTGGTATGAGAGACGGCCTGCAGCATCCGGTTGCAGTCATGGGATTGCCGATCAATAGCATGAGCGCGAGCAAGACTGTTGACGCACTGGAAAGCATGATTTTGTCGGGTGGCACCCACCAGGTATGCGCGATGAATGTGGACACCTGGCTGAATGCCTTGGCGGATCCTCATTTGCATCGCATCGTTGCCGGATCGAGCCTGGTTTTCCCTGATGGAATGCCTTTGGTGTGGATTTCTGGACTTCTGGGATGCCCACTGGCAGAGCGCGTGACCGGGGTCGACCTGGTGCCGAGGCTTGCCGAACTTTCAGCCCGCAAGGGATACAAGATATTTCTGCTGGGCGCCAAGCCCGGCGTCGCCGAGCGCGCAAGCCGACTGCTCGAGCGCAATTATCCCGGCGTGCAGATTGTGGGCACTTTTGCTCCCGCCAAAGAGAACCTGATGCACATGGATCACACGGAGATCCTCAGGCAGATTCACGCTGTCAGCCCCGACATTCTTCTGGTCGCATTCGGCAATCCGAAACAGGAAAAATGGATCTGGATGCACCGCAAGCGGCTGGGCGTTCCCCTTGCGATGGGCGTGGGCGGCAGCTTCGACATCCTGGTGGGCGATATGCTGCGCGCACCGCGCTGGGTTCAGAATTGCGGCCTGGAGTGGGCGATGCGCCTGCTGCAGGAACCGGTGCGGCTGGCTCCGCGCTACCTGCGCGATTTCGCCGGCCTGGCGCGGCGCTTGCCGATGGCTTTGTTGGCTGCCTGGTGCCAGCGGCCGTATCTGGACCGATCCAGATTGACTACGGCCACCACACCGCAAGTGCTGCATGTGAACATTCACGGCCGGCTGGGCGCCGAAATGGCAGCAGCAGTGCAGGATGCAACCACAGCCAGCATCGTCAATGGTCTGATGATGGTGGTCGATCTGCACTCGGTCAAGCAGGTGACGGTGGCGGGACTTGGAGTTCTGCTGGGCGCGCGACGCCAGTTGCTGGAGGCCGGGCTTTCGCTTTCTCTGGCAGGACTGAATTTGAAAACGCGCTTTGCGCTCCACGCATGGAGTCTGCAGCGGCTCTTCGACGAGTGGCAGCCGGCAACTTTGCGCAGCCGCCCGCTGGACGCGAAAGCTGCATCGCACGGACACATGGGGCTGCGGAGCGAGCAAGGCGTGATTCCAGCGGAGACGCGCACTCGCGGATAAAGACAGAAACTTTCGTTGCTGCGTAGATCAGCAATTGGTTGCGGAGGGCAGAAATACTGAGAGCCCCAGAGGACGAACGGAAATGCCCTGAGGGCAAAAGGCTGAAACGACATGGCGGCGATCATTCTGATACCGGCACTGGTTTGCTGGGCGGTCCTGGCCATGGGCTCGGAACGGAAGGCGCTGCTTTGGGTTTATTTGCCCGCGCTGCTTCTGCTGCCGCAGTACTACATTCTCCGCCTTCCTCATCTACCCCCCATCACTTTTGCCGATGCCGCGATTCTGCCCCTGGGCATTGCCCTGGTGCTCAAGGACATGCGGCGCTGGCGCTGGGCGTGGATGGATCTGTGGGTGTTGCTGTTTGCCGTGTGCGCTGGACTTTCAGAGGCCTTAAGCACGGAACTTGCAAACGGAGACTGGACAAAACTGTTCTCGCCGAATTTCGCGGTCTCGCAGCGGCTCAGCACCAACATCGCGGACGGCGGATTGATTTTCATTGCGGGCATTTTGACGATGGTGCTTCCTTACATGGCGGGCAAACTGCTCATCGAGCAGGAGCACGACGCGATGCGCAAAAAGCTGGTCGGGCGCATGGTCGCGCTGCTGGCCGTGGTGGCGGCATTGAGCCTCTACGATTTTCTGACCGGGCACAGCCTATGGCAGAAACTGGCCAGGCCGTTTCTGGGCGCGGTTCAAAACGAGGTGTGGGAGCCGCAGATGCGTTGGGGATTCGGGCGCATTGCAGGCCCCTACGGCCACGCCATTCTGGCCGGCATGGTGTTTCTCATGGGGCTGGTGTATTGCCTGTGGCTGCGCAGCGCCGATCCCAGGTGGGGATCGCGCCGTCTCATCCACGGCCTGCCGTTTACGGGACGCGGCCTTTCACTGGCCGCGATTGTGACCGGTTTGCTCATGACCCAGTCGCGCGGCCCATGGATCGGCGTGGGGCTGGCGCTGATTTTTGCACTGCTGACATGTTATCTGCCGGTGGGCAAAGCAGTGATCGTGTTTGCGAGCTTCTGCGTTGTGTTTGCGGCCGGCGCCTTGTACTACGCGAATCAATACACGGCGACGGCGATCCGCCAGGCTTCGTCGGTAGAGCAGGAAAACGCGATCTATCGCCGTCAGTTGCTCACCAATTACACGCCGATGGTGATGCAGCGCATGGCCTTTGGCTGGGGCATCACGACAGTTCCAGCGGTCGACGGCCAGATGTCGATCGACAACGAGTACTTGATGCTTGCGGTCACGGAGGGATTCACGGGGCTGGCGGTGTTCCTGGCCATCGTCGCGGGAAGCGCGGCGAAACTGCTGCGCATGATCTCCCAGCCAATCGCGAACGAGGACCGGATGCTGGCCTTTGCGCACCTGTCGGTGCTGATCGGGCTGATGACGACACTCGCCACTGTGTATATGGGCGAACAGGTAGTGATGCTGTTCTTCCTTCTTGCCGGCTGGGTGCAGGCTATGCATCCGGCGGTGGAGCGCGTGCCGCTGATGAAACCGTTGGCGCCGCAGATGGGTTTCCGGCGCGTGCTGGTTTAAAGCTCCAGGGCTGGCCGGCGCTTTTTGCCGGGCAGAAATGAACGGAAAGGATCGGCGATTGGAGCCGGTCGATGCAGGGAACGGAGACGAGCGAGACATTGATTTTGCCGAGCACATATTTGACCGAAGGGCTGGCGGCGGCGATGGCAGTGCTGACTGCGCCTCTGCTCGCTGATCTGGCTGTGTGCATTGCAGGCAACATGCGCCTCGGAAGAAAAACAGGTCCGGCGAAGGTGCGGGAGATTCGCCTCGCGGTGGTGGTGCCGGCTCACGATGAGGAAGCGATGATCGTGCGGACGGTACGGTCGCTTCTGGTCGCGGGCCGCTCGTCCAACCCATCGCTCTTTGCGGAAGAATCCGTTGCGACCGCGTGGAGCGTTCCCGTGATCGTGGTAGCGCACAACTGCACGGACCGAACTGCCATGCTGGCTGCGGTAGCCGGTGCGCGCGTGGTGGAACTGAATAATGTGGTGATGCGCGGCAAAGGCATGGCGCTTCGCTGCGGCTTTGAGGTTGCGCGGTCCGAAGGCGCCAATGCATTTCTGGTAGTGGATGCCGACTCCATGGCCAGCCGCAATCTTGTCGCGGCCACGACGAGGGCTTTGGAGCGCGGCGCCGCGGCGACGCAATGCCGCTACGAGCTCGAATTACCTTATTCGCGGAAGGCGACCTCGTTGGAGCGCCTGCGCGCGCTGGCGTTCCGGGGAATTAACGTGTTGCGGGCGCGGGGACGCGCCAGCCTGGGATTTTCCGCAGGCGTTTTTGGCAATGGCTTCGCGGTCGCGGACTCGACCTTCGAGCGCGTGCCCTTTACGGTGGACAGCATCTGTGAAGATCTGGAGTACCACGTTCGCCTGGTACTCGCGCGCCTGCGCGTGGAGTGGATGGAAGAGGCGTATGTTCACACTCCGCTGGCTCCGGACCGTTCCGCGCAGATTTCGCAGGAAGCGCGCTGGGAAGGCGGGCGTTTTCACGTTGCTACCCGAGACACTGGAAAATTGCTGGTGGCAATTGCGCGCGGCAACTGGCGCGCCCTCGAGATGCTGGCCGAGGCCTGGAGCGTGCCGATTTCGCGATGTGTTCTGGCCCTGATTCTGGCGGCATTTTTGCCGGTGCACTGGCTGCACTTCTTCGCCATCGTGGGCGCGGTACTGGTGCTCGCCTATGTGCTGGAAGCGGTATTCCTGGGCAACCACCCGTGGCGCGACTTTGCCGCACTGGCCGTAGCGCCGGTGCACATTCTTTGGAAACTGGCCATTACGCCCCTGGTCCTTCGGCAATCGCGCGGGGGCGCGGAGTGGTCGCGGACGCAACGGGAGGCGCAAGCGCCATGACCGAATTTCAAATGATTCCCGATACGCCCGACAAGGAAGTGGACTGGACGGTGGATCCAGACGCAGGCCGCGAACTGGCCGCTGCCAGCTCGATGCCTGCGATGCTGCATGAAGTGAATCGCCATTTCAGCCGCAATGTGTTTGCCACCATCCTGGCGCGCGTGGTCAACATGGTGCGCGGCGTGGTGCTGGTGCCGTTCCTGCTTTACCACCTGGGACTGGAAGCCTACGGAATCTGGACCACGATTTTCATTCTGGTTTCGTATGTCGGCGTTACCACGCTCGGCCTTTCCAATGTCTACATCAAATACACCGCGGAGTTTCACGCCCGCCGCGAATACGACAAGATCAATTCGCTGCTTTCCACCGGGCTGGCTGTCACCATCCCGCTCTGCAGCGCCATCTTCTTCGGGTTCGTGTTCGGATGGAAGTGGTACTCGCCGTGGCTGCACCTGCCGGCGTCGCACGCTGCCGATGGCAAAGTGGCCGTGCTTATCGTCCTGGGCATCTTTCTGTCGGCGATTGCGCTTAACGGTTTTGGCGACATCCTGGCCGGCACGCAGCAGATCGCGGCCACGCAATGGTTCCTGATCATGGGAATCATTGCCGAGTTCGCGGCCATTCTGTGGCTGGTCGGCGCCGGACGCGGCATCCGGGGATTGGCCGAGGCGTACCTGATCCGCGTTCTCTTCACTGACGGCCTGACGATCTGGTGGACGTGGAAAAAGCTCAAGTGGCTGCGCATCTCGCTGCGGCTGGTGCGGCGCGAGTCCATTCGTTACGTTCTGCACTTCGGCGGCCTGGTGCAGTTCCAGAGCATGTTGTCGATTTTTCTCGCCTCCGTGGAGCGGGTTGTCGGCCTCATGGTCATTGGCGACGCAGCCGCGGGGCTGCTTGACGTGGCCAAGAAGTGGCCCACGTCGTTCTCCACTGTGCCCATGGCGTTTTTTGCCGCTCTCTTGCCGGCCGCATCCCACGTAGACGCCGCTTCCAACAAGTCGGAGCGCATGCACAACCTGCGCAACCTCTACCTGAGCAGTTCGCGGTACGCCAACCTGTGTACTTCGGCCTTTGTGGCCCTGTTTTCGTTCTTTGCCGGGCCCGTTCTGCACGTTTGGCTGGGCGCCCAGTTCCCCGTGCACCAAAGGGTCATCGCACTGTTTGTGGTGTTCAATCTGGCCATGCAATTTCACATGCTTACGGGACCGGGCACCTCGATGTTTCGCGGCATGGGCAGGGTATATGAAGAATTTACCTATTCGATTCCCAACCTGATCCTGCTTGGCATCATGTTGCCGGCGGCCCGTTGGATTGAAGGCCGATGGACACCGTACGGAATCGGCGTTGCCGTGGCCCTGGCGACCGCCGGTTCGGCCTGCGTACTCATGGGCCGGGTGCTTTCTGTGCTGCATCTTCCCTTCACACGCTTCTTGCGTGTGGTGATTGTCCCGGGACTTGCGCCGTACGCGATCGCAGCCGCTCTGGCCTGGCCGGTAACGCAACTGGTGGCCATGGTGAATCGCTGGCAGGGAGCATGCATCCTATTGATAACAGGGATTTTATATGCAGCATCGGGTCTTGCGGTTTTGAATCGCTGGGTATTGACGGACGCAGAGAAGCAAAAGGAAATCGGGTGGTACCGCCGGAGCCTGGGAATGTTCCGCGGCAGGGAGGTAACCGCATGAATCGCCGAATATATAGCGCCGCTCTTCTTCCGTGGGTGTTCGCGGGGATTGCCGCAGCGGCACAGACGCAATCGGGCTCCGATCTGCAGGTTCCGGGGCAGGATGCCACGACACAGGTCAACGGACCGGTGCTGAAGGAGAATCCGCTGGAAACTCTGCGCAACTTTGAGCCTGCTGCCGACGAAGCTTACCGGCTGGGCAAAGGCGACGAGATCACGGTGGATATTTCGGGACGTCCCGACCTCGAGGCCAAGCTGGTGATCGGGCCCGACGGCTGCGTGACGCTGCCCGTGGCTGGCGACATCAAGCTCGACGGCATGACGCGCCCGGAAGCAGGCAAGGCGATTGAGGGGGCGCTTGCAACTTACTACGACAATCTTTCCGTGCAGGTGACGGTAACCAAGTACACATCGAATCGCGTGCTGGTGCTGGGCGCGGTCGATACACCGGGAGAAGTTGTGTTTGACGGCACGCCAACGCTGCTGGAGGCGCTGACGCGCAGCGGCCTGGTGACCGGCCAAAACAAAGCGGCGGTGATTCCCGAGCGCTGCGCCATTTATCGCGGAAGCGATCAGGTGGTGTGGGTGCAGCTTCGCGAACTGGTCGAGTCGGGCAATACGCTGGCCGATCTGCGGCTGCGCCGCGACGACGTAATTTATGTGCCCAGCCTCGCGGAGCAGTTTGTTTCGGTGCTCGGCCAGGTGCAGCATCCGGGCGCGATTTCAATCACGAGCAGTTCGACCCTGGCCAGCGTGATCGCCGACGCCGGCGGGCTAACGGATGATGCAGGCAGTAATGCCCATATCCAGATTGTCGATCCCAACACCGGAACCTCACGCGTGCTCACATTCAAGGATGTCTTGAATCCTGTGCGATCCCGCGAAGTTGTTTTGAAGCCGGGCGAGATCGTCTTTGTGCCCAAGACAGGTTTTGCGCGCGCTACGTATGTGATTCAGCGGTTAAGCCCGCTCATGCAGCTCAGCACACTGGCGTATTTGGGAGCAGTTCTATGAACCGGACGTTCGAAACCCTTGCGAATTCGCCCCGTCTTACCGACGGCGCTCCTACGATTCCTGCCGCATCGCGCGGCTTCAATCAGGAACAGGCGCTGTTCCGTCTTGACCTCATGCGCAGCCTGCGCATGCATCGCCGTCTGGCCATGGGGTTCGCCCTGGCAGGCGTGATCCTGGCTGTAATCTATGTGGCCAGGTATTGGTCGGTGTATACGGCGCAGAGTCTTGTTTATATTCAGCCCACGCCGTCGGCGGTGCTTGAGCAGGCGCCCATGCACTGGCCGTATAACTACGACCCTGCGACGTATGACTCCTACATCCAGCAGCAGATGCTGAGCATGACGCGCCCCGATGTGCTGGCAGGTGCGGTCGAGAAGCTCGGCCCCGGCGTGTGGCAGCAAAGCGACGAAAGCGTCGAGAGTGCGGCTGACCGTTTGAAAGGTTCGGTTGAAGTGGCGCGCGCGGGAACCAGCTACCAGGTCGCCATTACGGCCCATGCGCGGAACGCGGATACGGCTGCGGCAATCGCAAACGCCGTGGCTGAGAGCTATATCGAGAACACCTCGCACGAGCAAAAGGCCACCGATGCCGGCCGGTTGACGATGCTCCAGGAAGAGCGGGAGCGTATCAAGAAGGAGCTGGACGACGATCGCACCGAGCAAGCGCAGCTGAACGCGCAGCTTGGGGTGGCGGCCATCGGCGTTGAGGCTCCCCAACACTACGACACCGACATTGCCCAGATTCACGAGGAATTGGTGAAGGCGCGCAGCGATCACGACGAGTACGCGGCGCGGCTCACTTCAATCGACTCCCGCAACGGTCATTCCTCAACCGCGTTGGACACTGAGGCCGAGCAGTCGATCGCTACCGACCCTGGCCTGTCGAGCCTGAAACAGGCACTGCTGACGCGGAAGGCCGCACTGGTCTCGCAGATGGCGAACCTGACGCCGAGCCATCCGCAGTACAAGCAGGATCAGGCGGAACTCGCAAAGATCGATGCCTCGCTCGAGTCTTCGACGCAGGAACTGCGCACCAAGGCGGCCACACGCATCGAGGAACAGTTGCGTACGGATCTCGACCGCACTGCGAGTCTGGAAGCGCGCCTGAACGCGCAACTGGCGCAGATGACCAGGGCCGCGGCCGGCGCTACGTCGAAACTGCAACGCTCGAGCGACCTGGTTAGCGACATTTCCCGCCTCCAGACTCGTTTCAACACCGTGGACGAACAGTTGCAGAACCAGACGCTCGAGGATAGCGCTCCCGGCATGGCGCACCTGGCCGAAGCCGCGGTTCCTCCCACCCATCCTTCGATTGCGGGAGTCATCCGCAATGCGCTCTTGCTGCTGTTTGGGTTCATCGGGCTCGGCCTGACGGCTGCGGTTGTTGCGCACAAGATGGACCCGCGCATTTACGTCGCTTCAGACGTTGAGCAATTGCTAGGTTATGCGCCGATGGCACAGTTGCCGGACTTCGACGAGGTGACTGACGAGACCTCCGGGGAGCACTTGCTACGGTTGGCCACGGGTATCGAATTTGCCTGCAAAGAAGGCCAATTGAGCAGTTGCGTGTTTACCGGGGCGGGCCCGGGAGTGGGCGTCACCACGATTGCCAAACGCGTGAGAGAGATGCTGGGAGTGCTGGGCAAAGAGACTGTGCTGGTGGATGCCGCCGGACCTGTGCCTGCGGAACATTGCACGGGGACGGAGTTGCAGCGCAGCACGCGGGCCACGTCCCTGGTGCAGCAGAGAAGCGAAGCGACCGCATCCGCGCCCGAAGGCCTGACGCTGACCGACACGGCGCCGTTGACGGTTTCAGCGGAAGCGGAGTACATGGCGCGTCGCGCCGATTGCACGATTCTGGTGATGGAGTCCGGCGTAACCACGCGCGCGCAACTTCGCGCCGCCGCCGGCACCTTGCGGCGCCTGAACGCCGCAGCCGTGGGCTTCGTGCTGAACCGCGTGAGCCTGGCCAATGCCGACGACAGTTTCCGTCAATCCGTGAGCGAAGTAGAGAGACACAAACGCGTGCAGGTGCGGACTGCGGCACGAACAGTTGCGCAGAGTCCCCGCATGACGCCTGAAACGCCGCACGCGAGCCCCGTGCGGGAGATCCCCGAATTGGCACAGAAGTCCTCTGTTCAGGCCATGTTTACCGCTCCCGCTGCGCCACCGGCACGTCGCGCCGCTTCCGAGTGGGCCGCGCTAGAGCAAGCCGCAGTTGCGCCCAAGCCGCGTCCTGAGCCTGCGCCTATTGTGATTGCAGATAATCACGAAGCGCGGCAATTGCCGCATCCGGCACCGGTTGCCCCAGCTGCCTTGCGTGAGCCGCCAGCCCCAAGGGGGTTGCGGGACATGGATCCGGTATCTCTATGGTTCGCGGGGAGCGAGTCGCAACCTGAGCATAGGCCCGTCGCAGTGCCGGTAATTCGGGCGATTCCGCGGGAAGTGGACCTGGTGTCGATGCGGACGGATAAGGCTGCGACCGCGCCGCCTGCAAAGCCTGTCGCAGCAGCTGTACCCAAGCCTGCGCCGAAACCCATTGCAGAGCCGAAGTCACAAGCCGTGTCACGGACGGTGACGCCGCCCAACCAGCAGCCGCTGGAGGAGATTCCCTGGTGGCTGACGGAAGCGCCCGCGCATGCCGATCATGCCATGACGGACGCACGCGAGCCGCGCGTGGGGACGTGGCACTCTGTGGCCGCGCGCGGAGAACAAAGACCTGCCGAAGCGGAAGTGCGAGAGGAAGAAGAGGCTGACGACGGAGAGCCGACGCACCTGAGCGGGTTGAAAGGCGTCCTTTTCTCATTGGGAATCAGAGATCTAAGACCATGGAAGGATGCTGAACGGACCTATATCGGCAACCGGAACGGCATTGGCAATGTGAGCGGCGGGCACGCGGATTCGGCCCCGGCTGACCCCGAGCAAACGATTGCGGCAAAGGCGTTTGTTCCGCAACCGGAGCAAGAACCTGCGGAGGCCAAAGCGGAAAAGCCGCCTTCGCTCAGTGTCGTGCCCCGCTGGGTAACGGCGGAGCCCGAGTTCCTGTCTCCACCCGTGGAAGAGAGCAATAAGGGCAAAGAATCTCGTTGGAATCGTAAAGGTTACGACACCGACGACCTCGACGGAATCCAGATTCTGCCGGCTAAGCGCGGGCAGTACAAGCGCTGAACGCCAGAGCGTCTTCGGTCTTTACTTTTTGGTTCTGGGAGCGGCGGAGAAATCCCGGCTCAGGCCGAGCTTCATCGCTGCTTCATCCAATTCGGCCTGAACGAAGAAGAACTGATGCCCTGGGTTGGAGTTCGGATAGAACCGGATGACAATTTCAGGTTGCTCCACCGATTCATTCTTGCCGTCGTGAAACGGATATCCGAGATCCTGCAATAAGTGCAGCGACCCTTCGTCGCCAGTGGGATTGCCCGTATCACCGACGATAGCGTACACGCTCTTGCCCATGCGCTTTGAATAGACAGACGCAAAGTCGCCCACCCGCACACCGCGCCGCCGGGCCTTGTCGCCGCGAACGACATAATTGATATTGCGGGCGTCGACGTAACGCCGCGGATCCCGTTCATTTTGGTTGTTGATATCTGCAAACGCGGTCTGAGAAATGTAATAGCCAGGGAAGGGATCTTTCGGGCCCTGCAAAATGGGGTGACCGTGTTCGTCGATTAAATAACCGACGATTTCTTTGTCAGCGCGATTGAGGTAATGCGCACTCAGGAGAATGTCGAGCGTCTCCATGCCCGGCGGACCGTAGGCATTGGGAGCTCCATCTACGTCCACATCCATGCGATGCGTCAGTACTTCGAAGGGCGGAGATTGCTTTCCATTTTGTGCAAGCGCGACGACAGCGACAATTGCAGCGAAAGCCAAAGCGACAGTCACGAAGCGATTTGCGCATCGACAGTTTTGCAATTCCGCTATCTCCTGAAACTGAATGGCTGAGCCGGCTGCGGCCGATCTGGACCAGGCGCTGGAACTCAACTTACGTGTTCGCAATCATCATATTGCGTGCCCACGAAGCCCGCATCACCGGCAAACCCGAGGGACGGTCCTTTCAATCGGTCCCATCGCGCAGGCATACTATTTTGTAAGAGGGGTTGATGAAAAGTAGAAAGTTATCGATGATCGCGGGAGTCTGCGTTTTGTTCGCGGGCATGGCGTGGGCGCAGGAGCCGAACACACTCACAACACAGGAGAAACAGGACGGATGGCAGTTGCTCTTTGACGGTCACGATTTGAAGGGGTGGCACTCGTACCTCGAGAAGGAAACAGGCAGCGACTGGTCGGTGGTTGACGGTTCCATCCAACTGAAAAAGACCAATCAGGACCCTCGAGCTGACTTTGCCGACATCGTGACCGACGCCGAATACACAAACTTCGATCTCAAGCTGGAGTGGAAGGCGCAACCCTGTATCGACAGCGGCGTCATGTTCTACGTGCACGAATCACCCGAATACCGCAACACGTATGAAACCGGCGTGGAAATGCAGATTGCGGACCTGGCCTGTACGGTTCCGGACAGCCGTGTCCTGATGGAGCGCTCCGGCGATATCTTTGACATGATCTCTGACAAGGTGGAGTGGGTGAATCTGGCCGGCGATTGGAACCAGTTTGAGATCATCGCGGACCACGGTCACCTGCAACTTTTCCAAAACGGGCACCAAGTCATCGAAACCCAATTGTGGGACGATAACTGGGATAAGTTGGTCGCCGGAACGAAATTCGCCAGAATGCCGGGCTACAGCAAGTACCACGCGGGACACATCTCACTGCAGGGCACCGAACCGAAGGGTGATCCCGGGGTGAAGCTCTGGTTTCGGAACATCAAGATCAAGGCCCTGTAAATGCATAGCGCCCTGACCCCTCCGGCGGTGGGCTTTGCATCTGCCATGGCGGCGGCGATAAGATAGCGGCAAGCGGCGCGCGAGGCTTCGAAAAGCGACGGCGCGATCCTACAAGAATTAAGAGACAAATCCCGCAGGCCAGCGAGGCGACCCCCAGGCAAAACCTGAAACCGGAGAAACGACGATGCCGGAAGCGGACGATCCCAAGGCGGGACAAGACCCATCGAAAACGATTACGCGACGCCGATTCATTCTGGGCGTGATCGCCGGAGGCGCCGTTGTGGGCGCGGCCAGCTACCGCATTCTTGCGCCCGGCGGCCGTCGAAGTTTCGGCGGCGAACGGCTGATCACGCTGAACGTGAACGGCCAGATGCGCCCTGTGGAAGTGATGAAGCAGGAGACACTGGCCTGGACGCTGCGCTACAAGTTGGGACTGACAGGAACCAAGCTGGGCTGCGACCGCGCGGAGTGCGGAGCCTGCACGGTGCTGATCGACGATGTGCCGCACTATAGCTGCTCGGTGCTGAGCAACACGGTGCGCGGCCGCAAGGTGACGACCATCGAGGGACTCGCCGCGGACGACGGCACCCTGCACCCGGTGCAGCAGGCAGTAGTGGATGCGCAGGGCTTCCAGTGCGCATTCTGCATGTCGGGCTTCATCATGGCGACAGTCGGATTTTTGAAGACGCATCCCAATCCCACGCGCACGGAACTTGCGCACGGCATCAGCGGCAATCTTTGCCGGTGCCAGGACTACAACAAGATTCTGGACTCGATGATGCTCGGCGCAGAGAACATGCGCAGCGCCGTTCCCGCCGCGCAGAAAGCGAGGGCCTGAGCCATGGCGGACACTCAACAAGAAAGCGCGATGCAGGCCGAGCAGGAAAAGCCGCGCCCGTACGGTACGGGCTACAAGCTGATCGGCAGGGACTACAAGACGCCGGACCTGGTTGCCAAGGTAACTGGAAGGTCGAAGTATGCCGAGGATTTTCGCGCGGAGGGAATGCTGTTTTGCCGGCTGGTACTGAGCCCCATGCCGCATGGGCGGATCACGCATATTGATGCCAGCGAGGCGCTGGCGATGCCGGGCGTGAAGGCGGTGCTGACCGCCGACGACATTCCCGCACAAGCGGATTACTTGAACGATAACGGGCAGACCATCAAGGCCAACAAGTGGGGCGAGCGTGCGCTGACCAACGAGCCCATGTTCCAGGGTTGTCCGATTCTGGCCGTGGCAGCCGTGGACGAACTGACCTGCGCCGAGGCCATCGAGAAAATCAAAATCGACATGGAGCCACTGCCATTCGTCATCGATCCGCTGGACAGTTTGCGGCCGGGCGGCTCGAATCCGCACGCGGACGGGAATGTGTGGACGCGAAGCAGCGCGGGGCAGCAGGTTTCAGAGCTCAAATGGACCGAGGCGGACTTTGCCGAATTCGACCACGGACGGCTGCCCATGGGCAAGCCAGTCGGCCAGTCGACGTATGGCGACCTCGATGCGGGTTTCCGCGATGCCGCGCTCGTACTGGATGAGTCGTTTGTGACTCCGGATGTGAGCCACCAGTGCCTGGAGCCGCGCACTGCCATGGCGTACTGGCAAAACGGAAAGGTCTATCTGCACACGGGTACGCAAAGTACCTTCCAGACCGCACCGGCGATTGCGCGCTGGATGAACCTGAAAGACGAACAGGTGGTTCTGGTCAGCGAGTACACGGGCGGCGGTTTTGGCAGCAAGGTTACCGGCTCCGTGATTCTGATTATTCCGGCGATCCTGTCGCGCAAATTAAACGCGCCTGTCATGATGCGCATCAGCCGCGAAGAGGAGCACTACATCGGCCGTGCTCGGCCCAGCGTTCTGGGGCGCGCGAAGATCGGGTTCGCGAAGGACGGGCGCATTACCGCGATCGATTACTACACGGTGACCAACAGCGGGGCGTACGACAACCAGGACGATGGCGGCTCGTCAGCCCGAATTGTTTCGCTGCTCTACCAGCCGCCTGCGATGCGTTGGCGCGGCGTCTCGGTGATGACGAATACGCCCACGCGCAGCGCACAGAGCGCGCCGGGTGGGATGCAGGGTATCACGATCATCGAACCGATTTTGGCCAAGGCGGCCCGCAAGCTGGGCGTGGACCAGGTGGCGCTGCGGCGCGTGAATTGCCCCGAGGGCAAAGCGGAATACGGACCGCCGAATCATGGCAAACGGGCTCACGCGACAAGTTGCTTTTTGAAGCAGGCGCTGGACCAGGGCGCGGAGCAGTTCAAGTGGCAGGAGCGCAATGCGCAGCCCAAGCGGATCGGCTCGAAGGCGCGCGGCGTTGGTGTTTCGCTTAGCTGCTTCGTCGGTGGAACCATCGGATTCGATGGCTTGCTGGTGATTACGCCGGAGGGGCGTGTGCGATTCCACTCGGGGATCGGAAACCTTGGCACCGAGTCGGTGATGGACGTGCACCGCGCGGGCGCCGAAGTGCTTGGCGTGCCGTGGGAGCTGTGCGACGTGGTGTGGGGCGATACCTCGAAGATCTTTCCGTACACGTGCGCCTCGGGCGGCAGCCAGACCACGCACGCCATGACGCGCGCCGCATTTGCCGTGGCCACGGAGTGCAAACAAAAACTGAAGGAAGTCGCCGCAAAGTCGCTGGGCGGAAAGCCGGAGGATTACGAAGTCGACAACGCGCGTGTGTTCCGCAAAGGCGGCGGCGCGGGCATGAGCTTTGTGCAGGTGGCGCAAAAAGCGATCGAACTCGGTGGCATCTACGACGGCCACGATGCGCCGGACGACGTGCACAAGGTGACCAAGGCGGCCGTAACGGCGCTGGCCGGACAAGGGTTGGTTGTAGCGGCGCGCGACAAGGCTCCACGCGACGGCGACACGTTCTCCTACGTGGCGAGTTTTGCCGAGGTCGAAGTGGATGTTGAGACGGGCAAGTACTTCATCACGGATTTTCTGGCGTATGGCGACGTGGGCACGGTGCTGCATCCGCACTCGCTGGGCGGACAGATGCTGGGACGGTCGATATTGGGGATTGCGCACGCCATCGGACAGAAGTGGGTCTACGATCCCGAGTACGG
>Ga0181519_10001721_pt1 | contig 19151 bp, 12 predicted proteins | sample PEATcosm2014_Bin_26_FD_121102 | JGI IMG/M metagenome (GOLD analysis project Ga0181519, IMG submission 121102) | Peatland microbial communities from MTU Mesocosm Facility, Houghton, MI, USA - PEATcosm2014_Bin02_10_metaG | ecosystem: Environmental > Terrestrial > Soil > Wetlands > Peat | place...
GACGGCCGCGCCATTGCGCTGGAAATGGATACCGAGAAGGAGCACGTCTTCAGCTCGAAGTTCGCGTGCCCCGTGTGCTCGTACTCGTTGCAGGAACTCGAGCCGCGCCTGTTCTCGTTCAACAATCCGATGGGCGCGTGCCCGACCTGCGACGGCCTGGGCCAGATGACGTTCTTCGATCCGAAGCGCGTCGTCGGCTTCCCGGCACTCTCGCTCGCGTCGGGCGCGATCAAGGGCTGGGATCGTCGCAACCAGTTCTACTTCCAGATGCTGCAAAGCCTCGCGGCGTTCTACGACTTCGACGTCGATACCGCCTTCGAGGAACTGCCGGAGGACACGCAGAAGATCGTGCTTTACGGCTCCGGCGAGCAGACCATTCCCTTCACCTATGTGAACGAGAAGGGCCGCACATCGGTGCGCGAGCATGCGTTCGAGGGCATCATCCCGAATCTGGAACGGCGTTATCGCGAAACCGATTCGGTCGCCGTGCGCGAAGAACTCGCCAAGTACCAGAACAACTGCGCCTGTATGGATTGCGAAGGCAGCCGCCTGCGCCGCGAAGCGCGGTTCGTGAAGGTCGGCGAAGGCCCGCAGGCGCGCGCGATCTACGAGATCGGCAACCTGCCGCTGCGCGACACGCTCGGCTACTTCCACGAACTGGTGCTGCACGGTGCGAAGCGCGAGATCGCCGACAAGATCGTGAAGGAAATCGTCGCGCGTCTCACGTTCCTGAACAATGTCGGTCTCGACTACCTCTCGCTGGAGCGCAGCGCCGATACGCTTTCCGGCGGTGAAGCCCAGCGCATCCGGCTGGCGTCGCAGATCGGCTCCGGCCTGACCGGTGTGATGTATGTGCTCGACGAGCCGTCCATCGGACTGCATCAGCGCGACAACGATCGTCTGATCGGCACCCTCAAGCATCTGCGCGATCTCGGCAATTCGGTGATCGTGGTCGAGCACGACGAGGACATGATTCTCGCGAGCGACTACGTGGTCGACATGGGGCTTGGCGCCGGCATTCACGGCGGCACCGTGATTGCACAAGGCAGCCCCAAGCAGATCGAGCAGGCGCCGGAGTCGCTGACCGGGCAGTACCTGTCGGGTGCGCGACGCATCGAGGTGCCCACGCAACGTCACGCGCCGCGCGAGGAGCGTCTGCGCATTTTCGACGCGACGGGCAACAACCTCAAGAACGTCAATCTGGATCTGCCGGTCGGTTTGCTGACCTGCGTGACGGGCGTCTCCGGCTCGGGCAAATCGACGCTGATCAACGACACGCTGTATCACGCCATCGCGCGCCATCTCTACGGGTCGTCGGCCGAGCCGGCGCCTTATGAACAGATCGAGGGCCTGGAACACTTCGACAAGGTCATCAACGTCGACCAGTCCCCCATCGGACGCACCCCGCGCTCGAATCCGGCGACCTACACGGGCGTCTTCACGCCGATCCGCGAACTCTTCGCCGGCGTGCCTGCCGCCAAGGAACGCGGCTACGACCCGGGCCGTTTTTCGTTCAACGTGAAGGGCGGACGCTGCGAAGCCTGTCAGGGCGACGGCGTCATCAAGGTCGAAATGCACTTCCTGCCCGACGTGTACGTGCCTTGCGACGTCTGCCACGGCAAGCGTTACAACCGCGAAACGCTCGAAGTGCAGTACAAAGGCCGCAACATCTCGGAAGTGCTCGACATGACGGTCGAGCAGGCGCATGAGTTCTTCAAGCCCGTGCCGGTCGTGGCGCGCAAGCTCAGAACGCTGCTCGACGTGGGCCTGGGCTACATTCGCCTCGGTCAGTCGGCCACCACGCTCTCGGGCGGCGAGGCGCAGCGCGTGAAGCTCTCGCTCGAACTGTCCAAGCGCGATACGGGCCGAACACTTTATATCCTTGACGAACCGACGACCGGGCTGCACTTCCACGATATCGAACTGCTGCTCACGGTGATTCACCGGCTGCGCGATCAGGGCAATACCGTCGTCATCATCGAACACAATCTCGACGTGATCAAAACGGCGGATTGGGTGATCGACCTCGGGCCGGAAGGCGGCGCGGGCGGCGGACAGATCATTGCACAGGGCACGCCCGAGCAAGTGGCGGCGAACAAGGCCAGCTTCACCGGCAGGTACCTCGCCCCGCTGCTCAAGCGCGAGAAGTAAGCCACTCGGCCCGAGCCGTCACGGCAATTGGGCTTTTTTGAAGGACGTCATTGCATGGAACCGCGCTCTGGCTGGACTCCGGATCGGAATTTCTGGATCGAACTGGCGAGTTATGTCTTCGCCGCCGTGGCCCTCTGGCTGATTCTGAGCATCCACCTGCTTTCGGTGGTGCTCTCGGGCATGGTCGTCTATCAACTCGTGCACGTGCTCGGGCCGCGCCTGCAACTGCGCATCTCGAGCGAGCGCGCCCGGCTGGTCGCCGTCGCCCTGTTGGCGGCGGTCATCGTCGCGCTGATGACGGCACTCATCTTCGGCATCATCACCTTCTTTCGCAGCGACGCCGGTCATCTGCAACACATCAACGGCAGGATGATGGAGGTCGTCGAGCAGGCGCGCGCGCAGTTGCCCGCGTGGATCACCGCCCGTCTGCCGGCCGACAGCGACGACATTCATCAGGCGGTCACCGGCTATCTGAAAGACCACACGCAGGAGATGTCGCTCGTTGGCAAGGAAGCGCTCAACGCGATGGTGCACATCGTGGTGGGGCTTGTGCTCGGCGCCCTCGTGGCGCTCTCGACGATCCGGCCCGTGCACAGCATGCGCCCGCTTGCGGCCGCGCTCGCGCGCCGCGTCACGCTGTTTGGCGACGCCTTTCGCCGCATCGTGTTCGCGCAGGTGAAGATTTCGGCGATCAACACCGTCTTCACCGCGATCTTTCTGATTGGCGTGCTGCCGCTGTTCGATATTCACGTACCGCTGCGCAAGACGATGATCGTGGTGACGTTCGTCGTCGGACTGCTGCCCGTGGTGGGCAACCTGATCTCCAACACCTTCATCGTGGTGCTGGGTCTGTCGGTGTCGCTGTACGTGGCCATCACGGCACTCGTCTTCCTGATCGTGATTCACAAGCTCGAATACTTCCTGAACGCGCGCATCGTCGGCTCGCAGATTCAGTCTCGTGCCTGGGAACTGCTGCTCGCCATGATCGTGATGGAGGCCGCGTTCGGACTGCCCGGGCTTGTCGCCGCACCGATCTACTACGGCTACCTCAAGAGCGAACTGGCGGAAAAACAACTCGTCTGAGCGCGCCGGTCGCCCGTTGCCCGCCGCCCGCCGCCTCCGCCGGAGGCAAACGGGCGCCGGGCGATATTTTTGGACGTTATTTGACAATTCGTCACCCGGTGACATAATGTCAAATCATGAAATCCGCCAAATCTCCCGTCACGGGCAAGCTCGACGAGAACACGCTGCTGTTGCGTGAGGGACGCAAGATCGTCGAAGCGCTCGGCCAGACATTCGCGCCGCTCGTTGAAGTCGTGTTGCACGACCTGACCGATCCCGACCATGCCATTGTGGCGATCGCCAACAATTTGTCAGGGCGCGAGCCGGGGGATGCCGTCACGGAGATGGGCCTCGCGCGCATTGCCGATCCGGCGTTTCCCGAAGTCATCGCGAACTATGCGAACCGCTTCCCGGACGGACGCCCGGCCAAGAGCACGTCCATCGGGCTGAAGAACAGCGCCGGCGAATACGTCGCCGCCATCTGCCTGAACATGGACATCTCGATGCTGGCCGCCGCGGCCGCCAGCGTCCAGCAGTTGGTGAACGTGCCGAACCACGCGCCGACGCCGGTACGCGAGACGCTCTCCAACCGCCGCCTCGACGACATCTCCCCGCTCATCACGGACTTTGCGGCGCAGCGCAACACGACCCCGCAGGGGCTGACGCTCGCGCAACGTCGCGAGGCCATTCGTCTTATTGAAGCTCGCGGCTTGCTCGACCTGCGTCACGCCCATGCGGAAGTGGCGCGCGCGTTGGGCATCGCCCGCTCGACCGTCTACACCTACCTCTCAGACCCGAAAGGCGCATCATGACCGCACCCCCACTGGCGATTACCTATGGCGACGTTGTCGCCGCCCACGACCGGATTCGCGAAGCTGCGCATCGCACGCCGGTGCTCACGTCGCGCACCGCCGACGCCATGACCGGCGCCCGCCTGTTCTTCAAGGCAGAGAATTTTCAGCGCATGGGAGCGTTCAAGTTCCGCGGAGCGTTCAACGCCATCTCGCAGTTCACCGCCGAGCAAAAGCGCGGCGGCGTGCTGGCGTTCTCGTCGGGCAATCATGCGCAGGCGATTGCGCTCTCGGCGCGTGAGCTGGGCGTGCCGGCGGTGATTCTGATGCCGCAGGACGCCCCGCAAATGAAGATCGACGCGACACGCGGCTACGGTGCTGAAGTCATTCTTTTCGATCGCTACAAGGAAGATCGCGAAGCGCTTTCCAAACGGCTTGCGCAGGAGCGCGGCATGACGTTGATTCCGCCGTACGACCATCCGCATGTGATGGCGGGTCAGGGCACGGCGACCAAAGAGTTGATCGAAGACGCGGGTGAGCTCGACACGCTCGTGGTGTGTGTTGGCGGCGGTGGCCTGCTCTCCGGCAGTGCGGTCGCGGCACGCGCGCTGAATCCGGACATCGAGATTTTTGGCGTGGAGCCGCAAGCCGGGAACGACGGTCAACAGAGCTTCCGGTCGGGCGAGATCGTGCACATCGAGACACCGCGCACGATTGCCGACGGTGCGCAAACCCAGCATTTGGGTGAGTACACGTTCCCGGTGATTCGTTCGCTCGTGGACGACATGCTGACCGTCACCGACGAGGAACTCGTGCAGACGATGAAGTTCTTCGCGAGCCGCATGAAGATCGTGGTCGAGCCGACGGGCTGCCTGGCTGCGGCGGCCGTTCTGCAGGGCAAGGTGGATATTCGTGGCAAGCGTGTGGGCATCATCCTGTCGGGCGGCAACGTCGATATGGCGCGCTTTGCAAAACTCACGCTTGGGGAGGCGGTATGAACGCACAGGAACGCGGTATTGAGTCAGTCAACGTGCCGACGCTGCAACCGCCGCGCGGGCACTACTCGCACGGTGTGTGCGCCGGAGGCTTCGTCTTCGTGTCGGGGCAGTTGCCGATCACGCCGGAGGGCGAACGCCTCGCCGGCGCGCCGTTTGCCGTGCAGGCGAAGCAGGCGCTGGATAACGTCGCGGCAATTCTCGCCGCTTGCGGCACGAGCATCGACCGGCTGGTGCAGGTGCGCGTGTACATCACGAACGTCGACGATTGGGGTGCGTTCAATGAGGTCTACGCCGTCTGGGCGGGCAATGCGAAACCCGCTCGCGCCGTGGTGCCGGTGCCTGCGCTCAGTCATGGCGTCGCGGTGGAGATCGAGGCAACGGCGTTGGCGGGGTAATCTCCGACGCGCCGAGGATGTGGCCGCACCGGCAGGGACGCGCATCGCGCGTTTCTGTCATTCGTAAAGCGAGTCAATTCCGAGTCGCCCGGCAACCGTAATCGGTCAGACGAAACGCGATAGCAACGCATCACATAAGTCTCCAGCGCGGAAGATTTCCTTCATCCCAACTCGCGCGCAAGACAGGTGGGACGAAGGATCCATGGATCGCGTCAGCCCATGACAGCGCCCACTGCATCGTCCCCCGCCGCATTCTCCCTTCGGCAGACACCGCCCAAACCGACACACCAGTTTGTGAAAACCCCCGGGATTTCTATCTAGTCACGATCGTCCGACGGATACACTTTGGTCTACGCAGGCCGACGACACCGAAACCATGACGACACCCGACTTCCCTCCTCCCCGGCAAACTGCCGTACCCGACGCGCCCTCGGCACAGCCGCAGCAACGCGCCGACGACGAACCCATGCGGCTGATCACGAGCTTCAACGACGTGTTCGTCGTTGTGGCGTCGGCGCTGCTCCTGTTCGGCACCGTATGGATGACCAGCGCGCTGCCGCCGTGGCTCGGGGCGTTGGTCAGCGCAGCGCTCATCTGGGGACTGTCCGAAATTTTCGTGCGCCGCCGCCGGATGGCACTGCCCGCGCTTTGCTATAGCTTCGGCTTCATCACCGCGTTCGCCAGTGTTGGCTTCGTCGGCATTCATGCCGTAGGGGGGCTCAGCGAGTCCGGACACTTGTCGCCCGAGGCCCAGGGGCTCTCGCTTAACGCCCAAGCGCTGTTCTCGCTGATCTCGAGCTATGTGGGTATCGGCATCGGTACGATGTTGTACTGGCGCCGCTTCCGGGTGCCCGTCACGATCGCCATGGGAATCGGCGGTGTGGTTTGCCTCACCTGGCTGTTCGTGCTGATTCTCGGCGAGAACCTCATCGACGCCATGCGCGTCGCGAACATCGTCGCAGGTCTCGCCATCTTCGCCTGGGCGCTGCGATGGGATGCCCAAGACCCGCAGCGCACCTCCATTCGCTCGGACGTCGCATTCTGGCTGCATCTGCTCGCTGCCTGCATGGTCACGCACCCGATTTTCTGGGCGATCATGCCGGACTATCCCGTCGCCGCCATCGCTGTCTTCGTGCTGCTGAGCGTGATCTCGCTGGTGATCGACCGTCGCGCCCTCATGATGTCGTCGCTGCTTTACGTCATCAGCGCGATTCTGAATGTGATGGTGACCTCGACGGCCACGCAGTCGTTGGCGGTCGTCGCCATCGTCGTGGGCGGCGCGCTGTTGCTGCTGTCGGCGTTCTGGCATCCGTCGCGTGCCGCCGTGCTGAAGCTGCTGCCCGCAGGCTGGCGGGCACGTCTGCCGCAATAACGTTTCGACATCGGATCGGGCACGCGAGACAAATCCCAAACAAGCGGCCGGGGAGCGCCCAACAAGGCAATCCCCATGCCGATCATGGATCGTCTTCGCTACACTTTAGGACTCCTGTCCGATAGGCCCGCTCTCGACGGTACATTTCGGGCGCCAAACGCCAATAACCGCCGAGCCGAGTCATGACGACACCCAGCGCCTCACCGTCCCCCACAGACACATCGCCAACCACGCCGCAACGCATCGACGATGAACCGCTGCGGCTTGTCACGAGCTATAACGACATATTCGTCGTGATCGCGGCCGGTCTGCTCATCTTCGGCACCGTCTGGTTCTCGGCGACGGCTTCGCTGCCAGAGTGGCTGAGCGCGCTCATCGTCATCGCCACCGCATGGGGCTTATCTGAGATTTTCGTGCGACGGCGTCGTATGGCGCTGCCGGCACTGTGCTTCGCACATCTGTTCGTGAGTTCCCTGTTCTATCTCAACGTCGATGGCACTGACTCGCTGCCGGCGGAATCGTCGGTGAGTTGGTGGACGCTTATCGCGACCTGCCTTTGCGCGGGCTTCGGCGCCGCGATCTACTGGTGGCGATTCCGCGTGCCCGCCGTCATCACCATGGGCATCGCCGGTGTGGTGCTCGCCGTTTGGATGCATGTCTCCACGCTGGTGAATGGCGCGACGCCGTGGCTACTTGCCAGTACCGTCGTCGCCGGCCTCGCGATCTTCGTCTGGGCGCTGCGCTGGGACTCACAGGATCTGCAACGCGCTTCCATCCGCTCGGACATCGCTTTCTGGTTGCATCTGCTAGCCGCGTGCATGATTGCCCATCCGATTTTCTGGGTGCTCTCGCCAGATCATCCGGTCGCTGTCATCGCGGTGTTCCTGCTGCTCACGGCGGTCTCCATTGCGATCGATCGCCGCGCGCTGATCGTCTCGTCGCTGATCTATGTGCTGATTTCCCTGAATGTGGCGCAGGTCGAAGCCAGTCTGGCCATCGTCTCCATTGTGGTCGGCAGCACACTGCTGGTGCTCTCGATTTTCTGGCGTGCGGCGCGTCGCGCCGTGCTGCGGTGTTTGCCCGCCGGTTGGCAAACACGCCTGCCGCGCTGATCCGGCGAGTCGTATCTCTCAAGCCGCCGTCAGGTACCGCGCCGTATCACCGGCGCGGCCAGTGCCTTCGCCTGCCGTTTTACTGGAGCGTTACCCGCTCCAACACCTTCATGTAGTGATCGAGCGACGGCGTCGCCATGCCTGCGACCTTCGCCCGGTCGTCCCAGCGACGCAGGCGCAATGCCGCCTGCGCATGCTCACGAGCGAGGAACGCTTTCGCCTCGTCTTCGCTGAACACCCCGCCCTGCAACGCCAGACTGCGCACGGAATCGACGGAGAGCTTGCCGTAGTACTCGGGATCGACGGCGCACAGGCAACGTTTGGCGTCCACATGCAGACGAATCGGATCGAGCACCGCGTCGCTGAATAACGGACGCAGGAAAGGTAGCGCGAAGTATTGGTGCAGATCGTCGATGCCGCGCTCGGTGGGCGTCTCGCCCTGAAGATTGAGCAGATGGCCGAGATCGTGGAGGAAACTGGCAGCGACGAGCGCCTCGTCGGCGCCCTCGCTCTCGGCTAGCGCGCCGCTTTGCAGCGCGTGCTCCAGTTGGGTGACAGGCTCGCCGCTATAGGCGATCGAACCGAATTTATCGAACAGGGTGCGGATGTCCGGCAGGCTCAGGGCCATCGTGTGAACTCTCGTTGTCGTCGCGAGAACTTGGGGCAGCGGCCGTCGCGACATCGGCAAGCGCCGCCAGCTTCGACACCTTCGCCTCCTTCGGCGCCTTGGTGTCCTTCATTTCCTTCGTGTCCTTGCCGTCCTTGGGCTTGTCTCGCATGCGGCTCTTGCGCAAGGCGCCGGCGTCGTCGAGCACCGGGTACGCCGTCGAGCAGAATAGCGAGTTCAGACGCTTCATGTCGCTGATGATGTCCAGATGCAGCGAACTCGTCTCGATACTCTGCACCGACTGACCCGCCAGACGGTTCAGGTGCGTGTACGAATAGGCGCGCTCCAGATCGCGGAAGCTCTCCTTCTCGGCCATGAGCCGCTGCGCACTCTTCAGGTCCGTGTTCAGGAACACCGACAGGCCCAGTTGCAGGTTCGTCACCAGCCGCGCGTGCATGTCGCAGATCTCCTGCAACCCCGCCTCGGAGAACGACAGCTTGTGCGAGATCTTCTTCTCCTCGACCTCCGTCACCATGCGCTCGATGATGTCGCCCGCGTGCTCCAGATTGATCGTGAGCGAGATGATGTCCGTCCAGCGACGGCTGTCCTGCTCGCTCAGGTTCTCGCGCGACACACGCGTGAGGTACATCTTCACTGCGGTGTAGAGATGGTCGACGTCATCGTCCAGCCGACGTGTCTCGCGCGCTCGCGCCACGTCGTTGCTGCGAATGACTTCGAGCAAACCGTTGAGCATCTGCTCGACGAGGTCGCCCATGCGCAGCGTTTCGCGCGTCGCATTGGCCAGCGCCACCGACGGCATCTCCAACGCACTCTCATCCAGATGGCGCGGACGTGTCACGCCATCCGCCTCGGGCTTTTCAGCGAGCAGGCGAACGCACAGACGCGCCATCGGCTCGGTGAAAGCGAGAAACACCACGCAGCGCACCAGGTTGTAAAGCACATGGAAATTGACGACGGCTTGCGCGGGCGCGTCAGAGAGCCAGCTCACGAGCCTCGGCGCATAGTCGACGAACGGCAGCACCAGCAGGCAGCCGATCAACTTGAAGATGAGGCTGCCGAAGACCACACGACGACCCGCCGCGTTCTGTCCTGCCGACGTCAGCATCGCGAGCATGCCGCTGCCCAGATTCGCGCCGATCACGAGGCACAGCGCCACCTTGAGCGAAATCACGCCCGACGAGGCCAGCGTGGCCGTGAGCAACACCGCCGCCAGACTCGAATACGACACCATGGCGAAGAGCGCGCCGATCAGTGTGTCGAGCATCACGTCGCCGGTCAGCGAGCCGAACAACACCTTGACGCCCGCCGCTTCCGTCATCGGCGTGGTAGCGCCCACGATCAGTTGCAACGCCAGAATGATCAGACCAAGCCCGATCGACACACGGCCAAGCTGGCCAGCGCGTGTCTGTTTTCGTGACAGGAAGAAGATGACGCCGAAGAAGATCAGGAGCGGTGAAAGCCAGTGCAGATCGAACGTCAGGATCCGCGCCATGAGCGCCGTACCGACGTCCGCACCGAGCATGATCGACAGCGCTGGGGCCAGCGCAATCAACCCCTGCGCGCCGAACGACGAAACGATGAGTGCGGTTGCGTTGCTGCTCTGCACGAGGCCCGTGACGAGCACACCGCCCGCGAACGCGAGGAAGCGATTCGAGATGCTGTGCGACAGAATCCGCCGCAGGTCGGCACCGTAGACGCGCAGGACCCCGGTACGCACGATGTGCGTGCCCCAGATCAGCATCGCCACGCCGGAGAGAAGGTTGAGCAGTGTCAGCATGCCAGTGTTCCGTGATCTTATTGTCGACGGGACAGGCAGCGCTTCGCGCCGCCAACATGACGCGGCCACTGGTTTGCCAAACCGGCATCCCGCGTCAGTCCAACACTGGCGTCGGGATGCGTATGAAGTGTGCGCGTCATGCGTATCCCCAATCGACACACCGTACACCAAAACGATCACCGCAACAATCGTGTCATCAATTTGTCACAATTTTTGCTTTGATTCTGCTAAGCCTTGTTGCATAAGGGGGACAGCGTGGGCCGAGCGGCCGTTCCGCACCGCTTTTCCGCCCATTTCACCGTCCCCGGCCGACACTTCCCCATCGCGAAATCTGCCTCAGATTCCCCATGGCAGCGTAAAGGTTTTGGTGTTGGTGAAGCTCTTCATGGCTTCCTGCACCCCTTCCTTGTAGCCCAGGCCGGAATCCTTGATGCCGCCGAACGGCGTCAGCTCGATGCGATAGCCCGGGACTTCCCAGACATTGACCGTGCCGACCTGAAGCTCATTGGTGAAGCGCGTTACGTAGTCGAGGCGGTTGGTGCACACCCCCGACGACAAGCCGAACGCCGTGCCGTTGGAGATCGCGATGGCTTCTTCGATGCTGCCGAACGTCAGGATCGGCGACACCGGCCCGAAGGTCTCCTCCCGCACGACGGTCATCTTCGGATCGACACGGTCGATGACGGTCGGCGAGTACAGCGCGCCGTCGCGCTTGTTGCCCACGAGCAAGCGCGCGCCTTGCGAGACGGCCTCGTTCACGCGTGTCTCGAACAGGCGAGCGGCCGCCTCGTCGATGACCGTGCCCATGTCGTTCGATCCATCGGCCGGATCGCCGTACTTCCATGCGCGGGTCTTCTCCACGACCAGCTCGGTGAACTGTGCCGCGATGTCACGGTGCACCAGCATGCGTTTGACCGCCGTGCAGCGCTGGCCCGAGTTCTTGTACGACCCCTGCACCGCGAGATCGGTGGCGCGATCGAGGTCGGCGTCTTCCATCACGATCAGCGGATCGTTGCCGCCCAGTTCCAGCACGATGCGTCGATAGCCGGCCTTCGACGCGATGTACTTGCCGATCGACACGCCGCCCGTGAACGTAATCATGTCGATGTTCTCGTTCGTGATCATCTCGTCGGCGATCTCCATCGGATCGCCCGTGATGACTTGCAGCATCTCCGGCGGCAGGCCGGCTTCATAGAGCGTATCTGCCAGATAAAACGCCGAGAGCGGCACCTTTTCCGACGGCTTGAGCACCATGCGGTTGTTGGTCGCAATCGACGGCGCCACCTTGTGCGCCACCTGGTTCATGGGGTGATTGAACGGCGTGATGGCCGAGATCGCGCCGAGCAGCGGCTCGCGCTGCGTGACCACGCGACGCTTCTTGCCATGCGGCGTGAGGTCACAGGAGAACGCCTGTCCGTCGTCCTTGAGCGCCTCACTGGCGGCGAAGCCGAGCACGTCGGCCACACGACCGATTTCGTAGACGGCGTCTTTCTTGCACAGCCCCGACTCCATCGTGATGATCGCGGCGGCCTCGGCGGTACGCTCGCGCAACAGCGCCGCGGCCTTCTCGAGAATGTTGGCGCGCTCGAAACGGGTGAGCGTCGAGCGGTACTGCTTGGCAATCGAGAACGCGCGGCGCACGTCGTCGAGCGAAGCCTTCGGCACGGTGCCGACCAGATCGCCCGAGTACGGGTTGAAGACTTCGATGATCCGTTCGCGGGTCACTTTCTCGCCACCGATGCGAAGCGCTTCGGCGCGGAACTCGGGGTGCAGCTTGTGCGGCGCGTTCATGGGGTTCTCCACAGCATATCCAACGGGACAGGAGCCCGGCGACGCAAACGTTCTGAGGCTTGCGCGCCGTTGTTGCTCATTGCAAGTCTTGGTGAGCCGGTATCAAACGTGATTGAGCGCGACGTCGAGAATGTCGAAGTTGCGCAACCGCGCCTTGCCCGGAATGCCTTCAGTCTTCCGGTTGAAGAGCAGCGGCACGGTCTGCTCCGAGATGCCGCCGTGCGAGCGCAGCGGCACCGTGAGGCCGGTCAGATCGTGACGGCTCGCGCTGGTGCCCAGCACGACCGACTGATCGCTCACGACCACGAGATCGCCCACGCGATCCGGCGGCAGTTCAAAGCGTGCACATGCCTCGGCGTTGGTGAGGACGACGTCGATGCCCGGCAGCGCGGCGATGCGCTGGCGGATGTGCCCAATGGCGTCGCGATCATCCCCCTCATGCGGCAGGTAGATCGTGGCGAACGACCCCAGCGCACCGTGATGCACCACGTACGGATCGGTAATCGGCAGAATCACGCGCGCCCCGCCCGCTTCCACGCCCTTGCCGAGCCAGTCGTCGAGCAGGTCCTGCAAATAGATGACGTTGGGCTGACCGGTCTTCGGATCGTGCTTGGCGTTCATGCCGTGGTCGGCCGTCACACCGATGACAGCGCCCAGCTCGTCCATGCGACGCAGGTACTTGTCCATCATGGCGTAGAAGGCGTTCGCGCCTTCCGTGCCCGGCGCCCACTTGTGCTGGACGTAGTCCGTCGTCGAGAGATACATCAGGTCGATGTGACGCGTCTCGAGCAGGCGAACCCCGGCGGCGAACACGAACTCGGAGAGCGCCGCGCTGTAGACGTCCGGCACCGGCATGCCGACGAGCCCGAGCACGTCTTCGATACCGTTCTCCGCCAGCGTGACCTGATCGGACTTCTCCGACGAGAAGCAAATGCCCTTCATGCGATGGCCGAGCAGCTTGCGCAGCTTGTCCTTGGCCGTCACGACCGCGACGCTCGCGCCCGCATCCGCGGCCGCCGCCAGCACGGTGCCGGCGCGCAGATAGGCCGGGTCGTTCATCATGACTTCCGCGCCACGACCGCCGTCGGCAGCCGGGTCGAAGAAATAGTTACCGCAGATACCGTGCACCGCAGGGGGCGCGCCGGTCACGATCGACAGATTGTTCGGGTTGGTGAACGACGGCACGACGCAGTCGCCCTGAAAGACCGCACCCTCGGCCAGCAGATGCTTCAGATACGGGGCCACGCCTGCCGCAGCGGCGGCTTCGACATACTCGAACTGACAGCCGTCGACACACACGATGACGGTCGGCTGCTGCGGCAGCCGGTACTGGCGGCCGTTCACTTGGATCTGCACGGGCTGGTTCACGTCGGGTCTCCTCAAAAGCCATTCGGTCGACCACCGCTGGCATCGGCTTCAAAGCGATGCGCGCACGGCGGCCGGGTATTCATCAAGACAACAAATTCACTCACCTTCTGCCGGCGCTCAGCCAGCCTTTGCCTGGGCCGATGCCCCCGATGCCACCGATGCGCCCGGTGCCCGCGAGAGCGCGTCGCGAATGCGCGCCCGGCCGCGCGACAAGTGCTCGCGCGTGACTTGCGCCGCCCGCTCGGGATCGCGCGAGGCAATCGCGCTCACGATGTCGCGGTGCTCGCGCTCCGACTTCGGCGGCGCGCTCGTGTCGCCCGTCAAGGCTTCATGACGGAACAGGCTCAGCTCCTTGACCAGCCGGCGGTAGGTCTCCAGCAACTTGCGGTTGCCGACCATGTCGACGAGCGTGTCGTGAAACGCCAGGTTCAGTTGGTAGTACGCCTCGCTGTCCCCCGACTCCACCGCGCGATGCATCGCTTCCACGGATTCGCGCAGCCGGGTGAGCTGCTCCGACGTAATCGTCTCGGCCAGCGTGCGACCCACGTATTCATCCAGCACGCCGCGCAGCGTGTAGATCTCCTCCGCCTCTTCCAGCGAGATGACGCGCACGAACACGCCGCGATTCTTCTCGGTGCGCAACAGCCCGGCCTCTTCAAGCGCACGAAACGCCTCGCGCACCGGACCGCGTGACACGCCCAGACGCCCCGCCACCTCGATCTCGTTGAGCTTGGTGCCGGGCGTGAGCGTGCCCGCCATGATCTGACGCTCGATCTCATGCTGCACGAGCGTGGTGAGCGACTGGCTCTGCAACAACTCGATCGCCGTGGGCGACGTGGGCTTGGAGGTCATACCGGTCTTCCTTATCTCTGAATGCTGACGCTATCGCGTAACGACATTGGCCATCCGCCATCCGGCCCAATCGCTTCGGCAGACGCGCTTGGCGATTTGTGGCATTACGTGATTATTTTTGTTGATTGACATTCAAGCACGGCAGTTTGTAGATTGTCAACAAAACACATCCGGCATCACAGGCAAAATTTGCAACACTGGCGGGAAGAGCCGATGCTGACAGCAACAAAATCCTATCTGAATCAATGCCTTCCATACTATTTGAGGTATTTGACGAACAGATGACAAAGTCCAAGGGTTTCAAGAAAAAGACATAATTTGCCAATAATATGCAACACATCGCCTCATCGAGGACGTTTGCCGTACTCACCAACGCGACCTGGATTCGCGACCCACAGGAGCCCTCCATGAACCCATCGTTGCACCGCGCAGAGCGTGCTGCCCCCGCGCTCGCCGCCGGATTCGCAGACGGACTCGTCTGTGCCGCCCAAGCAGGCCACGCATCGTAGTGATGAACCACGGCGTGATCGAGCCGGCCGGCACGCCCGTCGAGAGGATGGCGCGTCTGTCGCACGTTCTGGCGCGTACCTGCGCCGATCTGCCTGCCGCCGATCCTCGACACTCGCCGGTATCTGTTCTCGCTCACGCACGCTTGAACGAATCGACACACGAGGCTGTGCGCACAGCCCCAGTGCCTGTCGCCACACGAAGGTCGACAGTGTTGTTACTTCTCTCGCTTGTTTTCCCGCTTGATAGGAGGCGGTCATGATTCTCGGTCAGGAACCGATTCTGCTCACCCCCGGCCCGCTCACCACGTCGCCGGCAACCCGACAGGCCATGCTGCGCGACTGGGGCTCGTGGGACGCTCAGTTCAATCGCATCACCGCGTCGCTGTGCCGTGATCTGGTGGACATCGTGCAGGGCGGCGAAGACTATGTCTGCGTGCCACTGCAAGGCTCGGGCACGTTCTCCGTCGAGGCGGCCATCGGCACACTCACACCACGCAGCGCACGTATTCTCGTGCCGGATAACGGCGCGTATTGCCAACGCATCCTGAAGATCTGCCGCTATCTCGGACGCGACGCCGTCGCCCTGCCCATCCCCGAAGATCAGGCCGCCAGCGCCGCCGCCATCGACGAGGCGCTCACGCGCGATGCGTCGATCACGCACGTGGCGCAGGTGCATCTGGAAACCGGTGCGGGGGTGCTCAATCCGCTCGCCGACATCGCGCGCGTCTGTCAGAAGCATGGCAAGGGACTCATCGTCGATGCGATGAGCTCGTTCGGCGCCGTGGAGATCGACGCACGCTCGATGCCATTCGACGCCCTCATCGCAGCGAGCGGCAAGTGCCTCGAAGGCGTGCCGGGCATGGGCTTCGTGATTGCGAAGAAGTCGGTGCTGGAGGGCAGCGCGGGCAACAGCCATTCGCTGGCGATGGACCTGCACGACCAGTACACGTACATGCAGAAGACCACGCAATGGCGCTTCACGCCGCCGACGCACGTGGTCGCGGCGCTGCGTGCGGCTGTCGATCAGTTCCTTGCCGAAGGCGGGCAACCGGTACGCGGCGAACGTTATCGGAAGAACTGCCGCGCGCTGGTCGACGGGATGGCGTCGCTGGGCTTCCGCCCATTCCTTGCGCCGGCCGTCCAGGCGCCGGTGATCGTCACCTTCCACGCGCCCGCCGACAGTCATTACGACTTCAAGGCGTTTTACGCGGCGGTGCGTGATCGGGGCTACATCCTGTATCCGGGCAAGCTCACGCAGATCGAGACGTTCCGGGTCGGCTGTATCGGTGCGATCGACGACAACGAAATGCGCAATGTCGTCACGGCGATTGCCCAGTCACTGACGTCGCTCGGCATTCGACAAGTCGCACCGCTCACGCGCGCTGCGTAAGCACTCAGCCGCGCGTCAGGCGCCGATCCGACGCGGATCCAGCGCAGCACACCGCAGCACAACGGATGGCCCTTCGGCCATCCGTCTTCGATGATTTCCATTGAACGAGGGAATCGTCCGAAACTCGGCATTTCTTCCGACGCTGCAACGGCGTCTGCCCCTCATCGCACCGCCTTGATTCCCCAACCAAAATCGGCACCGATGACGGCGCCCCTTCCGTGCTTGCTACCTGCGTACAACGGGCACCTCTGCATCGCGCTTCCTAGAATGGCCCGCACACAAACCGCGCATTAGCGCTTCATCCGGCACGCAACGCAACCGCTCGCAAGGCGCGTTGATCGTTCGTGCGCCGCTGTTGTCGCCTCCCCCCGAATGTCGGCTGCCAAGGGCGCGCTCATCTCGCGCGCCACCTTCCTGCACTCCACGTCATCTGGGAACCGGAGCACGATGAACAAGCATCTCTATCGATTGGTCTGGCGGCATTGCCGCGTCGATGTCGTCCCTGCGCCGGAGACGGCGCGTCAGCGCGGGGGCGCACCGGCATCGCGCGCACGCCGTGCCCGCTGCGGCACGCGCGCGGCGACGTTCCTGTCCGGTTCACTCACGCGCGTTTGCCTCGCATGCTTCGCCTTGCTCGGCGCGGCGGTGGCACCCGCGCCGGTGTGGGCCGCCTGCACGGCAGCGGGCAACGTGGTGACATGCAGCGGCGCGGCCAACCCGCTCGCCCCGTCGTATGCGAATGCAGCGGATAACCTCGAAGTCAACGTCAACAGCGGCGCCAGCGTCGGCGTGCTGCTCGGTGTCGGCGGTACGGCGATGTCACTCACGGGCGACAACGCGACGCTCGTGAACGGCGGCACCATCGATCCCTCGTTGCTCGGCGGCATTGGCGTCCTCGCGAGTGGCACGGTGATCGGCAATGCCAACCCGGGCGGCAGCACGCAGACGGTGACGAACAACTCCATCATGCGCGGCACGGTAGGGCCTCTCGGCGCGAACCTGCCGGGACTCACCGGTTTGGCACTGACCGTGCAGAACGCCGCCGGTGGCACTACCGTCATCAACAACAGCGGCACGCTCGGGGCCACGCCATTGCTCGGCATCTCACTCACCGGCACCGGCAGCGCTCCCGTAGCGGCGGCGTACGGGGGCGGCGCCGTCAACTTCACCAACTCGGGCACGGTGCTCGGACGCATCGCGTTCGAGGCGAATGGGACCCCGGGCGCGGGCAACACGTTCACTAACTCGGGCGCGCTAAGCGGCAGCGTCTCGCTCGGCGCCAACAGCACAAATACGTTCACGGCAGTGACCGGCTCGAGCTTCGACGACGGCGGCAGTACGGGCCTCGGCGCGATTAGCGTCACCGGTGTCAATCTCGATTTCGCCGCCACCGGCGTGATCGACGGCGGCGCGGGCGGCACCAATGCGCTCATGCTGCTCAACTCGGCCAACAACGCCACCACGATCGGCACCGGCACACTCAATGGCACGAGCTATCTGAACTTCTCGCAGGCCACGGTGAGCGGCGGTACCTGGACCCTTCATGGTCCGCTGGCCGTCACCTCGACAACGCTCAACGGCGGCCTCACCATCTTCGATGACCCCGGCAGCTTCGGTACCGGCTCGCTCACGGTCGATGGCGGCGCGATACAGGCGGCCAGCTTAGGGCTGGACATCGCACTCCCGATCACCCTCGGCGCCAACGGCCTGACCGTCTCCGGTGCGAATTCGCTCACGCTCGGCAATACCGTCACCGGTAGCGGCAGCGTGTCGCTGAACGGCACGAGCAACCTGATACTGTCCGGAAACAATACCTACGCCGGTGGCACCTCGCTCGCCAGCGGTACGCTAATGGCCGGCAGCAACACCGCGCTCGGCAGCGGCGCAGTGCAGGTCTACGGCACGAGCGGTGTGCTCGATGCCACCACAGCCGTCACGCTCGCGAACGCCGTGACGATTGGCGGCGGCAGCGGGTTGACGCTCGGCGGCATCGCGCCGCTCACCTTGTCCGGTCAAATCACCGGCAGTGGCAGTCTCGCCAAACAGGGCGCTGAGACAGTCACGCTCACTGGCGCCAATACGTTCACGGGCGGCACGACGATCAACGCGGGCGGCATCGCGATCGGGACCGGCGGTTCGCTGGCGAGCACCGGCAGCGTATCGCTGCTCGGTGCCGGCACCACGTTCGACATCAGTCAGGCGTCTGCGCAAACCATCGGCGCGTTGAACGGCATCGATACCGCGTCCGTCGCATTAGGCAACAACGCACTGACGTTCGGCGATGCGACCGACCAGACATTCGCCGGGGTCATTACCGGCAGTGGCGGCAGCCTCATCAAACAAGGGACGGGCGTGGCGACACTCACGGGCGCCAGCGACTTCACGGGCGGCGTCAGTATCGCGGCCGGCGGCCTCCAGTTGGGCAACGCGAATGCCGTCGGGACCGGCGCGCTCACGATGGCCGATCAGACAGCGCTCGACACCACGCAGGCGCTCACGCTCGGCAACGACATCACATTGAACGGCACGTCGGCCATCCTCGGCACTCACGATCTGACGTTGACAGGCGAGGTCTCGGGTAATGGCGCCTTGCAGAAAGCCGGCGCGGCGACATTGACACTGAACGGCGCGGGCGGATGGACAGGCGGCACAACGATCAACGACGGCACGCTCGCGCTCGGTGCAGGTGGCTCGCTTGCTGCTCAGGGCGCCGTTGCGCTGAACAGTCCGGGCGCAACGTTCGATATCAGCTGTGCCTCGGGTGCGCAAACGATCGGCGCGCTCTCGGGCACTGGCGGCACAGTGAACTTAGGCACCGGTACGCTGACCTTTGGCGACGCCAGCAATCAGACACTGGCGGCAACGCTGACCGGCACCGGCGGCATCGTCAAACAAGGCACGGGGCAGCAAACGCTCACGGCGACGCAAACGTTCTCCGGTGCCATCGATGTCGCC
>Ga0181519_10001722_pt1 | contig 19146 bp, 17 predicted proteins | sample PEATcosm2014_Bin_26_FD_121102 | JGI IMG/M metagenome (GOLD analysis project Ga0181519, IMG submission 121102) | Peatland microbial communities from MTU Mesocosm Facility, Houghton, MI, USA - PEATcosm2014_Bin02_10_metaG | ecosystem: Environmental > Terrestrial > Soil > Wetlands > Peat | place...
CGGCGCCGTGGCGTCCTTGAGCACGTACGGGCAGTACCAGTCGTCCGGCAGCTTCAGGTTGCTGGCCTGATGCAACTGCTCGACGTCTTCGTTGATGAGGCGCCCGTTGTGCTCGGCGGCGCCCGCCGCCACGGACTTGAGTCCTGCGCACACCAGCCCGCGGCGCGCGGCCGCATGCAGCAGTGCCGACGAGACGAGCGTCTTGCCGATTTCGGTGTCGGTGCCCGTGACGAAGAACGCATGGCGCGCAGGCGTCGGCCGTTCGGCCGGGGCATCGAAGGCAGTGAGGTTAGCGACTAATGTCTGATCAGCCATGTGAGTGTTCCGTCCAGTCTCGATCGAGTTGGTTGATGGCGGTGGCCAGCCGCGCGACGTCGTCTGCCGTGTGCGCGGCACTGAGCGTCACGCGCAGGCGCGATGTGCCCGGTGCCACGGTCGGCGGACGAATGGCAGGCACCCATAATCCCGCTTCCGCGAGCCCGGCCTGCGCGTGCAGCGCGGCCGCATTGTCGCCGAGGATGATCGGTTGCACGGCCGTGGGCGAGACCCTGTGCTGCCAGTGCCGCAGCGTAAGCGAGTCGCGCAGTTGGGCGATGCGCGCTTGCAACGCGGCGCGACGCTCACGGCCTTCGTCGCCCGCGATCAGGGCAACGCTCGTGAGCAGCGCATGGGCCTGCGAGGGCGCGGCGGCCGTCGTGAAGATGTACGGCCGCGCACGATTGATGAGCCAGTCGATGACGCGATGGTTCGCCGCGACAAACGCGCCGCCGACACCTGCCGCCTTACCGAGCGTGCCGATGATGACGAGGTTGGGCGAGCGCAGACCGAAAAGCTCGAACACGCCACGGCCGTTCTCGCCCACGACGCCGAAGCCATGCGCGTCGTCGACGATGAGCCACGCGTTGTGCGCTTCGGCCAGCGCGAGCAGTTGCGGCAGCGGCGCGATGTCGCCGTCCATCGAGAACACGCCGTCGGTGACGATCAGCTTCGTCTCGGCGGTGCTGGCGGCGAGCAACTCGGCCAGGGCGTCGACATCGCCGTGGGCGTAGACGTGCGTGCGCGCGCGCGACAGACGTGCCCCGTCGATCAACGAGGCGTGATTGAGCGCCTCGGAGAAGATCTCGGCGTCTTTGCCCGCGAGGGCCGAGATCGTCGCCAGATTGGCCATGTAGCCGGTGCAGAAGTACAGCGCGCGCCCGTCGACGAGATGCGGCGACATGAAGTCGGTGAGCGCGTCTTCGAGTTCTGCGTGGGCTTGCGAGTGGCCGCTGATGAGGTGCGAAGCGCCGCTGCCTGCGCCGTAGCGCCGGGCGCCTTCGATGAGGGCCTCGACGACCTGCGGATGCGCCGCCAGACCGAGATAGTCGTTGCTGGCGAACGCGAGGACGTCGCGGCCGTCGGCCCGCAGATGCGGCTGGCATGGCGTGGACACCACGCGGTGACGGCGTCGCAGGTGTGCGCGGTCGATCTCCGCGAGCCCGGCGTCGAGGCGCGCCAGCAGGGGATGGGACGTCATGCCGGACGTCATGCTGCCACCTCCATGCCGTGCGTCATCGTGGCGTCGAAGGCCGCGCGCGTTTGCGCCGCGAGCCAGTCGATGGTGTCGTCGTCCAGCACATACGGCGGCATCAGATAGACCGTGGCGCCGATGGGGCGCAGCAGCACGCCGCGTGCGCGCGCTTCGGTGTAGAAGCGCTTCGCGAAGGCGCTGCCAGCGCCGGGCGCATCCGGCAACACGGCGTCGAATGCCCAGATCATGCCGCGATGACGCAAATGCAGGGCACGCGGGTCGTCTGCCAACGGCGCGAGCGCCTGCGTGAGACGGGCTGCGCGAACGGCATTGCGTGAGAGCACGTCGTCATCGGCAAAGATGTCGAGCGTGGCGAGCGCGGCACGGCACGCCAGCGGATTGCCGGTGTACGAGTGCGAGTGCAGGAAGCCGCGAGCGGTGTCGTCGTCGTAGAAGGCGTTGTAGATCGCGTCGCGCGAGAGCACCAGCGAGAGCGGCAGATAGCCGCCGCTGATGCCCTTGGACAGGGTCAGCAGATCGGGCCAGATGCCGGCCTGCTCGCTGGCGAAGAACGTGCCGGTGCGTCCGCATCCGACGGCGATTTCGTCGGCGATCAGATGCGCGCCATGCTTGTCGCACAACGCGCGCACGCACCGCAGGTATTCCGGATCGTGCATCGCCATGCCAGCCGCGCATTGCACGAGCGGCTCGACGATGACGGCGGCGATACGGCCCTCGCGCTGCGTGAGCAACGCTTCGAGTTCGGCCGCAGCGCGGCGTGCCACGTCGACCGGCGTTTCACCCTCGCGCGCGAGACGCGCATCGGGCGACGCCACCACATGGGCGTGACGCAGCAGCGGGTCGTAGGCGTCGCGGAAAAGGGCGACGTCGGTCACGGCCAGCGCGCCGAGCGTCTCGCCGTGATACCCGTGGCGCACGCACACGAATTCGCGCTTGTCGCTGTGGCCCTGATTGCGCCACGCGTGAAAACTCATCTTGAGCGCGATCTCGACGGCCGACGCGCCGTCAGACGCAAAGAAGGCATGGCCGAGCACACCGCCGGTGAGCGCCGACAGGCGTTCGGCGAGTGCGACAACCGGCTCGTGCGTGAAGCCCGCGAGCATCGCGTGCTCGAGGCGGCCAAGCTGATCGACGAGCGCTGCGTTGATGCGCGGATTCGCGTGGCCAAACAGGTTGACCCACCATGAACTGATGCCGTCGAGATAACGCTCGCCGTCGGTATCGACGAGCCAGGGGCCTTCGCCATGAGACAGCGCGACGAGAGGCAGCTTTGCCTGTTGCTTCATCTGCGTGCAGGGGTGCCAGACCTGTCGCAGACTGCGCGCAGCGAGATCGCCGGGGCCGGCGGGGGGGCGCGTGGTGGCGTCCATCATTGACTCCTTGGTTGGCCGTGACGGCAGACGTTCGCCCGAGGGCGCAGGTCGTCCGTCCGGCTGGCCGATGGCGGGCGTCGCACTGGGCGCTGCCGCACGGGGCCGGAGGTGGGGGATGGGCGCATGGTAGGCAAAGCGTTTTGGCAGGGCAATAGGCGGAATTGGCGTAAAAAATCGCTGGTTTATGTGCCGTAGCAAGACGTTATCGATAATTTCGCAAAACCCGCCGATAACGTTGCGGCATCTCCGCCGTCAGCCCTCCTCAAAAAAATTTGTAACCGATGATGCGTGCCGGGTCAGGGGCTCTGGTTCAGGACACCTCGCGCCACGACGGAGACCGTTTCTCGAGGAATGAACGCACCCCTTCGCGGCCTTCGTCTGACGCGCGGATCGTTGCAATGCGGTCCGCCGTCTCGGCGATGGCGCTCTCATCGATGTCACGGCCCGCGAAGTCCTGCACGAGCCGCTTGCATTCCTTCACGGCGTTCGGGCTGTTGTCGACGAGTGCCTTCGCGAGCGCGTGCACGGTGCTATCGAGCGCGTCTGCGGGGACGACTTCGTGCACGAGGCCGTGCCGTTGTGCCGTCGATGCGGTGAAGCGTTCGGCCGTGAGGAAGTAGCGGCGCGACGCCGCCTCGCCCAGCGCGCGAATGACATAGGGGCCGATCGTGGCCGGTATCAGGCCGAGCTTCGCTTCGGACAGGCAAAAGTGCGCCGTGTCCACCGCGACGACGATGTCGGCCACGGCCGCGAGCCCCACGCCACCGGCGTAGGTGTCGCCCTGCACACGGGCGATCACGGGTTTCGGACAGCGGTAGATCGTGTTGAGCATGACGGCGAGCGTCATCGCGTCGGCGCGGTTCTCGGCGTCCGAGTAGCCGGCCATCTTCTTCATCCAGTTCAGGTCGGCCCCGGCGCAGAAGGCGACGCCTTCGGCAGCGAGCACGATGACGCGCACGTCGTCGTTGGCCGCGAGCGCGCGAAACGCGCCCGTCAGTTCCTCGATGACCGTTTCGTTGAAAGCGTTACGCACGTCCGGCCGATTGAGCGTGAGCGTGGCGACGTGGGCGTCGACGCTGAGTTTTAGCGTGGCGAGATGCATGACTTGGGATTCCTCGATGAGCCGGTGCAGACGGTTACATGCGGAACAGGCCGAAGCGCGTTTCCGGAATCGGCGCATTGAGCGCAGCCGAGAGCCCCAGTCCGAGCACGGTGCGGGTGTCGGCCGGATCGATCACGCCGTCGTCCCACAGGCGGGCGCTCGCGTAATACGGATGGCCCTGACGCTCGTACTGATCGCGGATCGGCTGCTTGAAGGCGTCTTCCTCCTCGGCGCTCCACTGACCGCCTTTGCCTTCGATACCGTCGCGCTTGACCGTGGCCAGCACCGACGCGGCCTGCTCGCCGCCCATCACCGAGATGCGCGCGTTCGGCCACATCCACAGGAAACGCGGCGAGTAAGCGCGCCCGCACATGCCGTAGTTACCGGCGCCGAACGAGCCGCCGATGATGACCGTGAACTTGGGCACGTTCGCGGTGGCGACGGCCGTCACCATCTTCGCGCCGTGCTTGGCGATGCCTTCGTTTTCGTACTTGCGTCCCACCATGAAGCCGGTGATGTTTTGCAGGAAGATCAGCGGGATCTTGCGCTGGCAACACAGCTCGATGAAGTGCGCGCCTTTTTGGGCCGACTCCGAGAACAGAATGCCGTTGTTCGCCACGATGCCGACCGGATAACCCCACAGATGCGCGAAGCCGCACACGAGCGTGGTGCCATAGCGCGCCTTGAACTCGTCGAATTCGGAGCCGTCGACCAGACGCGCGATCACCTCGCGCACGTCGAACGGCTTCTTCGTGTCGGAGGGGATCACGCCGTACAGTTCGCGGGCGTCGTACTTCGGCTCGACGGGCGGCCTGAGCGCGACCGTCTTCGGCTTCTGACGATTGAGATTGGCGGCGATGCTGCGCGCAATGGAGAGCGCATGCGCGTCGTTCTGCGCGAAGTGATCCGCCACGCCCGACAGGCGCGTGTGGACGTCGGCCCCGCCGAGGTCTTCGGCGCTCACTTCCTCACCCGTTGCCGCCTTCACGAGCGGCGGGCCGCCGAGGAAAATCGTGCCCTGTTCCTTGACGATGATCGACTCGTCGCTCATCGCCGGCACGTAGGCGCCACCAGCGGTGCACGAGCCCATCACCACGGCGATTTGCGGAATGCCCTTCGCCGACATCTGCGCCTGGTTGTAGAAGATGCGGCCGAAGTGATCGCGATCGGGGAACACGTCGTCCTGATTGGGCAGGTTGGCGCCGCCTGAGTCGACCAGATAGATGCACGGCAGATGGTTCTGCTCGGCGATCTCCTGCGCGCGCAGATGCTTCTTGACCGTCATCGGGTAATAGGTGCCGCCCTTGACCGTGGCGTCGTTGCAGACGATCACGCACTCCTGACCCGACACGCGTCCGATACCGGTGATGATGCCCGCGCCCGGTGCATCGTCGTGATACATGCCGATCGCGGCGAGCTGCGAGAGTTCGAGAAACGGCGAGCCCGGATCGAGCAATTGCTGCACGCGCTCGCGCGGCAGCAGCTTGCCGCGGCCCACGTGCTTCTTGCGCGCAGCCTCACCGCCGCCACCGGCCAATTGCTTCACGCGTTCGCGCAGGTCGTCGACCAGGGTCTGCATCGTGGCCGCGTTGCGTGCAAAGTCTTCGCCGCGCGGGTTGAGTTTGCTTTCGAGAATCGGCATGTGACGAAATCCGGTGGAGAGTGAGTTGTCGTTGAATTCGTTATCTGGACTTGCGTGAGCGTGTCGCGACTTCAGTCGAACAGGTCGCCGTCGATGTAGCGCCAGCGGCCGTCGTCCGAGCGTTCGAAGCGACTGCGCTCGTGCAGCCGATGGGCGCGTCCGCCGACCTTGTAGCGCGCGACGAATTCCACTTCGGCGTGGCGCTCGTCACGTTGCAGATGCGCCTTGATCTGAAGGCCTAGCCACTGCGGCGCGTCGTCGAAGTCGAGCGTGGCGGGACGTGTGCGGGTGGCCCACGTCTCGAGCAGGTACGGCCTGTCGTGACGCACGAACGCCGTGTAGCGCGAGCGCATCAGCGCTTCGGCCGTGGGCGCAATGTCGCCGCGCTCGAGATAGCGCGCGCAGCAGTCTTCAAACGTGAGGCCGCCGCAAGGGCAAGCTTCGCGCTCGGGCGGCGGTGTCGGGGTGCTGCGCGACGGTTGGGGTCTTGCCATCGTGTGTCTTGCCTTGTTGTCAGATCCTGCCTTGCTTCAGACAGGCCTCGACCTGCGCGAAGCGGTCGAAGCCCCAGAACGGTTCGCCGTCCACGATCACGAACGGCGAGCCGAAGACACCGCGCGCCATGGCCAGATCGATCTCCGCCTTGAGGTGGTCCTTGGCGGCGGGCGAGTGCATGCCGGCGTCCAGCGCCGCACCGTCGATGCCGAGGGCCTCGCCCAGTCGCACGAGTTCTGCCGGCTCGCCGATGTTCACGTCGTCGACGTAGAGCGCCTGGAAGATCGCTTTCGCGAACTCCGCCGACAGGTCGCCGCCGCGATGATCCTGCACCCACAGCACGGCGCGCTCGGCCGCTTGCGTCGGGATCGGGAAGTGCGTCGGTCGCTTGTACGGGATGCCGTGAAAGCGCGCGGTGCGCTCCACGTCATGTCGCAGATACTCCGTCTTGATCGGATGCTGCACCGGGGCGCCCGAGCCGTTCACCTTGTAGACAATGTCGAGCAGAATCGGATGCCATGCGACACCGCGTCCGCTTTTTGCCGCGATGTCGTCGATGCGTGTGCTCGCAAAATACCCATACGGGGATGCGAAGTCGAAATAAAAGTCGATAGCGGACGTCATGTTGGCTCCGTTTCCGAGTGACGTTTCTGGCCCGCGAATCAAAAGATACGGCGGTACGGCAACAGCTTGTTATGGGGTCTGACGCCGGGCGATCGCTGCCCGTTGGCTACCTTGTCGCTTGCGGTGCTCCATTCCTCCATTCCTGCGTGGGTTCTGCCCACATGCGGCACGTATGATTGCGTGATTACCACGTGAGCGCGTTGCCGTCGTAATTGAAGAAGCCACCGTTGTGCGTGGCGCGCTCACCCGGCGCGCGGGCGAGCACGCGGCGCATGCCGGCCACGCTCGTTTGCACGTCGATGTCGGCGTTCTCGCCGCCCATGTCGGTGCGCACCCAGCCCGGATGCATCGCGACGCATGTGGCGCGCTGCGCTTCAAGCGATACCGCCTTGACCACCGAATTCACGGCTGCCTTGCTCGCGCGATAGAGCCAACTGCCGTTGGAGTCCATCAGCGCGATGCTGCCCATGCGGCTCGACAGGAAACCGAACGTGCCGCCCGCGGCTTCGACGAAGGGCAGCACGAGCGGTGCGGTCTGCATGGCGCCGAGCACGTTCGTGTGAAACACGCGGTCGAACGCTTCCTTCGTGATCGGCGCGAGACCGGTCGTGCGCTCGGAATTGACGCCCGCGTTGTAGACCGCCACGTCCAGTTCCACGCCGTCGAGTTGCCACGACAGGCCGGAGAGCGATTCAACGCGCGTGACGTCGAGCTTGATCGGCGCTGCGCCCAACTCGCGCAGCGCGCTCAGTCCGTTCTCGTCACGCGCCGTGGCGAACACGCGCCAGCCGTCCTCGCGATACTGCCGCACGAATTCCATGCCGATACCGCGTGAAGCACCGATGATGAGCGCTGTTTTCATGACGGGTTTGTCCTGTCGGTCGTGCCGAAGTTAGAGGGTCGAAGGGTCGAAGGGTCGAAGGGTCGAAGGCCGGGGTTGGCGCGCAAGCCGCTCAGACGAGTTCGATGGCCATGGCCGTGGCTTCCCCGCCGCCGATACACAGGCTGGCGACGCCGCGTTTGCCACCGGTCTTTCGCAGGGCGCCGATCAGCGTGACCAGAATCCGCGCGCCGGACGCGCCGATCGGGTGGCCGAGCGCGCAGGCGCCGCCGTGGATGTTGACCTTCTCGTGCGGCAGATCGAACTCGCGCATCGCGGCCATGGCAACGACGGCGAAGGCTTCGTTGATCTCGTAGAGATCGACGTCGCCGCTCGACCAGCCGGTCTTCTCGAACAGTTTGCGCATCGCGCCGACCGGTGCGGTCGTGAACAGGCCCGGCTGCTGCGCGAAGGTGCTGTGACCGGCAATGCGCGCGAGCGGCGTCAGGCCGAGGCGCGTGGCCGTCGATTCGCGCATGAGGACGAGCGCGGCGGCGCCGTCCGAAATCGACGACGAGTTGGCGGCCGTCACCGTGCCGTCCTTGCGAAAGGCCGCCTTGAGGGTCGGGATTTTCTCGGGATTGGCCTTGAGCGGCTGTTCATCCTGCTCGACGACGGTGTCGCCCTTGCGCCCGGGCACCGTCACCGGCGTGATTTCCCACGCGAAGGCGCCGTCCTTCGTGGCCTGCTGGGCGCGCTCCAGCGAGGCGATGGCGAAGGCGTCCTGCGCCTCGCGGGTGAACGCGTAACGGTCGGCGCATTCCTCGGCGAAGGTGCCCATCAGACGGCCTTTGTCGTAGGCGTCTTCCAGACCGTCGAAGAACATGTGGTCGATGACCTGACCGTGTCCCATGCGCATGCCGGCACGCGCCTTCGGCAGCAGATAGGGCGCGTTGCTCATGCTCTCCATGCCACCGGCGACGATCACGTCGGCGCTGCCGGCGGCGAGCATGTCGTGCGCGAACATCGCGGCGCGCATGCCGGAACCGCACATCTTGTTGATGGTGGTGGCGCCCGTGCCGAGCGGCAGGCCGGCGCCGAGCGTGGCCTGACGCGCCGGGGCCTGGCCCTGACCGGCGGGCAGCACGCAGCCCATCACCACTTCGTCGACCTGTTCCGGCTTGAGGCCGGCTCGCTCGACGGCGGCGCGAATGGCGGCGGCGCCCAGTTGCGGCGCGGCGACCTCGCCGAACACGCCTTGCAGGCCGCCCATCGGCGTGCGGGCAGCGGAAACGATAACGATCGGGTCTTGTGGCATGGCAGTCTCCTGTAATCGGTGGCGGGGCCGGCGATCCGTCCTTCAGGACGGGAGCGTCAACCCCCGAAAATCCAATGCTTCAGTCCTGCTATCGTCCGCGTGCCCGGCGAAGGGGTGTCCGGCGCAGCCGGCCGGCGCCAATCGCCTACGCGCGCGGATGACGTAATTCGTCCATTGCCGCCACACAGCGCGCGTAGATGCGCGGCAGCGCCTCGAGGCTGTTGACGGACATGCGCAGATCGCGCACCAGTCCGTCGCGCAGGCCGTACACCCAGCCATGCACCGTCACGGATTGATTGCGGGCCCAGGCATCGCGCAATACCGTCGTATGGCAGATATTCGCCACCTGTTCGATGGCGTTCAGCTCGCACAGGCGGTCGTGGCGCGCATCGCGCGAGGGCAGGGCGTCGATCTGGTCGACGTGACGCTCGTAGACATCGCGCACGTGGCGCAACCAGTTGTCGACCAGACCCATCTTCGCGCCGTCGAGCGCCGCGCCTACGCCGCCGCAGCCGTAGTGGCCGACCACCATGATGTGGCGGACCTTGAGCACCTCGACGGCGAACTGCAACACCGACAGGCAGTTCAGATCGCTGTGCACGACAACGTTCGCAATATTGCGGTGGACGAAGACCTCGCCCGGCGCAAGCCCCGTAATCTGGTTGGCGGGCACACGTGAGTCGGAGCAGCCGATCCAGAGGTATTGCGGGGATTGCAGTTTCGACAGCCGCTCGAAAAATGCGGGATCTTCGGCATTCACGCTGGCAACCCAGGCGCGATTGTTGTCGAGCAGATGAATGAGAGGCTGGTCTTTGTCTTCGGTCATTATCGTGTCATCCGGCGAGCGTGTCGTGTGCTGGGCGATGTCGCATGCTCAAGCGGCCGCCGCGCGTGGCGGGGCGCTCGTGGCACCGCTGCCGGTGCCGTAGCGATTGACGAAACGCAGCGAGACATCGTACGGATAGAAGTCGTGCATCTGTCCGGCTCGCACCCGGTCCTGATAGTCCTGCCACAGGCCGGGGTCGAAGAAATCCGGATGATGCTGGCTGAGATAGTGCCGCACGCGTGTATCGCCCGTCAGAAACGTCTCAAACGTCTGCGGAAACACGTCGTGCGGGCCTACACGGTACCAGACTTCCCCCGACATCGCCTCTTCTTCGTTACGCGGTTCCGGCACTCGACGGATGTGGCAATCCGTCAGATATTCCAGTTCGTCGTAGTCGTAGAAAACCACCCGGCCATGACGCGTCACACCGAAATTCTTGTACAGCATGTCGCCCGGGAACACGTTCGCCGCCATCAGCTCCTTCACTGCGTTGCCATACTCGCGCATGGCGTGCTCGACCTGTGCGTCGGACGCCGTCTGGAGCCACAGATTGAGCGGCGTCATGCGGCGCTCGATATAGCAGTGGCGGATCACGAGCGCGTCGCCGTCGACTTCGAGGAGCGACGGCACTTCGCGGCGCAGTTCGGCGAGCAGGGCGTCGTCGAAGCGCGAGAGCGGGAAGGCCACGCTCGAGAACTCCAGCGTATCGGCCATGCGCCCGACGCGGTCATGCTGCTTGACCATCAGATACTTCGCTTGCACCTGCTCGCGCGTGGTCTCCTTGGGCGGCGCGAAGTGCTCGCGAATCAGCTTGAAGACGTACGGATACGAGGGCAGCGTGAAGACCAGCATCACCAGACCGGGAATGCCCGGCGCGCGCACGAACTTGTCGCTCGAATGCTTCAGGTGATGCAGAAAATCGCGGTAGAACAGATTCTTGCCGTGCTTTTGCAGCCCGACCGACGTGTAGATCTCAGCCTTGGGCTTGCTCGGCATGAGGGTGCGCAGGAACTGCACGTAGGCCGACGGCACTTCCATGTCGACGATGAAGTACGCGTGCGTGAAGCTGAACACCACGCGCAGTTCGTCACGGCGCAACAGGACAGTGTCGAGCGTGAGCTTGCCATTCGCGTCGTGGGTGATCGGCACGGCGAACGGCGTGGTCACGTCGCCATTCACGATACGGCCCACGATATAGGCGGCCTTGTTGCGGAAGAACAGCGACGCCAGCACGTGAATCTGAAAATTCGGCGCCGGCTCGAACTCGCCGAACGCCTCTTCGATGGCGCGCATCACATAGCCGACGTCGCGCGAGAGGTCGGCAAACGGGCGTGTGAGCTGAAAATTCGTGACGATGCGCGCGAGCGTGGCGGCCATGCCGTCCTGCGCCGGGTAGTAGACGCGATAGGTCGGTCTGGCGGCGGGCGCGTCGTTCTCGATGTACTCCGTGGCCACGGCCGGGCGCACGAAGATGAAGCGGTTGTTGAAGTACGAGCGGTGCAGGATCTTGCAGCACACCGAGTTGAAAAACGTCTCCGCCAGTTCGGGTTGACGATGCTCGGTGAGCAAGCCGATGTAGTGCAGCTTCACTTGCGGCCAGACATCGTCGTCGAGCGACTGGGCGTCGAACTCGTCTTCGAGCGTCACGATGCATTCGCGCACGCGCTCGTCGTAAAACGCGATGCGATCGCGCTGGAGCTTCTGGATACCCGCGAAGTCGCCGGCCTCGAAACATGCCTGCGCCGCGACACACACCTCGCGGAAGATGCGGTAATGCTTGTCGAAGCCGTCCAGCATCGTGCGGGCGACGTCGAAAGCAAACTGCGACGACAGGAGTTTCGGGAAGTGATTCATACCGGTCGGGACAGGCGCAGGGGCGTTTCCTTGCTGGCTCGCTGGATTGTAGCGCCGCGGCCTGCGCCTGAATGTCCGTCTTGGATTGCCGTGGGTTACATCGTCTCCGCGAACAATTCGCGCCCGATCAGCATGCGGCGGATCTCCGACGTACCCGCGCCGATCTCATAGAGCTTCGCGTCGCGCCACAGGCGGCCGACCGGGTATTCGTTGATGTAGCCGTTGCCGCCCAGAATCTGGATCGCTTCGCCGGCCATCCACGTCGCCTTTTCGGCGGTGTAGAGAATCACGCCCGCGCAGTCTTTGCGCACCTGACGCACGTGATCGCTGCCGAGCGCGTCGAGCTGACGGCCCACGGCGTACAGATACGCGCGGCTTGCTTGCAGGATGGTGTACATGTCGGCGACCTTGCCCTGAATGAGCTGGAATTCCCCGATCGACTGGCCGAACTGCTTGCGGTCGTGGATGTAGGGCACCACCACGTCCATGGCGGCCTGCATGATGCCCAGCGGGCCACCGGCGAGCACGGCGCGCTCATAGTCCAGACCGCTCATGAGCACCTTCACGCCGCCGCCGACCTGGCCCAGCACGTTCTCTTCCGGCACTTCCACGTTCTCGAACACGAGCTCACCCGTGTGCGAGCCGCGCATGCCGAGCTTGTCGAGCTTTTGCGCGACCGAGAAGCCCTTCATGCCCTTTTCCACCAGGAATGCGGTCATGCCGCGTGCGCCTGCCTCCGGGTCCGTCTTGCCGTAGACCACCAGCGTGTCGCAATCCGGGCCGTTCGTGATCCACATCTTCGTGCCGTTGAGCACGAAACGGTCGCCGCGCTTCTCGGCGCGCAGCTTCATGCTGACGACGTCCGAACCGGCGTTCGGCTCGCTCATGGCGAGCGCGCCGATGTGCTCGCCCGACACCAGCTTCGGCAGGTACTTCGCCTTTTGCGCCGCGGTGCCGTTGCGATGAATCTGGTTGACGCAGAGGTTCGAGTGCGCGCCGTACGACAGGCCGACCGACGCCGAGGCGCGCGAGATTTCTTCCATCGCGATCATGTGGGCGAGATAGCCCATGTTCGCGCCGCCGTACTCTTCCGAGACGGTCATGCCGAGCACGCCGAGCTCGCCCATCTTGCGCCAGAGATCCATCGGGAACTGGTCCGTGCGGTCGACTTCGCCCGCGCGCGGCGCGATTTCCTTGGACGCGAAGTTCGCGACCGATTCGCGCAGCATGTCGAGGTCTTCGCCGAGCATGAAATTGAGGCCGGGCAACGTAGTCATGACACAGTCTCCAGAGGGTGGCGCGTGGCGGTTCGCCCGCGCTTATGTTCGATGGTGTTTCGAGAAGCGTTGATTCGGTCAATCGGGCGCGGCGGCGCTTAACGGGTCGTGGGCGCTGCGGGTGCTGTAGGCGCCAGCACGAACAGCGTTTGCTGCATCAGGGCGCACAGCGTCCATTTGCCGTTGTCGACGACGAACAGTTCGGCGGTGGCGACGATGAGCGTGCGTCCGGATTTCACGACCTGACCGCGTCCGACCAGTGTATCGCCCTTGCCGGGCGCCAGAATGTTCAGTTTGTATTCCGCCGTGACCAGTTCCTGATCCGGCGAGATGCGGGTGTAACCGGCGTAACCGCCCGCCGAGTCGGCGATCGCGCCGATCACGCCGCCGTGGAAATAGCCGAGCTGCTGATTGACCTTGTCCGAGAACGGCAGCGAGATTTCGCAGTGACCGTCGGCAAGATGCGAGATGTGCGCACCCCAGTGGGTCATCACGCCCTGTTTGTCAAAGCTGGCGCGAATTTTCGCGGCGACGGCGTCGTCGAGCGGTGCAGCGTGAGAGGCAGGAGCGTTGACCATGATGGAGGCACAAGAGCTGACAAGGCTAAGTCCAGAGATACTACTTTACGTTTACGTTAACGTAAAGTAAGGGCTTTCCTGAGTCGAATACGGGGAATCTCGGAAGGGAAGCCCCCCGCTGCGCCGGGCGAGCACCCGTCAGCGGGCAGGGGAAGCCGGGGGAGGTGCCGTGCGCCGTAAATCAGTGCGACGCGGCAGCGGCTTTCGTGCGCCGGGCGATAGAGGGCGGTGCCGCCTCACCTGCCGCTTCGAGCAACGAAAGGCATTGGGCTTCGTGTTGCGAGACTTCGTCGAGTGTGGCGTGAAGGTCTTCGAGTTGCTGCTCGAGCACTTGCCGGTGTTGCGAGAGCGTCTCGAGAAACACCTTGAGCTGGGGCACCGTATCCTTGGGCGACTCGTAGAGATCGAGAATCGTCTTGATCTCCGAGAGCGTGAGACCAAGACGCTTGCCGCGCAGCGTGAGCTTCAGGCGGGTGCGATCCTGACCGGTGTAGACGCGATGACGTCCGCCAGGACCTTCGCGGGCCGGCGTGAGCAAACCCTGATCCTCATAGAAGCGGATCGCGCGGGGCGTGATGTCGAACTCGCGGGCGAGGTCGGTGATCGTGTATGTGAGCATCGGGTTAAGCAGGTGCTTACCATTGCAGATAGAATTGCCGTTTACGTTAGCGTCAACTGGCATCGTATGCAATCGGTGACGGCGTTAGCCTGACAACAAGAGAACAAGCCCATCTGGAGCGTGGCCCCCGTGAATGCCCTTGAACAACAACTGAACTATCCGCTTGGCGATTTCCTGCCCGACGGCGGCACCGTGCACGAAGTCGTGCCGGGCGTCTTCTGGGTGCGCATGCCGCTGCCGTTCGTACTCGACCACATCAACCTGTGGCTGCTGCGCGATGAGGTGGACGGCGTCAAAGGCTGGACGGTTGTCGATTGCGGCATCACGCATCCGCAGATCAAGGCGTATTGGGAGGCAGTGTTCGACAGCGCGCTGGGCGGCGAGCCGGTGCTGCGTGTGGTCGTCACGCACTGCCACCCCGATCACCTCGGCCTCGCGCACTGGATCTGCAAGGGGGGTGACAAGCAACGCTGGGACGCCCGGCTTGCCATGTCGCTGGGCGACTACGCGTGGGGTCGTCTCATATCGGGCGGCGACAACAACAACGCAGCCAATGCCGGTGGCGATTTCGCCGTGTCGCATTTCATCTCGCATGGCCTCGCCGACGAAGCCATGATCGACCAGATCCGTAACCGCAAGACGTACTTCAGCGACCTCGTGCCTGAGGTGCCGTCGCGTTTCTTCCGTTTGCGCGATGGCGAATCGTTGCGCATCGGCGGCAGCGACTGGCGTCTGATCGCGGGCTACGGTCACTCGCCGGAGCACATGGCGCTGTACTCCGAACAGCACAACGTACTGATCTCCGGCGACATGGTGCTGCCGCGCATCTCGACCAACGTCAGCGTGTTCGACATCGAACCCGAAGCCAACTCGCTGCAACTGTTCCTCGACTCACTGGGCGTGTACCTCGATCTGCCCGCCGACTGCCTCGTGCTGCCCTCGCACGGCCGGCCGTTTACCGGCTTGCACACCCGCATCCGCCAACTGCGCGATCATCACGCCGCGCGGTTGCAGGAAGTGCGCGAGGCGTGCGCGCGCTCGCCGCAAAGCGCAGGCGATATCGTGCCCATCATGTTCCATCGCAAGCTCGATGCGCATCAGACCACCTTCGCCATGGGCGAAGCGCTCGCGCATTTGCACATGCTCTGGCGTGCGGGCGAACTCAAGCGTGAGCGCGATGCGAAGGGCGTGTGGCGCTTTTCTCCTGCCTGAGCCCCATCTGATTCGGCAGCAATGAAAATGCCCCGGTGGCGGGTGTCACCGGGGCATTTTTCATGACGTCGCGAGCCGGACGTCAGCCGTCAGACGTGCTGCACCAACGCCGGAATATGCCGGCCTTCGCGGCCCAGCAGGCCGTACGTCAGCAGGCTGATCGCCACGGTCAGCAGAATGTAATACGCCGGGGCCAGCGGGTTTTGCGTCGCCTTGATCAGATACGTGATCCAGAACGGCGCGAGGCCGCCGAACAGCATCACCGAAACGTTGTAGAGAATCGACACGCCCGTCGAGCGCACGCCGACCGGGAACACTTCCGTGACCGCCGTCGGGAACGCGCCCCACACAAAGCCCATGCAGATGGCCGGCAGAATCTGTGCGAGCAGCATATTGGCCATCGACGGCGAACCGTGCAGGCGCGTGAACATCCAGAACGACACCAGACCGTAGAGCAGCACGAACAGCAGAATCAGCGGCTTGCGGCCGACGCGATCCGAAATCCACCCCGTGAGCGGACACATCACGGCGATCAGAATGGCGGCGATGAACGTCGACAGGCTCGCGGTGCCCTGCGTCAACCCCAACTGCTTGACGGCGTAGATCGGCGTGTAGATCAGCGTGACGTAGAACGACGTCGTTGCCGCAACCGTCAGGCCGAAGCCCGCGAGCAGCGAACGGTAGTGATTCGAGAAGACGTCGGCGAGCGGCGTGCGGCGGGTCGGTTCACGCGCGGCGGCGTAGGCCAGGAATTCCGGCGACTCCGTCATGCGACGTCGAATGTAGAAGCCCACCGGCCCGATGAGAATCCCGAACAGGAAGGGCAGACGCCAGCCCCACGATTCGAGCGCTTCCTTCGTCAGCCCCGTGTTGAGCGCATACGCGCAAAGGCCGGCGAGCGCCACGGCCAATGCCTGCGAGCACATCTGGAAACTGCCGTAGAAGCCGCGCAGATTCGGCGGCGCGAACTCGATGAGCATGGCCGTCGAGCCGCCGAATTCACCGCCTGCCGAGAAGCCCTGAATCACCCGCGCGAGCAGGATCAGCATAGGTGCTGCGAAGCCGATGGTCGCGTACGTCGGGGCAATGCCGATCAGCCCCGTGCCCAGCGCCATGAGCAGCACCATGACCGAGAGTGCCGACTTTCGGCCGGCATGGTCGGCGTACAAGCCGAACGCGAGACCGCCGATGGGACGGAAGAAGAACGCCACGCCAAGCGACGCCACACTCGCGAGCAGCGAGTTCGTATCGTTTTCTGCGGGGAAGAAGAGCTTTGCAATGACGACGGCGAAAAGACCGTACACCGTGAAGTCGAACCACTCGAATGCATTGCCCAGCGTGGAACCGATCACGGCCTTGCGCCGCAGCGCCGGATCGATGACCGGCGCGCCGGTAGGGGTTGCTTGCATATGCCACTCCTGCTTGGTTGGGAGTGCCGCAGTCGGATCGTTATGCGATGCAACACGTTTGGCATACGCCCGCGTTATGGCGGCAAATCCGGTTTAACGTCGTGTGTACCTCTATTCAAGTTACACAAGCACTCTAGCGCAGGTTTGCAATGCACCACAACGGGTCAAAATTCCGGGCAACCCCGGCAGGCAGCGGGATTTCCGGCGAGGGGAGCGGGTACGGCGCTCTCAGTGAACGTCAATGACGCCCGGCGACTTTCGACGTCGCTCAGCGATTCCCGCGGCTGCCTTTCCAGCGGTAGTCACGTTGGCCGACCCAGTCCCACCCGCCGGTGTACGGGTTGAATTCGTAGCCTTGCTGATACTCGGTGGTGTAGCAGCCGCCCTTCTCGAGATAGCATTTCTCTCTCAGAAAATGCGCGGTATCGCGTGACGTGCGCGGCCGGGGCTGCGGCACGACGACGTAAGGCTGCGCCGGTCCGATCAGAACGGGCGGGCGAGGCGCAATGATCGCGGGTGCCGGTGTAATGAGCGTGGGGGCGGGCGTGATGATGATCGGCGCGGGCGTCACAACGGTCGGCGCAGGCGCGACGATGACGGGCGCGGGCCGGACATACGATTCCGGCGGGCCGACGACTTGCCAGTTGCCGGGGTCCATCGCGGCGCATCCGGAAAGCACGAATGCGAGCGGCAGAACGAGAAAAAGGGCGATGCGTCGAGGGATGGCGACGCCGCGAGTGGGGCAAGCGCGTGACACGGCTTGCGTTGACATGGCGTTCATGGGGACGTCGCGCGTGAGAAATTTGGGGCACTGTAACGTGCCTCTCACGGTTTGCCCCCGGTTCACCCCGAAAATTGGGGCATATCCTCGCAAGGCCGGCTATGCGGCGCCGTTCGATGGCTTGTCTGACGGCGTGTCTGGGGTGTCCGGCGTGTTCGGGGTGGCCGCGGCGTTGCCTTTCGCCTTGCGCTCCGACAGTCGCGGCTTGCGCGGCGCGTGGGCGAAGAGCATGTCGTAGAGCCAGCGTGGCAGGCACCGCATGGCGCATGCCACGATGCCCATCGGCCAAGGCAGCACCGTGAAGCGCTTGCGACGCGCAATCGCGGCGGCCGCCTTGCGCGCGAACTTGTCCGAGTCCATCAGGAAAGGCATCGGGAATGGATTGCCGTCGGTCATTGGCGTGCGGATGTAGCCCGGGGCAATCGTCACGACAGCGACCTTGTCGGCGCGCAATTCCACTCTCAAGCTTTCCAGATAGGTCATCGCCGCCGCCTTCGACGCGCTGTAGGCGCCATGCCCCGGCAGCCCGCGCACGCCGGCCACACTGCCGATGCCCACGAGCGTGCCGCGCTTGCGTTCGCGCATCGGCGCGACGAATGGGCTGAAGGTGGCGACCATCGCCATCCAGTTGGTATCCATCACCGATGCGAAGTGCGGCAGATCGCCCGCGTCTTCCGTATTCACGCCATGGCTGATGCCCGCATTGGCAATCACGATGTCCGGCACACCGTGGCGCGACATGAAGTCTGCGGCGGCCGCGCGCAGCGCGAGCGAGTCTCTTACGTCGAGCGCATAGCAATGCACCGCGTGCGGATGGGGCAGTGTGGCGGCAAGCTCGGTGAGCTTGTCACCGCGCCGGCCCACCAGTCCGAGGATCGCGCCCTCGGCGGCATAGTGACGCGCGAGCGCTTCGCCCAATCCGCTCGAGGCGCCCGTGATGAAGACTTTCGGTGATGTCGTGTGTGTGGCCATGTAACGCAAAAGCCCGGCCGGGGCCGGGCTTTGGGGGTGGCGAAGCTTACAGCTTCTTCGCGCGGATCTGGTTGATGATCGAGTCGGCCGTCTTGAGCGCCGCATCGAACGTCTGCTGTTCGGTCGTGGCCGGCTTGCCGGCCTTTTGCAGCGCGTCGCCCGACGTGGCCGGCGAGACCAGGTACTTGCCCTGGATCGCGATCGTCGGCACGCCGTCGATCTTGTAGTCCTGCCACGTCTTGTTGGCCGTCTTCACGTTGGCTTGCGTCGAGAAGCCGTTATAGGCGTCCATGTACTTCTGCTTGTCGATGCCGAACTGCGCGAGGAAGTCGGCTTGGGTCTGCGCCGTCAGCAGGTAGTTGTGCTTGACGTGAATTTCGTTGAAGACCTTCGGCGTGAGTTCGCCTTCGCGGCCCAGTGCGGTCAATGCGTAGAACATGCGGGTGTGCGGCTCGAAGCGGTCCTGGAAGGCGACCGGCACGCGCTTGAACACGACATCCTTGCCCTGCTTCTTCACCCACGCTTCGAGCGACGGCTCAAGCGCGTTGCAATGCGGGCAGCCGTACCAGAAGAATTCGGTCACTTCGATTTTGCCCGCGCCAGCCGACGTGGGCTGTGCCTGCGGCAACACCAGATAGTCGGTCCCCGCGACCGGTGCTTCGGGCGACGCCGAGGCCGCACCGGAGAGGAAACCGAAAGAAATCAGAACGGCA
>Ga0181519_10001723_pt1 | contig 19142 bp, 19 predicted proteins | sample PEATcosm2014_Bin_26_FD_121102 | JGI IMG/M metagenome (GOLD analysis project Ga0181519, IMG submission 121102) | Peatland microbial communities from MTU Mesocosm Facility, Houghton, MI, USA - PEATcosm2014_Bin02_10_metaG | ecosystem: Environmental > Terrestrial > Soil > Wetlands > Peat | place...
GCAGCAAATGCAGCGATTGAAGCAGGTGATATTGCCCTATGTCCGCTGAAGACGGTTCACCAGCGCCGCAACGGCCGGTCCTGTCCAAGATCGACCACAAGCGAATTCGCGCGCTCAATCAGATCCTGTTGCATGCGGCGATCGAGCGGCGCGCCGAAATCAACGAGGAGATTCTGCGCGTCGCCGGGCGTGCGCCGTCCGGCACCAATATTCAGCCGTGGAAGGTGCACGTCGCCGCCGGCGCCGCGCGCGACCGGCTCGAACACGAGGTCCTCGCCCACCGGGAGACCGATCCAGCGGATATCGAGGCGGAGTTCGGCCGCCGCGCCAAGCGCAAGGAGCCCTACACCTCGCGCATGCGCAAGCTCGGCAAGGACATGTACGGGTTGCTCGGTATTCCCAAGGGCGACCAGGCCGGCGCCTGGCGCCAGTGGGGCCGCAACTTCCAGTTCTTCGGCGCGCCCGTCGGCCTCATCCTTACGATCGACAAGGATCTCGACGAAATGAGCTTCCTCGACATCGGCATCTTCGTCCTGGCGATCATGCTGGCGGCCAAGGCCCGCGGGCTGGACACCTGCGCCCAGGGCGCCTGGAACAACTACTGGAGCGTGACTCGGCGCGTTCTCGACATTCCCCATGACGAATACATCGTCTGCGGACTATCCCTCGGCTGGGCCGACGAGACCGATCCGGTCAACACGCTTGTCTCCGAGCGCGAGCCGCTGGAATCGTTCGCCACATTTCACGGGTTTTGATCTTTTTCTGAAGGGAAAGGCGAGAACAGGCCCGAGCCTCACGCCTCCGTATCGATCGTCGCCTGCATGGCGGGCCCATAACGGTGGCCGGTGACGGTATCGGCGTTCACGGTCGCCTCGATCGCCGCCATCGTCTCGTCGCTGAGGCAGACCGCCGCTGCGGAGGCATTCTCGCGCATGTGATCGGGATCGGTGGTGCCCGGGATCGGAATGATGATCTCGTCCTTGCCCAGCAGCCAGGCGAGGCAGAGCTGCGCGGGCGTGCAGCCCGCCTCGCGCGCCAGGGCCTCGAACCTGGCCAGCAGTCGCAGATTGGCCGCGAACGCCTCGCCCTCGAAGCGGGGCATGCCGACGCGGAAATCTCCCGGCTGGAGATCCGCCAGATCGCGCAGGCCGCCCGCCAGGAATCCGCGCCCGACCGGACTGAAGGCCACGAACGCCACGCCGAGCTCGCGGCAGGCGTCCAGCACCGCGATTTCCGGATTGCGGGTCCAGGGCGAATATTCCGACTGCACCGCCGCGATCGGATGTGCCGCGTGCGCCCGGCGCAGGGTCGTCGCCGAGACCTCGGATAATCCGATCTCCCGGATCTTGCCGTCCGCCACCAGCTCGCCGAGGGCGCCCACGCTCTCCTCGATCGGCACGCGTTTGTCCCAGCGATGCAGGTAGTAGAGGTCGATCACCTCCGTGCGCAGGCGCCTGAGGCTCTCCTCACACGTCGCCTTGAGCACCTCGGGCCGGCCGTTCAGTTCCCGGGCGCCGTCGCGGGTCAGGCCGCATTTCGACGCCAGCACATAATCCCCACGACGGTCGCTCAGCACCTCGCCGATCAGCGTCTCGTTGCGCCCCATGCCGTAGACGGCGGCCGTGTCCAGGAAGGTGTAACCGGCGTCGAGCGCGCCCTTCAGCACCCGTTCGGCCTGCTCGCGCGGCGGCGGCGAACCGTAGGCGTGCGAGAGGCTCATGCAGCCGAACCCGATCGCCGACACCTCCAGCGCCGCGATCCGACGACTATCCATGGCCCGATTCCTGTTGCGTCCGGGGAGGTGTCAACGGACCATCTCGAAGCGCCGCGCCGACCAGTACTGGAAGCCCTGATTGAGCGTGCAGCGCCAGCCGAGCCGTCGTAGCGAGCGGCCCACCATGGTGTTGAAGAAGCCATGCGCCAGCACCAGGATGTCGACGCCGGCGGCCGCCCGCTTGGCCAGTTCGAGCGCGACGGCGTCCGCGCGCAGTTCCGCCTGCGCGCGCGTCTCCTGCCCTTCATGGTGATCGAAGAACCACCACCAGGTCCGCGCGATCACCCCCCAGTGCCGCGGCGACAGCTTGATCCAGTCGGGAAAGGATGGCGGCGGCAGCGGCGCCTCGATCAGCGCCTCGTCATAGAGGAATTCGCGGTCCGCGGTCAGCGCCTTGGCCGTCTCGATCGCCCGGCGCCGCGTGGAGACGACGATGAGGCCCGCTTGCCTGGCCGCCTCGACGAGACCGGTGGGCGGCGCCTGGCCCTCCTTCAGTCCGCCCATCTCGTAGCGCGCCCACCAGTCGCGATAGCCAGCCGCGGTCAGGAGAATCTTTCTCGACAGCGCCGGCTCGCCATGTCGCGCCAGAGTGATCGAGCCCATCCGTCGCGTCACGCGATTTGCAATGCGCGGACGTGAGCCGTCGCCGAGCGGGCCAGGGCGTCGAGATCATAGCCGCCTTCGAGCGAGGATACGATCCGGCCGGCGCTGCGCGCGTTGGCCACCGAGACGATCGCGCGCGTCGCCCACGCGTAGTCCTCGGCCTCCAGCGACTGTTCCGCCAGCGGATCACGGGCGTGGGCGTCGAAGCCGGCCGAGACCAGGATCATGTCCGGCTCGAACGCGTCGACACGGTCCATCAAGCCTTCGAACGCGGCGCGCCAGATCTCGGCCGGCGCGCCGGGCGCGACGATCGCATTGGCGATGTTGCCGACGCCGGTTTCGCGCGGGTCGCCAGTGCCCGGGTAGCAGGGGCTCTGGTGGACCGAGGCGAAGAAGAGGCTCGGATCGGATTCGAACGCCGCCTGCGTACCGTTGCCATGGTGGACGTCGAAGTCGACGATCGCGATACGCGCCAGCCCCGCGCGCTGCGCCACGCGCGCGCCGATGGAGACGTTGGAGAACAGGCAGAAGCCCATGGCGCGCGCCGGCTCGGCGTGATGACCCGGCGGCCGCACGGCGCAGAATGCGCGCTGCGTCTCGCCGGCGGCGACCGCCGTCGCCGCGGCCGCGACGGCGCCGGCCGCCCGGCGGGCGGCGGCGAGACTGCCGGGCGACATGCGCGTGTCGGGATCGATGATGTGGTGGCCGTGCTCGGGCGACGCCGCGAACACGGCGTCGATAAAACGAGCGTCGTGCACCAGCGCCAGGTCAGCGGTGTCGATGAGCGGCGCGTCGCACCGCTCGAGATCGAGGTCGGAGGCCGCGGTCAGCGCGCTGGCGACCGCTACGAGGCGCTCTGGACATTCGGGGTGGCGTGGGCCCGGCTGGTGGCCGAGCATGTCCATATGCGTATAAAGGGCGATTGCCATGACACCGATCCTAAATTGAGAATCCGCGCGAGACCATGACAAAGGATGTAATTCGCCGGGTCGGTCCCGCGGACGCCGAGACCCTCGCCGACCTTGCCCGGACGACCTTTCGCGCGGCCTTCGCCGACCTCTATTGGCCCGCCGACCTCGAAGCCTATGAGCAGACCGCCTATGGGCTGGAGAAGACCCGGCGCGAACTCGCCGATCCGAAAAACGGCGTCTGGCTCGCCGAGCGTGACGGCGCCGCCATCGGCTACATCCAGGTCGGTCCCTGCGATCTGCCGCATTCCGAAGTCACCGCCGACTGCGCGGAACTGAAACGAATCTATCTGGCGGCGGATGCGCAAGGCGGCGGGCTCGGCTCGCGCCTGATGGCGGAGGCCTTCGCCTGGCTCGAACGGGACGGCCCGCGTCGCATCTGGCTCGGCGTCTGGTCGGGCAACCGCGCGGCTCGTCGACTCTACGAACGCCTGGGCTTCGCCAAGGTCGGCGAATATTATTTTAAGGTCGGCGAGGCGCTCGACCGCGAGTTCATCCTGCGTCGCGGCTGATAGCCCTGGACAGGAACGCCGCGCGCCCCCATCCTTCCGGTTCAAACGTCCGTTCGTCAAAGCCCAAAGAGATTACCGCGATGTTCATGCGTTTCTTCTCCGAGCTCAAACAGGCCCGGGTTCCGGTGACGCTGAAGGAATATCTCATGCTCATGGAGGGCATGGACAAGTCGGTGATCAACCGGCGGGTGGAGGAATTCTATTATCTCTCTCGCACCACGCTGGTGAAGGACGAGAAGCACCTCGATCGCTTCGACGTCGTCTTCGGCCATGTGTTCAAGGGCCTCGAACTGGTGTCGCTGGAAAAGGCGACCGACATTCCCGCCGAATGGCTCAAGCGCCTGACCGAGAGCTTTCTGACGGACGAGGAGAAAGCGCAGATCGAGGCCATGGGCGGCTTCGACAAGTTCATGGAGATGCTCCAGGAACAGATGAAGCGCGATCGTGGCGGCGAGGGCGACGGGGAAGGCGACGAGAATGAGCGCGGCCGCGGCCGCAACTTCCCGATCGGCGCCGACGGCTATCACCCCGAGGGCATCCGGATCGGCCAGGACAAGGGCCGCCACGGCAAGGCCATCAAGGTGTGGGACAAGCGCGAGTACAAGAACCTCGACGATTCCGTCGAACTTGGCACCCGCAACATCAAGATCGCCTTGCGCCGCCTGCGCAAGTTCGCCCGTCAGGGCGCGCCGGACGAACTCGACATGAAGGGCACGATCAAGGAGACGGCCAACAAGGGCTATCTCGACCTGGTCATGCAGCCCGAACGGCGCAACACGATCAAGGTGTTGCTGTTCTTCGACATCGGCGGCTCGATGGACAGCCATATACGCGTCTGCGAGGAGCTGTTCAGCGCCGCGCGCACCGAATTCAAGACGATGGAATTCTTCTACTTCCACAATTGCCTGTACGAGGGCGTGTGGAAGGACAACCGCCGCCGGCACACCGAGAAGCTCGAGACCCACGACATCCTCAACAAGTACGGCCGGGACTATAAGGTCATCTTCGTCGGCGATGCGACCATGAGCCCCTATGAGATCACCTATCCGGGTGGTTCGGTGGAGCACTGGAACGAAGAGCCGGGCGCGGTCTGGATGGACCGGGTGACCCGCACCTGGGACAGCGTCGCGTGGCTCAACCCCACGCCGGCCCGCCACTGGGACCACACGCCTTCCATCGGCGTCATGCGCCAGCTGGTCGCCGACCGCATGTTCCCCTTGACCATCCAGGGGCTGGACGCGGCGATGCGGGAGCTGGTGCGGTAGGTCGTTTCCCCTCTCCCGCAACGGGAGAGCGGAATCGGCGCGTTGCGCTTCCCCGCCTCACTCGCGTCCGACCAGGTCGCGGCGGGCCTTTTCCAGTTCCTCGGCATACCGGCGCGTGGCGTAGGCTTCCGAGAGCACGCCCAGCACCTCTCCCGCGTCGCCGAGCACCGCCAACTCGTCGCTTTCGGTTTCATCGAACACGCGCATGATGTCCTTGATGGTCATCTGCGGCGTCAGCCAGGCGTCGCGAGTGATCGCCAGGTCACCGGCCGGTCCCAGCCGCTCGGGCTCCGCATAGACCGTGGCGAGGCGGATGATGCCCGCATAGTGACCGGCGTCGTCGAGGGCCACGACGCGCCGCGTCGAACCCAGCGGAAAACGGCGGCGGAATTCTTCGATCGAGGCGCCGGCCGCGATAGTCGGCGCATCGCCGCGCATCATCCGCCCGGCGGTCAGATTGCGCAGCCAGGCCACGTCATGCGCGCTGCGTATGGTCTCGCCGCGCAGGTGCAGCCTCCAGGTGGAGAAGGAATAGCCGAAGGTCTCGCGCACGATCAGGCTCGCGGTGATGGCCGCCGTCAGGGTGGCCGCCGTCAGGGCGAAGTCTCCGGTGGTCTCCAGCACCAGGAAGGTCATGGTGAACGGCCCGCCGATGATCGCCACCGCCATGCCGCCCATGCCGACCAGCGAGGCGGCGAGGGGGTCGATGCCATGGCGAACCCCGGCGGTCGTCAGCGCCAGCGCGAACAGGCGGCCGACCAGCGAGCCGAGGAACAGGGAGGCGAAGAACAGGCCGCCGCGAAATCCGAAGCCCAGCGACACAATCGAGGCGGCGGCCTTGGCGATGATCAGGAGCGCCAGGGCTTCGAGCGCCAGGTGGGCGCCCATATCCAGGGCCAGCGCGCCGTGTCCGGCCGACAGGGTTTGCGGCTCGGCCCAGGCCAGTGCGGCCAGCGCCAGCCCTCCCAGAGCGGGCCGCAGCCATACCGGCCCGGGCGTCCGCGCGGCGACCCATTCGGCCGCCGCCACCAGGCGCATGATCGCCACGCCGATGAAGGCGCAGGCCAGGCCCAGGGCGGCGAACAGGAAATAATGCGAAAGGACCAGGGTGTCGCTGGCATCGGATTCGATCACCGGGCCGCCGCCGCCGACCAAGCGCGCCACCAGCGCGCCGGCCAGGGCCGCGCCGACCACCGGAGCTATGTTGGCCACGGCATAGGAGCCGATGATGATCTCGAAGGCATAAAACGCACCGGTCAGGGGCGCGCCGAACGCGGCCGCTATGCCCGCCCCGGCGCCGGCCCCCACCAGGGTGCGCAGATCGCTCCGCCTGAGATTGAAGACGCGGCCGCTCGCCGATCCGATCGCCGCGCCCAGCTGCGCATAGGCGGCTTCGAGGCCGACCGACGCGCCGCTGCCGTTGGAGACAATGCTCTGGAGAGCCAGAAAGACGCTGTCTCGCACCGACATGCGTCCGCCGTGCAGGGCGTTCGCCTCGACCGGGTCGACGGTGCGCGCGGGCCGGCGGCGCGTCCAGAGCCATGTGACCAGGCCGAGCGCCAAGCCCCCGGCCGGGGCCACCAGCAGCGCGGCGGCCGGCAACCGAGCGATGGTCGACAGTCGCTGAGTCGGCCCAATGCCGTAGAGCAAGGCCTGGAGGCCATGCGCGGCCTGGCCCACCGCCAGTGTGGCCAGTCCGGCCAGGGCGCCCACGGCGGCGGCGATCACCGCCAGCCACAACTCGCTTGCCCTGACGCGCCGGCGCAGGACGGCCAGAAGGCTCAACCCGCGATGCCGCGTCGGCGAATGCGCGCGGCCGGGAGCGGCCGGGGCGGGGGGACCGTCGGTCATCCCATGATGCGCTGGTGGCCGGTGAACACCGTATGGCCGTCGGCGCGCGCCAGGGCGATCAGGGTCATGCCCGCCGCTTCCGCCTGGCGAATGGCGAGGTCCGTGGGGGCGGAGATGGCGACGAGCACGCTGACGCCCGCAGCGGCTGTCTTTTCCACCATCTCGTAGGAACAACGGCTGGTGACGATCACGAACGCGGTCGCCGGGTCGAAGCCGGCGCGCAGCGCGGCGCCGATCAGCTTGTCGAGGGCGTTGTGGCGCCCGACGTCCTCACGGACCAGACGCACTTGGCCCGATGCTTCGGCCCAGGCGGCCGCATGCGTGGCGTGCGTGAGCCGTCCAAGCACCTGTCGCGTCTCCAAGGCGCGGAGGGCGAGCTGGACGGCGTCCGGCGACACCGAGGGTCCGGCCCCGACGGGTCGGATGGGCCGCACCGCCTCGCGCAGGCTCTCGACCCCGCACAGCCCGCAGCTCGATCGCGATTCCAATGTCCGCCGCCGTGCGAGGCTCACGGCGCGCGAGGCGAGGGGAGAGAGCAGGACATCGGCCAGCAGGCCGTCCGGCGTCGGCCAGACGCTCACGCGAACGATGTCGGCGAAGGCCGCCACGCGTTCGGTCACGGTGAACCCGGTCGCCAGATCCTCCACATCGGTGGGCGAGCCCATCACCACCACATAGGGTCGGCTGTCGTACATCAGACCGATTGCGGCCTCGGCGGCCAGTTCGCGCGCGAGCCTTGTCCGCGACCCGTCGAGTTTCCACTCGATGGCCGGGTGATTGACGACACCGTCGGTCGCGGCGGACGCGGACATCAGACGCTCCTGGTTGACGCCGGTCCCCACTGGAGCGGCGCCACCTTCTCGATCATCATACCCCAGCCGACGACGCCAAGAAGGGACATCCCGGCCGCAATCGCGAAGGCCCAGACAAACTGTCCCGTGCGGTCGACCACGACGCCAGTGATGATGGGCCCGACGATGCCCGCGAGATTGGCCATGCAGTTCTGAAAGCCGATCCACTTGCCGGCCGCCCGTGGCCCCGCCAGCGTCTGGCCGATCGCGAATAGGGTCGGCGTGCCGAAGCCGAAGAAGATCCCGGCCCCGAGCAAGCCGATCATGGAGAGTTTCGCGTCGCCGAATGCGCATGCGGTGAGGCAGACGGCCGTCCCTACGTGCCCGCTGATCATCATGCTCTTGCGCACCAGGTTGGTGCTGAGGCCGTCGCGGATCGCCCGGTCGGACGCCCAGCCGACCGCCAGCGCGCTCGCGCCGTAGATCAGATAGACCAGGCCCGCCAGCTTCGGCATTTCGACCATGGACAGGCCGCGCGCCTTGACCAGATAGAGCGGCAGCCAAGACAGGACGAAATAGAAGGCGTAGTTGCTGCAGAACTGGCCGAGCGCCGTACCCCAGGCCGCGCGCCTCTTCAGGATCTCCAGGTAAGGCGGGGCCGTTCCGGCGTCGGCGTGGTCGGGTGGCAGAGCCGCGGCGTCCCGTGTCACGGCCAGCCAGGGCGCCAGCCACAAGAGCGAGACGAGCCCGAAGACGACGAAGGATCCGCGCCAGCCCAGCTGGGCGATCAGCTGACCGCCGCCGAACGTGCCGACGGCCGGTCCCAGGGCCATGCCGACGGCGATCAATCCGTTCGCCACGCCCAGCTCATGGCTCCTGAGGTGACGCGCCAGAAGCTTCGAGCTGCACGGGAACGCCGCGCTCTCACCGACGCCCAGCAGCACCCGCAGCGCCAGCAGGGCCAGGAAACCGCTCGCTAGCCCGGTCAGGGCGGTGGCCAGCGACCAGGCCGCAAGGCCGATCGCCAGCACGCGATAGACGTTGAAGCGTTCGGCGAACCAGGCGGTCAGCATCTGGCCCGGCGCATAGGCCAGGAAGAACGCCGAAGTCAGGATTCCGATCTGTGTGGCGTCGAGCCTCAACGCATCCTTGATCAGGGGCGCGGCGGTCGAGAAGTTGCCCCTGTCGACGTAGTTTATGAACACCGACACCGCGATCAGCGGGACCACGCCCTTGGCCAGGCGCCCGGGAATCGAGTCCATGGTCGCCGCAATGCTGCTCATCGCCCGTCGTCCCCCTAAACCGTTCGCCGCGATCCGGATTCGCGCCATTTTGTCGCCCGGACGAAGTCCGACCGCAGTTCTGTCAGCCTGCCGCCCGGGACAGCGTCTTCAGCCGGTCCAGGCACGCGATCGGGTCGACGTGCGCCAGCTCGATGTCTTCGAAATCCGCCCTCGACACGCCCACCGAAGCCAGAGGTTTCGTCGTTGGCTTGCCCGTGCTCGGATCAGGCGCGGTGGCGGCGATGCGCAGGTCGACCACGTCGATCGCGTGTCCGACGTCGCTGACGAACAGTTCATGCAAGGTGCGCAGCGCCAGCTGGGCGATCGTGCGCGCGTAGAGCGCCGCGGTATCCTCGGGGGAGCGTTTGATCGGCACGACCTCTCCCTTGGCCCTGGCGAAGCGGTAGCGCTCGAACGGCGGCGTCACCGCTTTCGCATCCGGAACGGTCAGGCTCACCGTGAGGCGCCGCGGCGTCGGACCTGAGGTCACCTCGATCTGCCGATGCAGGCTGTGCGGATAGGGCGAGGCGGCCAGCACCTGACCGGCGTACCAGCGAACGGTTTCCGGCTCGCCCGCCTTGAGCTTCGCCTCGATCGCTTCCAGGGCCTGGTTGTGCGCGTCCACCTGCGCCTTGAGCGCCGCCAGGGCCTCGGCTCGGCGCTCATTTTGTCGCCGCCAGTCCGCCATGGCGGCGGCGAGCGCCGCCTCGCCCTCGGCGACCGCCTTGGCATGTCGCGCGGCCGCGCCCGGCGCGAGGCTCTCGATGAGCCCAAGCGGGGCCGGGACGAATCGATCGTGAATGGGCTGGCTGACGGCGTCGGCGTCGCCCGGCAGGTCGGCGAGAGTCGGCTCGGCTCCCCACGCGCCCACCGCGACGTGCGGATCGCGCTCGAGGCCTGCCTGGAGCAACGTCTCGAGCGCCTGCGCCTGCGCCATCAGGTGAGCAGTCTTCTCCTCCGCCTCGGCCTTTTGCACGGCGCCCGGGCCACCGTGGTTGGCGCCTTTGACCACCCCGATCTGGCCGGGCGGGCTGTTCGCCGATTTCAGCACCACCTGTGAAAACGGCTTGCGAAAGCCCATTTGGCGTATCCGTCCACGACGAAATTCGTCTTGCTGTGGCATTGATACCCGCGGCCGGCGTCGACGCCAACCGCCGGACGCCTCGCCATCGGCGCGGGTATCGGTCTAGAGTGTCAATCAGGGAGATCCGGCGCGAGGCACCATGCCGCAGAAGAGCACATTCATCGATTTCAGCCAGACCGTGCGCGCCGACCCAGGTCACCGGGCGCTGCTGTCGGGCGAACGCTACGCCAGCGCCGATTTCATGCGCCGCGAATGGGACAGGCTCTGGACGCGGACCTGGCTCCTGGCCGGGCTCGAAAGCGACGTCGCCGACCCCGGGGACTTCTTCGTCTTCGAGATCGGGCCGGAATCGATCATCGTCGCGCGCGGCCGCGACGGCGCTCTCTCGGCGGTCTACAACAGCTGCCAGCACCGCGGGAACCGGTTCATCACCCGCGAGCGCGGCAGCCTGCCGGCCTTCACCTGCCCCTACCACGGATGGAAATACGACCTCGACGGGACTCTTCTGCTGGTTCCGGACGCCGATCGCTTCACTCAGGGAACGCCGTGCGAACGGCTATCGCTGAAGACCGTGAAGGTGGAGGCCTGGGCGGGGCTGGTTTGGGTCAACATGGATCGCGACTGTGGACCGCTGGCCGATTTCCTGGGCCTGATCCCAGGTCAGCTGGCGGCCTACCGGTTCGAGAACATGGTCCTGGCGCAGGAACAGACGGTCGCTCTGGACACCAACTGGAAGACGGTGATCGACAACTTCAGCGAACAATACCATGTCGATTTCATCCATCCCCAGCACGCCACCTTCGTCGACTGCGGCAACGCCGAGAATGAGCTCTGGCCCTATGGACATCGGCGGGTTCTGGTGGAAGGGGGCGTCGTCAATCCGCGCTACCCGATCCCGGACAAGGTGCCGCCGGTGCTCGCGGCGGTCATCGAGCCGATCGGTCTCGACCCCGCCGATTTCGCCGGAAAGGTCACGCAGGTGCGCCGCGCCATCCAGCTGCGCAAACGCGCCCTCGGGGCGGAGCGAGGCCTCGATTATACGGGCTTCTCCGACGAGCAGCTCTCGGATGTCTATCAGTACGACATCTTCCCCAACATTATCGCCACGGTGCAGATGGACGAGCTTTGGATCATGCGGCCGCGTCCCCACCCGACCGACCCCGGCAAATGCTTCTTCGACAAGCTGACGCTCAAGGCGCCTTTCAACGCCAGCCCTCACGTCGGCGGCCGACCCGAGCGCGAGGTCATCCTGCGTGATGATGTCCTGGCAGGCAGGGCCTCGATGAACATCACCATCGATCAGGACTTGTTCTACCTGCCGGCCATGCAGGCCGGCATGGGCTCGCGCGGTTTCACCAGCGCCTGGCTCAATCAGGACGAATCGCGCGTCCAGCACTTTCACGACTGGCTGGATGTGGTGATGGAAGGGTAGGGGCCCGCCTGACCGGCGAGGGACTCCCACCGGCTGGACCTCGCTGTCGAGACCGGGCAAACACCCGGCATTCGAGGGGCGTCAGGCCCCGCCAGGCCGTGGAGGAACGCCCTTGCCGTCAAAGCATCTCGTTGACCCGCAGTTGGTTCCGCTAATCGAACAGCTGCCCGGCTTCAGTCTCGGCCTCGCCGGCCTCGACGATGTTCGCGCCATGATGATCGCCATGGGCGAGGCCGGGCGCGGACCGCCCGCGGACGATGTCGTCGTGACCGAGCGGCGCGTTCCCGGCCCGTCCGGCGCGCCGGAGGTGCGCGTTCTCGTGTCGTCGCCCAAGGACCCGGGCGTGGGCCGTCCCGGCATCCTGCACATCCACGGCGGCGGCTATGTGCTGGGCTCGGCCGAGATGACCCTGGAGACCGACGCCGCATACGCCCGCGCGTTTGGCGCGGTCACGGTGTCGGTGGACTACCGGCTCGCGCCGGAGACGCCCCATCCGGGGCCGGTCGAGGACTGTCACGCGGCGCTCAAATGGCTTCACGCCAACGCAGCGGCGCTCGGCGTCGACGTGGGGCGGATCGTCGTCACCGGCGAAAGCGCAGGCGGCGGACTGGCCGCCGCCCTGGTGCTACTGGCGCGGGATCGGGGGGAGATTCCGATCGCCTTCCAGCACCTGATATTCCCGATGCTCGACGACCGAACCGTCACGGCCGAGAACGCCTCGCCCTTCCACGGCCAGTTCCTGTGGACCCGGTCCGATAACCGTTTTGGCTGGGCCTCCTTGCTGGCCGCCGAGCCGGGATCGCCGGATGTTTCCCACTACGCCGCTCCGGCCCGCGCGCCCGACCTTTCCGGCCTGCCGCCGACGTTCATTAGCTGCGGCGCCCTCGACCTCTTTCTGGAGGAGGACATGGAATATGCGCGTCGCCTGATCCGCGCCGGCGTTCCCACCGAGCTGCACATCTACCCGGGCGCGCCGCACGGTTTCATGTTCGTTGCCGACGCCGAGGTCACCCGCGCCTACGCCCGCGACTCCATGGCGGCCCTCGACAAGGCGTTGAGGTAGGCGCTACGCCTTCAGCGCGGCCTCAATGGCGCCCACGAGCGCCGGATCGTCCGGCGTCGTCGTCGGAGCAAAGCGGCCCGCGACCGAGCCGTCGCGCGAGATCAGGAACTTCTCGAAATTCCAAAGCACCTCGGGTTCTGGGTTCGGCGTCATGCCGTAGCCGCGCAGCCGCTCGCGGAAGCCTTCCGCGTCACCCTTCGCCACCGGAGCGGCCTTGGTCAGGGCGTCGTATAGCGGGTGTTTGTCGGCGCCGGTGACCGTGATCTTGGAAAACATCGGGAAGGCCACCGAGAAGTTGGTCCGGCAGAACTCGGCGATCTCCTCGTTGCTGCCCGGCTCCTGGCCGGCGAAGTCGTTGGCGGGAAAGCCGAGCACGACGAGCCCGCGGTCGCGGTAGGATTCGTAGAGTTTCTCCAGGCCTTCATACTGCGGGGTCAGGCCGCACTTGGAGGCGACGTTGACCACCAGGGCGACCTTTCCGGCATAGTCGCCGAGCGAGGCGTCTTCATTGGTGATGGTCTTGATCGGGATGTCTGCAAGGGCTGTCATCGGGGGTCTCCTAAGGGCGGTTTCGGAAGAGGGTTCAGATCGGACAGGCGGCGACTTCGAGTTGCAGCATGGCCAGGACACGGCCGAAACCAATGTACTGGCCGGCCATCATCGCCAGTTCCAGGAATTCGGCGTCACTGAAATGGCGGCGCATCTCGGCCACATCATCATCATCGATGTTGTGGTGATCCACGGCCATTTTTTCGGCGAAGCGGAGGGCGGCCCGCTCCCGCGGCGTGAAGTGCGAGGCATCGGCATTGTCGACGCCTGCCGCAGCCTCATCCTCGCTGACGACCTTGGGCGCCATGCGCACCGATTTGCAGAGCACGCAGCCGTTTAGAGTGGCGATGCGCAGCCGGATCAGCTCCTTGAGCCGCGGTTCCAGCAGGCCCTGAGCGCCTGTGTGCCAGGGATGGTAGAAAGTCTGGTAGGCCTCGACGAGCTCCGGATGCGGCGCGAACACGCGGCTGAAGTTGCGGCCCAGCCAGTTTTCCTCAGGCGTCGCGTCATGGATCGCCTTGAGGTAGGGCGGCAGGGTGTCCGACTCGGCCAGCGGCATCCGTGACATGGGGTCCTCCAGGTTATGGAGTTCAGGCTAACGGTCGCGCCGCCGTGCGACAATCCCACGCCGGTATCAGGTCCCTAATCAACCTCTTGAGTCGGTTCGCGATTGCAAATTACTTCGCGGCGCCCAAGATGGCGCCGAAATCTGAAACCTGTTCTCCAGCCTAGGGAGGACGGCCAACCCATAAGGAGGAAATCATGGCCAACGTGGTGATCACAGGCGCCAACCGGGGCATCGGTCTCGAACTCGCCAAACAACACGCCGAGGGCGGGGACCGCGTCTATGCCTTCTGCCGTTCGCCGGCGGGCGCCGAAGCGCTGAACGCGGCGGCGGCGGCCTCCGGCGGCAAATTGACCGTGCATGCGATGGACGTCGGCGATCCCGCCTCGATCAAGGCCGGCGCGGCGGAGCTCGGCGGTGCGCCGGTCCATGTCCTGATCAACAACGCCGGCGTCGTCGGCGGCCCCAAGCAGGGCCTGGAAGATATCGACTTCGACGCCTGGATCGACGCCTTCCAGATCATGACGATCGGCCCGCTTCGCGTCGTGCAGGCCTTCCTGCCGAACCTGCGCGCGGCGGGCGGGGCCAAGATCATGACCGTGACCAGCCAGTTGGGCGCCTCGACCTGGCCCTACGGCGGCATGTACGCCTATTCCACCGCCAAGGCCGCCGTGAACAAGGTCATGCAGATCCTGGCCCTCGACCTGAAGGGCGACAACGTCATCGCCTCGATGGTCCATCCAGGCTGGGTTAAGACCGACATGGGCGGCCCGGGCGCCGACATCACGCCGCAGGAAAGCGCCTCCGGCATCAAGAGCGTGATCGCGGGGCTCACCATGGCGGATACCGGCAAATTCTATAAATGGAACGGCGAGATTCACGCTTGGTGATCGTCCGCCGCGCGTAGCGACCAACACGACAGCAAACCGTTTTTTGGAGAGAGACAATGGATCTTGGACTTAAGGGTAAGAAGGCGCTCGTCACTGGCTCGACGCGCGGCATCGGACGGCGCATCGCCGAGGCGCTGCTGGCCGATGGCTGCGCCGTCGCCATCGGCTCGCGCAAGGAAGAGGACGTCGCGAAGGCGATCAGCGAACTCTCGGGCAAGGGCAAGGTGGTCGGTTCCGCCCTCGATGTCTCAAACGCCGAAAGCTATCGCGCCTGGATCGCCAAGTCGGCGGCCGACCTCGGCGGCATCGACATCTTCGTGCACAACGTTTCCGGCGGCGGCGGCATGGACGGCGAGAACAGCTGGTACAAGGTGTTCGAAACCGACGTCATGGGCGCCGTGCGCGGATGCGAAGCGGCCACGCCCTTCCTCAAGGAGTCCGGCGTCGGCTCGATCATCTTCATCGGCACCACGGCCGCCGTCGAGACCTTCATGGCCCCGATGGCCTACAACGCTCTGAAGGCGGGCCTCGTCACCTATGCGAAGCAACTCTCGCAGGCGCTCGGCCCGGCCAACATCCGCGTCAACGTCGTCTGCCCCGGCCCGATCTATTTCGAAGGCGGCGCCTGGGAAAACATCAAGAACGCCGCGCCGGATCTCTACAAACAGCATCTGGCCATTCAGCCAAACGGCCGCATGGGCACGCCTGAAGAAGTCGCCAACGCCGTAGCCTTCCTGGCCAGCCCCGCGGCCAGCTGGATCACCGGCGTCAACCTCGTCGTCGACGGCGGCTACACCAAGCGCGTCCAGCTCTAGATCTTCGGCCCTCGTTTCGCGCGTCTCGCTCGAACCAGGATACGTCCCGGCCTTAAGGGGCCCCCTTCCCGTCAGTCCCGGTCGCGACCGGAACGGCGGTGAAGGGGGCGTCCTCCAGTCTGCTCGAAGCTCGCCTTGCGATCGGCTCGCGAGTCCGCGGTTCCCGCCACGGAAAAGTCACAATTCGACCCTCCCATCGCCGCACGTCCGCGCGCCCAGGCCGGGGCTCCGGGTTTCCTGAGCGCGATCTGCAGCCTTCTGCGACTCACAGGGAGACCTTCCAATGCCGAACGTTCATTCCACGCTCGGGCCTCGCCTTGGCGCCCGCGCGATCTTCTTAGCAGCGGGCGCCATGGCCTTGTCCCTCGCCGCCGCGGCCCATGCCGGCGCCGCGGCGAGCGAAGCTCAGCGCCAGGCCGATTGGCGCGAGACCATGAAGCACATGCCGTCCTCCGGCGGGGGCTGCTTCACCGCGACCTATCCGACCGCAGCTTGGGTGAAGGCTGACTGCGTGGCGGCGCCGCAAATTCCCTTTATCCCGCGGCATGGCCATGGCGCCTACACGGTCGGAAACGGCAACGACTACGCGGCCGTCGTGACCGGCCTGGTTTCGAATGGCGAGGGCTCGTTTCCAGCCGTTACGGTGACGAAGGAAACCGATGGCGGCGCGCCGAACACCTATTCGATCCAGCTGAATTCGCAATTCTTCGCCAGCCCGGCATGCAGCGGCGCGACCAACCCGTCCAAGTGCCTCGGCTGGGAGCAGTTCGTCTATTCCAGCTCCTCGCGCGCCGGCTTCATGCAGTACTGGCTGATCACCTACGGCAGCAAATGTCCCTCAGGCGGCTGGATGTCCTATAGCGGCGACTGCTACCGCAACAGCGCCGCCGTATCCATTCCCACCGAGGCCATCACCAACCTCGGCAGCATGACATTGACCGGGAACGCCGTCTCCGCCGGCCTCGACACCCTCACGTTCACGGTCGGGACCAAGGCCTACCGGACGACCGGCGCCGACACGGTCGTGACGCTTGCGAATTATTGGAATGCGGCCGAATTCAACGTCATCGGCGACGGCGGCGGGTCCGAAGCCGTGTTCAAACGCGGAACGAATATCACCGTCTCGATCGCGCTCACCGATGGCCTGACGGCTGCGCCGGTCTGCAAGTCGGACGACGGCACGACCGGTGAGACCAACAACCTCACCTTGCACGCCTGCACGGCGTCGGGCGGCTCGACGCCTTCGGTCAGCTTCACCGAGTCCAACTAAGCCCCGGGGGGCGCCGTGGCCGCGGCTTTTCGGCGGTCGCGGCGCCATCCGGTGACCGGTCTCGACCGGAACAAAGGGCGTCCCGGGGCCTCAGTCCGCCGACATCGAGCGTAGCGCGCCCTCGTCCGTCGCGGTCGTCCAATCCTTGCGCGCCGCCCACTCGGCCAGGGTCGTCGGCCGGATCGGCAGCTTGGTCAGCGCCGGCGCCAGATCGATCGCCAGAGGCGACACCGGCTGGGCGTTGTACCAGCGGTAGAACTGGGCCATGCGGTCATACATGCTGTGCGGCTGCACTTCGGCCGACCCGGTCACGAGCATGCTCATCTTTGACGCGTATTCGTCGGGCGAGAGGCTTTCGAAACGCACCGGCCGGCCGGCCGCGACGCTCAGGCGCTGCGCCACCTCGGCGCCCGTCAATGCTTCGGGGCCGCCCACGAGCACCCGGTCGGCTTTCAGCACATCCTCGCCGAGCGCGCAGACCATATAGGCCGCGACATCGTCCAGGCAGATCCAGGAGATGCGCAGCGTCTCGCCGGCCGGATAGGCGAACACGCCCTTCTCGACGATCGCCGGCTTGGTCCACACGCGGATCATGTTGTCCATGAACACCGCCGACCGGATGACCACGAACGGCACGCCGCTCGCCTCGATGTGATTTTCGATGTCGCGGCGTCCGTCGTGCGCCGACAGGCCGAGGTCTCGGTCGGCGACGTAGCAGCTGGTGTGGAAGATGATCTTGCTGAGGCCGGCCCGGCGAGCGGCGGAGGCGATGCGCTGGCCGAAGGCGGAGGCGCGCGTGCGGTCGAACTCGAACGGCAGGTGCATGGCCAGCGCGTCCTGGCCAGCGAACGCGCGGACAAGGCTCTCCTCGTCGTCCAGTTCGGCCGACACCACGCCGACCGCTGCGAAGCGCGTCCCCCGGAACACATCGGGGCGTCGCGCGGCCGCAGTGACCGAATAGCCCGCCGCCATCAGCTGATCCATCAGCGGCAGACCCTGATCGCCGGTGGCGCCCAGGACCATGACCTTGTTGATTGCGCTCACCGCCGACCCTCCCTTTAACGCCTTGGCTCTTAGGATGTTTTGATGCCAGAAGCGACCGCAAGAATGCTCAACGGGAACCTCGAAGGGAGAGACGAGCCATGGACGACACGCTGCGCAGGTTGCAGGACCGCTATGAGATCCAGGAAGTGATCCTACGCTATTGCCGCTCGCTCGACCGGCTCGACCGGAAGGGACTTGAGAGCTGCTTCCATCCCGATTCGCAGCACAACCACTCCTACGTTGGTCCGTCTTCGACGTTCTGCGACTTCGCCTTCGAGGTCCTGCAGGCCTGTGTCGCCACCCACCATCAGTTGGGCAACATCTCCATCCGCGTGCACGGCGACCTCGCGTTCGCCGACAGCTATTTCACCGCCTACCACCGCATCGGCGATACGCCCTCGGCGGCCTTCGCGGGGGCCCAGCCGGGCGAGGACGTGATCATCGGCGGCCGATATATCGATCGCTTCGAGCGCCGCGACGGCGAATGGCGCATCGCCCGACGTTTCGGCGTCCACGACTGGCAGCGCTACGAAACCGCCGCCGACCACGGATTCTATGACGGACCCGAAACCGGGCGCGGCCGACGGGACCGGACCGACCACGTCTACAGCGCGGATTTCTGAAGTCCCGCGCATCCGCTTTCTGCGTGGACGGATTAGACGCCCGTCCCGCCGACGGTCAGGCCGGTGATCTTCAGGCTCGGCTGGCCGACGCCGACCGGGACGCCCTGGCCGGACTTGCCGCACACGCCGATGCCCGGGTCGAACGCGAAGTCGTCGCCGATCATGACGATCTTGGTCAGCGCCGTCGGTCCGTCGCCGATCAGGGTCGCGCCCTTCACCGGCGTGGTCACCTTGCCGTCCTCGATCAGATAGGCCTCGGTGCACTGGAAGACGAACTTGCCGTTGGTGATGTCCACCTGGCCGCCGCCGAAGCTGGCGCAGTAGAGCCCCCGCTTCGTGGAGGCGATCATCTCCTCGCGGCTCACCGCGCCGTTGAGCATGCCGGTGTTGGTCATCCGCGGCATCGGCAGGTGGGCGTAGGACTGGCGCCGGCCGTTGCCGGTGGCCGCCATGCCCATCAGCCGCGCGCTCATGCGGTCGTGCATGTAGCCGACCAGGATGCCGTCCTCGATCAGGATGGTGCGCTCGGTCGGCGTGCCCTCGTCGTCGATGGTCAGCGAGCCGCGGCGGCCCAGCTCCGTGCCGTCGTCGATCACCGTCACGCCCGGCGCGGCCACCCGCTCGCCGATGCGGCCGGAGAAGGCCGAGATGCCCTTGCGGTTGAAGTCGCCCTCCAGGCCGTGGCCCACCGCCTCGTGCAGCAGCACGCCGTTCCAGCCCGGCCCCAGCACCACGTCCATCTCGCCCGCCGGGCAGGCCA
>Ga0181519_10001726_pt1 | contig 19128 bp, 21 predicted proteins | sample PEATcosm2014_Bin_26_FD_121102 | JGI IMG/M metagenome (GOLD analysis project Ga0181519, IMG submission 121102) | Peatland microbial communities from MTU Mesocosm Facility, Houghton, MI, USA - PEATcosm2014_Bin02_10_metaG | ecosystem: Environmental > Terrestrial > Soil > Wetlands > Peat | place...
ACCTCGAGGTAGCCCTGGTTGTCCGGCGCCCGGGTGATGCCCACCACCGGCTTGTTCAGGGTGATGGCCCCGGTGGAGCCGAAGAAACCGGTGTTGAAGGCGAAGATGCCGCCGTCGGAGGCCGACTCCCAGTAGCCCTGGGCCGGGAGGCCCTGCCGGTCGGTCGGGGCCTTGAGCGCACAGGTCGAGTCACCGACCACGTTCCCTCCGAGGGAGGTGAGTGGCGTCACGTTGGCGGCCGCCGCACAGTCCTGTTCGGCACCGCTCACCACATTGCCGGCGATGGTGGAGGCCGTCACCAGACCGGCCCCGCCGTCCTTGTAGATACCGCCGCCCAGCGATGACGAGTTGCTGGCCACCGTCGAGTACGCCAGGTTGACGGCGGCGGAGTCGTTGTTGGACACGTAGATGCCCCCGCCGGCGTTGGCGATGCCGGTCGTCGTGTTGGCCACGATGGCGCTGCTCGACACGTTCATGATCCACTCGGAGTAGATGCCACCGCCCTCGAGGGCGGTGTTCTTCGAGATGGTGTCGTTGCTGAGCACCTGGCCGTCGTCGGAGTAGATGCCGCCGCCCTCGTTGCCGGCACCGGTGGCGGTGTTGCCGGTGATCGTCGAGTTGGTGACGGTGGAGACGTCGTCGAGGTAGGCGCCGGCACCCTCCAGCGAGGTGTTCCCGCTGATGGTGGAGGCGTCGATGGTCAGCCCCTCGCCGTCGTTGGCGATGCCACCACCTTCGCCTTCGACCCCGTTGGCGTCGTTGTCGGTGATGGTGCTGCCGGAGATCCGTGCCGAGTAGTCGGTGTCGATGCCACCGCCCTCGCCACCCACACTGCCGTCATTGGCGGTGTTCGCCGAGACGGTCACCCCGGTGAGGGTCGCCCCACCGTCCTCGTAGATGCCGCCGCCGTACCCGTAGTCGGTGGAGAGCAGGGTGTTGTTGTCGACAGTGGTGTTGACCGCGGTGAGGCCGGAGTCCTCGGTGGCGATGCCGCCGCCGTAGCTGGCATCGCCTCCGCTGATGCCCGTCCGGGCCGAGTTGCCGCTCACCGTCGAGTTGGTCAGGGCCACATTCCCGTACCCGCCGTAGATCCCGCCGCCCTCGGCGTCGTCGTCCTCGGAGTACACGGAGTTGTTGGTGATCTGGACCCCGGTGAAGTTCACCGCCACGTCCACGTAGATGCCCCCGCCGTAGGCGCCGTCGCCGTCTGTCGAGGCATCGTTGGCGACGTTGTACGTGATGGTGTCGTCGACCTCCGGAGCACCGGACTCCTCGAAGATGCCACCTCCTTCGGCTCCGTGGCCGTTGGCGTTGATGGTGTTGCCCGAGATGTCGGATCCGGTGAGCGCCGAGAGCCCGTAGGAGGCGTAGATGCCGCCGCCCTCACCTTCGGTGAGGGTCGCGGCGCCGGCGCTGTCGATCAGGTTGTTGTCGATCCTCGAGCCGGTGATGGTGGTGTTGTCACCGGAGTAGATCCCTGCCCCGTAGCCCTCCTCGTCGGTGCCGACGCTGAGGTGGTTCGAGGAGACGCTGGTGTTGGTGATGCCAAGAGGCCCGTCATCGTTGTAGATCCCGGCACCGAGGACGTTCTCGGTGTGATCGTCGACGAGATTGGAGGAGATGGTGTCTCCCGTGAGCTGGGCCGACCCGTTGGCGTTGTAGACGCCGCCCCCCCGCTCACCGGCGGCGTTCGAGGTCACCAGGGAGTTGGTGAGCCAGAGGTTCCCTTCGTTGTCGATGCCGCCACCGTCGATGCTGGCGTTCCCGCCCGAGACGGTGACGCCGGTCAGGACGGCGACGTCGGCCCCGTCGGAGATGTAGACGTCGGCCCCGTAGGTGGCGACCCCGTCCTCCAGGGTCACGCCGTTGAGCGACAGCAGGGTGCCGGAGGCGCCCGTCGAGGCAGTGGTCACGAGCACCTGGCTGGCACCGGCGGCGTTGATCTGTGTCGATCCCGCCCCGGCACCGGTGATGGTGAGGCCGAAGGGGTCGTTGACGGAGAGCGCCCCCAGGGCCAGGGTGTACGTCCCGGCGGGCACCGTGATGCCGACCGCATGGGTGAGCGTCCCCGCCTCGGAGATGGCGGCGCGGAGGGTGCAGGTCCCGGTCGAGGTGGCGCACTCACCAGGGGTGATCGCCGTGTCGGCCGTGGAGTTCACCACGATGGTCGTCACCGGGGCCGGAATGGCTTCCGGCGTGACCGCCAGTGCCGGGCGCACCGTGTGGGCCGACTGCGGCGGCGTCGACAGGTGTGGCGCCTGGGGAGCGGGGACGGCGTGATGCCCGGTATGCGCACCCGTGTTCTTCGGTACCGACGACGGGAAGGAGGCCGAGGCGCCGGCCACGGCACCGGGGGTACCGACGGCGATCAGCGAGAGCGGCCCGACGGCCAGCACGCCGGCGAGGCCCGCCACCACCAGGCGTCGACGGCGCCGGGGCGCGTCGACCACGGGATCGGGGCCGACAGGCCCCGTCGAACGAGTACCGACTTGCATTGCTGATCCTCCGCCTTGTGCTGTCGTCGGTGATCGTCGACCTGCCTCCGCCGATCACGCCTTTCCGGGAGAACGTAGCAAATGCCCCGATCTTGTGCACCCGGGTCGTCCGGCGTCGTCCTTCGGGGGCGGAGCAGGCCGGCGGCCGGCCTGCTCAGTCGGTGCGGTAGGCGTCCACCCACTCGATGGGGACGGTGTCGGGGATCTCCACCTCCACCTCTTCGCAGTCCGGGTCCGGCCACCGGTCGACTCCCGCCACCGACCGAGGCCGGGCCAGGCGGGCCGCCAGCCAGCGGGAGCCGGCGAAGAACACCCCGATCCCCAGCACCACCAGTCCCATCGCGATCACTTCCTCTTGGTCGGGTCGAACCGGCCACCCTCGGGAGGCAAGGACGCCCCCCTCCGGCGGAACCCCGTCACTTCTTGCCATCGACGCCCCGGACGCGAACCTGAAGCGCGTGATCCCCGTGCACCGGTTCGCCCGCCGCCGACCCGGATCCCGACGGCAGCCGAGGCCGGCCACGGCATGCCGGCCGCCGCCGGGGGAGCCGGCGCCCTCGGCTAGGGTTGCGGTGCCGTCCGGCGACCCCGCCACCCTGGACCCCAGGGCACCCGGGAGTCGGAGGCGCAGACGGGCTGTGGCGCAGCTTGGTTAGCGCGCTTGACTGGGGGTCAAGAGGTCCCGGGTTCAAATCCCGGCAGCCCGACCAGCAGACACGAGGGCCGGCCCGCTGGGCCGGCCCTCGTCGTCGTGACCCCGAGAGGATCGCCGGGATCGCTCCGCGAACCCCGCCGACAGGGAGACCCACGCCGTCGCCGGTGCCGCACCCGTGAGAGAGTTCGTCCATGACGGGCGGGTCGGAGCGCCGGCGACCGGCAGACTCGATGCGGTGGCCACTGATCGTCCTCCTGGCGGTCGTACTGCTCGTGGTGGCCGCCGTGGCGGTGGCCCCGACGATCGAACGCCAGCGTGCCTACGCCTCCCTCCGGCAATCGGGGGCGGTCACGACGGCGACGATCGACTACTGCGCCACGGCCTCGAACAACCGCCCGTCGGTCGTCACCGTCACCTGCCCGGGCACGTTCGCCCTCGGGGGTACGAAGGTCACCGAGGACATCCTCGGGTTACCGCACCCGCTGACCGGGGGGAGCACGGTGGTGGTGGCGGTCGATCCCGCCGACCCCCGGGTCGTCTACCCGGTCACCGACGTCCGGTCGGGCGACCAGTCGGGTTGGTGGACCGGTCGTACGGGCGTTGCCGCCCTCTCGCTCCTGTTGGTGGCGCTTCTGGCGTGGCGTCAGGTCGTGGTGGCCAAGAGGCGCCCGACGGGGTCCGATCCCGCCGAACCCGGCGACTGAGGATGCCGTACCGTCCAGACGGTCGGGCGGCACCCGTCCGAGGGGCGTACCGTATCGACATGGTGCCCTGGGTCGACACGGTGGTCTGGGCGACGACCATCTCCGTCGGGGGCCACCCGTCGGTCCACCTGGGGGGTGTGCGGATGGACTGGACGTACCTGGTGGCCACCCTCGCCCTGGTGGCAGCCGCGGGGACCGTCGTGGGGCTGCCGGCGGGTCGGCGGAAGCGCAACCGGTCGCGGCATCCGTGACGTCCGGACCCGGGTCGTGGCGCCCGACCCCACGATCGACCGCCGGCGTCGGACCGTCGACGGCCGTCGTCCGGCGAACGGGGTGACCCGGATGGCCGATCGCGCTGACCGCCCTGCGGTCATCGACGTCCTCCGCCTGTTCGCCGAACGGGGGGACCGCCACGACGGGGAGGCGGTCACCCAGACCGCCCACGCATTGCAGACGGCGGAGGCCGCCCGGGCGTCGGGCGCGGCGGACGAGCTGGTGGCCGCGGCCCTGCTCCACGACATCGGCCACCTGGTGCGCGACGCCGCGGACGGTCCGGTCGGTGACCCGGAAGCCGACGACCAACACGAGGCCGTCGGGGCACGGTGGGTCGCCCCCCGGTTCGGTCCGGGGGTGGCGCGACCGATCGCCCTGCACGTGCTGGCCAAGCGCTACCGCTGCACGGTGGACCCCGGGTACCGGGCCGGACTGTCCCCGACCTCGGAGCGGACCCTTCAGGTCCAGGGGGGCCCGCTCACCGGATCGGAGGTGGCAGGCTTCGAACGGACCCCCGGGTTCGGGGACGCGGTCCTGCTTCGCGGGTGGGACGAGGGGGGCAAGGTGGAAGCCACCGGAGCCACCGACATCGAGGGGTTCCGCCCCCTGCTCGAGTCGGTGGCCCGGCGATGGGGCCGGCGCGCCGGCCGGTGGTGACCCACGCCCGTCCGGAGGGGGTCCCGGAGTCGCCGGCTGGTGATCGGTTCACACCGGCGAGACGGTGACCTCGTCACGGGGGAGCCCGGCGGTGGCCATCACCCGGGTCATCGGGTACCGGAGGTCCTCATTGAGCCAGACGTCGCACGGGGTGGCCCCCGCGTCCTCGACCCACGAGGAGACCCCGTCGACGTTGCCCATCCGGGACACCCCCGAGGGGATCCTCCGTGGCCCCTCGGCACGGTCGCGTTCGGGCTGGTACCGCCGACGGACGTGCGGCGGCTCCCCCACGTGGTCGTCGACGGAGATGAGGCGGGGGAAGTCTTCGCTCACCGGCCCTCCTCGGGTGTCGTGCGTTGCCCACGACGGTACGGAACGCGACGGGTCGGATTACAGCGCCGAAGGTCTCGACAGGGAACACGTGCTCCTCCCGACGGGCCGGAATGGAGCCCCGGAGGGGACGACGTCGGGACCTTTGGTCCCTGGACTTTCACTGGAACGCGTTCTACTGTCCACCCCATCGGCGAGCATCCCACCGACGGGATGCCCGATTGGGAGGCGAGGAATGCCCACGACCGCGCGACCGACCTGCGACATCGACGTCCTCGACCGGGAGTTCTACCTCGACCCCCACCCGGGGTACTCGTGGCTCCGGAACAACTACCCGATCTTCTGGGATCCGGAGCACGAGCTGTGGGTGCTGACCAAGCACGTCGACATCTCCTACGTCTCGACGCACGCCGACCTGTTCTGTTCGGGTCAGGGGATCCGGCCGCAGCAGTCCGCCGACCTGTCCCTGGTCGGTCTCGACGGGGAGCGCCACGTCCGCCAGCGCCGGCTGCTGAACCAGGGCTTCTCCCCCAGGATGATCCGGGCGATGGAGGGCCGGGTGCGCCAGGTGGTGACCGAGGTACTGGACGGGATCGCCGGGCGGTCGACGTGCGACTTCGTCACCGACATCGCCATCCCGATCCCCCTGGTGGTGATCGCCGAACTGATGGGTCTGCCGCTCGAGGATCGGTTCCTGCTCGGGCAGTGGTCGGACCGCATGATGGCGGGGGAGGGGCGCGGTGACCCCGACGACCCGGTGCTGGCCGACGCCGCCGCCGCCTTCACCGAGTACGTCGCCTACGTATCGGACATGGTCGAGGCCCGCCGCCTGGCGCACCGGTCCGGGACCCCGGAGTTCGAGGACATGATCAGCGTCGTGGTCGGCGCCGACGAGGACGGCGTCCTCGAGTCCAACGAGGAGCTCACCACCGACGAGCTGACGATGTTCCTGGTGGTGCTCCTGGTGGCCGGCAATGAGACGACCCGGAACGCCATCTCCGGCGGGATGTGGGCGTTCCAGCAGTTCCCCGACCAGTGGGAGCGCCTGCGCAACGAGCCGGAGCTCCTCGCCACCATGCCCGACGAGATCGTGCGGTTCGTGAGCCCGGTGATCAGCTTCGCCCGCACCGCCACCCGGGACACCGAGCTCCGGGGCCAGGAGATCGCCGCCGGCGAGAAGGTCCTGATGCTCTACCAGGCGGCCAACCGGGACGAGGACATCTTCGAGGACCCCGACGTCCTCCATATCGAGCGCAACCCCAATCCCCACGTGGCGTTCGGCATCGGTCCCCACGTGTGCATGGGCCTCAACCTGGCCAAGCTCGAGATCCGGGTGCTCTTCGAGGAGCTGGCCCGCCGGTTCCCGGACATGCGCGTGGTGGAGGGGGTCACCCCCATCTACGGCCCCCACGCGCTGGTGCACGCCATCGAGTCCCTTCCGGTCGAGTACACCCCCGAGCGGTCCTGACCCGACCGCCCCCGGTCAGCGGGGCCGGAGGGTGATCAGGTCGACCGCATTGTCGTGGAGGATCGCCCGGCGCTCGTCGGGCTCGAACGCCTTCAACTCGCGGACGTACTCCAGGGGCTCGGGGAGCGCCTCGATGTGCGGCCAGTCCGAACCGAAGATCACGCGGTCGGCACCCATGCACTCCACCACGGTGTGCACGTCGTCCTCCCAGAACGGGTTGATCCAGACGTGCTCACGGAAGGTGGCGACGGGGTCTTCGGACCAGTAGCCCGGCATCTTGTTGGCGGTGGAGCGGACCTTCTTGACCAGGTCGGGCAGGAACTCGGCCCCGTTCTCGATCGAGGCGATCCGGAGGTTCGGGAAGCGGTCGAGGAGCTTGTCGAAGACCAGCGTCAGGAGGTACTCCTTGACGGCCTGCTCGATGGCGAACGACTTGACGGACGGCTTCCAGCCCCCCGAGAAGGTGGCGGCGAAGCCGTCGACGGCGTAGCCGTTGGAGGACCCGCCGCTGTCGCCGGCGTGGACGACCACCGTGATCCCGGCCTCGTCGGCGAGTCCCCAGAAGCCGTCGAAGATGGGGTCGAAGGGGTTCTTCCGCCCCTCGACGGTGGTCGGCGCCGCCGGCCGCATCACCACCGCCCGGGCTCCGGCGTCGAGGGCCCACCGGAGCTCCTCGGCGGCCCAGGCCGGGTCGGCGAGGGTCAGGTACGGCGCCGCGAAGATGCGGTCCCGGTAGGCGAGGGGCCAGTCCTCGGCCAGCCACCGGTTGAAGGCCCGGAAGAGCAGGCAGACCGCTCCGGGGTCGTGGGCGAGCGGCTCCTCGTAGATCATGCCGAGCGTCGGGAACAGGAGGCACCCGGCGAGGCCCTGGTCGTCGAGCGTGGCCAGCCGGGCGGCGGGGTCGCGGTAGGCGGGCCGCACCGGCTCCCGCCCGGCGAGGAATTCCATCGGGTTCCGGCCCTCGGGGTTCCCCCGGAAGTACTCGTACATCGCCCCCGGCAGGGCCACCGGGTCGAAGGTGGGATTGGTGACCGCCCGGGAGACCCGGCCGCCGAGCACGTGGTACCGCCGCCCGCCGATCTCGCACCACTGCACGACCCGGGAGCCGAGTGCGGGGTCGAGGTGCCGGGTGAAGGCGTCGATCGCCTCGTAGTAGTGGTTGTCGGCGTCGAACACCGGGTGCCCGAGGCCCTCGAGGTCCTGCATGGCGCGCCCTCCCGTGGGTCGCCGGAACGGCCCGGCGTCGGGCCATCATCCCACGGGCCGGCCCGACGGTCGCCCGCGTAGGGTCGGTCCATGACCATCTACCGCCTCGGCGACTCCACGCCCTCTGTCCATCCCGACGCCTACGTCCACCCCGACGCGGTGGTGATCGGCGACGTCACCATCGGCCCCGGATCGACCCTCTGGCCCGGGTCGGTGCTCCGTGGCGACTTCGGCACCATCACCGTCGGGGAGCGCACCTCCGTCCAGGACGGTACCGTCATCCATGCCGGACCCGGCTTCCCGACCGTGATCGGGAACGGCTGCGTCATCGGACATCTCGCCCACCTCGAGGGGTGCACCCTCCACGACGACTCACTCGTCGGCTCCGGCTCGGTGGTGCTCCATCACGCGGTCGTGGAGACCGGGGCCATGGTGGGGGCCAATGCGGTGGTGCCCAACCGGATGGTGGTGCCGTCCGGGTCCCTGGCCCTCGGGATCCCGGCCCGGCTCCGTCCGGAGGGTTCGAGCCGTGAGCTCATCCGGCTCTCGGCCGAGGAGTACGTGGCCAACGGCGCCCGGTACCGACGGGAGTTGGTCCGGGTCGACTGAACACGCCGCCGGTCCGTCCCATCCCCACCCGGGGCCGCACCCGCGACCAGAATCGGGGCATGAAGGGTGAGGTGGCACACGACGGGACGGTGGTGGTGGCGACCCGCGAGCTGGTCGAACAGCTCCTGGCCGCCGGTTCGTTCTTCTGGCTCGACCTCGACGGGATCGACGACGAGGCGAGCGACCTCCTGCTCTCGTCCTTCCACATCCACCGGCTGGCGGTGGAGGATGCCCGGCAGTTCGGCCAGCGTCCGAAGGTCGACGGCTACGACGACTTCACCTACCTGGTCGTCCACGGGGCGCCCGAGGCGGGGAACGCCACCACCGAAGTCCACTTCGTGGTCGCCACCACGTTCGTGGTCACCGTCCACCGCGGCCCCTGTAAGGCGCTCGACGAACTGCGCAAGCGGGTCGGCCACCACCATCCGTCGGAGCTGGGGACGCCCCAGATCGCCCTGCTCTACCTGATCATCGACGAGCTCATCGACTCCTTCTTCCCGTACCTCAACACCTTCGACAATTCCATCGACGAGCTCGAGGACGCCATCCTGGTCAATCCGACCAACCAGCAGCTGGGCACGCTCTTCTCCATGAAACGGTCGCTGGTGGAGGTGCGCAAGGTGGTCACCCCCCAGCGCGACATGTTCGCCAGCATCATCTCCGGGGTCGAGGTGATCCCCGGGGTCGACGACGAGGGCCAGCGGTACATGCGCGACCTCTACGACCACCTCATCCGCATCAGTGACATGGTGGACAGCTACCGCGACCTGCTGAGCGGCACCCTGGACACCCACCTGTCGACGGTGTCCAACAAGCTGAACGTGGTGATGAAGCAACTCACCATCATCGCCACCATCTTCCTGCCGCTGAGCTTCCTGACCGGGTTCTTCGGGCAGAACTTCTCCTACCTGGTGGTCCACATCACCGGGCGCGCCCCGTTCTACCTCTTCGCCATCGGGCTCGAGGTGCTCTGCGCCCTCGCCCTGGTCCTCTACTTCCGCAAGAAGGGCTGGCTGACCAAGGAGTCCGCCTAGCGCCGCGGTGCGGGGACCCGCCGGACCGGCTCAGGGTCCCGCCCCGGCGGCCCGGACGACGGTGCCGTCGGGGCGCAGCACGTACCACCGGCCGCCGAGGTTGGTGAGCGCCTGCCCGGTGGCCATCCCCGGCGCGGTGTCCGGGGGCCAGGTGTAGAGCGGCCAGCCGTCGTAGGTGATCTGGGTCACGCCACCCGCCCTCGGCGCGGTACCCAGCAGGTCCTTGTCGATGCCCGGGCCGGCGATGGGGGCGCCGTTGCCCGGGCCGAGGGTGAGCGGCGGCCAGCCGACCGCGCAGAGGCCGGTGCAGGTCGACGGGCGGCCCTGGGTGTCGCTCTGGAACATGTACACGGTCAGCCCGCGGCCGTCGACCAGGATCCTCCCGAGACCGGCCACCGTCCCGACGGTGACCTCGTCGGCGGGTCCGCCGAGCAGGGTGGGCTGTGACGAGGAGACGTACGGGGTGCGGACCGCGGAGCCGCGGGCGCTGGTGCACCCGGCCGCCAGCACGACCGCCACCAGCGCGGCGGCGATCCGCGGCCAGCGGGGTCGACGGGCGGGGTGGCGGGACGTGCGCATCTCCGGGGCACCGTACCCCCGGCCGCCGGGATCCACCGCCTCAGTCCGGGCCGTCGTCCACCGCCGGGAGGAACGAGGCGAGCGGCGGGGCCGGATACGGACCGACCCCGGGGTGCCAGCCGGCCTCCAGCTTCCGCTCGGCCACCCCGTCCTCGGCCCAGATGTGACAGCTGTTGCGGGCCCAGGGGCTGCCGGTGCCCCCGAGGAGGTCGACCGCCTCGCCGGCGGCCACCTCGCGGGCCCGCCTGGAAGTGACGGCCTGGACCACGACGGGCCCCAGGGACCGGGCCAGGTGCTCGAGGTGGGTGCACCCCCGTGGCCCACCGAAACGCTCCTGGACCTGTCGGGTGTAGCCCCGCCCGACCCGTACACCGGCCAACCCCCGGAAGGCGGCGACGATGCCGGGACACTCGGTATGGGGGAACGTGTGCATCACCGCATCGGCCTCGGTGATCGTGAGATCGGGCTGGCGCACCGAGACGGTCAGCTCCATGTCGTGGACCCGCTCCACCGCCGTGCCACCCGCAGCCCAGGGCCGCGAGTCGCGGAGCCGGCCGACGATGGTCAGTCCTTCCGCGGCCTCGAAGGCCCGGTACTCGATCGACCGGAGGTGGAGGGGAACCTCCGACCCGGCCGCCCCGGCCGCGCTCACCCGGGGCGCGGCAGGTCGACCAGCTCGAACGACCACAGCTCGCTGTGGACCCCGACCGGCGGGGGAGCGGGAGCGTCGCCACCCGGGTGGCCGTCACCGTCGGGGTGGCGGCCGCCGGCCTGCTCGCCCCGGTGGCCGTGTGCGAACGCCGGCGACGACACCCAGGCGTCGAAGGAGTCCTCGTCCCGCCAGCGGGTGACCACCAGCCAGGTGTCGCGGTCGTCGTTCGGGCGGAGGAGGTCGAAGCCCTCGAAGCCGTCGGCGTCGTCCACGGCCCCGGCCCGTCTGGCGAACCGACGGGCGAGCTCGTCACCGGAGCCCTCCCGCACGGTGATGGCGTTGATCTTCACGACTGTCATGGACCGATCATTGCCGTCCGGATGACCGGGTCCAAATCAGGCCCGGAAGGTCCGGGTCACACCCACGTAACTACGCCGGTGTGGTACCGTCGGGGCGCAGGTATCACCGTCAACTTCCGGTTCACGGTCGATCTCCCGTCGAGGGTGAGGAGCACCGATGGTGTCGAAGAGTCCAGGTCCGGTACCGGATGAGGGGTACCGCGGCCCGCAGGTCTGCAAGCTGGTGGGCATCACCTACCGCCAGCTCGACTACTGGGCGCGGACGGGCCTGCTGCGGCCGTCGATCTCGGACGCCAACGGCAGCGGCACCCAGCGCCGTTACTCCTACGGGGACGTCATCGAGCTCAAGGTGATCAAGCAGCTGCTGGACGCCGGGCTGAAGCTCCAGCAGGCCCGCCAGGCCGTGGCGTGCCTCCGGAGCGACCTCGGCGCCGACCTGGCCTCCGCCCAGCTGGTGCTGGCCGGCTCGCGCTCGGTGCTCGCCCACTCCAACGGCGAGGTGGTCGACCTCTTGGCGGGCGGACAGGGGGTGTTCAACGTGCTCTCGCTCTCCGGGGTCGTCGAGGAGCTGGACGCCGCCATCGTGGGGATCGGAGGCCCGGTGCCCGAACGCCGACCGGCCAACCACCCGGCCGCCGAGTACCTGGCCGCCGCCGAGGCCGCCGAGCGTTGACCGTACGGGTGACCGATCTGGCCGACCGGGCCGCCCCCGACGTCCCCCGCTTCGCCCACGAGTCGGAGGGTCGGTTCGCCCGCATCCTCGACTTCTACGGCGTCCCCTGGGAGTACGAGCCGGTCGAGTTCGTGCTCCAGTGGGACGAGGGCGGTCGGCCCGCCGCCGGGTTCCGCCCCGACTTCTGGCTCCCCGAGCAGCACCTCTTCGTGGAGTTGACCACCCTCAACCAGCGCCTGGTCACGAAGAAGAACGCCAAGGTGCGCCGGCTCCGGGCGCTCTATCCGGACGTCCGGGTGAAGATCCTCTACCAGCGGGACACCCTGAGCCTCCTGGCGAAGTACGGACTGGGCGGCGACGGGGTGGCGCGTCGCCGCACCGCCCGCTCGGCATGACCGGACCGGAGCCCACCACCGGTATCCTTTCGACGTGAGCGACGCCGTGCCCGATCCCGCCGACGATCCGGCGGCCGAGCACCGCACGCTCCGCCGGACACCGCTGCTGGAGGCCCACCGGGCGCTCGGGGCCAAGCTGGTCGAGTTCGGTGGATGGGAGATGCCCCTCGCCTACCCGGCCGGCACCCTCGCCGAGCACCGGGCCTGCCGGACGGGCGCGGTGGCCTTCGACGTGAGCCACCTCGGCACCGTCCGGATCGAAGGGGCCGGGGCCTTCGACCGCCTGCAGGACGCCCTGTCCAACGACCTCCGACGCGTGTCGCCGGGCCGGGCGCAGTACACCCACCTCCTCGACCCGGACGACGCCTCGGTGATCGACGACCTCATCGTGTGGTGGGTCGACGACGACACCTTCGACGTGATGCCCAACGCCTCCAACACCGACCGGGTGGTGGCGGCGGTCGGCGGCGTCGACACCACGGCCGACCGGGCCGTCATCGCCGTCCAGGGTCCCGCCGCCCGTGCCCGACTGGCCGAGGTGGCCCCCGAAGCCGCCGCCGTGCCCCGCTTCGGCGTGACCCGGTTCACCTGGGAGGGCGCCTCCTGCCTGGCGGCCGGCACCGGCTACACCGGCGAGGACGGTGTCGAGTGCGCGGTCCCCGCCACCTCGGCCGCCTCGTTGTGGTCGGCCGTCCTCGGCACCGGCGTCGTCCCGGCGGGCCTGGGAGCACGGGACACCCTCCGGCTGGAGGCGGGCCTCCCGCTCCACGGCCACGAGCTCGGACCGGGCATCACCCCGCTCCAGGCCGGGCTCGGTTGGGTGGTGGGGTGGGACAAGGAGACGTTCCGGGGGCGTGCGGCCCTCGAGGTCGAGCGGCGGGACGGCCCTCGCCGGCGCCTGGTGGGCCTGGCCACCGAGGGACGCCAGCCCCCTCGCGAGGGAGCCCCGGTGGTGTGTGGCGACCGGGTGGTCGGGCAGGTCACCAGCGGGAACTTCTCACCCATGCTCGGCCACGGCATCGCCCTGGCCTTCCTCGACCGCGGGGAGGACGGCATCGGCGGAACGCCCCTGGCCGTCGAACAGCGGGGCCGCCGGCTGCCGGCCGCCGTGGTCCCGACGCCGTTCGTGAAACCCGGGCAGTGGGCGGGGTCCGAGTGATCCGCACCACCCCCTGACCAGACGAGGAGACCGTGGGCACCTACATTCCACACACCGACGACGAGGTGGCGACCATGCTCGCCTTCCTCGGCCTGTCCGGCCTCGACGAGCTCTTCGCCGCCGTCCCCGAGGCGATCAGGCTCCAGCGCGGTCTCGAGCTCGCCGACGGGGCCGGGGAGCCCGACGTGCTCGCCCACTTCGAGTCATACGCCGAGGCCAATCCGGCCCGTTCCGACCGCCTGGTGTGCTTCGCCGGGGCCGGCGCCTACGACCACGAGGTCCCGGCGGTCACCCGGTCCCTGGCCGGGCGCTCGGAGTTCGTGACGTCCTACACGCCGTACCAGCCGGAGGTGGCCCAGGGCGTGCTCCAGGCGGTCTTCGAGTTCCAGACGATGGTGGCCCGGCTGGCCGGGCTCCCGGTGGCCAACGCCTCCCTCTACGACGGGGCCAGCGCCACCGTCGAAGCGGTCAACCTGGGGGTGGCCGCCTCCGGCCGCGAGACGGTCTGGTTGTCCCAGGGGATCCATCCCCACTGGCGCCAGGTGCTCGCCACCTGCGCCTCGGGCACCGGCCACCGGCTGCGGACCGTCGGGCTCACCGACGGTCGGACGGTGTGGCCCGAGCCGGCGGACGACCCGCCCGGGGTCCTGCTGGTGGGCTATCCGAACTACCTCGGCTGCCTCGAGGACCTGGCCGCCGCCCGCCAGGTGTGCGACCGGACGGGGGCGCTGCTGGTGGTCGCCGCCGACCCGGTCGCCGCCGGTGTGCTGCGATCCCCGGGGACGTGGGGCGCCGACGTGGTGGTGGGGGAGGGGCAGCCGTTCGGTACCGCCCTCGGGTTCGGGGGCCCGTACCTGGGGCTCTTCGCCTGCGCCTCGGAGCACCTGCGGCGCCTGCCCGGGCGGCTGGTGGGGGAGACGGTGGACGTGGAGGGGCGCCGGGCCTACGTCACCACCCTCCGGGCCCGCGAACAGGACATCCGTCGGGAGAAGGCGACCTCCAACGTCTGCACCAACCAGACCCTGATGGCGGTCACCGCCGCCATCCAGCTCGGCTGGCTGGGCACCTCGGGACTGCGGGAGCTGGCCACCCGCTGCGTCCGGGCCACCCGGTACACCCGGGACGCCCTCCTCGCCCTCGACGGGGTGACCCCGTACGCGGAGGCCCCGACGGTGCGGGAGTTCGCGGTGACCACCCGGGTGCCGGCACCGGTGCTGGTCGAACGGATGGCCGACGCCGGCTTCCTGGCCGGTGTGCCCCTCGACGACTCCTTCGACGGCGGCGGGCACGCCCTGCTGGTGGCGGTGACCGAACGGCGCACCCGCGACGAGATCGACGCCTACGTCGACGCCTTCGGGAAGGCGGTGGCGGCGTGAACGCCCCCGGCGGCAAGGCCACCAGCGCCCCGCTGCTCGGGCGCGACGCCGAGCCCACCGTCTTCGAGCTCTCCCATCCCGGTCGGCGGGCCTGGTCCTTCCGGACCACCGGCATCCCCGAGACACCGGTGGAGGAGCTGCTCCCCGCCGAGCACCTCCGCGACGCACCGGTGCCGCTGGCCGAGGTCTCCGAGCGCGACCTGGTCGGCCACGTCACCCGCCTGTCCCACCGGCAGTTCTCGGTCGACCTGGGGGCCTATCCGCTCGGGTCCTGCACGATGAAGTACAACCCCAAGGTCTGCGACGCGGTCGCCGCCCTCCCCGGCCTGGCCGGGGTCCACCCGGCGGCGCCGGCCTCCCTCACCCAGGGGTGGCTCGGCCTGCTGGTGGAGCTGGAGGAGGCACTCTGCGAGATCACCGGGATGACCGCCGCCACCCTGCAGCCGGCCGCCGGTGCCGCCGGGGAGCTGACCGGGCTGCTGCTGATGCGGGCCTGGCACGCCGCCCAGGGCCGGCCCCGGCACAAGGTGATCATCCCCGACTCGGCCCACGGGACCAACCCGGCGTCGGTGACCCTCGGCGGGTACGAGGTGGTGACGGTCCCGAGCGACGACCGGGGCTGTGTGGACATGGCCGCCCTGGCCGGGGTGCTCGACGAGGACGTCGCCGGCATCATGCTCACCAACCCGAACACCCTCGGGCTGTTCGAGGAGGACATCGCGGAGATCGCCGCCGCCGTCCACGGGGTCGGGGGGCTCCTGTACTACGACGGGGCGAACCTCAACGCCATCCTCGGGATGGTCCGGCCGGGAGACATGGGCTTCGACATCGTCCACATGAACCTCCACAAGACCTTCGCCACCCCCCACGGCGGAGGCGGGCCGGGCGCCGGTCCGGTGGCGGTGTCCGAGCGCCTGGTGGAGTTCCTCCCGGGTCCGCGTCCGGTACGGCTGGACGCCACGGGGGACGGTCCCCCGGCCTACGGATGGCGCGCCCCCACGCGGTCGATCGGCCGGATGCACTCGTGGCACGGCAACGCCCTGGTGCTGGCCCGGGCACTCGCCTACATCCTCCTGAACGGGGGCGACGGCCTGCAGCAGGTGGCGGAGATCGCCGTGCTCAACGCCAACTGGATCCGCCAGCGCCTCTCGGGCACCTACGACGTCCCCTTCGACCGGCCGTGCATGCACGAGGTGGTGCTGTCGTCACGGAACCTCAAGCAGGCCCACGGGGTGCGGGCGCTCGACGTGGCCAAGCGCCTCCTCGAGGAGGGCTTCCACGCCCCGACCGTCTACTTCCCCCTCATCGTCGACGAGGCGCTCATGATCGAGCCGACGGAGACCGAGAGCCCGCAGACCCTCGAGGCGCTGGCCGAGGCGCTCGAGCGGATCGCCTACGAGGCCACCACCCTGCCCTCCGGCACGCTGGCCGAGGCTCCGCACGGCACACCGGTCCGCCGGGTGGACGAGGCCCGGGCCGCCCGAACCCTCATCCCCACCTTCGACGCCCGACCGTGACGGTGACCTGAGATGGACGGCGGCATCTTCACCACCCGCTTCGTCGATCCGTACCTCAAGGCGCACGCTTACCTCTACGAACGGACCGACGGCCGGATCGGCAAGCACTCCAACGGGGTGCCCGCCCTGCTCCTGACCACCACCGGCCGGAAGTCCGGCCTGTCCCGTACCCACGGCCTCACCTACTGCCGCGACCGGGGCGACCTCATCGTGGTGGCCTCCAACGGCGGCAGCGACCGTCCGCCGGCGTGGCTGCTCAACCTCCAGGCCGACCCCCGGGTGACGGTGCGGGTCGGTCGGAGGGTCGTCGGTGCCACGGCCCGGGTGGCCGGCCCCGAGGAACGGGCCCAGCTGTGGCCCCTGGTCAACCGGACGAACCGGGGGATGGCCCGGATCTTCCACCCGGGGGTCTCCGGTCGCTACGACGTCTACCAGCGCCACACCACCCGGGAGATACCGGTGGTGATCATCACGCCTGACCGCGACTGATCTACCCCGGCGATCTCAGCCCGAGATCGGGAGCGTGATGAACTTCGGTTCCTCGGCCGCCGCCTGGGTCTTGCGGACCGCGGTGCCGAAGGCCATGAACTCGGTGGCGTGCTCACCCCACACGTGGTTGGCCACCCCGGCCCGCACCCCGACGATGCCGTCGGCGCCGAACCGGTCGGCCTCGGCCTGCATGCGGGTCATGGCCAGCTCGCGGGCGGTGTAGACCGCCTCGGTGAACTGCGGCATCTCGACGTTCTGGCCGGTCTGGCGGAGAGACTGCATGGCCCCCTGGTGGGCCACGTGGAAGACGCAGTTCCCCAGCACGAAGGCGACGGGGAAGTGACCGCTCTGGACCATGGTGTAGAAGTCCTGCCCCGACAGGTCCGACGTGAACGGCCCTCCGTCGCCGGCCCGGTAGGCGCCGGGGTTCGCCGTCGAGCGCACCGCGGTGCCCTCGGCCACGAACTCGAGGACGTCCTGGCCCCAGGCGTACATCTGGATGGACAGCGCCACCCCCACGATCCCGTCGGCCCCCAGCGCCGCCGCCTCGGCCCGCATCCGCCCGAGGGCGAGCTCCCGGGCGTTGTACATCGCGCTGGTCAGGGTCGTGAGCTCCTGGCTCTGGCCCCAACGGGCCACCTGGATCCCCACGTGGTAGATGGAGGTCCCCATCACGTAGCCGATCGGCTCGAAGCCGAGCTGGCCGATGAGGAAGTGCTCGTTGACCGAAAGGTCGGACGTGAAGGCACTGGCGTCCCGTTGTTCCTCGGCGGCGAGCCGTTGGATGCGGGCCGCCGCGGCCTGCGGCAGCGGCGGGATTCCGGGCGTCTGACTCATCGGTGCCTCCTGGGCTTCGGATCCGGCGGATCGGTCGGTGGCGGGGACGTCGGCGGGATCGGGACCGCCGACCGGCGTGGGGACCGGGTCCCCTTCGTCGTCCTGATGGTGCTTCCTCCCGAGGTTCACGGTGGTTTCCGTCCGGTCAGCTCATCAGCCCGAACAGTGCCTGTCGGGCCTGGTCGGATCGTCCGGCGAGGGCGCTGAGCGCGGCGAACAGCGCCCGCACCCACTCGTCGGGGGCGACCTCACGGTGGCTGATGGCCACCCCGCCGTGGGCCTCGGCCACCACCGGGTGGAGGATGCCGCCCTTCAGGTCGAGGCTGAACTCCGAGGTGTCCAGTCTGACGGTGACACCGACCACCCTCCCGGTGTTGAAGAGACCCTTCCGTCGGACCCGGGTGGCCTCCGGCCAGGTCCGGCCGAACTGGTCGGCCACCCGGGCGAGCAGCTGGTCCTGCTCCGTGGCGAGCCCGGCCAACTGCTCCACCGCCGCCTGGACGTCGTAGCCGGCGGGTTCGGGAGGTGGGCGGCCCGTGGTGGCGGGGAGTTGCTCCGCGGGGCCGGAGCGGTCGGCAGTGCTCACCCGGCCACCGTAGCCAAGCGGATCGTCCTGCGTCGGCTCACCCGGCGGGAAGGGGGATCGACCGACCGGTCACCCAGCCCACCACGGAGAGCACCTGGGCGACCGTCCATGTCTGCCCCTCGATGGAGGGGTCGTTGAGGTCCTCGAGACCCTGATCGTCGAGGAGGCGCCCGATCCCCGCCGGTACCGCGTGACCGGGGACGGCCGGCTCGGCGGCGGTGGCGAAGCGCAGGCGCCCCGACGGGTCGATGACGACGTAGCCGTCGGAGGGGTCGACCTCGTAGGTCAGGGGCGCCCCCGTCAGCCAGTCCGTCCGGGGCGGGTCGCCTTCGGCGACCTGCGCCGCCTGCACGTAGAGGAACGAGTCCAGCGCCGAGACCGCCGACGGGGTACCGGTGAGGAGTGTCCAGGTGGCTCCGGTCCGCGAGGCGTAGGCGGTCAGGCGGGCCGGGGTGTCGCGTCCCGGGTCGACGGAGTACTCGACGACGGCGACCCGGTTCCCCATCCCCGCCCGGTCGACGGCGTGCTGCACCTCGAGCAGGTTGGCGGTGGTGAGCTGGGACGTGTCCCCCGAGAGCGTCCAGATCGGGGCGAGCAGCACGGTCCGGCCCCGGAAGGCGGCCAGGGGGGTGGCGGTGCCGTGCTGATCGACGAGGGTGACGTCGGGCACCGTCCGGTTCTGGACGATGCCCAGCGACGGTGGGGGGGTGGGTGGCACGGCGTCGGACGAGCAGGCGACCACGGCGGTGCCGCCGAGGAGGAGTGCCATGAGGCCGGTGGCGGCCCTGGCCGCGCGACGGCGTCGGGGAGTTCGCGCCACGGGGGCAGGCTACGCAGCCCCCGGAGCCCTGTCAGGTCACCGGGCCCGGCGCCCGGTCCGTCAGTCGAGGAGGTCGGGCTGCTCCCGGACGATGCGGTCCCACAGCGGTTGGAACATGAACCAGCCGGCGGCGTGGGATCCGACCTGCCCGGCGGTGAGTCGGGCCTGCGCCGGATCGATGAGCACGGGCTCGCCGGCCGCCGAGGCGAGCAGCTGGGCCTGGCTCGACCGCTCCATGGTGATGAACCACCAGAC
>Ga0181519_10001730_pt1 | contig 19080 bp, 18 predicted proteins | sample PEATcosm2014_Bin_26_FD_121102 | JGI IMG/M metagenome (GOLD analysis project Ga0181519, IMG submission 121102) | Peatland microbial communities from MTU Mesocosm Facility, Houghton, MI, USA - PEATcosm2014_Bin02_10_metaG | ecosystem: Environmental > Terrestrial > Soil > Wetlands > Peat | place...
AGGTGATCGGCGTCGTCGAAGCGAGCCAGATCGCGCGCGCGAAGCTCCACGAGACGTTGATCGGCTAGTGCAAGGTGATAGAGGACTGTGACCATCGTGTCGGGGGGCAATCGACCCGCCACGATGCTGAGGACCTCCGGCGAGTACGTCTGAAGCACCAGTAAGGGTCCGGGCCCTCGAAGGGGCTCGGTGGAATCGAGCGCGTCGAGAATCCGCAGTCCCCGAGCAACTGGATCGACGCCAATTGCGGCGCACGCGACGTCGATCACCGACACCGCCGGTTCGCAGACCACTTCGACGTCGCTGCGCGCACGAAGCAACTCCACGGTGTGTTCAGCGACCACCGGCGAACCCGGCACCGCATAGACCACCTCGCCGTTCGCCGACGACGCCGCCAAGCGCGCCAGGTCGTCGGCGATGCGGGCGTAGAGGTCGTCGAAGCTCAACGCCTCGTCGTACCAGTGGTCGTAGCTCAACACGTCGATGAGACCGGCGGCGGCGGGGTGCACGCGGGTCCGCAGGCGCACCACCGGTGACTCAACGATGAGACTCATGGTGCGCTGGGTGATCAGGCTCTCGTCACCGGGACCCAGACCGACGACGCGTACGGTGGGCCGACTCACTTATATTTCGAAGTAGAAGCCGTCGTGAGGTTCGCGGACGAATCCAACGCATCCGTCGATGACGGGAGAGAGGGCACGAACACCGAAGGGCCCGAACTCGTCGACGTGACGCCCCAACGACCGAACACCGGGTTCACGCCCACGGCAGTCGCGTAGAGGATGTCTTCCTCTTGCGAGCTCGCCGCGGTTGAGTTCAGCGATTGGATGTCGGAGATCACCGCACTCACTGCCTGCACGAAGGGAGTGACGGTCAATTTCGTGGGCGCCACGAACAAGGCCATCTCGGTTCCGTTGTCGTTGATGTACTGGGGAGTCGAGGAGAAGCTGCCGAGCTTGGTCGTGCCAACGTCCGCGCGCACGCTGGCGAACGAGGAACTCTCGGGCCCGTAACACCCGTAGGCACCACCCTGCTTGGCCGACGGGTCCTGGGAGAACTTCTCGGCCAGCGTCGCCACCGACTCGCCCTGGGCCTGAGCCGCGCTGAACGAGCTCAAGGCCGCGGGTGACACCAACGCGATGCTCACACAGATCGCGTCGTACTGGGACACGTGGTTCGTGTAGTACGCCTTAATCGACGCTGCCGTCAGTGGAATGGTGGTGTTGAGTTTGCTCACGAGGTAGACCGAGGTCGCCTGTTCGCGGATCTCCGCCTTGCGCATTTCAGCGGGCATCGCCGCCAGAGCCTGCGCGGCGCTACCAGGACACGAATACTGAGCGGAGGCCGCCGCCTCGGTAAGTTCGCCTTTGAGTGAAGTCTCCGCCTGCGCGAGAGCCTGGGCGCTCGGTGTGTAGTGGAACGTCGACTTGACGTAGTTGGCGACGGAGAGTCCCTCGATGCGAAGGTTCGCCCAGGTCGCCGCCGTCGAGGCGTTCACCGTGTCGCCCCCGGCACCCGCCCCCAGACTGATGTGGCTCAACGCATCCAAGTAGCACCGAAGTGCAGGGGACTTCGCGATCGCGTTCAGCTCGGCGAAGAACGTCGAGTTCGAGACATTCGTTCCTCCGACCGACACCGCCGAGGTGGAACTCGTCCAACCGTAGAGTCCGGCTCCGAACAGGGCCAGCACGATGAACACAACGAGACGACGCACCGTTCCATGCTACCGAGTACGCACTACTGCTCTGTCGACTCGGCCACCAACTCCGCCAGCAGTCCCAACAACGCGCCCGGCGATGCTTCGTGGTAATTCAACTCCACGCGGAACTCCTTAGTCGCCTCGTCGTAGGCGCGTGATCCGTGCAAACGACGCAACCGCATCTGTTGACTGAGGGTCAGTGCAAGCGGTCCAAGACGAACCACCGGACGCGAGCGCACGCCCACTTTCGCCGGCAGTACCGCGAGTGAGGTGATGCCCAGTCTGATGCACCAGAGGCGAAGTTCCCCGAGTTCCAACAGCCCGCGAGCGGCCGGGGGTAACGCGCCGTAGCGGTCGACCCACTCGTCGCGCAGGTCGGCCAGCTCGTCGAGGGTCGTCACGTTCGCCAGGTGACGGTACGCCTCGAGACGCGCGTCGTCGGCTTGGACGTAGTCCTTGGGCAGATGCGCTTCGCCCGGCACGTCGAGAGTGACCGTCACGACGTCGGGCACGACGAAACCCTTGGCGTCGGCGACCGCTTCGGCGACCAGTTGGACGTAGAGGTCGTAGCCGACTGCCGCGACGGGACCGGATTGGTCGTGCCCGAGCAGATTTCCGGCCCCGCGGATCTCGAGATCACGCATGGCGATCTTGAAGCCACTGCCCAGCGCGGTGTTGTCACCGATGGTGCGCAGTCGCTCGTAGGCGGTCTCGCTCAGGACCTTGTCGACCGGGTGAAACAGGTACGCGTAGGCGCGTTGGCCGCTTCGACCTACTCGGCCGCGTAGCTGGTGCATCTGTCCCAAACCGAGACGGTCAGCGCGATCCACGATGAGAGTGTTCACCGAGGGAAGGTCGATGCCCGACTCCACGATCGTCGTGCACACCAGGACGTCAAAGCGTCGCTCCCAGAAGTCGACCATGACCCGTTCGAGGGTTCCCTCGTCCATCTGACCGTGCGCGATGGCGACTCGCGCGTCGGGCACGAGTTGGGTCAGACGCCGGGCCACCTCGTCGATGTCCGCCACGCGATTGTGGACAAAGAACACCTGGCCCTCACGCAGCAACTCGCGGCGAATCGCCTCGACGACTGCGGGTTCGCTGTACTCGCCCACGTGGGTGAGGATCGGCCGACGATCCGCTGGTGGCGTCGTCACCATCGACAGATCGCGGATACCAGCAAAGGCCATCTCCAGGGTACGAGGGATCGGACTGGCGCTCAGCGTGAGCACGTCGACCCCGAGGGACTTGGCCTTGATGGCCTCCTTGTGTCCGACGCCGAAGCGTTGTTCCTCGTCCACAACCAAGAGGCCCAGGTCCTTGAAGACCACGGTCTCCGAGAGCAGTCGGTGCGTGCCGATCACCACGTCGATCGTGCCCTCACGTAGTCCCGCCAGCGTCTCCTTGGTCTCCGCGTCGTCGACGAAACGGCTGAGCAGCGCCACGCGCACGGGAAAGCCGGCGTAACGATCACTGAAGGTGGCGAAGTGTTGACTCGCGAGCAAGGTCGTCGGCACGAGGACGGCCGCCTGCTTGTTGTCCTGGACCGCCTTGAACGTGGCGCGGATGGCGAGCTCGGTCTTGCCGAATCCCACGTCCGCACACACCAGGCGGTCCATGGGGCGATCGAGCTCCATGTCGGCCTTGATGTCCTCCATCGCCTGAGCCTGGTCAGCGGTGAGGGTGAAGGCGAAGAGTTCCTCCATTTCGTGTTGCCACGCCGTGTCGGGGCTGAACGCGTGACCCTTGGCGACGCTGCGCTGACGATAGAGGTCGACCAATTCCTGGGCGACGAGGAATGCCGCCACCCGGGCCTTCGCCCGGGTCTTCTGCCACTCAGCTCCGCCCATGCGCGACAGGGTGGGCGAATCGCCGCCCGAGTAGGGCGTCAACGCGTCGATCTGCTCGGTCGGCCAGTAACTGCGACCGTCCTTGAACTCGAGGATCAGGTAGTCGCGCGTCGTGCCGTTGATCGCTCGCGTCGTCGTGCCCGAGAACCTCGCCACGCCGTGTTGACGGTGCACCACGTAACTCCCTACCGCGAGGTCGTCAAAGAACCCGTCCACGTTGCGGGTCCTGGTGCGCGCTGCGCGGTGCACGACTCGACGTCCCGTCAGATCACTTTCACTCCAGACCACCAACTCGGGCACGTCGATGGTGAATCCAGACGGCAGCGCGCTCTGGAGCACGCTCACGCGCACGTCAAGCACCTTGGACGGATCCGTCGTCACCTCGATGCCCTCGCCACGAAGTTGCTCGGCCATTCGCTCGACGCCCGCGGGATTCGAGGTGAGTACGACGCCGCGACGGGCGGCTCCCCACGTACGTACGTGCGCCGCGATACGCGAGGGGTCGCCCTGGACGACGGGCGGCGAACCGAGATTGAGCCCCGCGACGCCTAGTGAACCCACCGTTGGCTCTAGCGCGATGTCCACCCGGTTGCCCAGCGTGTCGTGCCAGTTCGCGTGCAACAGCGGCACCGGTGAACTCGCGCGCCAGGTCGCGGCCACGGCGTCGGTGAGTTCACGTTCCTCACCGAGCAGTTCGTCCCAGCGCTGACGAACGCGTTCGGGCTCGACGACGAGGACGCTCAGATCACCAACTTCGTCGAGCAGCGTGCGCGGGCGCCCAACGAAGAGCGACATCCAGCCCTCCATGCCGTCAAAGAGCTGTCCGGTGGCGAGTCGGTCAAATATCTCACGTCCCCACGGCTCGTGCACCACGAGTTCTTCGCTGCGGGCTCGTGACGCTTCGCCGGGTACCCACTCGCGCGACGACGCGATCACCGCACTCGCGAGGTCGTGGACCGAACGCTGATTCGCGATGTCGAACGAGGTGAGCCGCTCAAGTTCGTCGCCGAAGAAGTCCAGACGAATTGGCTCGTGTCCCTGGGCGGGCCACACGTCGACAATGCCACCGCGCACGGCGAACTCGGCGCGGTGTTCGACCAGATTCTCTCGTCGATAACCCAACGAGCCCAGGCCTTCGACGAACTTGTCGCGGTCGAGGTTCTCGCCTCGACGTACCGAGATGGGCGCGGTGGGCGGCTCGGGCGACAGGATCTGGCCGAGCGAGCGCACCGAGGCGACGACGACGCGCGGACCCGCTCCTTCGCTGAGCCGCCAGCGCAGCAGGGAACGAATGGCCATCACCGAACTGTCGGGACTGACCCGCTCCAAGGGGTGCGTGTCCCAACCGGGCCACAAGGCCACCTCGTCTTGATGTCCGAGCAGTGATTCGACGGCTTCGCGCAGGTGCTCGGCCTCGGTCGTAGTTGCGGTCACCACGAGCAGCGCCGGAGCTTCGAGCGCGTAGGCCGCGACCGTCAGGGGCGTGGCGTACGAACTGGGGTTGAAGCCGCCCGCCGCGTTCTGGGCACGCAGCGACGGTCCGACCAGTTCAAGAACTCGCCGAAGGCCGACCGGGTCAGTCACGCGTGCCGTTCACCTGGCGTTGCGCGTCGTTGAAATTGGAGTCCAGCAGCGTCTCGAGAGCGTCGGCTGCGCTCGCGACGAGTTCGTCGTAGTACTTCTTGTTCTTGCCCGCAACCGGTCGCAGCAAGTAATCGGTGACCTGTTCCTTGCGAGCCGGGCGGCCGATCCCGATGCGCAGCCGGGCGAAGTCCTGGGTGCCGAGTGTGTGCGCGATTGACTTCAACCCGTTGTGGCCCGCGAGACCTCCTCCCAGGCGAAGTTGCAGGCGTCCCTCGTCGAGATCCAACTCGTCGTGCGCGATCACCAGGTGCGCGAGATCGCCCAACGAAGTCCGCTTTAATAGCGGCGGAATTGCCGCGCCCGATTCGTTCATGAAAGTCGTGGGTACCGCGAGGGTCACGGGTCCCTGACTGGTGGCAACAGTGGCGCTCAGTGCGCGCTGACGACTTTCGAGTTTGAGCGTGCCCGCACGCCGTACGCACACCAGGCGCACGGCGTCGCCGCCGACGTTGTGGCGAGACCCGGCGTAGTCGTTTCCGGGATTAGCGAGTCCGACGACAACCAGAACGCTTTCGGCTCCCCGGCGGCCCTCGTTTCGTGAGCGCCGAAGCGCCACGGCGAACTACTCCGCGACTGGCTCGGTGCCGGTCGCCGTCTTGGCGGCGACGGCGACACGACCGGCGCGAGTGGTAACCACCGTGAGCGACGGCTCACCCGCCGGCTCCACGCCCTGAGGCAGGATGACGTCCTGGATTCGAATCGACGAACCGACCTTCAACTCCGAGATGTCCACGTCGATGTGGGTCGGAATCTGGTCGGGGCGCGTCTTGATCTCCAGGCTGAACATTTGCTGGTCGACTTCCCAGTCAGCGTGGCGCACTTCAACCGCGTCGCCAATGAGGTGGAGTGGAACTTCGGCAACGACGGGCTTGGTCGGGTCGATGACCTGAAAGTCAATGTGCGAGACGGTGCCGCGCACCGGGTGGCGCTGAATCTCGCGCGCCATAACGAGGAACTTCTTTCCGTCGGCGTCTAGGTCGATCAAAGAGTTGAGGCCCTGCTCTCCCGACATCGCGGTGCGAAATTCCTTCGCGTTGACAGAAATGGGCAGTGAGCTGACATCGTGACCGTAGATCACCGCGGGAATCGAGCCTGACGTGCGCAGACGGCGCGCGGAGCGCGAGCCGTGCTCGCGGCTGGTCGACGCGCTCAACGTGACTGTTGACATAAGAATCCTCCAACGAATGGCTGGCGCCAAACTGGGCCTCGCACAGGGTTCTCAGTCTAGCCCTTCGGGCATCGGAGCCCTCGGGGCTAGAGCAGGTTCTCGCCGCCGAAGATCTCCGAGACTGAAGAATCCTCGAAAATCGCCGAAATGGCGTTCGCCACGAGCGAGGCGACCGAAAGGATCTCGAGCTTCTCGAAACGGCGCTCGGGTCCGAGCGGCAGGGTGTCAGTGACGATCACGCGACTGACGGGCGCGTTGAACAAACGGTCGACTGCAGGCGGCGAGAAGACGGCGTGGGTTGCCATCACCCAGATCTCTTCGGCGCCGTGGGCCTTGAGCAGATCACACGCCGCCACGATCGTGCCGGCCGTGTCAATCATGTCGTCGATCAAGACGCAGTGCCGGCCCCGCACGTCACCGACGATGTGACGGGCTTCGGCGATATTGGTGGTGCCGCGTGGTCGGGTCTTGTGCACCAGGGCGAGGTCACAGCCCAGGTGCTGGGCGTAACGCTCGGCGACCTTCACGCGGCCGGCGTCCGGTGCGACCACCACGAGTTCGCGTGGGTCGGCGTTGGCCTTGAGGTACTCCTCGAGCACGGGCGCCGCGACGAGATGATCGACGGGGATGTCGAAGAATCCCTGGATCTGACCCGAGTGGAAGTCGACTGACAGGACCCGGTTCGCTCCCGCGGTCTGGAGCATGTCGGCAATGAGTTTGGCGGTGATGGGTTCGCGTCCCGCCGACTTACGATCCTGTCGCGCGTAACCGTAGTTCGGTATGACTGCCGTGATGCTCTTGGCGGACGCTCGTTTGGCGGCGTCAATCATAATCAGTTGTTCCATCACCGCGGAGTTGACGGGTGACGAATGTGTTTGCACAATGAACACGTGCGCGCCACGAATCGACTCGTCGAAGCGACAGTGGATCTCACCGTTGGCGAACTCACGGACGTTGGCCTCGGTGAGATCAATGCCCAATTGCTTGGCGATGTCCTGGGCGAGTTCGGGGTGACACGTTCCCGTCACGAGCACGAGGCGGCGCTTGGCGAGGGACTCCACGGCGCCAGCGTACAAGGTCGAAGGTCTGGGTTTCTTTAGAGTTGCTGAAACGGGGCCACAAACTCACCCGGCCCGACTTTGGCGCCTGGTCCAAGCACGACGTACGAACTGACCCTCGCTCCCTCGCCCACGTGGGCCCCAATGGCTTCAACGTTTCCCACAATCGCTCCCTCGCCCACGTACGAGTCAGTCAAGAATGCGTTGGGGCCGACCTGGGCACCGCGTTCGACGACGCAACGGCCCTTCAACACCGTGCCGGGCAGCAACGACACGTCCGATTCGAGCAGGACGTCCGCGTCGACGTAGGTGTGCAGCGGGTCCCACATCGTGACCCCGTTCGTCATCCACTCTTCGTTGATCCTCGCGCGAAGCACTCGCTCGGCCTCGGCCAGCTGAGCGCGGTCGTTGACGCCGGCCGCCTCGGCGGAGTCCTCGCACACCATGGCGCTCGTGACGTGACCGGTATCGTGCAGCGCCGCGACGAGGTCGGTGAGGTAGTACTCGTTCTGGGAGTTCTGACGTCCAATACGACGCAGGGCCGGTCCGAGCAGGCTCTCGCGTACGACCATGATCGAGGTGTTGACCTCGTGGATCGTTCGCAGGTCATCGGTGGCGTCACGCTCTTCGACGATGGCGGCGACGGATCCGTCCTTGGCGCGCACGATACGTCCGTAGCCGTAGGGGTCGTCGAGTTCGGCACTCAATACGGTGAGTGATGCCCCGCTCGCGCGGTGGTGCGCGAGGAGTTGTCCAATGGTCCCGTGACGAAGGAGCGGCGTGTCGCCGGGCACGATCAAGACGTCGCCATCGGTGTCGCCCACTTCGTTGGCGACCGTCGACATCGCCACCGACACGGCGTGACCGGTTCCCAATTGTTCCCCCTGCTCGACGAAGGTCAAGTGGGCATCATCGCGCGCACGCTGTTTGAGCGACGACTCAACCCACGGACCGGCGTGGCCCACCACCACCACCGTTGCCACGACGTCGTCGTGGGCGACCGCGTCGAGCACGTACAGCACCATTGGCCTACCGCAGAGGTGATGAAGAGGTTTGGGTCTCGAGGAGCGCATCCTCGTTCCTGTACCGGCGGCAAGGACCACGGCGCAGGTAGGTCGGTTCACACTTCATCTCTACCATGTGTGCCCTACGATTCGAGCGTGGCTGATTTCTCGTACGACGAGTTTTCACTTTTTCACGAGAACCTCGAGGAGTGGAACCTCGACGTCCCCGTACCGCCAGTACGTCGCTTCTTCGTCGTCGTAGACGGTCTTCGTCAACTGAGCGGACTGGCCTGGGGTGAGGGCGAACCCCAGATGACCCTCGTCCACGGTGGTGCCCAGAACGCGCACACCTTTGACACCGTCGCGCTCGCGCTGCAACGTCCCCTTATCGCTCTCGACTTACCCGGACACGGACACTCGGACGCATCGCCCTACGGCTCGTCGGCGATTGCGAGTCACGCCCGTGATGTCGCCACTGCTCTCGACCAACTGGCGCCGGGTGCTCACGCCCTCGTGGGAATGTCGCTCGGTGGCCTCGTGTCATTGACCGTGGCCAGTGAACGTGCCGATCTCGTCAGTTCGCTCACCCTGGTCGACATCACGCCCGGCGTCAACGCACAAAAGGCGAAGCACATCACTGATTTCGTCAATGGTCCCGCGTCGTTCGACGACTTTGACGCGCTGCTCGCTCGGACGATGCAACACAATCCCACTCGTTCCGAGTCGTCACTTCGTCGAGGCATCTTGCACAACGCGGTCAAGCGCAGCGACGGCACGTGGGTGTGGCGACACCAGCAGCACCCCAAGCCCGAATTGGTGGCACCCGACGTGGGCGACCTCTGGGACCGACTCGGCGCACTCGCCATGCCCGTGACCCTGGTACGCGCGATGGCCACTGGATCGGTGGTCGACGACGAGGACGAAGCCGAACTGCTGCGCCGACTGCCCGAGGCCCGCGTCGTCCGGGTCATCGGCGCCGGCCATTCGGTCCAGGGCGACCAACCACTCGAGCTCGCGGCGATCCTGAACCGCTTCGCGATCTAGAGTTGCGGGCCAAGGAACTGGCTGGCGGGGGAGGGCTCGAACCTCCAACCTACGGATTCAAAGTCCGGCGTTCTGCCAATTGAACTACCCGCCACTGCTTGTACGGTAACAATCTTCACAGATTCTTAGCGAATGACTGGAGAAGGTTAATGACCACCAGCAACACTAGAGCCTGTACCGTCCTCCATAGAAAGCCCCACCGTGTCTAGCGTTCAGTCACCCACTTCGTACATCGCCATCGTCGATGACGATGGGGCCATCCGTACGGCCCTGGGCAGAGCGCTACGCATGGAGAACTACGACGTGGAACTCTTCGAGGACGGCACGAGCGCACTCAAATCCATCCAATTACGCGCGCCCGACGCCATCGTGCTGGACCTCCAATTGCCCGACATCGACGGCCTAGAGATCTGTCGACGAATTCGACGAGCCGGCGACGCGACGCCGATTCTCATGCTCACCGCGCGCGACGCGGTCAACGACCGTGTCGAGGGGCTCGACGTGGGTGCGGACGACTACTTGGTCAAGCCCTTTGATCTGGCCGAGCTGCTCGCGCGGTTGCGCGCTCTCCTGCGACGCACCAGTATCGCCGAGGGTGACGAGACGGTGCTTCGCTTCGAGGACCTCACGCTCAACCCTCAGACTCGCGAGGTGCAGCGCGGCGCGCGTTTGATCGAACTCACCAAAATCGAATTCGACCTCCTGGAGTTGTTTCTTCAGCACCCGCGCCAGGTACTCACGCGCGACCAGATCCTCGACCTCGTCTGGGGCTACAACTTTGACTCGGGCACCAATTCCCTCGCGGTCTACATTGGCTATCTACGCCGCAAACTCGAAGAAAAGAACGAGGCTCGTCTAATCCAGACCGTCCGTGGGGTTGGCTACGCGCTTCGCACGTCGTGACCTTTCGTAGTCGCGTCATCACGGCCACCGTCGCCGCCGCGGCGCTGGCCGTCGTCCTCGCGTGCTTCGCGTCGTTCCTCACCACGCGCAACGCGTTGTTCAACGCAGTGGACCAGTCGCTACTCCAGACGTCCCAGGGTCCGAGCAGCCTGCACGCCGAAGACGCCCACGTCACTGGTTCCTACACCGAACTGGTGCTCGCGAATGGTCAGACTGTTCCCACGGCGGGCGTACCGATTGACTCGGTCATCCGCGGCTACGCCAAAGGCAAGAGCGGGCATCTCCTGCGCACGATCCAGATCGGCAATCAGTCCTATCGCGAACTGATCGTAGGCCTGCCGGCTGGTTCGGTCGTGAGTTGCTCGACCGGACTGTGCCAGGTCGCCACGACGTCGGCCCAGCTTTTCGTGGTGAACGTGACCGGCCAGGAGAACGAACTGCGCAGCCTCGTGCGTACCCTGCTCGTGGTCGCCGCGAGCGGACTGTTGCTCGCCCTCGCCATGGGCTGGCTCCTCGCGCGGGCCGCGCTGCGTCCGCTCGAGGACGTCACCGACGAGATCGAAACCATCACCGAGACCAACGACATGCGCTACCGCATCGAAGAAGGTGACGCCGACGAACTCGGTCGCCTGCGTCGAGTCTTCAACCGCCTGCTGAGTTCAGTCGAGAGCAGCCAGACCTTGCAGCGCCAACTGGTGCTCGACGCCAGCCACGAGCTGCGCACGCCACTGACGTCGCTACGAACCAACGCGCAAGTCTTGTCGCGGGCGAACGAGCTCAGTCCCGACGATCTCATCCAACTCACGAACGACATGGTGACCCAGGTCGATGAACTCGCGTCACTCGTCACCGACCTCGGCGAGTTGGCGCGCGGTGAGCGGAGTGAAGGCGCGGTTGTGTCACTGCGTCTCGACGAGTGCGTGGACGAGTGCGTGGACACCGCCCGGACCTACGCGCGAATCAAGGACATCACCATCGAGTCGCAGGTGGAGCCCTCGACAATCGAGGGTCGCCGAGACCGTCTCGTGCGCGCCATCTCGAACCTGCTCACCAACGCCGTCAAATTCACGCCCCGGGGCGGTCAGATCAGGGTCACCTCATCCGAGGGCTCGGTCACGGTGAGCGACAGTGGACCCGGCATCAGTGATGAGGACCTCCCCTTCGTGTTCGACCGCTTCTGGCGCTCGGCGTCCTCTCGCGCCCTTCCCGGCTCGGGACTCGGACTCTCGATCGTCGCCCAGGTCGTCGCCGAATTCCACGGCGAAGTCCGCGTTGATCGTGACCCGCAGCTCGGTGGCGCACGGTTCACCTTCACCATTCCATCTGGTAGTGGCGAGACCAGCGAGTAGCCGTCAACTCTTGACCTTTTCTTAACAAAGCATTGTCGAAGGTTTAAGCGGCCCTGGCAGGCTTAGATCGAAAGAAAACCATGACTCCCCAGCCACGAACCCCCCACCAGCGCGACCGCCGATTTGCCCGCGTACGGCGCCTGACCCAGACCATCTTCCTGGGTTCGGGCGTAGTCTCAGGGCTCTTCGTCGCCTACGCGGCGAGCACGGCGAGGCCCGCCGTGACGGTGACCGTGCCGTCGACCACCTCGACGACCACGACGACGACATCGTCGGTCCCGGGCCACACCACGACGACGGTTCCCACCACACCCACGAGCGTCGCGACCACGACGACCACGACGTGTTACAGCACGCCGTCGGGACACACCACGTGCAACTAGGTCGCCCGTGAACTTTGAAGTCTGGGGCATGAACGGCTCGCTCGCCGTCGAGCACTCTCGCTACGAGAATCTCGCGCGCGAGCGGCTCTGGCACTGGCTCGACGCCGTCGATGCCGCGTGCAATCGCTTCCGCAGCGACACCGAGTTAGCGCGCCTCAACACGGTTCACGACGGTCCGGTCATCGTGAGCGACACCTTCGCGCTCTGTCTTGACGCCGCGCTCGAGAGCGCTCGAATCACCGACGGGCTCTGTGACCCCACGGTGCTCGAATCACTTCTCGCCCACGGCTACGACCGAGACTACGGCGAGTTAGTCGACGCAGTCGTCGCGGTGCGCGCTCACCAGCCGGCGCCAGGCATCGAGGCCATCTCCTTTGACCGCGACCAACGGCGCGTTTCACTCGCGGACGGCTGCATGCTCGATCTCGGGGCCAGTGCGAAGGCGCTGGTCGCGGACGTGGTCGCCGACGAACTGGCCGAGTTTGGCGGTGCCGTCGTCGAGATCGGCGGCGACGTCGCACTTCGTGGCGCCGGACCCGATGGACCCTGGGTCGTCGGCATCGCCGATCGTCTCGATCTTCGCGGCGACGAGCCGCGTGTCACCCAGCACGGCGGGGGCATCGCGACGTCGTCGATTGCGACGCGCACCTGGAAGGGCCAGGGCACCACGTTCAATCACATCATCGATCCGCGCACCGGCTCGTGCGCGAGCGGTCCTTACGCGACGGCGACCGTGAGTGCCGCGAGTTGTGTCATCGCGAACGCGTTTTCCACCGCCGCCCTGTTATTGGGTGACGAAGCCGGCTACCACATCGCCCAGGCCGGCTGGTCGGCGCGACTGGTGCGCCACGACGGAAGGATTGATTTCGTGGGCGGCTGGCCCGAGGAACGCCTGAGCGCATGACCGCCCTCACCACTCCCTACCTCTGGTACACCACGAGAGCCACCGGTATCGTCGCGCTGATCCTCTTCACGCTCGTGGTGTCGCTCGGGACACTCGTCGCGAACCGAATCGGTGGGACCATCGTGGGCCGCTTCGAGATAAACGAACTGCACCGGTCGCTTTCCATCGTCGCCGTGGTCTTTCTCGTCATCCACATCCTCACCACCGTGCTCGACAGTTACGTCTCGACGGGTTTGGTCTCGGCATTCATCCCCATGACGTCCAGCTACAAACGAGTTGCCATCACCTTCGGGGCGGTGGCCTTCGACTTGATCCTCGCGGTGTGGATCTCCAGCCTCCTGAAACTGCGCGTCGCCAACGCCACCTGGCGATTCATCCACTGGTTCAGTTGGATTGGTTTCACCACGGCCCTGGTGCACGCCTTCATGTCGGGTACCGACTCGCGCAGCGGAATCGGACTCGTGGTGGTGGGCGCCTGCGGAGCCACAGTGGTGATCGCCGCCCTCTGGCGCTTCCTCGGACGTCCGACGAGAGCGGCGGGACGGACCGCGCTGTCGCCGCTCGCGCGCGTGAAAGTCACCAAGATGACGCGACCCGTCTCCCAGCCCTTCGCTTCGAGCGCCCGACCCGCGAACAAGCGGGGGCGTTAACGATGAGAGGGGACGCCCTGCCACGGCTCATGCACGGCGCAGCCACGCGCCCACTCACGTTGGCCCAGCACGAGAACGTGTTCGCCACCGACCGCGCACCGACGTCACTGGCCCACGAGCTCGAGTCGTCGGGACTCACCGGCCGAGGTGGAGCGGCGTTTCCCACCGCGCGCAAGGCGCAGCTCATCCGTGAACAACGCGGCCACAACAAGTTCGTGGTGGTCAACGCCATGGAGGGCGAACCAGCGTCACACAAGGACCTCACGCTGCTCAGCACGCACCCCCACCTCGTGCTCGATGGCGCGGAGTACCTCGCATCGATCGTCGGCGCCAAGAACATTGCCGTGTGCGTAGCTCGCGACAACCCCACAGTCGTGAACCACGTCGAACACGCCATTCACGAACGCACGCGGCGAAGTTTGCGAGGGCCCAAGCTGGAGTTGCACACGCCACCGTGGCGCTACGTCGCGGGCGAGGAGTCCGCACTCGTGCACTGGCTCGACGACAACGAGTCACTGCCCCAATTTCGACCCGCGCGTCCGCACATCTTGCGCATCGGTCACGCACCCGTGCTCGTGGACAACGCCGAGACGTGCGCCAACGTTGGTCTGATCGGACGCTACGGCGCGTCGTGGTTCCGAGAGGTCGGCACCCCGGAGAGTCCCGGCAGCACTCTCGTGTCGATCACCGGCGCCGTCGAGCGCCCGACCGTGCTCGAGGTCGCACTGGGCACGACGCTACGCACGATCCTCCAATCCGCGGGCGCCGACGCGGATCCCCAGGCCCTGCTGCTCGGCGGTTACGGCGGCTCGTGGCTTGCCGGCTCGCACGTCGACCTGGCGTATTGCAACGAAGCACTGAGAGGCGTGGGCGCGTCGACCGGCGCCGGGGTCATCGTGGTACTACCCAAAGGTGCGTGCGGCATCATCGAAACACTTCGTGTCGTGCGTTGGATGGCCAACGAAAGTGCGCGCCAGTGTGGGCCCTGCGCTTTTGGACTACCAGCCATTGCCGAGGACCTCAACCACCTCGCCCACCCATCGCGCGATCCACTGAGCGCCTCCAAGCGGCTCGAGGAGCGACTCGGCCAGATCGACGGCCACGGCGCTTGTCGCCACCCCGACGGCGTGGTGCGCTTCGTGCGTTCGGCCTTGACGACCTTCGCCGAGGATTTCGCCCGGCACGCGAACGGATCGGCGTGCGCCGGCTCGCGCGCCACCGTGCATTACGCGAGCGTGCCCCGCCTCGAGCGCGAGGAGGAACTCATATGGGAGTGAGACGACGCACCGATCGGTTCATCCTCCAGGTCAACCCGATCCTCTGTGACGGATTCGGTCACTGCGGCGAACTCGCCCCCGAGCTAGTCACGATGGACGAATGGGGCTACCCGATTATCAACTCCGAGCCCGTCGCCTACGGCGACTCCGGGACTTACGAATCGGCGCGCTACGCCGAGCGAGGCTGTCCCCGACAGGCCCTTCGCATACGCCGCGTCAACGAGAAGTAACCACCGCACGAGACCCTATTCGGCGTCGAACGGATTTCGAGTAGTGTTCTACGAGCCATGGGATCATTAATCAAGAAGCGCCGCAAACGCATGCGCAAGAAGAAGCACAAGAAGATGCTGAAGCGAACCCGCTTCCAGCGTCGCGCCGCCGGTAAATAGTCCTCTTCGACGCCTAGGCGGGTGTCGTGATGCTGTGGCGAAATCGCACCGTGCCCGCTGGTCCCGCGACGTCCCACGTCAACTCGGGTCCCGCCACGTGCCCGGCGAGGAACATCGTCGAACCAGATCCCGCCAGGTGGACTTCGGGGCCGTAGGTCGCCCGAAGCCAAGCGAGAGTTGTTGCCAGTCTCGGTTCGACCACACAGGCTGCCGCCTCGAGGTGATTCGGTCCTCTCGCACGAGTCCCCCGTGACGCGAGCTCGTCGAAGGCCCGGTAGCAGTCACGAGTGCTAACCGAGAAGTCCGGCATCATGAGGGTCACGGCGCGGGCCTCGAATCCGAGCGACGTCACGCGTTCGCCCACACCTTGGACGAGCGCGCGACCACCGCGCTGGCAGAACGGCACGTCGCCGCCGAGCTCGAGGGCGCGGTCGTCACTGACCCCGCCGAAGTACCGCAGGACCGCGGCCGCGTCCGCGCTGCCGCCCCCCAGTCCGCCGCCGACGGGAATGTGCTTCTCGATCACGACGCCCGCACGTCGGCCCACGAGTCGAAGCGCGCGCGTGACCAGATTCGTCTCGTCGGTCGGCACCGGCGCGTCGTGCGCGAGCGTCACGTAGTCCTCGTCGGGATCGAGTAACAGCCGATCGGCGAGGTCGAGCGTGGTCATCTCGCTGCGCAGTTCGTGCAAACCGTCGGTGCGAACGCCCGTAACCTCGAGGTACCAAGTCAGTTTCGCCGGCGCGACGAGTTCAATCACCGGCTGGCCGCCAGTTGTGCGAACTCCTCGAGCGTCAGCTCCTCGGGTCGGCGCGTCGCGTCGACGCCGGCACGTTCGAAGACGCCCTCGGTCGACCATCCCGCGAGGGAGCGACGCAGCATCTTGCGCCGTTGGGCGAACGAGGTACGGATAACCTCGAAGAGCGCGGCCTCGCTGACCCGTTCGGGGTCCACGCGCACGTGCGCCCGGCGACGAATGTCGACCAACGCCGACTCGACGTGCGGTTTGGGATAGAAGACATTCGGTCCGACCTTGCCGACGATCGTGGCGTCCGCGAAGTACTGGACGCGCAGCGACGCGGCACCGTAGGCCTCGTCACCCGCGTGCGCGGCGAATCGCTCGCCCACTTCCTTTTGGACCATCACCAGCATGCGGGTGATGAGCGGTTCGCTTTCGAGTAAGTGCAAGACGAGCGGCGTGGCGACGTTGTAGGGCAGATTGGCGACCACGACGGCGGATCGGCCGGCGAGGATCTCGTCGTAGTCCGCCTCGAGCGCGTTGGCGCGCACGACCTCGACGCCCAAGGGCTCGACCACCGAGCGCAGGGGTTCGAGTAGATACCGGTCGACCTCCATGGCCATGACGCTGGCGCCGGTCTCGACCAGCGCGAGGGTCAGCGATCCGAGCCCGGCCCCGATCTCGAGCACGAGGTCGCCGGCGCGCACGTCCGCGAGTCGCGCGATGCGCCGAACGGTATTGGGGTCGACCACGAAGTTCTGACCGAGCGCGCGCGACGGGCGCAGACCGTGAGCCTCGAGTAACGCCGTGAGCTCAGTACGGGTATGGGTCACCACGAGACTTTGACATGGATGACGCCGCGCCACAGTGGTTCGAGTTCGGCGAACTGGGTCTCGGAAAGATCCACCACGTGATCACCCCGCGAGGCCTCGTGGTCGGTGACCAGACAGACAATGGCCCGTCCGGTCGCCAGGTCGCGCACCACTAGGCGCGTGCCGATTGGCAGGTACCACGTTGCGCACTGTCCGGGTATGTACGAGTACCAGGTCGCGATGCCGATCCGGTAATCGTTCGCGTGTGAGGGTTTCTTGATTGTCGTCGTGGTCGTGGGCGCGGGCGGCCTCGTCGTGGTCGTGGTGGGAGCGAGGATCGTGGTGGTCGTGGTCTCGCCCGGGTACGTCGTGGTCGTGGTCGACGAGGTGGTCGTCGTAGACGTCGTCGTGGTGGCGGGCTCGGTCGTGACCCGCAAGATCACCGTCGTGTGCCAAGCGACCAGCGTGCCCGCCGGGGGTGAGACGCCGAGCACCCTGTTCCAGGTGTTGTTCGCCGCCCCAGGGCCCACGGCGTTGAAAAAGATCTGTGCCGTGTTGAAGGCGGCGACTGCTTCTGGCCGGGTGTCGCCCACTACCTTGGGCACCGCGCGCTTGGGGTGCGGAACGGCCAACGACACCGTCAGATGCATGAACGAGTGCCATTTGACCAATGTGTCGGCGAAGGGCGTCTGACCAACGACCGACTTCCACGTGCCGTTCGAGGCCCCGGGCCCCGAAGTCGTGAAGTACAGCTGGTAGGCCTTCATGATCGAATAGACCTGCGCGCGCGAGAGGCCGACCAGGTTCGGGGCGGGCAGGGGCTGGTGCACGACACCCGCGGTGACCGTGAGCGACACCGTGGACCGATAGGCCACGATCGTGCCCGGCGCGGGCGACTGGGCGATCACCCTCACCCAGGTGCCGTTGTTGCTACCCGAGCCGTGGGTGACGAAGAAGAGTTGATCGGCCGCCATGATGGCGAACGTCTCGGCTCGGGTCTTTCCCACGACGTCGGGCATAGTGACCGGCGCGTGGCCTCCCGCGGCCTCCGATGAGGGAGCGAACGCCACCAGCGAGCCCACCACGAGCAGCACTGCGGCAAAAAGGGACAGCGGGCGCCGAAGCGCGCGCCGCGATGTTGCCCTCAGATCTCCACCCTCCACCAGATCAACCGGTCGATTCCAACTTCTCGTCCTTCAACGCTACAAGGTGGGATGACCCGACGACACCGCGGCCCGCGTGATTCAAATACCCACGTCAGGGCCGATTTATCGATCCGGGAGCGCAAAGAGTCGCGCGGTGTTGGCCGCCGTGGCCTCGCGAAGCTCGACCGGGTCGACGCCGCGCAGTTCGGCGAGGAACTCGCCCACCACGCTCACGTAAGCCGGTTCGTTCCCCTGGCCACGGTGGGGCACGGGGGCGAGGAACGGGCTGTCGGTCTCGACGTGAAGACGCTCGAGGGGCACCAATCGGGCCGCTTCGCGAACTGAATCGGCGTTTTTGAAGGTCACGATGCCCGAGATCGAGATGTCACAGCCGAGCGCAAGGCACCCTTCGGCGTCTCGTGCGTCACCGGTGAAGCAGTGGATGACGGTGCGCGCGGGCACGCCCTCGCTGGTGAGTACGTCAAAGAGATCGTCGAAGGCGTCGCGCGCGTGAATCACCAGGGCGAGGTCGAGTTCGTGCGCGAGACCGATCTGGGCGGCGAAGACGTCGCGTTGTTCGGAGCGACCCGAGTGCTCGTAGTAGTAGTCGAGACCGCACTCGCCAATGCCCACCAATTTGGGGTGGCCCGTTCGGGCGAGGTGGGCGACCGGGTCCAGGCCATCGTTCGCGGCGTGCGGGTGCAAGCCCACCGTGGCGTAGATCTCGACGGGACTCGTCAAGGAGGTCATCGCCAACGCCTCGCGCGACGTCTCCTCGCCAGTGCCGATCACGACGACCCGGTCCACGCCCGCCTCGTAGGCTCGCTCGAGCGTCGCGCGCGCCAGCGCGGCGTGGTCGCCGTCGCTGAGGAACTGATCCTGCAGGTGGCAGTGCGCGTCGGTCCAGTTGGTCATTGGTCGTTCGTTATCCTCGGAAAGAGCGGTGCACCCTTCTCGATGGTCCCCGCGCCACGGTACTGGCCCCATTCGGTCGCCGACGCGAAGGCCACGTCGGTCGGCGTTCCCCTGAGCCCAATGCGTCGCCAGATCTCCTCACAGACC
>Ga0181519_10001731_pt1 | contig 19080 bp, 17 predicted proteins | sample PEATcosm2014_Bin_26_FD_121102 | JGI IMG/M metagenome (GOLD analysis project Ga0181519, IMG submission 121102) | Peatland microbial communities from MTU Mesocosm Facility, Houghton, MI, USA - PEATcosm2014_Bin02_10_metaG | ecosystem: Environmental > Terrestrial > Soil > Wetlands > Peat | place...
CACGCAGCCCGCCGTGCCCCCGCCGCAGACGATGAAATCGAATGCCGCCTCGCGCGTGCCGATCACGCCGGCGCCTTCGTGCGCACGGCGCCGCCGAGGACAGCGCTGGCCGGGTTCATGGGCAGCCCACTCAGGCCGCCTGCAACTGCGGCAGTATGGGCGCCCGTGCGTCGTAGCGCTGCCCGGCCCGCAGGCAGAACAGCGGCCGCAGCAGGCGCCGGGCCGCGACGCGCGTGCCCTCGTTGTCGCTCAGGGTCCAGTGGCCGCGTTCGTCGGCGAGCACGGAAATATCGGCCTCGGCGCCCACGCGCAGGGCGCCCAGCGTGTCCTGCATGCCGATCATGCGCGCCGCATTGGTGGTGACCATGGGCACCACCTGCTCGAGGCTCAGCCCCAGCGCCATCAGGCTGGTCATGGCCGAAACCAAGCTGAAGCGGGTCTTGCCGGCGAACATGTGCTCGGCATCGGCGTGTTCGGCGGGGCTGCCCGGCGGCGCGGGAACCGGCGTGTTGTAGCCGTGCATGTCGGCGCCCAGGGTATCGGGCACGATGCCCGCATCGAGCACCACGCGCGCCATCTTGAAGCTGAAATGCGAACCGTGGCCGACGTCGATCTTGAGGCCGCGCGCGATGGCCTCGCGCACCAGGGGATGCACGCGGCCCGATTGCTCCACGAACCCGCCCGGATGCCGCGAGAACGGATGGGCCAGCACGTCTCCGGGCTTGAGAAGGTCGACGACCTGGGTAAGGATGCTGTCCGGATCGACGGCAGCGCCCTGCTGGTGGGGCAGTGGCCAGAGCTGGCCGAAGTGGATGTACACGGGCAAGCCGGTGCGCTGGCCGATCCGCGCCGCCGACTGCATCACCGCCACGCCCCAGCGCGCGAAACCACCGAGCTCGGCATGCGCCTTTATGCCCTTGACGAGGTCGCGATTGGCATCGACGACGCGCACGGTGGCGTCGACATCGACGCACTCGGGGCGGTACAGCTCCGGGTAATAATGCCCCTCGAGGCCGCCCACGAGGTAGGCCGAAAGATAGGCCACGGTGCGCGTGCGGGCCGGCTCGGCGACAAAGGCGCGAAAACCCGGCAGGGTCATGCAACTGGGGCCGCCCTGGTCAACCAGCGTGGTGACGCCCGACTCGACGCCGCACAGGTCCGCATTGAGGCCGAAGCGCCCCGTGACATGCTGGTACACATGGGCGTGCGTGTCTATGAGGCCCGGCAGGACGAGGCGCCCCGTGCAGTCGATGCTTTGGGCGCCCTCGGCCGGCAGATCGGGGCCGAACGCCGCGATCCGGCCGGCCTCGACGAGGACGTCGGCGAGTCCGTCCCAGCCGGACGCCGGATCGATGACCCGGCCATTTCTCAGGACAATTCTGTTCATTTCTGCACGTTCACCGAACACGTTCCACCCACAAAGTGTGCAAAAGGCGTGCCAAGCCGGGGCAAAGCGCCGCCGTCCCGGCTCGGCGCGACACGGTCGGCAGGGCAGCCGCGCCGCCGCGCCGGGCTGCACCGATTTGCCTCGCGCCCCGCGCGCCGTGCCCCAATGCAGGGGCCGGATTCCCGCAAAGGGTGCAAAACGGGGTGTACCACGTATTTTGCCGCACGGCAGTCATTGCAATATGCGGGCAAGGGATCGGACGGTAGACAGGCCGGGAACATTTCTTGCATCATTCGCGGACATCTGCGCCTGCCATCCGTCCGCTGCCGGATCCAACCCTGAACGGTACGCCCATGAACGCGACGACATCGCCGCAAGAGGTAAAGCAGCGCCTTATCCAGGCACAGCAGCGCTCGCCGCTGCTGGTGCGGCCGGGTTTCCTGATCCGCCGCCTGCACCAGTTGCACGGCTCGCTTTTCCTCGAGGAGACACGGCCCTTTGCCATCACGCCGGTGCAGTACAGCCTGATGACGGCGCTGGGCGAGCGCGGCGAACTCGACCAGAACAGCCTGGCCCTGGAGATCGGCCTCGAGCGCACCAGCGTCGCCGAGGTGGTGCCGCGCCTGCAGGAGCGCGGGCTGCTCGAGCGGCGCCCGAGCCGCTCCGACGGACGGGTCAAGCTCGTGCGCCTGACGCGCAAGGGGCGCAGCCTGCTCAAGCGCATGGCGCCGGCCGTGCAGCGCGCGCACGAGCGCACGATCGAACGGCTGCCGGCATCGGAGCGCGAGGCCTTCCTGCTCAACCTCATCGACCTGGTGGAAGCCAACAACGATGTCGGCAATGTGCCCTTCCGCCTGCCCGTCGCCTAGCGCGGTGCGCCCGCTCCCGGCATGAAGTCCGGCGTCTCCCCCGATTACGACCGCCCCTACCGCGGGGCGCTCTGGACCGATGTGCTGCCGCGCGCCATCGCGTGCCCGGGCATTGCACCCGAGGTACTGCTCCATGCCGGCCCGCCGTATCGCGGTTCGGCGCCGGCGCCGGTGCTGCAGGCGGCGATGCAGGCCCTGTTGTTCGAGAGCATTGCGGCCGACGAACGCGCCGCCGCGCGCCTGCTGGGCGACGGCAGCATCCGCCTCGAGCCCGCGCAGGACCATGGCGTGGTGACGCCCCTGTCCCAGGTGGTCTCGGCCTCGATGCCACTCATCCGGGTGGTTCACGGCAGCACGGTGTTTCACGCGGCCGTGGTCGAGGGCCCCGCGCCGGCGCTGCGCTTCGGTTCGCTCAATCCGGCATGCCGCGAGGCCCTGCGCGACACCGCGGCATGGATCGACGCCGTGCTTGCGCCGCGCGTGCGGGCGCATCCCGTCGACATCGGCGCTATCGTGGCCAGCGCAACCGCGCTGGGCGACGAGTGCCACGCGCGCACCGTGGCTGCCTTCGAAGCGCTCCTGGCCCAGCTCGACCTGCCCGGCGCCGATGCCGCGCGCCTGCGCGCCAATCCGGCCTTCGTGCTGCCCGTGCTGATGGCGGCCTCGGCGGCCGCCCTGCACCAGGGCGCGGGAGCAATCCTCGCCATCGGCGGCAATGGGGTCGACTATGGCGTGCGCCGGCGCGACGCAGCCCAATGGGAGCAGGTTCCGGCACAGGCGCCGCTGGGCCCGCGCCTGCCCGGCCACGAGAACACCGCCGCCCTGGCGGCCATCGGCGACAGCGCCGTCATCGACTTCTGCGGGCTGGGCGGGCAGGCCTTCGACGCCGCGCCCGAACTTCTCGCCGAATGGCAAGCCGTATTGCCCACCGACGCGCCGAGCCGCCGCGCCTTGCTGGTGGACCCGGCAAGCGGCGTGGTCGATCCGCAGCGCATTGCCCACAACGCCTTGGCGCCCCTGATCAACCTGGCCATCCTGGACCGCAGCGGCACGGCCGGGCTGATCGGCCGCGGCGTCTATGCCGTCCCGGTGCGTCTCTTTGCCGCCGGCGCCGACGGCGCGGCGCCATGAACGTGCGTCCTTGAACCGAGCACCCATGCCGAACGGCGACGTGCGCATCCAAGCCTATGTGCGGGCGGCCCTGGCGCTCCAGGGCTATGCGCTTGACGAGGCACAGGCGGGCGCCGTTGCCGAGCAGTTCGCCCGGGTCGCGCTCATCGCCGGCACTTTCGTCGATGAGCCGTTGCCGCCCGGCGCCGATCCCCTGCCGGTCTTCCGGCCATGACCTGGAGCGCGATCCGGATTGCCGCCGATGTGCGCAGCGGCGCGCGGCGCGCGCTCGATGTGCTCGAGGAGGCCCGGTCCCGCATCCGGGCCCGGGATCCGCTGCTCAACTGTTTTCGCGCCGTCGACTGGAGCCGCGCCGAGCGCGAAGCGACAGCCATCGACACGCAACGCGCGCACGGCCTGCCCTTGCCGGCCCTGGCCGGCGTGCCCTATGCCGTCAAGGATCTTTTCGATATCGCCGGGCAGGTGAACCGGGCCGGCGGCATCGTCAACGACGGCAATGCCGCGGCGCCCTCCGATGCCTTCGTCGTGGCCCGCCTGCAGGCGGCGGGCGCCGTCCTGCTGGGCACGCTCAACATGGATGAGCATGCCTACGGATTCACGACCGAAAACACCCATACCGGCGCCACCCGCAACCCGCACGACCCGCGCTGCGTCGCGGGCGGTTCGTCCGGCGGATCGGCCGCGGCGGTGGCCTCGGGCATGGTGCCTCTGGCGCTGGGCACCGACACCAACGGCTCGATCCGCGTGCCGGCCTCGCTGTGCGGCGTCTTCGGGCTCAAGCCCACCTACGGGCGGCTATCGCGCAGCGGCGTTTTTCCGTTTGCGCACAGCCTCGACCACGTGGGCCCTTTTGCCGCAAGCGTCGACGACCTCGCCGCGGCCTACGATACCCTGCAGGGGCCCGACGGCGCCGACCCGGCCTGCGCACAGCGCCCGGTCGAGGCCGTGGGCGCGGCGCCGGCATTGCCGGCCGGCGTGCGCGTAGCCGTTCTGGGCGGTTGGTTCACCGAATGGGCGGACGATGCGGCGCGCGAGGCCGTGCGCCGCGTGGGCGATTCGCTGGGTGCGCAGCAGACCGTGCTGTGGCCGCTTGCGCAGGGCGCGCGCTCGGCAGCCTTCGTCATCACCGGAGCCGAGGGTGGCGCCCTGCACCGGCCCCGCCTGCGCACGAACTACGCGCAGTTCGAACCGCTGTCGCGCGACCGGCTGATCGCCGGGAGCCTCATCCCCGCCGACTGGGTCGTGCAGGCGCAGCGCCTGCGCCGCGCCGCCTACGCGCAGATCCTGCAACTGCTGGGCGAGGTCGACCTGCTGCTCGCGCCGGCCACGCCGGTGTGCGCGCCGCGCATCGGCAGCGACGACATCCTCATCAACGGCCGCAGCATTGCGGCCCGCGCCAGCCTGGGCATGCTCACGCAGCCGATATCCTGCGTCGGGCTGCCGGTCTGCACCGTGCCGGTGTGGCCCGGGGAGGACACGGACAGCGGCCTTGCGGCGCCCGGGGCGCAGGCGCCCGCGATGCCCATCGGCGTGCAGCTGGTCGCCGCGCCCTGGCGCGAAGACCTGTGCCTTGCGGCGGCCGCGCACCTGGAGCGGTGTGGCATCTGCGCCGTCCGCACGCCCACGGCCGAAACGGGCAGTTCGGTTGCCCCGACACGACGCTGAAAGATTTCTCCCCGAGCATCCCCGCCATGGTCGTCAACGATCCCACCATTGTTGCGCAGGTCCGCGCGGCATTCGAACGCTACGAGAAGGCGCTCGTGAGCAACGACGTGGCCGTGCTCGACGAACTCTTCTGGGATTCGCCCCATACGGTGCGCTATGGCGCGGGCGAAAACCTCTATGGCATGGCGCAGATACGGGCCTTTCGGGCCGCACGGCAGGTCTCAGGCCTTGCCCGCACGGTTCACGCAAGCACCATCACCACCTTCGGCACGGATCTGGCCACCACGCATATCGAATTCGCGCGGCCCGGCGCGCGCCCGGGTCGCCAGAGCCAGACCTGGGTACGCCTGCCCCAGGGCTGGCGGATCGTCGCGGCCCATGTCAGCTTGATGAGCGCGCCCTAGTCGTCTGCGGCGCCCAGGTGGCGGGCGTGCCACTCCATGTGATCGCAGATGAAACTCTGGATGAACCAGTACGAGTGGTCATAGCCCGGGTGCCGGCGCAGCGTCAGCGCCTGGCCGCCCTCGCGCGCCGCGCTTTCGAGGGCCTCGGGCTGCAACTGGCTTTGCAGGAAGCGGTCGTCCAGGCCCTGGTCCACGAGGATGGGGCCCGGATACGGGCGCCGGCGCATGAGCAGGCTGGCGTCATGGGTGCTCCATGCGTCGCGGTCGGGCCCGAGAAACCGTCCAAACGCCTTCTCTCCCCAGGGCACCGCCGCCGGATGGCAGATGGGCGCAAAAGCGGAGACCGAGCGCCATTGCTCCGGCTCGCGCAGCGCGATCGTCAAGGCGCCGTGGCCCCCCATGGAATGGCCAAAGATGCCGCGGCGCGACGGCTCGAGCGCAAAGGCGGTCTCCATCAGCGCCGGAAGCTCCTGCGTGATGTAGCGGTACATGCGGTAGTTGCGGGCCCAGGGCTCCTGGGTCGCATCGACGTAAAAACCCGCTCCCACGCCGAAATCCCAATCGGCATCCTCGCCCGGGATCGCCGCGCCGCGCGGACTCGTATCGGGCGCGACCAGCGCAAGCCCGTATTGCGCCGCCAGTCGCAACGCGCCGGCCTTGATCAGGAAGGTCTCTTCATTGCATGTCAGGCCGGCGAGGAAATACAGCGCCGGAACCTTGCCGCTGGACGCCTGGGGCGGCAGGTACAGCCCGAAGTTCATGGCCGTTCCCGTAGCCTCCGAAGCGTGCGTGTAAAACGCCAGCTGCCCGCCGAAGCACTGGTGCGCGCTGCGCAGGCCCGGCCCGGCGGCCATCAGAAAACGACCACGCTGCGGATCGACTCGCCACGGCTCATCAGGTCGAACCCCTCGTTGATGTCCTCGAGCGCGAGCCGGTGCGTGATGAGGTCGTCGATGTTGATCTTGCCTTCCATGTACCAGTCGACGATCCTGGGCACGTCGCGGCGGCCGCGGGCGCCGCCGAAGGCCGAGCCCTTCCAGACGCGCCCGGTAACGAGCTGGAAGGGGCGCGTGGCAATCTCCTTGCCCGCCGCCGCCACGCCGATGATGACCGAAACGCCCCAGCCGCGATGGCAGCATTCGAGCGCCTGGCGCATGACATCGGTGTTGCCGATGCACTCGAAGCTGTAGTCGGCCCCGCCCTGGGTGAGCTCCACCAGGTGCGCGACCAGGCCGGCGCCATGATCCTTCGGATTGACGAAGTGCGTCATGCCGAAGCGCCGCGCCAGGGCTTCGCGTTCGGGGTTGAGGTCCACGCCGACGATCCTGTCGGCGCCCACCATGCGCGCGCCCTGGATCACGTTCAGGCCAATGCCGCCCAGGCCGAAGACGACGACATTGGCGCCGGCTTCGACCTTGGCCGTGTAGATCACCGCGCCGATGCCGGTCGTCACGCCGCAGCCGATATAGCAGATCTTGTCGAAGGGCGCGTCCTCGCGCACCTTGGCCAGGGCGATTTCCGGAAGGACCGTGTAATTGGCGAAAGTGGAGCAGCCCATGTAATGCAGGATGGGCTTGCCGCCCAGGGAAAACCGGCTGGTTCCGTCGGGCAGCACGCCCTTTCCCTGGGTCGCGCGGATGGCGGTGCACAGGTTGGTCTTGCCCGAGAGGCAACTCTTGCACTGCCGGCACTCCGGCGTGTAGAGAGGGATGACGTGGTCGCCCTTCTTGAGCGAGGTGACGCCGGCGCCCAGCTCGACGACGACCCCGGCGCCCTCATGGCCGAGGATGGCCGGAAAAAGCCCCTCGGGATCGGCGCCCGAGAGCGTGTACTTGTCCGTATGGCAGATGCCCGTGGCCTTGATCTCCACCAGCACCTCGCCGGGCCGCGGCCCATCGAGCTGTACCGTTTCAATGGTCAGCGGCTTGCCCGCCTCCCACGCAACTGCCGCACGTACGTCCATGCTCCGGTTCCCGTTTCGTTTGCGATGCCCGGGAGTCTAACCGGGCGGGCAATGCCGCACGGCGGGCTCGCTGCCGTTTTCGACGCCAATGGCATGGCGTCGCATGTCCCGGGGTTCAAGGCCGCCATGGACGGCAAATCGACGCCGCGCGGCCCAGATCAAGGAATCCGCAATTACCCGTCCCAGGCGGCCCTCGGGGGGACTACCATGGCTTGTCCGTCGGTGGCGCCCCTCAGGGCGCGGCCGGATCGGGCAGCAAGGTGCGTTCCCGGGAGTAGCCGCATGAGCAGCAAATGGGTGCTATTGGCAAATGCCGCGCGCGCGCGCGTGTTCGAGCGCGATGGCCAGGGCGGCCGTCTCGTGGAAATCCTGGATCTCGTGCATCCGCAAAGCCGCGAAAAGGCAGCCGAGCTGAGCACCGACCGCGAAGGCCATGCACAAAAAGCCCATGGCGATCGCGGCCACGCGGGAACCGCCTTCGAGCCCCGGACGGATTTCCACCGCAAGGAAATGACCGCGTTTGCCCAGGAGATCGCGCGCCACCTCGAGTTGTCCGTCGTGCAGGGGCGCTGCACCGATATCGCCATACTGGCTTCGGATCCGTTCCTGGGCGAATGCAAGAAACACCTGGGCGCGGGCACGAAGCGCGTGTTGAGCGCCGCCCTGCCCCGCGACCTCACCGCCGTGCTCGAGCCGCAATTGACCGAGCGGGTAACCGAAATCCTGCGCGAGGCGCGCTACGCCTGAAGGCCATGGACCCGCGCCGGCAGGGCGTCGAGGCGCGTGTCCGCCAGCGCGCGACTCGGAGGGGGGCTAGCGCACCGCCATCGGATCGCGCAAGGCGCTCAAAAGATCGTCCGTCGAGGCGAATCCGTCGAAACGCACCCAGGGTTTTCCCGGACCGGTCCGCAGCAGCGTCACCGGCACATGCGACATCTTGTCGCCGCGAAAAACGTTGAACGCGCGTTGAACGACCAGGCTTGCAGTCGTGGTTCCGGTATAAAAATGCCATTGGGAACCGGCGTTGAAATGCCGGGCATACTCGCGCAGCCTGTCGGGCGTGTCTTCCTCGGGATCTATCGACACCGACGCGAAGCGCACGTGCTTGCCGCTGGCGCCCAGCCGGCGCTGCAATTCCTCGAAGGTGGCGCTGAGCATCGGGCACACCGTGGTGCAGGTCGTATAGACGAAATTGAGCACGACCGGATCGGCGCCGCCAAGGTCGTCCTCGAGGCGCACGGTTCTGCCGTCCTCGCGCACGAGGTCGATGGATGGCACCGTGTAGTTCGCCAGGGAACGCGACACCTGCTCCACCGAAGCCCTCTGGGCCGCGTGCGCGTGCGCGTCGGCCACCGGCAGGTCACCCGCCATAGCCAGGGCGGGCGCTGCGGCCATCAGGGCGGCCAAGCGGTACGCAAGGCAGAACCCGTGATGCTGGCGTGCCCGATGCCAAACGATGCGCGAAACCTCGTCGAAAAAAATCCCCATGGAGCCCCCGTATCTGCATCGCGGTCGAAAACCGCCCGGGATGCGTCGGCATGGAAGCAGTCTGCGCAGCGGAGACGGATTTGGATACGGGTGCCGCTGCTACAAAGCACTCGGACTTTCTTGATGAGCGTCGGTTTTTGGAAAAATCCACTAGTCCGATTCCGATAGAAAAATATCAGATATTCCGAAGCAACGACGGGATTCACTGGGAAGCGCGCTGCAGGTCCGCAAATGCCTGCTGGATCAAACGCCCAAAATCCCGACGCGCAAAATCGGAATCGCCCGATTGAAGCTGCCCTTGCTTGATCGTAAAATTCCTCGCAAGGGATCCCGTACGGTGTTTCTCACTCGCAGATCCGCCGAAGCGTTGCGGAAAATCCGATGAATCGCCACGCGGACACTCCGAGGGTTCTCATTTTTTCTCGCAGGCTTTCGAGGAAGAAATGATCAGGATTTTGGTCGCCGACGACCACCGCATTTTTCGCGAGAGCCTCGCCCGCCTGCTGCGCGATCAAGAAGGCTTCACCCTCGTCGCCGAGGCCGCCAGTGCCGACGAGGTCAAGAGCGCCCTCGATACGCATCGCATCGACCTGGTGCTGCTCGACCTGGCCATGCCGCACGACGAGAGCCTGGGACTCATACCCCATATCAAGGGCAACAACCCCGACACCAAGATACTCGTGGTGACCATGGCCAGCGACGTGGACACCTGCGTGCGAGCGCTGCGCGCAGGCGCCGATGGTTTCATCACGAAGGCCAATGCCTCCATCGACGTGATGCTGGCCATACAGCAGATCTTCCGCGGCATGCGCTACATCTGCCCGGCCCTGGCCGAGCAGCTGGCCTTGAACTATTCCGGCGGCTCCGGTCACAAGGACGCCCATGCCTGCCTGTCCGATCGCGAATTCATGGTGTTCGAGATGCTGGCCTCGGGCATGCGCAGCGCGGATATCGCCGCCGCGCTGTCGGTAAGCGAGAAAACCGTGAGCACGCACAAGGCGCACGTGCTGCAGAAGCTCGACCTGCACAGCAATATGGATCTGGTGCGCTATGCGATTCGCAACGGCCTGGTAACCCGCTGAGCCTGCTTTCGCGGTCGGGCGGCGCGCGAGCCCGCCCGGCAGTATTGCCTGCGCCACCCGCCCTAGAGTCCGCCAGGCAAGCCCGCCGAGCGCAGGCGCGTGCCGCAGCAGCGGCGTACCGCCGGATCGCTTCCCGTGGCGCGGTAAAATCGCGGGTTGCTCGCTTCCCGGCGCGCCACCATGCGCGCACCTCGTTTCCGAACATGATGCAAAGACCGTGATTTCCCGCGGCTTCCTGTTGCGCGCGCTCGCCATCGTCGTCGCGGTGCCGCTCACGCTCGTCGCGGCTGGCGCCGTGGCCTTGACCGCGCTCGACCGGAGCACCGCAACGATCCTGTCATCCGGACAGAAGCGCGAATACCTGCTCTACGTTCCCAAAAGCTACGACGCGCGCAAACCCGCTCCCCTGGTCATCAGCCTGCACGGCGCGGCGCTGTGGCCCGCCTTGCAGATGAAGATCAGCGGGTGGAACCGGCTGGCGGACGCGAACGGTTTCATCGTCGCATACCCCTCGGCCAGCGGTTTTCCCAAGATCTGGCATGTGGATCGGGTTCCGGGACTCGATGCCGACGTACGCTTCATCGCCGACCTCATCGATGCCTTGAAATCGCAATACAACATCGATCCCGAAAGGATCTATGCCAACGGCATGTCCAACGGCGGGGGAATGGCGTACGTCCTGTCGTGCACCCTGTCGGACCGTATCGCGGCCATCGGCATGGTGGCCGCCGCGCAGTCACTGGCCTGGGACTGGTGCACCGACCGGCGGCCGATTCCGATGATCGGGTTTCACGGCACCGCCGATCCCATCATTCCCTACGCCGGCGGCCCATCGCCCGTGGGTCCGGCGGCGGTGTTTCCCAGCGTGACGGGGTGGGCGGCCAACTGGGCGCGCAGAAACGGCTGCCAGCCGCAGGCGCGCCAGATGCAGCCCGCCGAAGGCATCACCGAGCTCGAGTACACGGGCTGTGCGGGTGATGCGACGGTGGAGCTTTTCACGATTTCCGGCGGGGGTCACAGCTGGCCCGGCGGCACGGCGCTGCCCAGCATGTTCGTCGGCGCAACGAGCAATGCCATTTGCGCAACCGACATCATGTGGGATTTTTTCTCCGCGCATCCGCTGCGTCGGTGAAGCCCCCTCAAATGGTGACCGGTGCAGTCAACCCCGAACAGATTCCTGCCGCATCGTTCCTGCTTGCTTCGAGCTGCGACATGTCGAACTCGCGCGCGCGCTCGTAGTTCTGCGAGTCTCGCGTCCGCGCGAGGTCCCTTGGCGCCGCGCCGGAAAGCACGTTGTCGACAAAGGCCACGTACAGGTTCTTGTTGGCGGGGAACCGCTGCGAGCAGAATGCGGCGACGCTATCGAGCTGCGCCACAAGCAAGGCTCCGGTGTCGGTTGCGGCGGAATCCAGCGGCGCCACGGCCACGGGTCCCGTATTGGTCAGGGCGGACGCCGGTGATGCAAAAGCCAGAAGCAGACCCGCGGCGACGAGCAGCTTCCCGGTGGACGACTCGAACATGTTCCTTCTCCTAAAAGGCTGGTTGCCCCCCTACCCGTTACCTTGTTCTTGGTATGCAAAATAATACCGCGACCAAGGGATCTGTGTGCGTGAATTTCCCAAAAATTTGGTATGGAAATCGGGCCGACATCGGCCACGCTTTTTCGGCGGCCGCGCCCATCCGGAAGATCCGGATCAGGGAACGACCCAGTCGCTTTCGGCGATCAGTTTGGAGCCCTCGGGCGCCGCAAACTGGACGATGTATCCGCCCTTGGAGGCGAAATGCTGGTTCAGTGCAAGAACCAGGCGTGGGTAGTAGCCGGTGTTGATCAGGCGCCGCTCGACCTTGGTCTGCAGCATCTCGATCAGAAAAGGCTGAACCAGGTTGTCCGCCATGTGGCTCAGGGTTTCGGCGAGCAGTCCACAGGCAAGGAAGGTGTTGGCCTGCATCGGCTCATCGACCACCGGGATGTGTCGGATCGAAAACCATGACAAGGCGTATTTGTCCCGCAGCTCGCGCTTTTCGGGAAGTTCGTAGGGGTAGGTCATCCGTACACGCCCGCGCCATGCCGGCGGCAACGGCGCATGCTCCAGGCCCGCCATCAGGCCCGACAGGTACACCGAATGCGCCGTCGCCGCGGCATCGCCAAGGCCGGCAACATCGGCCGGACGCAGCCATAGAACCAGGGTTTCGGACGCCTGCGCCGCCCGTACCGCCTGGCCGACGCCATTGCCCGGGGGACCCGGGGCGAGCGGCAGATTTCGCACGGGGATGCCCAGCGGCTCCAATGCCGCGGCGAGCGCACGCGCGGCCGTCTCGCCGCTGTCGCCGGGCCGGTAGACCTGCAGCACCGCCGGCGGGGGCGTCGCCGCCGCACCCGCATCCTTGCTTTTGTGCGATACCCGTTCGAGGCGCGCAGCCGAGCCGGGCAGCGTTCCGCCGCCGATCTGCCGGGCGATCAGGCCGGCCTCCAGCAGCACCCCTTTGGACAGGTAGAGCGGATAAAAGTCATGGCTGTCGTCGATCGGCGCATCGACGTTCGGAAACAGGCACGGCAGCTGCCGGCTCTCGCAAAAACGGTGTACCGGCGCCCAGTTGCTTCCTCCCAGCCCCGACACCAGGGCAAACACCGGCTCCCGCTTCATGTCTTCGTCGAGCTGTTCGCCCCAGGTCGACGCCGGGCCCTTCAGGTCCCAGACGTGCAGCCGCCAGAGGCGGTGGGACATGAACATGCTCTTGGCGTGCTGGGTCTTCCCGGAGGTGCGCAGCTCGCGGCTGTTGCCGATCGGGAACAGGTTCTTGTCCTCGAAGTAGTGTTCGATGACGTCGAGCATGGCCTTGCGCCTCGCCGGATCCGCGTCCGGCGTGATCACCGTGGCGAAGTGCAGCTCCCTGTCGCTGACGCCGGGAGCCGGGTGCGAGCCGAGGTCCTTGAGGTAGGCGATGAGCGAAGCCATGTCGGCATCGGCGAGCGCGTAGCGCGGCATCAGCGTGCCCAGCGGCCGGCCCTGCGAGTCGAGGCCCTCGCGGATGGCGCGCGCCAGTGTCGCATCGGTGTAGGGATCGCGGTTGTTGTGCATCCATTCGACGTACGGCAGCACGGCCTCCCCGGTGGTGGCCTGGCGCGAATGAAACAGGTATGCACCGGCCACAGGCGGAATCGTCACGGCGAGGTTGTACCCTTCGTAGGTGCCCAGGCCGCTGCGCTGATGGCAGTTGACGCAGGCCGCGTCGGCACCCGTGGAAGCAAGGCCGGTGCCCTGCCGGGCTCCCTCGAGCGGGGCGCCGGACGGAAGAATTCCGTGCAGATAGATGGACTCGCCCGCGCCGGCCAGCGGCGCCAGCGCCTCCGCGCCTGCAGCGCCCAGTGCGAGCAGCACGCAGGCTGACGCCAGAAGGCGAAGAGCCACGCCGGGCCCGTTGCGAATCACTGCCGCCCGGCTTGACCGCGATCCGATTCCAGGCGACTCAACGGCTGGCCTGCATGTTCCCCTGGGGTGCATTCGCGCCGATGGATGGTTCCGAAAACAGCCCGGCGTCGAATTGCGGATTGATCACGACTTTCTCGACGAGCACTCTCTCCGGGGGAACGGGCGTATCCCGGATTCCCAGCGCCGTCTTGGCCACAGGGAGCACCCGGGTTTCCAGGACGAAGGGAATCTCGAGGCCTTTCACGTTCCGGTAGTCGCGGTAGTAGACCTCCACGGGATGGTACGTGCCGTCGAGCCGCCGGGGCTGGCCCTCGATCTTGGTTTCCAGGAACGTTTGCGCATCGACCCAGACGTGGGTGACGTCGCCGCTCTTGAGCGTGAGCTTGAGCTTGTAGGCGTCGTGGTCCTCGACCTTTTCCGTGCCCTCCAGCTCGATCCGAGTGCCCTTGGCCGCATAATCGATGAGCGGACCGTCAAGCCCCGTTTGAATGGCGGCAGCCTTCGTTTCATCGGCCGTATAGGGTTCCACTTCCAGGCGGTTCAGGTAGGGCCTGAGCTTCCAGCCGTTCACACCGTCGAACACCTGCAGCGCCGTCTGTTTGCCGACCTGGAGTTCAAAGCGCATCTTTGCCGGCCGCGCCAGATCCATGACGAATGGCAATACGACTTCCTCGACCCGGCGCGTCGGCAGCTTGGGCTCGTCGGTATTGCGCGTGACCACCGTGGCCTGCGCTTGCGTCGGAATTTGCAGCGTAGCCCGCTGATTCCCCCCTGCGCCCATTTTTCCGGACAGGGACATCGTCTTGACGGCCCTCCATGCCTCCAAGCCACCTCTGGCCGCCACATTTTTCGCGACGACCTCGGCCGCCGAAAGATTGGCTGGCGATGGAGCAGATGCAAACGCCGCAGTCACGCAAGCGCTCAGGATCAAGGAACCGCAAATCCGCCCGAATACTCGATACATAGTCTTTCCTCTACAAAATCCGCCTCAAGGCGTCGAGCAAATGCACATTCCCCGCGAGGCGACCGGGCGTCATTGCGGCCGGGATGGCTGCGCCGACGTCGTGGTTCGGCGCATGGGATATTGCGGCTTTCCTTTCGACTCCCTGTATGCGGCGATCCGCTGGCGAACCTCCCGCTGCTGCTCCGGCGTGAGCACCTCGAGAATCCGGCTGTTTTCAAGCCGCCCATAGCCCACACGCATGGCATCGGCGGCTTCCGGGCTCAGCTTCCTGTCATTGTCCAACGCGGCCAGGCGCGCGTTCGTATCGCCGCGGATCCGGGCAATTTTCGCCTTCTGATCGTCTGCGAGCGTCAGTCCGTCGAGCAGATCGGGCAGCTTGGCGGACTTGCCGTTCGCCGACACGGCAGCTTTCATGGGTGCGGGCCCGGCGCCGGGCGGACCCGACTGGCCCAGCGCCGAGCGCGGCGGCGCGGATAGCAGAAGCACTCCAACCGCCGCGACTGCGAATTTCACGAACGCGAAGTTGCTCATGGTCATGGAAATATGCCCTCGCCTTTACTCGACGACAAGACCCTCGGCGTGGAAGTTGCCGATCTGCACGTCCACGCGATGACCGGGTTTCACGCGCCTGCCACTGTTGGAGAACGCCATCCAGTATTGCTTGCCGGAAATCGGCGTGCTGCTCTGCCGCAACTGCCCGATCTTCTCCATTTGCGGCACCACCAGCTGCACGCCGGCCTGCGCATCGCTCAATGATGGCTCGGCGCGCTTGTCGTTGAGCGGCGCGGCCTTTTGCGGGTCCAGGACGTGGTAGCTGAACCGGATCATCTCGCCGGATTCCGTGTATTTCACCGCCAGCGAATCGATACCCCAAACGCCCTCGTAATACCTCTGTGCCTGGATCGGAAGGTGCTTTGCCAGGCTCGTGTGCGAACTCTCCGCCGCAGCCTTGACCGGGGCATGGGCTTGCGCAGCAGCGGCAGGAGGCGGCGCCTGCTGGGCCGAGACGAGATCGACTGCCGCCAGGAGCAGCATGCCGATGAGCGGCGGGATTCCAGGTTTCATGATCCTATCCTTCGCGATAGTCCTTCCCGGCGAAGCGCGCACGTCCGCGGGCCGCAAACGCTGCTCGCTGGTCGTGCCAGCGAGCAGCATATTGCGTTTCTCTTCCTTCCGGGGCACCTACTGCGCCGACAGCCCCAATCCCGTAACCCCGCCAGCCGTGCCGCTACCGTTGTTCGCGGCGGTGAGCAGCCCGATATCCGGCAACGCCGGCCGCGTTGCAGGCGTTGCGTACGCGATGCTGATGGTGCAGGTGCCGTTCGCTGCCAAGGGAGACGCCGTCGTGCAGGTCTGCGCCGTGATGCTGTAGCGGCCGCCGATATTGAGCGCCAAGTTCTCGGCGGTGATCGTCAGCGGACCGGCGCCGGTGTTGGTCACCGTTACGACACTGGTCACCGTCGCGCGCGGCGTCGGGATCGTGAACGTCAGCGTGCGCACACCGAGCACCGTTCCCAGCGTGCCGTTGGTTGCGCTGGTGAAGCTCAGCGTTCCCACCGCCGTGCCGGTTCCGGTCAAGGTCACCGGCGAGCCGGTAACGGTGACTCCGGCGCCGTACGCCACCGTCAGCGTCCTGGTGTATGTCGTGGTTGCCGCGGACGGCGGAGCGAAGTCGACCTTGATCGTGCACGACGCGTTCCCGGCGAGCGTGGCCCCGCAGTTCGGCGCGCCGGTCGGGAAGGCGCCGGTCACCACCCGAGCGAACGGTTGCGGCGTGCCACCCCCCAAGGTGAAGGTGCCACCGGTGGCGTTCGTCGTGCAGCCGTTATGGACTGTCACGTTCTGCGTGGCGCTCGTGGTGCCGTCGGTCTGGCTTCCGAACGACAGCGCCGCGGGCGTAACGGTTACCGAGCACGCGCCGCCGGCGCCACCGACGAACTCCACGGCTCCCGGGTCAAAGCGCCCGGACGTTGGCCTCGGGTTGCCGAAGAAGTCCATCGGCGGGTGCGCGACACTGGCCGGGATGTTGTCGATCCCCGCGCTCAGCGCGTAGTTGGCCAGCATCGGCCCGCCGCCATAATCGCCGGCGGCAGCTCCGGGGTTCGGTGGCCCTTGCACCGCCGGGCTCGTCAGATCCAAGGGGCCCCAGCTCACGTTGATCCAGTTGTTGCCCTCGTCCACCGTCGCCGACGGCGCCAGACTGAAGACCGGGTTTGGCGTCGTGGCGTCGGCGATGCCCGGGGGCACGCCATATCCGCTGGGTCCTCCGCAACCATCGGTCACGGAACACTCCGGCGGAACGCGCGAACCGTTGCAGTACTGGCTGATGACGGGTGGGGTCGCGGTCGAGTTCGTTCCCGTGTAGCCGCCGCTCGAGAGCACCGAATAGCTCGGCGCAAGCGTTGCGCCGGAGCCATGGTTGGTCGGCCCCGAGTCGCCGCGCACGCCGATGTCCCAATAGCTGACACCGCTGGCGCATTGGCCGGTGGCGGTCTGGACCGGCACGGCGGTACCGACGGCCGTTGGACTGAAGCTCGCGTTGTAGAGCGCAACCAGGTTCTGCTGGTTCAGGGTGCCCGTACCCGCGCCCGATATGCCGATCTGGAACGAACGGTTCTGCCAGACAATGTTGTTGGAGAAAATCGGGTCGGAGTACGTGTGGCACCCGGTTGCCGGCGATTGTCCGGGCGGGCAGGTGATGGTCAGGCCCGTGAAGGAGCTCGTCAGCAGCGCCGAATTGAGCGTGCTCGCCACGCCGGCAACTTGCGGGCACGATGCAGTGCTCGCCCCGGTGGGCCCGTTCTGGACGCAGTTGCCCGCCGGCGCGCTTGCCTGGGGTGTGCCGACGCTTTGCGTGAGCACGCCCGAAGACGCCAGGCTGTCGTTGTGCGCGATGGTGTTGTTGACGATGCTCACGTACAAGGAATCCTGCAAGGAGATCCCCGCGCCATCCCAGCCCGCGATATTGTTGTTGATGATGTTGTTGGTGATGGACACGCTGTTCCAGTAGGCGCTCGCGGGCGTTCCACCGAACCGTGGGCAGGTGATCAACGCCCCCGCCCCGGCGCGGACGCAGCCGCTCGGGAAGGTGGAAACGTCCGTGCCGTTGACCTGGTTCAGGCGGATGCCGCCGCCGGCGCCGCTATCGGCCGAGTTGGCCTGGATCAGGTTGGCGTTGACCACCAGGTTCGGCCCCGTGCCGTCGCTCAGTCCCGGCGGGCAATCCTGGTCGATGAGCGCGCCGCACACCGGATCGGTATCGGGCGTGCCCTGGATGCTGATCCCGCCGCCGTTGGTGGGAATCGTGGGATTGGTGCTCTGGTTGAGCACGATCGTGTTGTGCTCGATGTCCCCATCGTAGATGAATCCCAGGTGCGTCACGCCTCCGCCCTCGCCGGAGTTGAGGTTGCCGCACACCCAGTTGTAGTTGAACTTGTAGTAGTCGGAGCCGGTGCAGAACGTGGCGCCACCGCCTCCCGCCAGGGTGCCGGAGAACAGCTCGTCGCCGAGCGCGGCATTGTTGGCGATGTAGTTGTTGTGCACGTTGACGTTCACGTCCAGGCAGTAGGGCAGGTGCGCGCCGATCACCGGGATCCACAGGCACGAGGGAGGATTGTCGGGTACGAACTCGCCGACCGGCGCGGTGACGCCGGACGTGCCCTCCTGATCCACGACGGTGAGCGCTATGGGGAATTCCCCCTGGCCGATGGACATGCCGCCCGACAGCGTGCCGGAATTGTTATAGACGCGGTTGTTGGCGATCTGCAGGTTGTGCGCCCAGCCGTGGACGAAGATGCCGCCTCCCCCCTGGGAGCTATCGGTGACGCTCAGGCCGTCGATCGACGAGGGGTTGCACTCGAAGTTGCTCGGGTAGGGGTTGGGACTGAGCTCCGTCGAGGTCGACCCGGTGGGCGTTGTCTCGAAGCAATAGGAGTATTGCGGTCCTAGTGCCTCTCCTTCATCGTCCGGATTTTCCGGAACATCCTGCAACAGCAGGGCATCCGGCGGGAAGGCGCCGCCTTCCGAGCCGTCCGTCCAGATGTTCTCGCCGGGCGAGGTCCACACGCCCTTGCCCAGGACCGTGATTCCCGCACCCTCATAGGCGCCCATAAGCGAGGGCTCCTGCAGCTGCTCGGCCAGGTTGCCGTTCACGGTGGCGTTCCAGCCCACCACCGCCTCCAGGGGCAGGCGGTCGATCTGGGGAACACCCAGCGCGGCAGGCGTCGTGTAGTAGGCCCAACCCGAATCCGGGCAGGAGTACGTCCCCGTACTGTCGTACGGGACAGTAGCTCCTCCGTTTCCGACGGACGGGACGCCCAGCAGCGTCAAGCCGAACAGGCAGTTGACGTGCCGGCGCCACGGGTCGAGCAGCCGGCCGGCCGGTGCGGCGTTCGCATTGATGATGCTCGAAGCCGCGCCCACGCCCTGCAGGCGCAGCGGCTTCCACATGATCAGCATTTCATTGTGCGTAGCCGGATCGACCATGATCAGGTCGCCCGGAGCCGCCGCGTCGATCGCGCTCTGGATCGTTTGCCCGGCCAGGACGTGGGTCGGGGCCTTGCCGCCGATGGTGACCGTCACGGTATCGATCGACGCCTTGGCATTGGACGGCGCACCGGCGGCGGCCGTGTTGGCCGTCGTGATGAGCAGCTGGCCGCACTGCGCCGCGCTGCCGCCGTATTGGGCCTGTTGCTGG
>Ga0181519_10001735_pt1 | contig 19047 bp, 19 predicted proteins | sample PEATcosm2014_Bin_26_FD_121102 | JGI IMG/M metagenome (GOLD analysis project Ga0181519, IMG submission 121102) | Peatland microbial communities from MTU Mesocosm Facility, Houghton, MI, USA - PEATcosm2014_Bin02_10_metaG | ecosystem: Environmental > Terrestrial > Soil > Wetlands > Peat | place...
CGAGCAGTACTTCACGTGGATCGGCAACGTAGTGCACGGTAACCTCGGGGTCTCTTTCATCTCGCAAACCTCAGTCGCCGGCACAATCCGCGCGGCCTTGCCGATCGACCTCGAAATGATCCTCCTCTCACAGATCGTCTCGTTCGCGCTGGCGATCCCTCTCGCCATGCGCGCGGCGCGCAAACCCGACAGCTGGCTCGATCGGATCTTGAGCGCGGGCAGTTTCACGATGCTGTCGGTACCCAATTTCATCATCATCGTGATCCTGGTGCTGTTCGTCTCGGTGAAGTTGGGCATTGCCCACACCGGACCTTCGTCGTACGTGCCCTTTAACCAGGACTGGATTGCGAACCTGGAAAGTATGGCGCTACCCACGATCGCCCTCGCGATGGGGAGTTTTGTCGTGTACTTTCGGGTGCTACGCAGCGATCTCATCGCCACTCTCCAAGAAGAGTTCATCACCATGGCCCGTTCCAAGGGCATCAGTCAACGGCGCATTATGTGGCGACACGCGTTTCGTCCTTCGTCGGTCGCCCTGCTCGGCGCGGCGGGGGTGAACATCGGCAGTCTGCTGGCGGGAGGTTTCATCGTCCAGTATCTGCTTAACATCCCTGGGCTCGGCTACACCTTGATCGCCGCCATCAACACCAGCGACTACTTGTTGGTCCAGGGCATTGTCCTGGTGGTCTCGGTGGGCGTCGTGCTCATCAACTTCATCTTTGACTTCGTCATCAACATCGTCGACCCGAGGATCAGCCGTGAGTAACTTCAGCCAAATGTTCGTCGAAGAGGAGCTAGCCCGGGTCGAGAAGCCCGAGAAGCGCGAGCCCCTCGGGCTGCTCTTTTGGCTCTGCGTGGGCTGGATCGGACTGAACATCATTGGTGCGATCTTCGCCAACTTCCTTCCATTGATCGATCCACTGTACCAGAACTACAACGCGCTCAACGCTGGTCCTTCCCTTCATCACCTCTTCGGCACCGACGACCTTGGTCGCGATATCTTCTCGCGAGTGGTCTACGGGTCGCGCATCTCGCTGTCGGCGGGCGCGGGCGCGATGCTCATCGGCTTTGGTTTCGGCGCACCACTGGGCATGCTCGCCGCGTACCGTCGAGGACGCTTCGACTCGATCCTCACCAACGTCATGTACGTCTTCTTGGCCTTTCCCGCGATCATCGCTACCATCGCCATCCTCTCGTTCTGGACACCGCGATCGCTCTTGAAGATCATCATCGTGATCGGCGTGGCGTCGATCCCCCTCGTCTACCGCGTCATTCGCACCGCCACCTTGAACGTCGCCACGAAGGACTACATCATCGCGGCCAAAGTCCAAGGTGCGACGGACCGACGCATCCTGCTTCGCGAGTTACTGCCAAACATCGCGCCTATCGGCATATCGTTCCTGCTCATCGGCGTGGCGACGGTGATCGCCCTCGAAGGGTCGCTCGCCTTTCTCGGTCTGTCGGTCCTGCCCCCGACACCCTCGTGGGGCAACATGATCAACGAGTCGCGCACCATCCTCCAGCAGAACCCGTGGCTCGCCATATTTCCTTCCCTCGCCATGTGTCTGTTCCTGCTCTGCTTGAACTTCATTGGCGACCGCTTACGCCACCACTTCGACGTGACCGAGGTGAAGCTGTGAGCGACTTCGACCCGATCCTGCTCACCGTCAACGATCTGGCGACCACCTTCCAGACTGCGGGCGGGCCACTACCCGCCGTGGGCGGCGTCTCGTTCGACCTCAAGCGTAACGAGACCATCGGCGTCGTCGGCGAGTCCGGATCTGGCAAGACCGTGCTCACGCGCACGATCATGGGCCTGCAGCAACGTACCAACGTCACGGTCACCGGTTCGGTCCTGCTCGACGGCCACGAGATGGTCGGCGCCAGCGAAGGGGACAAGCGCGCCCTTTGGGGCTCGGAAGTCGCCATGATCTTCCAGGACCCCATGACGTCGCTCAACCCGGTGATGCGCGTGGGTAAGCAGATCGACGAGTCACTGCGCGTGCGCCTGGGCATGTCCAAGGCCGACGCCAAGGCCCGCGCCATTGAGTTGCTCGAACTGGTAGGGATCCCCTCGCCCGCGCATCGCTACGACGCCTACCCCGGACAACTCTCGGGTGGCATGCGCCAACGCGTCGTGATCGCCATCGCGCTCGCCTGTTCGCCCAAGTTGTTGCTCGCCGACGAACCCACGACGGGTTTGGACGTGACCATTCAAGCCCAGATCCTGAACCTCCTCGACGACTTGAAGGAACGTCTGCACATGTCGGTGATCCTGGTCACGCACGACCTCGGCGTGGTGGCGACGCGCACCTCACGGATCATCGTCATGTACGCCGGGCGAATCGTCGAGATCGGTAGCACTCGTGAGGTCTTCAGCGCGCACCGCATGCCCTACACGCGCGCGCTGCTCGAGAGCTCGCCCAAGGTGTCCAATGACCCACACACCCGCCTGGTGACGATTCCGGGGCGCCCACCCAACTTGTTAAAGCTCACCCAGGGTTGCAGCTTCGCGCCGCGCTGCTCGTACGCGACCGATCGATGCCACCAGGAGCGACCCGAGCTCCAGCCCGCCGACGAACCGGGCCACGCCTACGCGTGCTGGAACCCGCTGCCCAAGACCCGCAAGAGAACGGTAAAGACCACATGAATAGCGCAGAACCGCTCCTCAAGATCCGCGACTTGAAGGTGTCTTTCGGCATGGGCCACCACGAAGTGCAAGCGGTCGCCGGTGTGAGTTTTGACATCTTCGAAGGTGAGACCCTCGGTCTGGTCGGCGAATCAGGTTGCGGCAAGTCCACGACGGGCAAGGCCCTCATGCGCATCGTCGAACCCACGAGCGGCACCGTCGAGCTCGACGGCGTGGACTTGTGCGCCCAGAAGGGTAAGGCGCTGCGCAACATCCGCACACGTATGCAGATGATCTTCCAGGACCCCATCAGTTCGCTCAACCCGCGTCGACGCATCAAGGACATCGTCGCCGAACCCCTCGACTGTTGGAAGAGTGTGACCGGTTCCGCACGCGACACCGTAGTGAGCGACCTGCTCGTCAAGGTCGGCATCGACCCCCAGGTCTACGGCAACCGTTACGCGCGCCAGTTCTCGGGCGGCCAGTGCCAGCGCATCTCGATCGCCCGCTCGCTCGCCATGCGGCCCAAGTTGCTGATCTGCGACGAGATGGTGTCGGCCTTGGACGTCTCGGTCCAGGCGCAGATCCTCAACCTTCTCGAGGACCTCAAAAAGGAATACGGTCTCACGCTGTTATTCATCGCGCACGACCTCGCGGTGGTGAAGAACGTCAGTGACCGCGTGGCCGTGATGTACCTGGGCAAGATATGCGAGATCGGACCGTCGAACACCCTCTACGAGGTCCCGGGGCATCCGTACACGAAGTTCCTGCTGGGTGCGGCCCTCGAGGCGGACCCCGACTCGCCCGTGCACGGCGACGTGCTCACGGGAGAACCACCGAGCCCGATGAACCCGCCCAGCGGCTGCCGCTTTCGCACGCGCTGTCCCTTCGCGACCCAAAAGTGCGCCGACGAGGAACCGCTGCTGTCCGAGGTCGCCCCCGGCCACAGCGTGGCCTGTCACTATCCACTCAACGTGAAGACACCCCGCAAGCGCGCACCGCGCGCGACGGCGTAGCGCAACGCGTTACTCGCTCGCGGGTGGCTCTTCGGTCGCGTCGCTCGCGGGTGGGGCTTTCGTCACGTCGCTCGCGACGGCTTCGTCGGGGGCGCTCGTGGGGACGCTCGCCTCGTCCTCGGGTGACTTGCCCGCGGTGCCGGTGGCGTATTCAGCCCACGCGGCCTGCGCCTCGGTTTCGGGGGTGAACTCGCCGTATTCGATGCCGCCGATGTAATTACCCTCGGTGTCGTAGGCGTGGCTGCCGAAGGCCTCACGGTATTCTTCGCTGACTTCGCCACCTTCGGCGGCCTGCTTGATCGACAGACTGATGCGACGACGGGCGGTGTCGAGTTCGATGATCTTGACCCAGAGCTCCTCGCCGGCGCTCACGACCTGGTCGGGCGATTCGACGTGGTGCGCGGCCATCTCCGAGATGTGCACGAGACCCTCGATGCCCTCGCCCACCTGGACGAACGCGCCGAAGGGCACCAGCTTGGTGACCCGGCCGTAGACGAGTTGGTCGACGGCGTGGCTGTCGGCGAAAACCTGCCAGGGGTCGGACTGCGTGGCCTTCAAGGACAACGAGATGCGCTCCTTGGAGAAGTCGACGTCAAGCACTTCGACGTCGACCTCGTCGCCCACCGCGACGACTTGGCTCGGGTGGTCGATGTGCTTCCAACTGAGTTCCGAGACGTGGATCAGGCCGTCCATGCCACCCAGGTCCACGAAGGCACCGAAGTTGACGACCGAGGAGATGACGCCGTGACGGCGCTCGCCCGGCTTCAGGTTGTTGAGGAAGTCGCCGCGCTGCTCCTTTTGGGTCTCTTCGAGCCAGGCGCGACGCGAGAGCACCACGTTGTTGCGGTTCCGGTCGAGTTCGATGATCTTGGCCTCGACGGTCTTGCCGATGTAGGGCTGGAGTTCGCGCACGCGACGCAACTCGACCAGCGAGGCGGGCAGGAAGCCGCGAAGTCCGATGTCGACTATGAGACCGCCCTTGACGACCTCGATGACGACGCCCTTGACGACCTCGTCGCGATTCTTCAATTCTTCGATGTTGCTCCAAGCCTTCTCGTACTGAGCTCGCTTCTTCGAAAGGACGAGTCGGCCTTCCTTGTCCTCTTTTTGCAGGACCAGGCACTCGACGCGCTCGCCCAGCGAGACGATCTCCGACGGGTCCACGTCGTTGCGGATCGAGAGCTCGCGCGAGGGGATCACGCCCTCGGACTTGAAACCGATGTCGAGCAGGACTTCGTCGTGGTCGATCTTCACGACCGTGCCGGTGACCAGGTCACCGTCCTCGAACTCGAGCACGCTGTCGCCCACCAGGGTGGCGAGGTCGGTGCCGACCATGTCGTCTTCGGTGATGACGCGCGGCACGTAATTCCCGTCGGCGTCGAAGGTTCCCATTTGCTGGGAGGAAAGGAGGCTCGTGCCGTCCGACATACGTACTTCTTTCATACGACCACACCGGGGTCCTCTAGGCAATAAGGGGTCTGGGTCGCCGGTGTAAACCCAGGTTTCAACCCTATCACTCGGCTTTTGGCCCTCAGCCCTTGGCCGCCGCCCAGTTCTCGCCCCAGGAGAGTGAGACCTCGAGCGGCACCGTCAATCGGGCCGCGTTGGTCAACGAGTCACGAATGATCGCCTCGACGCGTTCCTTTTCCGCGGGTGGCGCCTCGACGAGGACCTCGTCGTGCACCTGGAGGATCAAGCGGGCGTCGAGCGTGGCGGCGCTCAACTCACGGTCCAGGCGAACCAGCGCGGACTTAAAGACGTCCGCGGCCAGACCCTGGATGCCCGCGTTCATGGCCTGACGCTCGGCCGCCTGACGCTGAGGCCCCACGGCGGTGGCGAGGTCGGGGAACGGACGGATACGGCCGAACTCGGTGCGCGAGTAACCCTTGTTGCGGATGTCCTTGATGGTGGCGTCCATGTAGGCACGCAACGACGGGAAGCCCGAGAAGTACTTGTCCATGATTTCCTTGGCCGAAGAGACCGGCACGCCCAGTCGCTGGCTGAGCCCGTAGGCCTCCATGCCGTAGGCGAGGCCGTAGGAGACGGCCTTGGCCTGTTCGCGTTGCTCGTGGTTCACGTCCTTAGCAGCGACTCCAAAGACCGACGCCGCGATCGTGCGGTGTACGTCCTCGTTCGAGGCAAAGGCCGCGAGCAGTCCGCTGTCTTGGCTGAGGTGCGCGAGGATGCGCAATTCGATCTGGTTGTAGTCCGCCACGCACAGCAACCAACCCGGACTCGGCACGAAGGCGTAGCGCAGTCGCCGACCCTCTTGAGAGCGCACCGGGATGTTGTGCAGGTTCGGGTTCTCCGAGGAGAGCCGCCCGGTTCGCGCGACGGTCTGACGGAACTCGGCGTGGATCTTGCCGTCGGGGCCGACCGCGTCGATCAATGGCGCCCCGTAGGTGCTGCGCAGTTTCTCCACCTCGCGGTAGCGAAGAATCAGGGGCACGATCTTGTGCTCGTCCTGGATGGCCTCGAGACTGGCCGCGTCGGTGGAGAAACCGGACTTGATCTTCTTGACCGCAGTAAGCCCCAGCTCGTCGAAAAGCACCGTCTGGAGTTGCTGGGGCGAGTTGACCTTGAACTCGTGACCGGCGACCTTTTGGATCTTCGCGTCGAGCGCGGTCGCCTCTTTGGCGAACTCGTCGTTGATCGTGCGCAGCATCGCCACGTCCACGCAGATTCCCCGTGCTTCCATGCGACCCAGCACCGCCACCAGCGGTAACTCCACCTGCTCGTAGACGAACCCGAGTTCCCAGCGCGTGATCTCGGCGCGCAAGACGTCGACCAGTCGCGCGGTGACCTGCGCGTCGCGCACCAGCGTCTCGTCGTCGGTGCCCTCGTCGAAGAGCGAGCGAGCACTCTCGGCGATGCGTTCACCGAGGAAACGCTGGGCGACGTCGGCCAGTTCGTACTGGCCACTGGTCGCGTCCACCAAGAACGCCATGATCGAGGTGTCGTCGGTGGGTTCTTGCAGCGTGACGCCCGCCTCGCTCGCGTGGCGATAGAGCTCTTTGAGGTCGTGCCCGCTCAACGAGCAGTCCCGGGCGGCGTGAAAGAACTCCGGTTCGTTCGCGATCGCTACGCGACCACTCTTGGCGTCAAGCACCGCGACGCGGCCGCGCGCGTAGGCGACGACGTAGGCACCCCCGGGACGCACCACGTCGGCGAAGGGTGCCGCGGCCACGGGCTTCGACGCGGCCTTGGCGGAAGGCGCCGGCGCGGGGCTCGCTGCGCTGGCGGCGTCGGGTTCGCCCAGGAGACCCTCGCGCATCAGCTTCTCGAAGCGCGTGCGCATGGCGTTCATCTCGAAGCGGTCGAAGAAGGCCGCCACTTCCTCGCGTTTCCAACCCCCGATGGTGAGGTCGGCCAGCGTGAAGTCGAGCGGCACGTCGCGTATCAGCGTCATGACGTCGGCGTTGTTGCGAGCGCGGACCTCGTAGGTGGCGAGGTTCTCGCGCAACTTGGGCGTCAGATCGTCGAGGTGTTGGTACAGGTCGTCGAAGTCCCGGTACTGGGCGAACAGCTTCGCGGCGGTCTTCTCGCCCACGCCCGGCACTCCGGGCAGATTGTCCGAGGTGTCACCGCGCAAGGCCGCCAGTAGTTGGTAGCGCTGGGGTTCGATGCCACAGCGTTCGAAGATCCCCGCTTCGTCGTAGAGCGAGTAGTCCGAGACGCCGCGCCGGTTGTAGAGGACCTTGATGTAGGGGTCCTCGACGAGTTGGAAGGTGTCACGGTCCCCCGAGACGACCACGACAGGGATCTTCGCCTCTCGTCCCCAGGTGGCGAGGGTCGCGAGCACGTCGTCGGCTTCGAACTGGGGCACGCCGTGCACCGGTATGTGCAAGACATCGCAGAGCGAACGGATGAGATCGAACTGATGCTCGATCTCGAGGGGCGTCTCGGCGCGACCGCCCTTGTAATCCTCAGTCATCGCGTCGCGAAACGTGCCCCCGGTGAGGTCGAAGGCCACGCACAGCGCGCGCGGCTGCTGGGTGCGCACGAGCGAATGCAGCATCGAGGCGAAGCCGTGTAGCGCGTTGGTCACCACACCCTCGGAGGTCTTGATGTCCGTCGAGAGCGCAAAGAACGCGCGAAAGGCCAGGGACATCCCATCCAACAGCACGAGAGGCCGTTGGTCGGGCGCGGTCTCAGCCAACGAACTCGCCCTTCAAGATCTGCTGGGCGATGTCACGCATGCGCGTGCGTGCGCGCATCGCGGACTGTTGGATCACCTCGAAGGCGGCCGGTTCGTCGAGGCCGCGATGCTCCATGAGGTACTCCTTGGCGCGTTGGACGATCTCTCGTGTCTCAATCTTGTCGTCCACGTGCGAGACCTCGGGCGCCTCGATCGGTTCGATCAAGAGTGGATTGACGATCGCGGCGAGTTTGGGCAGGATCTCGCTGCTTCGAAACGGCTTGACCAGGTAGGCGACCACGCCGGCGTCGCGAGCACTCTCGATGAGTGCTCGTTGGCTGAAGGCGGTGAGCAGCACGACCACGGTGGGACCACCCTTGATCTGGCGCGCGACTTCGATACCGTCGAGTCCGGGCATCTTGATGTCCAGCAGCGCGAGGTCGGGCTCGAGCTCACGGATCATCGCGAGCGCGTCTTCTCCGCGCGCCGCCTCGCCCACCACCAAGTAGCCGTCGCCCTCGAGGATCTCCTTGAGGTCGAGACGAATGATCGACTCGTCGTCGGCTATCACTACCCGCTTATCCATCTTCATCCTTCGGTTTCCACTCACGCAAGAGTTCGTCACGCTCGGTCATCAATGCTCGCACTTCCTGGGAACGCCGTGTCATCTCGGCGTTCGCCGCGGAGACGTGGCGTGACAACTCGCTATATTCTTGCTGCTGCAGCGGGGTCTCGGAGACGAGCGAGCGGATTCGGGCGTCTTCGAGGGCGTCGTTCCAGACCTGGACCTGCTCTTCGAGCACACTCAGACTCTCGCGGGCCGCCATCAGGCGCCGTTGGAGGTCTTCTAATCGCCGCTGCACCTTTGGGGACATGCCCTTGAGTGTAAATCGAGACCTAGCCCAGCGAGACTACCCGCACGCTGTTCTCCAGTAATCCCTTGTCCGGCACGAGACCAAAACCCGTCGGCGACGGCGAATAACCGACTTCGGGCCTCGCGAGGGCCGTGGCGACCGCGCCGATGTCACTGGGTTCGCCCGTCGTGTGCCGCGCCAGGGTGCGGTTGACCGACCGGGCGAGCTCGGACTCGAAGAAGCCACCGACGTAGGCCCGCAGACCAAGTTCCTTGGCGCGTTCGATCATGGTGCGTGCGTTCGCGTAGCCGCCCACGCGTGCTGGCTTCACGCACACCAGGCTCGCGGCCTGGTAGCGAACGATGTGTTCGAGATCGCGAAGGTTGCGGACCCCCTCGTCAAGACTGATCGGCACCTCGGTCTGTGCGGCGAGGCGCGCGTGGTCCACGACGTTGCCGGGCGCAAAGGGTTGCTCCAGGGCGACGACGTCGACGCTGTTCGGAATGCTCGCCAGTTGATCCAAGACGTCGGCGTCCGACTCAGCCGAGCAGTTGAAGTCCAAGAGCACCGGTCGGCCAAGGGACTCCAAGAACGCGATCTCACGGCTGCTGAGCGTTCCGGGTGCGGTCTTTACCCGCACCCGCGCCGCGTCGACGGGATCGAACTTCGACAGCGTCTCGTCGAGCAGCGACGTGGTCACCTGGTGTGGCGTAGCGAAACGGACGGGCCACTGATCGACGAGTGTTCTTCCGGCGCGACGCAACTCGCGGTCCAACAGCGCCATCTCGACCAACGTGACGGCGGGCGCGCTCGCGTCACGCGACCCCGCGAAGCGGGCCAGTCGCGTCCACGACGGCACGTCGAGCTCGCGCTCGAAGGCCCCGTGCACCTGTAACAGCACCACGCCGTCGAGCTCTTGGATGACGTCGGTCACACTCGGATCGCCGTGCAAGGAGAACGGCTGAGGGTCGATCTCGCCGTACCCCGACACGCCTTCGTGTTCGACTTCGAGCAACAAGCGCGTGCGCGCGACGTGGCGTTGGCGCGAGGCCGCGACCGACTGGCGCAATTGATCGTCAACACGCCAGAGCGTCAGCTTCATCGCACCAACCCTACGGTCCCTGCTACCGTTGTCGCCGCAGCCCGGATGGCGGAATCGGCAGACGCGGAGGCCTCAAAAGCCTTTACTCGAAAGGGTGTGTGGGTTCAAGTCCCACTCCGGGCACGCTGTACCTTTAGAACATGTCGAATCAGCCCCCCGGTTCCTACCGCGACGACTGCGTGGCGCTCTTTCCCGGTCAAGGTTCGTTGACTGGTGGCGCCGGCGAGCAATGGCACGACAGCCCTCACTGGTCGATCGTCCAACGCGTCAGTGACGCGAGCTCGATCGACGTGGCGAGCCTGCTGCTTGACGCGAGTGACGACGACGTGGTGCGTACCGACCGCGCCCAGATCGCGACCTTCGCCCTCTCGCTCGTCGGCTTCCATGAACTGCTCGATCGCGGGGTGCGACCCAAGTACCTGCTCGGTCACAGTCTCGGCGAGTTCAGTGCCCTCGTGGCGTCGGGTCTGCTCGCCCTCGACGACGGTGCTCGTCTCATCGCGGTGCGGGGAGCGGCGATGGCGCGCGCCGCGACCAAGAACCCCGGTTCAATGGTCGCGTTGATGGGTGGCGACGATGGTGCGCGCGAAGCCCTGGCGTCCCTGGACGAGGTCTGGATCGCCAACGTGAACGGCACGGGTCAACTCGTCGTGAGCGGGTCGACGAAGGGACTCGATCACCTCCTCGCCACGCACCGGTCGCTCGGATGGCGCCGCGCGACGCCGCTCGCGGTCGGCGGCGCGTTCCACTCACCGCTGATGGCCCACGCCCAAGAGGAGCTCGACGAGGCGCTCGCGAACGTGACCTGGGGCACGACCGATTCAGTGCTGATCGCCAACGTCGACGCCAAGGTCCACCAGAACGCCAGCGAATGGCGCGAACTGCTGTCGCGACAACTCACTTCGCCCGTCGAATTCCTCGACGCCACGCTGGCCCTTCCCCCGAGTGTCACCACGACCATCGAGATGCCACCCGGCGGGGTGCTCACGGGTCTGACCAAGCGCATCCGACCCTTCGACTTCCAGTACGCCCCGTCCTCTCGAACCGAACTGCAGGAGATCCCCTTGTGAGCCGCCACGTCATCGTCACCGGAGCCAGTCGAGGTATCGGCGCCGCCATCGCCGAGTTCTTCATCGCCGCGGGTGACCGGGTGGTGGCACTGTCACGTTCGGGCACCGGTCCCGAGGGTTGTGCGCTCGTTCTCGCGGTCGACGTGACTGATTCGAGTGCCGTCAACGAAGCGGTGAAGCGAGCGGTGGGCGAACTGGGTCCCGTCGACGTCGCGGTCATCAACGCCGGTGTCACCAAAGATGGTCTGGCGATGCGTATGTCCGACGAGCAGTGGCGAGAGGTGCTGTCGACCGACCTCGACGGTGCTTTCTACTGCGCACGAGCGACCATGGCGTCCATGGTGCGCGCTCGTCAAGGCTCAATCATCTTCATCGGCTCGATCAGTCCCTTCATCGGCGTCCCGGGCCAGGCCAACTACGCCGCCGCCAAGGCCGGACTCGTCGGGCTCGCCCGCGCGATCGCGAAGGAAGTCGCGACGCGAGGCGTCACGGTCAACGTGGTCGCGCCGGGACTCATCGAGACCGAGATGACCAGCGAGCTCGGCGCGGCCAAGGATACGATGGCCGCGATGATCCCCATGGGCCGCATCGGTCAGCCCGCCGATATCGCTGGTGTGGTGGGGTTTCTCGCGGGTAACCACGCCCGCTACATCACCGGCGCGGTGCTGTGCGCCGACGGAGGACTCTCACTGGGCCAGTAGGTCACTAGAGTCATTCGGTGCGTTTAGTACCATGAAGCGACAGAAAATAAGGGGTATCCATGGATCGTAACGAAGCACTCACGAAATTCACCGACAACGCCGTCGAAGTCCTCGCCGTGGACCCGTCCCAAGTGACCCTCACGACGTCCTTCGAGGACCTGGGTGCCGACAGCTTGGACCTGGTTGAACTCGTCATGGCCCTCGAAGAGACTTTCGAAATCGAAGTCGCCGAGGACGAGCTCAAGGAGATCCGTACCGTAGGCGAGGCCTTCGAACTGATCTACGCCAAGCTGTAGTGCACGTCGCCACGACCCCCTCGGGTCCGGTGCAAGGTCGCCGAGTTGCCGTCACCGGTCTCGGTGCGCTGACGTGCGCGGGCGTGGGCGTCGACGCACTGTGGGCGGCGCTGATCAAGGACACCGCTCCCCTCTCCAAACGCATCGCGCCCTTTGACGCGTCGCACATCGGCGGACCCAAGGAGCTTCGTCGTCTTGACCCGTTCACGCTCTACGCGCTCATCGCCGCCGACGAAGCTTGGAAGCAGAGTGGCCTCGAAGGGCCGATGGTGGACGCGGGCAGCATCGTCACCACGGGCATCGGCGGACTGCAGACGATCCTCGACCAAGTGGGTGTGCTCAACGCGAAGGGTCCCGACCGAATCTCACCCTTCATGATTCCCATGATGATGCCCAACGCCGCCACGGCCGCCGTGTCGATGCGCTTCGGACTCGGTGGACCGTGCGAAACGGTCACGACGGCGTGCGCCGCGGGCACCCACGCGATCGGCAACGCCGCGCGTCTCGTCGCCAGTGGGCGCTGTCCGGTCGTGGTCGCCGGTGGCGCCGAGGCGGTCATCGTCGAGATCGCCGAAGCGGGCTTTCGCAACATGACCGCACTCAGCAACGAAGGTCACTCGCGGCCCTTTGACGCCACCCGCAACGGCTTCGTCATGGGCGAGGGGGCGGGGATCTTGATCGTCGAGGACTGGGATCACGCGCACGAACGTGGAGCGACGATCTTCGCGGAGGTGATCGGCGCGGCATCGACGGCTGACGCGCACCACATCACGGCGCCCGACCCCGAGGGCAACGGCGCCATACGTTGCATGCAGATCGCCCTCGCCGACGCGGGTATCACCCCCGCCGAGGTCTCGCACATCAACGCCCACGGCACCTCGACCCCCCTCAACGACCTCGCCGAGGCGGTGGCCGTGCGCAAGGTCTTCGGCGAGCATTCGCCACCGGTCACCTCGATCAAGGGCCACCTCGGCCACAGTCTCGCCGCCGCCGGCGCCCTCGAGGGCGTCGCGTCGGTCCTGACCCTTCAACAGCAACTGATGCCACCCACGGCCGGGACCGACGAGATCGATCCTCAGGTCGGACTCGACGTCGTGACCGGAGCGCCACGTCACGGGGATATCGAAGTCGTGCTCTCCAACTCCTTTGGCTTCGGTGGACACAACGGCTGCGTGCTCTTTCGCCGCTACGTCGCCTAGAAGTTTCGCCACTCCTCGCGCTGTCGCTCAACGTAGGCGTTGGCATTCGCCCAGCGCGCGTTCGCGATGAAGTCACCGAGCAGCGCAGGATCCTTCAGTCCGGGTTCGAGTTCCACGCCCGCGCGCACGTCCACGCCCCAGACCGGGTAGTTCTGGACGACCTCGACGACGTTGGACGCGTCGAGCCCTCCCGAGGCGATCAGCGGCGTGGGGATGCTGCGGTCGGCGAAGACCTCGAGACAGTCGCGCAGGCGCTCGACGTCGTCGTCCTCGGGCAATAAGAAATAGTCCACGCCCTCGATCGACCTCGTCTCTCTAACTACTTCGGCGTTGGGCAACGTTCGGATGACGGTGGTGACACGTTCGGCGACCCACGCGAGCGACGCCGCACTGATCGGACCGTCGAGTTGGACCGCGGAGAGTCCCAGGGTGTTGGCGACCTCGACGATCTTCTGGGGCAGTTCGTGCACGAAGACGCCCACCGAGATCGCTCCCTGGGGCAGACGACGCACGATGTCACTGGCTTCTTGGGGTGTGATCCGTCGTGGCGTGGGGCCGAACTCGAAGCCCACCGCACTCGCGCCCAGGCCGATTGCGAACAGCGCGTCCTGCTCGCTGGTGATGCCCGAAACCTTGATGAAGAGTCCCTCAGTGTTAAAGCGCACGTCGTGCCTCCTTGACCAAGGTTAATTCCGCGCCGACGCCCGCCCTAGTCAATGACCGTGACCTGCACGCGTTCGTCGACGGCGTCCAGGCCCTCGACGGCACTGCGATGGATGAAGCCCAGCGCGTCCAGACCGGCGTCGCGTCGCACCGCGCTGGTCACGCCGCTCAGCCCCTGGGGGTGTGGAGGGCCCTTGGCGCTCAGGACCGCGTCGATCACCTCGAGCGTGGGACCCTGAGCGCGCACAAAGCGCCACGGTACGCTCGCGCCACGCGCGTCGAGTCGCGCGACGAGTTCCTGGCCGGTGAAACAGCCCTTGGTGAACGACACCGTCCGCTCGACGAAGGATTCGCCGTAACACTGGGGGCTGAGACCAACGAATTCCGCGGGGCCGGGCTCGCGCTGTTCGACCTGCTCTCCCACCGTGTTGAAGGGTCCTCGTGCGACGTCTTCGAGTTCGATCGTGCACTGCACGCGCAGGTGAAAGCGTCGCAGTCGCGCGAGCGCCCGTTCACCCAACGACCGCGCCACCAGCAGTTCGTAACCGTCCGCGATCGCGTGTACGTAGCACGTGGCGAGCACGTCGCTGTTTGGTTCGAGCAACGAGGACCACCCACCGGACTCGTCGAGCACCACGAGGTCCTGACTGAGCTGACCCTGCAGGAACGTCTCGCTCGCCGGTCCCCGCACCGCGAGGCGCGACCAGAGAAAGGGTTCTCGTTCTTCGAAGGTGCGTTCAATACTCATCGACCATTACAGTAGGCGCCAACGACCAAAAACCTTCCAGAGGCCAACACCGTGTCCATGCAGAACGAACTGAACACCATCACCTCGTCGATGAATGAGCTCTCCGCGCGCATCACGCACCTCGTCGAGACCGAGGGCGCGCGCATGGACGGTGACGTCTACACCGAATTGGTCGCGGCCGAACGAACGGTGGGCGCCCTGTTACGTCGACTCAACCGTGTCGCGAGTCGGGTCAAGTAGGGACCGATAACCTGCCTACATGGGCGATCCGTGGCAATGCACCACCGTGTTGTCGGGCGAACAACGCCTCGAGGTCCTCAACCTGCTCAACCGCACCGAAGCCGAACTCGGGCGCGAAGCGATGGACGAAGGTCGGCGCCGCATCGTCGTACACGGGTGGCCGGGTGAGCACTGGTTGCGCTACCAGCACGGCACCCTCGCCCAGTTCGCGGTCGTCAACGGCATCAAGCACGTGACCGTGGAGATGTGCGGTGGCGGCTTTGACGCCGACCTGCTGACGGCGGTACTCGAGAGACATGAGTCTGTTGACTGGTGGACTCGCGGACTTAACCGCGCCGACCGCGGCGACCCCATACGCACGCTGCAACTCCTCGGGCTGCGCCTACCGGTTCCGGCCGTCGACGTACCCGAAGGCGCCGTGCTTCGTAATTTCGAGCCGGGCCGCGACGAAGAGGCCTGGCTCGCCCAGAACAACGCAGCCTTCGCCGACCACCCCGAGCAGGGCGCATGGTCGCGCGTGGACCTCGACGAGAGGACCAACGAACCCTGGTTCGACCCTTCGGGTTTCTTGCTGCTCGAGATCGACGGCAAGTTCGCCGCGTCGTGTTGGACCAAGGTCCACGAACTGCACCCGGACCGCTTCGGCGAGATCTACGTGGTCTCGGTCGACCCCGCGTTCCAAGGACGCGGGCTGGGTAAGGTCATGGTGACCCAGGGACTCGCGGCCTTGCGAAAGAAGGGCGTCGGCGAGGCCGTGCTCTTCGTGGACGAGTCCAACGCGGGCGCGCGCAAACTCTACGAATCACTCGGCTTCCAACTGCGTCGCGAGGATCGCCTCTTGCGCTTTACTCGCTAGTGCGTGCCGACGCCTCGCCCGACGCCGTAGGTGACGCCCGCCGCGATCGCGGTGATGACGAGCTGGCGAGTCGCCCAGCGCAGCGTGCCGCGTCGGGTCATGTTGCCGATCGCCCCGCCCACAAAGACTGAGCCCACGGCGGCGAACAACACCGACCAGAGGATCGGGTTACCCGTCGTGCCCCAGAGCCAAGGGATGAGCGGTATGAACGCGCCGACGGCGAACGAACCCAACGACGAGAAGGCCGCGGCGATCGGCTTGCCAGTCGCCGTGGGATCCACGCCAAGTTCCTCTCGGGCGTGGGTGGACAGGGCCATATCGGGATCGCGCATCAGATCCACCGACAAGCGCTCGGCCAGGGTGGCGTCGATGCCCCGAGAGACGAACAAGTCACGAAGCTCTAGTCGCTCCGCTTCGGGACTCTCGGCCAGAGCGCGACGTTCGACGCCGATCTCGTACTCGAAGAGCTCCTTTTGGGCACGCATCGACAAGTACTCGCCGGTGCCCATGGAAAAACCTCCCGCGACGAGGGTCGCAAGTCCAGCGAGTCGCACGACGTTGTGACCCGGGTCCGCGCCGGCGAATCCCAAGAGGAACGAGATGTTGGTTACCAGACCGTCACTCACGCCAAAGATCGCCGCGCGTATCCATCCTCCAGATATTTGGCGGTGATGCTCTTCGGGGTGTCCGGCACTCACGGGGCAATCCTAGGGGTACGGCTCCAGCGTCCGTCAACAGAGCACCCAAAGGTAGAGTTTCTTGGGAGGTGGATATGGTCACGCACGTGACGAGTAGCGAGGAACTGAAGTCACTCGTTGGTTCACACCTCGGGTACTCCGAGTACATCACGGTCACCCAGGAACAAGTCAACTTGTTCGCCGACGCCACCGGCGACCACCAATGGATCCACGTCGATCCCGAGCACGCCAGGAACGGGCCCTTCGGCCAGACCATCGCGCACGGTTACCTGACGCTGTCGCTGATCCCGGTGTTACTCGGCGGAGTGATGCACGTCGACAACGTGAAGATGGGCGTCAACTACGGCGCCAACAAGGTCCGTTTCACCAGTCCGGTGCTCGTAGGTTCGGAGATCCGCGCGGGTGCCACGCTCGCTTCGGTCGAAGACGTCACCGGAGGGGTGCAGGTCGCCTTAGACGTCACCGTCGAAGTGAAGGACACCGTCAAGCCCAGCTGCGTCGCCCAAGTCGTCTTTCGCTACTACTTCTGAGACCGTGACGAACACTCAACTTCCCCAGGGCGAGGAGAAGACTCGTCAAGTCCGCGCCATGTTCGACGCCATCGCGGGGCGCTACGAACTCGTGAACAAACTGATGACCTTCGGTCTGGACGCTCGCTGGCGACGCCGGGCCGTCGCCGACCTTCGCCTACCACCCGCAAGTTTGGTACTGGACATCGCGGCGGGCACCGGTGACTTCACGCGCGAATTGCGCCGCCAGGGTCAGCGAGCGGTCGCCACTGACTTGAGCTTCGGGATGCTGCACGCGGGCCGGTCCCTCGAGTACCCCGTCCAAGCGGACGCCTCTCACCTCCCCTTCCGCGACGCTGGCTTTGACGGGATCACCTGCGGGTACGCGTTGCGCAACTTCACCGACCTCGCTGCCACCTTCGACGAGATGGCCCGGGTCACGCGTAGTGGCGGACGCCTCTCACTGCTCGAGGTCGCCGAGCCGCGCTCGGGACTCTTACGCACGGGCTTTCGGATCTGGTTTCGCCGGGTCGTGCCCTTCATTGGTTCGCTCGTCTCGGACCGCGCGGCCTATCACTACCTGCCCGCGTCGACCGCCTACTTGCCGAGCAGCGAGGAGATCGCGCGCATGCTTCGCCGCTCAGGTTTCAGTGCCGTGAACCATCGACGCGTCATGGGCGGTCTCAGCCAGCAGTTCATCGCCACGAGGTCCGTGTGAGATTCCGTCGCACCCTCATCGAGCCCCAGTCGCGCGAGGCCCTGCGCGCCGTGGGAGCACGTGACGGATGGCTGATCGAGACGACGACCACGTTGCGCGTGGGATTCGGGGGCGTCGCGGCTTCGATCTCCCTGAGCGACCTCGACGAACCTACCGACGCGGTCGCCCTGCTACGCGCGTATCACTTGAGCGGTGACGACGGTCCCACCGGTACCGGCGTCGTCGCGTTCGGTTCATTGCCCTTCGACCGCAACGCTCGCGGACAGCTCGACGTGCCGCGCTACACGATCACCCAAGATCGCGACGGCGACGCCTGGCTGTGCGAACTCGAAGGCTCGGACGATTTTCGCGCACTACTCACTGACGTCGCACCGGCAATGCAGGAGACCCAGAACGTCCGCTCGATCACGTATCAGCCCACCCCCGAGGAATACGCGCACAACGTCGCACTCGCCGTCGAAATCCTTCGCCGAAAGGAGATTGACAAAGTGGTCCTCGCGCGTGCGGTCCTGGGGTCGGTGTCCGACCCGCTCGACCCCGCTTCCATCGCCCAGCGGCTTCGCCAACGCGAGCCGATTTGCACGATCTATTCCATGCCCACCGCCGACGACCGTCGCTTCGTGGGCGCCAGTCCCGAGCTGCTAGCTCGTCGCGAGGGGACGTCCATTGAATGCCACCCGCTCGCGGGGACCATCTCACTGCCGCCCAATGTCGCGCCCGACGACTATCAGAACTGGTTGCTCGGCAGCACGAAGAACCTCCACGAACACGCCGTGCTGGTCGACGACGTCGTGACGACGCTCTCTGATCACTACGACGACATCACCGCCGACGCCGAACCATCGATCGTGTCGCTGCGTACCGTGGCGCACCTCGGCACCTGGGTCCGCGGACACGTGACCAGCTCGACGGCGCCCGACGCGCTCGAGGTCCTTCGGCTGTTGCACCCCACCGCCGCGGTCGGCGGCATTCCGCGCGCGAGCGCCTACGACTTGATCTGTCGACTCGAGCAGCACGACCGCGGTCACTACGCGGGGCCCGTCGGGTGGCTCGACGCGAACGGCGACGGTGAATGGTGGGTCGGCATCCGGGGCGTGATGGTGAGCGGCACCGAGTTCGAAGCGTGGGCGGGCGCGGGAATCGTCAGTGAATCCGATCCCATCGCCGAACGCGAAGAGACCAAGGACAAACTCGCCAGCGTGCTGTCGTCGGTGCTCGTGGACCGCGTCTAGTGCGGCGTGCGACCGAAGGGGCGAAAGAGCGCCCACTCGGTCACCAGAAACAAAGCCTCACCCACAATGGCGCCGGACATCTTGGACTCGCCGAGTTCGCGGTCGGTGAACGAGATCGGTACCTCGATGATCGTGACACCCGCGCGACGGGCCCGGTAGGTCATCTCGATCTGGAAACCGTACCCGTTGGCACTCACCGTCTGGTAACCGATCCTCTCGAGTGCGTCCTTCGAATACACGCGATAGCCCGCCGTCGAGTCCGCCACCTTGAGGCCTAGCATGATCGACGCGTACTGATTACCTCCGCGCGAAATGAATCGTCGCAGAAACGTCCACTGGGGGATGTGACCCCCCTTGACGTAACGCGACCCGATGACG
>Ga0181519_10001737_pt1 | contig 19036 bp, 14 predicted proteins | sample PEATcosm2014_Bin_26_FD_121102 | JGI IMG/M metagenome (GOLD analysis project Ga0181519, IMG submission 121102) | Peatland microbial communities from MTU Mesocosm Facility, Houghton, MI, USA - PEATcosm2014_Bin02_10_metaG | ecosystem: Environmental > Terrestrial > Soil > Wetlands > Peat | place...
CAAGAAAGTAATTCGCGCCCGGCACCAACGTTGCGATCGTTTCGCTCTCCGCGAGTGCCGGTAGATCCGCGTCGTTGACGTAGTCCATGTGATCGAGCGACGCAGGTTCAAACCGCAAGAACGGTTCGAGGCGAGTTTCGCTGAGTTGGCCCATGTGCGCTCGGATGTCAAGCCCGTGTTCCCGCGCACTGCTGAGAATTTGCTCGGCTTCTTCGGCGGCGAACGCGCCACGCTCGCAAAAGACATCGGCGAACCGGGCCAACTTGCGCCTCGCAACCGCGGGCATCATCTGGGTGCAAACGAGTTCAACGTAGGCCTGCGAGCGCCCCCGGAATTCGGGAGGGACAGTATGGGCACCCAGGAAAGTGGGGACGACGGTGCCTGGCCAATGACGGGCAGCATCGCGAATCGTCTCGAGTGACTTCAACTCAGACGCAAAGTCAAGCCCGTAGCCGGACTTGGCCTCGACAGTTGTGGTTCCGTACCGGGCCATGTCGCGAAGGGTAGCGAGTAGCTTCTCGGCTAGCGCGGGTCTGGTGGCCTCGCGAACACCCTGGATGCTGGAACGGATGCCTCCCCCAGCTTCGGCGATCTCTTCGTAGCTGGCGCCCGAGATGCGCTTCTCAAAATCCACCAGCCGCGGCTGCGCAAATACCGGATGCGTGTGTGAATCGACAAAGCCTGGCAGCACGACGCGGCCGCCGCAATCGATCTCGATAGCTTTCTTACTCTTTTTCAACCACGGATCGCGGAGAGCGTCCTTCGTCGTGCCGACCGAAACAATCCTGCCCCCAAGGCAGAAAACAGCGCCGTCTTCAATGATTCCGAGCGCGGAAAGTGAAGCGCCGCGCCGCGGGCCGCTTGCTGCCGAACGCAACGTGAGCAACTGGCCGATATTGACCAGCAGGAGCCCGCGATCGTCCGCAGGTTTGGTTTGCCTGGGTGAACTCACGAGCTCACAGTTTAACAGCGGCAGCGAAAAGGCGGGCGGATCCCTCAACCCTGCGTGTCATTCCACATTTAGCCAGTATTCCGCCGATTCTGGATCCCAAAAAAGCCGCCACCTCAGCTGACCGTCATTGGGGGAGATTGCAGAAAGGGTGCGCCACAGCACTGTGCGTGCTGGCTCTTCCTCTCCTCCAACCATCACTGTGACCTCGTTCACAAACTGACTTCCCCACGCGCCGTCGAGAACTCGTGTGCCGATCTGTCGCGCCAGCGCTTGACGGATCAAGTCAATCGCGTCTTTCGCATTTGTCTGCCGCGGCGCAACAGTAATGGACAAGTCAAGCACTGGCTTTTGCCGGACAACACGGCCACCCTTGTCGTGGGCTGCAACGCCTACCACGTCGAAGTTACCTTTCCCGTCGCTTCGAAGCTCAAAACGGCCTGGATTGCCGCTGTCGTTATACGCATCTACCACCGCTTTCAGGGTTGAGTATTCGTCCGGCGGCTTGTCCGGCGTGGGGCCAGACGGAAAGTCGACGTTGAATGCCCCGCCGCTGGGCACCGGAGCTCGTGCGCCCGGATGACCCTTGAGGTACTGAGGGTCGATATTATCCACGAGGTCAAGGTCGGAGGTGTAGCAGGGATCCTCGTAACTGACCTTCCACCAGTATTTCCTTTCGAGGGCATCCAATGCCTGTGCCAGAGGCCGAGGGGCGTTCGCGAAAATGTGAACGGTATCACCGGTCTGGGAGATGACGGCTCTGTCCAGATATGACTTCTTGCTGTGATCCTCCGGGAAGGCGTGCAAAACAATCAGCAGCGTGCCGACGCTTAGCACAATCCATCGAGCCAATCTCATTGGATGCACCTCCGGCCGCATTGCGACGGCTATCTTCCCATCGGCACCTTCACGCCCGTCTTAGCGGCAAACTCCTTCGCCTCCTCATACCCCGCGTCGACATGTCGAATCACGCCCATCCCCGGATCGGTCGTCAGCACGCGCTCGATGCGCTTGGCCATCATATCGGTGCCGTCGGCGACCGTGACTTGTCCCGCATGCAGCGAGTAGCCGATGCCCACGCCTCCGCCGTTATGAATCGACACCCACGACGCGCCCGCCGCTGTGTTGACCAGCGCGTTAAGCAGCGGCCAATCCGCGACCGCGTCGCTCCCATCTTTCATGCTCTCGGTTTCGCGGAACGGCGATGCCACCGAACCGCAATCGAGATGATCTCGGCCGATCACGATGGGTGCCTCAATCTTCCCTTTCTTCACCAGATCGTTGATCGCAAGCCCGAATTGCGCACGCTCTCCATATCCAAGCCAGCAGATACGCGCAGGCAGACCTTGAAACTTGATGCGCTTGCGCGCCAGCTCGATCCAGCGCCGCAGACTGCGATTCTCGGGGAATAACTCCAGAACCAGGTCGTCCGTGATCGCGATATCAGACGGCTCGCCCGAAAGCGCCGCCCAGCGGAACGGCCCGCGTCCTTCGCAGAACAACGGACGAATATAGGCCGGCACGAACCCCGGAAAATCATAAGCATTCTTCACCCCGCGCTGGAAGGCAAACGTTCGGATGTTATTGCCATAATCGAACGTGACCGATCCCATCTTTTGCAGCCGCAGCATGCCTTCCACATGGCGTGCCATGGCATCGAGCGAGCGCTCCTGATAAGCCTTCGGATCTCGAATGCGCAACGCCATGGCTTCGTCGAACGTCATCCCATTCGGAACGTAACCGTTCAGCGGATCGTGCGCCGAAGTCTGGTCGGTGAGAATATCAGGGACGACTCCGCGCTCGGCCAGCTCCGGAATAATGTCGGCGCAATTCCCTACCAGGCCGACCGAGACATTTTCTTTCTTGCGAACTGCGTTCTTCAGGATGCGCAGCGCTTCGTCGAGCGTGGTGACCAGAAAATCGCAGTAGCCGGTCTTCAGCCGCTTCTTGATGCGCTCCGGATCGACGTCAATTCCAAGAAATGCTGCGCCGGTCATGGTCGCTGCCAGGGGCTGCGCTCCGCCCATTCCTCCCATGCCGCCGGAGACGATCAACTTGCCACCCAAATCGCCACCAAAGTGCTTGTCGCCGGCCGCGTTGAACGTTTCATAGGTTCCTTGCACGATGCCCTGCGAGCCGATATAGATCCACGACCCGGCGGTCATCTGCCCGTACATCATCAAACCGGCTCGCTCGAGTTCGTTGAACTTCTCCCAGTTGGAAAAATGTCCGACCAGATTCGAGTTCGCAATCAGCACGCGCGGAGCGTAGTCATGCGTCTTAAAAACCCCAACCGGCTTGCCCGACTGCACAAGCAACGTCTCATCGTTTTCAAGTTTCTTCAGCGTCGCGACGATGGCGTGGTAGCAATTCCAGTTGCGCGCGGCCTTTCCCGTCCCGCCATACACGACGAGATCCTGGGGCCGCTCGGCGACTTCCTCGTCGAGGTTGTTCATCAACATGCGCATGGCCGCTTCCTGCTGCCAGCCTTTGCATGAGATCGCTGAGCCGCGCGGGGCGCGAATCGGGGTGTAGGAGGATGTTGCAGTTTCCGTTTCAACGGGCATGGAGATATGGTAGTGCGCCAGACCGTGAATCATCAATGACGGGACATCGCCGATTTAGAATCGTCCATCGAGCGGGTGAGAAATGATGGCCGACTGCTCAAAGCCGCTCTACGTCCACCGGAACCAGCGCAGCGCAAGAATGAACGAAACACCTCCCCAGATCACCAGCACAAGCAGTCGTCCTGACTGCGATGCCAGGCTGGCGCCTTCGGTGATCGTCGCGCGCAAGGCATCGTTAAGCGCGGTCAGCGGAAGAGCTTTGATAAAGGGCTGAGCGATCGCAGGGAACCGTTCGTACGAGAAGAATACTCCGGAAAAAATCCACATCGGCATCATAACCAGGTTGATGAGGCCGGAGACGCTTTCAATCTTTTGCGCGCGGCACGCGGTCAGCAGGCCGACTCCGCCGAATGCGATCGCGCCCACCGCTCCGAGCACTACGACAGAAAAGATCGAACCGGCGACCCGCATGTGAAAGACGGCCACTCCGAAGCCGAGAAGCAGGCCGACCTCAATCACCATCAGAACCAGACGGCTGCTGGTGAGCGCCAGAAGAAAGTCGCTGCGCCGCATCGGCGTAGCGACAAAACGCTTCAGCAATTTGCGCTGCCGCATTTCCACCAGTGCGAAGCCAACTCCCCACATGCCTGAGTTCATCAGGTTCATCCCGAGCAGGCCGGGGATCAGGAAATCGATGTATCGCGAACCGGGTTCGCTCGAAGCCTGCGTCGACGTGGCGATGACGTCTTTTCGTCCGGCTGCGGATTGCAGCGCCGCATCAGCTTCGGCCTTGGAGAGCACGCTTTCCGGACGCGCCGGATCGTAGTGATAGATGTAGCTGCCGTCGGGCTTCGGCTCAATTGCCAAATCGAATTTGCCGAAGTGAAACCCCTTAAGGGCGGCATCGCGGTCAAGGACAGTTGCGCGGATGCCATGGTGCGGCGAATCTTGCAACAAAGCCAATGTCTTCTCCGAGCCTTCGCCGGCGATAACGACCACTGAGCTAACATCGGCAGGCTTGTTGCGAAAGGCGACGCCGAGACCTAGAGCGAGCAGAAGCGGAAACACGAAGACCCAGAAGACCACTTCCGGCTCGCGCTTCAGTTCAAGGATCCGCACCCAGAGCAATTGCCGGTAAGCCGACCAACGGCCGGAACGCGACCTGCGCCCGGAGGAGAATGGCGGAAGATTTTCGGCTTGGGGAGTTTGCGGCGTCTTGGTTTCTGTAGCCATTCAATCCTCCCGCAAATGCCGCCCGGTGAGTTGGACAAAAACGTCTTCCAGGCTGGCTTGGCGCGTGCTCAGGTGCTCAAGTTGATGGCCGTCTCTCCTGACCGTGTCCAGCAGCGCCGGAATGGTGAGGTGCGGTTCTCGCACACCCAGGCAGACGGTCGAATCTTCGCAGCGAACCGACTCCACGCTGGGCAGCGAGCGCCAGCGCTTCGGATCGGGGTCACTGGTTCTGTTGTGACTGATCTGGAACTCAACGACATTGTGTCCACCAAGGCGGTCGATCAGCTCGGAAGGCGTGCCCTCCGCGATGATCACACCATGATCGACGATCGCGAGACGGTCGCACAATCGCTCGGCTTCGTCCATGTAGTGCGTTGTGAGCAGCACAGTGCCGCCTTTTTTCTGGAACGCGCGAATGATGTCCCAAAGCTGGCGCCGGCTTTGCGGATCGAGACCAGTCGTAGGCTCGTCGAGAAACAGGATGCGCGGGTTGCCCACGAGTGCGGTCGCCACGGCGAGCCGCTGCTTCTGGCCTCCAGAGAGCTTGCCTACCCAGCTATCGGACTTTTCGCCCAGTTGCAGTTCGTCGAGCACTTCCGCGGAAGGACGAGGCTCATCATAGAAACTGGCAAACAGTTCAAGGGTCTCGCGGACGGTCAATTTTTCCGAAAGCCGCGTCTCCTGTAATGAGATACCAATCCACTCGCGCAACTGGCGCGGGTTGTCACTCCACGGGTGTCCGAAGATGCGGACATCGCCCGAGGTGGGCGCGAGCAGGCCTTCCAGGATCTCGATTGTGGTGGTCTTCCCTGCTCCGTTTGGCCCGAGCAAGCCGAAGCATTCGGCGGCTTCAATGCGCAGGCTCAGGCCACGGACGGCCTCGACCTTGCCGTCGTAGGTTTTGCGTAGGTCGGCGCACTCGATTGGGGATCCCACCCGGGAATTCTAACTTAGAAGCCGTCGCGGAAAAATCCCGGCTCTGGCCGTCCGATCAATAACCGTCTCAGCGCGCAGCCGACCGGCCTGAACCTGGGTCGCCCTCGGGGTTGTCAGCCTTGGCATTCCGCCAGAGGATCGCATTGAGCTTCCCTGCGTCGTTTGCATCTGGCCGGGAGAAATCCATCTTCGACGATTCTTTCGCGCCCGGCGCTTTCTTTTCGTTCACGCGATAAATCAGCCCACTTAGCAGGTTCCTGTCGTCGGCCCGGTAGGGCGCCTGCGTTCCGGGACCGGCGAAGAGCGGCGCCATCACCGGGGCATGGGCGTCAAACAAATTCATCGGCGGAAGGCCAAGCAATTCCTCCATCGTGTGAATCATGCTGACCGTATTGTAGAAGTGATGGTCAACCACCGGATTGTCCGAGCGCGGCGAATACTTGCTGATGACAAACGCCGTGGAACGATGAGCGTCGACATGGTCCGCGCCGTTTTGCGCATCGTCCTCGACGATGAATAGCGCAGTGTCATCCCAGTAAGGGCTGTGCGAGACGGCGTCGACCACGCGCCCAACCGCCAGATCGTTGTCGGCCACCGAAGCCTGCGGCGTGGGCTTGCCCGGACGCGTGCCCCCCGTGTGATCGTCCGGCAGATAAAGCAGGATGAACTGGGGCAATTCTTTCGCCGTCCCCCTGCCTTTCACAAACTCGTCGAACTCGCGCAGGAATTCGTCGGCGCGCAACTGATCGGGATAATCGATCTCGAAATCCGGATACTGCGGGTCGAAATGGTCGCCCTGCGCAGCTTTGGTCGGCCGTATGCTCTTCAGCCGCGGCACCGCCCACGGCCACGGACTTGGCCCTCCCGGCGGATTCCCAACATTCGGCGGCAGCGGATCACCTTTCTTGACGGCGGTGGACGGACACTCGGCCGAAATCGGAGACGGCGTTCCCTCCTTCGGTGAACTAATCTTTTCGCTTCCTCCCGTGCGCTTACACCACGTGCTGGCCAGAAACTCGCCGTAGATGCGATACGTTAGATTGTGTTTGGCGAGATTGTCCCAAAGGTAGCCGGTGCCCGGATCGTCGACATCGGGAATGCCCTGCTCCAGCGGATACTCTTCGGCGACCGCGCCCATGAAATCGTAAGTGCGTTCCTTGCTGCGATAGGCAATGGGCCAGGTTTTCTCGTTGTAGTCGCTGGTGGTGGCGGCATCGGACCACACGTGGCCGCCTCCGGAAACCTCCCCGCTATCGTAGAAGTTGTCGAGCACGCCGAACTGAAGCGCGAGTTTGTGCTCGTTGGGGGTGATGTCCGCGCCAAACATCGTGAGCGATGGATCGCCATCGCCCACAGGCAGGTCGCCGAGAATCTGATCGTAGGTGCGGTTCTCCTTGAGGATGTAGATCACATGCTTGATCGGATTCTTTCCGCCGGCAAACTCAATCTTGCCTGGATCGGCGCGGAGAAGATTGTCTTCTTCGACCCGGCGGGTGTAGGCCGGAAGATTTTTTTCAATGTCGGCGATATGCAGGCGCTGGATGGAACCCCCGATGAGCGTCGCGATGTAGGGGTGCGCGTTCGGATGCAACTCTGTTTGCAGCGTCGCTTTCATGTTATTGGGGCCGCTGCCCTGGCCCTTGGCCGTGGCGATGAGAAGATCGTCGCCGGCCATGGCAAGCGCGCTGGGATACCACTCGGTGGGGATGAAGCCGAGGGGTTCTTCATCAATAGGAGCAATGTATTCGCCGCCGCCGTGTAGTTTCGGCAGGTCCTTGACTTTGAACACCGCAATCGCGTCGAGCGACCCGCTGGCGGCGTACAGATACTTGCCGTCGGGTGAAAGAGCGATGGCTTGGAGGACGGATCCTGGGTCTTTAAGATTTGTGTGATACACCTTCCAAGCCCTATCGGCGATTCTCAGATCGATGGCCCCTACGTAATCGGCGTTGGCGAGCGCCACATAAAGCGTTTCTTCGTTGGGGCTCAGCAGCATCGCGCTGGGATGCGAGCCGGGGGCGATAGGGTCATACTCTTTCTCTCTCCACAGACCAATCCGCGTGGATCGAGACACGTCCCCCGTCTCAAGATCTAGTTCCACAATCGCCGAGGCATTCCACAAGCTCACCCACGCCTTGGTTCCCGCCTTATTGGCAATCACGGTGTAGGGATATTCGGTGGGGACAAATTCTCCATGATCGAATTTTTTGCGTCTTAGATCAAACGACTTGAGAATCTGTCCCGACGCAACATCGAGCATCACGACATTGTCGGAAAGATTGTTGGCAATCACCAGGCGATCACCCTTCGCCGACGGCAAAACTGCGAACCCTGCCGGATAAGGCGGCGCAGTCCCCGCAGGCGTCGTGCGCAGGCCAAAGGCGACTTCTTTCCCCCCGGCCATTGGCTGCGGCGGAATTTTGATGAATCGTTCGGGCGCGACTCGTCCGTCGTCGAACCGGTAGACTGCGATGCCATTCCCTGTGCTCGTCGGCTTCTCGCCAGTCGGGTCGGTAATCGATCCCATCGAGGCGTAAACATGTTTGCCATCGCTGGAGAAGGCAAGTCCGATGAAGTAGCTTTGGCGAGCGGACTTCGTGTCGGCCAACAGACGATCGTCGGGGAAATCGTGCACTTCGTTGTTGGCGAGGTCAAGGATCCCGATCGACTGGCGCGCTCCGCTTTCCTGCGTGCCGTAACCCTGGTTGAGCAGAGCGGCATAACGGCCGTCGGGGCTGAGGGCGATGTTCGCAGGAAAACTGTTGGTGCGTCCGATATAGCCCGGCACGGGCAGAGTCAGGGTTTTACTGGTCGGCAGGTTAACTTTGCGCGTTTGATCGGCAGCGCGCGCGGCCACATAAATAATGAGCGAAGAGAGAGCGACGAGGGAAATGACAGCGATCTTTTTCACTTGGGCGTCCTTCCGAGCTTTGTATCATCGGCGGGAGGTTAGAGCAACCATGCGGAAGGAGCTCTGTGGGATCAGGGGCAATCTCCGAACAACGACCTTAGCAGGCTGCTGAAAAACTCGACCACGAACTTGCTTTTGGGTGGCGCAGCGCTTCAGCTGGGTGGCGCAGCGCTTCAACTGGGTGGCGCAGCGCTTCAGCGCTGCGATAACTGGCTTGTTGTCAGCGGCGGCTTTAGCCGCTGAGGTTGGCCCGACCCCGCGAAACACCCTTTCAGCAGCCTGTTAGGCGAGAGCCACATCAGCGCGCGTTCGTTAACGCGACTATGGTGGACGTAACCACCGGATTAGCCCCGGCCAGCTTTCCCTTCACGCGCACGTAGGACGGATCGGGCAGAACGTCAGGCGCGGGAGTGCCCTGCGCACGAGTGCGACTCGAGACCGCAGCCACGCACACAACGATGCTGAAAATGGATTTGTTGAGCATCGTCACCGGACGAATCCCAGAAAGCCTTCTAGCATGCCAGGGACTTGCGGGCAAGAGCAGTAAATCAGTAGAACGATATCTCTTTCATCGGATAGTATTTGCGATTCCTGGTCCACAGCTGCGCCCGATTCATGACTGCCGCTGCGGCGATCAATGCGTCGGTCACCTGCAGGCCATGACTCCTGCGATATCGGCGGAGGTAATCTCCTGCCTGACGGCCGGTTTGATAGTCGATGGGCACACAAAGAAGAGAGCGAAAGAAATCCGTGAGTGCCGTTTCTTCACCGGGCCGCACTCCATTCCAGAGTTCGGCCGCCGTCACAGGCGAGTAAAGGATTGTTTTCTCCGACTGACCGAGATCGCTCCACCGGGAGAGGATATCGCTGTCCCGCTGGCGACACACTTCGATGACTATGTCGGAATCGACGACGACGGTCATTCTTCTTGTTTCTGTTTCTCCAGCCGATCGAGCCGCGTGTCCCGACGCAACTGGCGCACATATTCGGTCGAGTCGGGCAAATCCGTCCGATCCTTCCAGATTCCGACGATGCCCAGCATGGCTTTCTGCCGTTGCTCCAGGTTTCCCAGATAGCGCTCACGCGCCGCTCGACGAACTAACTCGGAGATGGTCGTTCCCTCGCTCCGGGCCCGCGCGTGGAGGGCGTTCCAGAGATCGTCATCGAGATAAAGTTGAGTCCGCCGCACGGTGTATATTATACATCGCCATACATCGCATTCTCAACTATTTCGTGCCGATGGTCTCCCCTACTTCGTAACCACCAGGTGCGCCTCGCAGACCGGCTCTCCGGAGCGCGATTTCTTCACCCCAATCAGTTCAACAGCCTTGGCGGCGATGTGCTCAGCGGAGACTTCGAACTCCTTGATCAGCTCCCAGGGAGCGCCCGAGTCGCCGAAGCGATCCTTGACGCCGATCGCCCCGGTAATAACGGGAATGCCGTAAAGCTCATGCGATTCCGTGATGATGCTCGCGACCGGCCATGCGAGAGCGCCGATCTGGTGCTCTTCGGCGGTAAGAACCACACTGGTATCGCGCGCGGCCCGCACCACGGCTTCACAGTCGAGCGGCTTCATGGTGTGCATATTGAGGATGCGGGTTTCGTATCCGAAGTCGGACTTGAGGATGTATGCGGCACGCATGGCCTCGGGCACCATCGGCCCGCAGGCGACGATGGTGAGGTCTTCGCACTCGTCGCGGTAGTCGGATTCAAGTTTCGTTTCGAAAGCCTCGATGAAGTTTGGCGATTCGCGGCGCAGGCGAATGACGTTGGCTTTGCCGAAAACGAAGGGCGTGTTCTGATCGGTGACGATGGGCGTGGCCTCTCGCGCGAAGCGGATGTACTTCGGCCCCACGTGCTTGAGCAGCAGATAGTCGGTGGCCTTGCGCGTTTCAACCATGTCGCAGGGGACGACGACGCTCATGTTGGGCAGTCCGCACATCGAGAACAAGTCTTCGAGCGCCTGGTGAGTCGCGCCGTCGGGTCCCACGCTAACGCCGCCGTGCGCGCCAGCGATCAGCACATTGAAGTTTCCATAGCAGATCGAGGTGCGAATCTGGTCGAGATTGCGCGCGGCAGCAAATGTCGCATAGGTTCCGAAGACGGGCAGCTTCCCTTCTTTCGCTAAGCCAGCCGCGGCGGACGTGGCAGATTGTTCCGCGATGCCCATGCTGATCCAGCGCGCTTTGCGCTCGGGCTTGTTGGCATAGAACTCGCTGATGGTGATCGAGCCCGAGATGTCGAGACCGAAGCAGACCACGCGCGGGTCGTCTCCGTTGGCCGCCAGCGATTGGCCGAAGCCGAGGCGCGTCGGCTTCATCTGGACTTTCATTGTGTCAGCCGCATTCCACCAGTAGTTGCGCTGGAACTTTGGCATCTTGGCCTCAAGTTTGCGTTCGACCTCAGCCTGGTATTTCTTCGCGTGAGCAAAGAGCGCTTGGACCGGAATCTGCTCTTCTTCATCCAATCCAAGTTCCTTCAGAGCCTGGTGAAGCTCTTCGACATTGGGCGTTTTGCCGTGCCATCCGGCGATGTCTTCCATGAAGCTGACGCCCTTGCCCTTCACCGTATCGGCAATGATGACGGTCGGCTTGCCGCATCCGGTCTTCGCTTTTTCCAGCGCTTCGACCACCTGCCGCATGTTGTGCCCGTTGATGGTGATCACTTCCCAGCCGAAGCTGTGGTACTTCTCCTCGATCGGCTCGACGTTCATCACGTCTTTGACCCAGCCATCGATCTGCAGGCGGTTGCGGTCGACAATACCAATCAGGTTGTCGAGATTGAAGTGGCCCGCCTCCATCGCGGCCTCCCAGATCTGGCCTTCCTGCTGTTCGCCATCTCCCATGATGCAGAAAATATGATGGTCTTTCTTGTCCAGCCTGGCCGCAAGCGCGAGCCCAACCGCGATGCTAAGCCCCTGGCCGAGGGACCCCGTCGAAACTTCTACGCCCGGCAATTTGAGCCAGTGCGGATGTCCCTGATACGCCGAGTACAGTTTGCGGAGGAGCGCGACATCTTCTTTCGGACAGAATCCGGCAAAGGCCAGCCCCAGATAGAGACTTGGAGCCTTGTGGCCCGTCGACCACACAATGCGGTCGCGACCCTGCCAGTTGGGATTCTTCGGATCGTGATCGGCCACCCGAAGGTAAAGCGCGGCAGCAATATCCATGATGGAGAGGGTACCTCCGGCATGGCCCGAGCCGGCCGCGCATAATGCGACCAGGTCGTAGCCGCGCATCAGGTTCGCCTGCTGCTTCAGTTCGTCAATGTTGTAGGAACGCAGAACTTCGCCGGTGGTCGAATTCTGAATAGGCATGGGGTGGCTCCTTCGCGTACGCCGCGCATTGGGCAAGGCGGGAAACGGCGCATAGGCTTGCAGTTCGAGCGTAACGGGGCGTGTCGCAGGCGGCAGTGAGGAGTGTCACACCCAGGCGTGATGGATGGGCGGTTTCACGGCCGAGCGAACCTGAACGAGACTTACAAAAATCTACTTGAACTCCTCGCCGCCCGGTGAGAGCGTGAACCATGCACGCACGCCCCACGTTCAACGCGCCCCTGGACTGTCGCAGAGATGGCGTTACCACGCACAACCGGAAACCTTGTCATCCTGAGCGGAGCAATCCCGTCGCGCAGCGAAGCGATTGCGGAGTCGAAGGACCCCTATTTGACTGAAGTCATGGCATTACGCGTCCCGGAATTCTCCGCCCTGCTCGCGCTAACAATTCTCCGCGACAGTCCACTGATCGCTTGAGAGATTAGGGGAGGCAATCAATGAGGATTATCTGCAGTTTCCTGTTACTCGCATCCTTATCGTTCGGGCAAAATGCTCCCGCCGCATCCACAACTGCGCCCGGCTGCGGACCCATAGATATTCATTTCCAGGTCAAAGCCGACCAGAACCGGCATCCGACGATTCAGCCCGATGCCGGCAAGGCGGTGCTCTATTTTCTGCAGGATGACGCGGAATACCTCACGCGTCCGCGGCCAACCACCCGCATGGGGATCGACGGGGAGTGGGTTGGCGCCACCAAATCAAATTCTTACTTTTACGTTTTGATCGCTCCCGGCGAGCATCATCTGTGCGCGAGCTGGCAATCATCTGGAGGGGCGATTACACCGAAAGATACCGCCGCCGCCCACTTCACGGCCGATCCTGGCGGCGTATATTTCTTCCGCGCCCGTGACTTCTGGGCGAGAGACATCGGCACCGCTCACGTCGAGCTACTTCCGCTGGACAGCGATGAAGCACCGCTTCTAGTCGGCAAATTTTCCTTCAGCACTTCGACGCCGAAGAAGTCATCCGCCCCTTCGGAATGATGGAAGGGCTTGGAAGTCTTACCGCGCCGACTTGAAGATCGCAAACACCGCGCCTTGCGGATCCCCAATGACCGACATTCGCCCTACGCCTTCCATGCTCATCGGCGGAACGAACAGCTTTGCGCCCATTTCCTTGGCCTTGTTGGCGGTCGCGTCCACGTCATCCACTTGAAAGTAGGCGAGCCAGTGCGGAGGCACTCCCGGCTGCAAATACTTGGATGGCGGCACGCCTCCAATGAAGTGTTCGCCGTTTTTGATGTGCAGGTAACCCGAGGGATCTTTTTCGTCTTTCACGAATTGCCAACCAAGCAGGCCAGAATAAAACGTCTCCGCTCGCGCGGCGTCGGATGTGCTCAGATCGGCCCAGCACAACGTGCCGTGAACGGAATGAATCCCGATGCCAGTGTTCCTGTTGGGTTGCCAAAGGCAGAAATAGGCCCCGGTGGGATCCTGAACAACGGCCATGCGTCCCGCATCCATCACGTCGAAAGGCCCGGCAACGATCTTGCCGCCCAGTTGCGGTACTTTGCCCGCCGAGGCATCGACGCTTTCGACTTGAATGTAGAGCGCCCAGTGCGGAGGAACGTGCTGGGCAATCTGATCGGGCCGCAAAGTGTAACCGGCTGCGGCGTCTCGGCCCTCCAGCCTCCAGATCGTGTAAACCGCGCCGGGCCCCATGGGCATGTCGTTCGCAGTCCATCCAAAGATGGCGGCGTAGAAATTCTTGGCGGCGGACTGGTCGGTGGTGCCGAGTTCAATCCAGCAGAACGAGCCGGCGGGATGTTTGTCGATATGTGTCATGGCGGGGAGAGTTTACAACAAATCGGGCGGGTTGGTTGTCAACGGAACATGAAAAACAGGACATGAAAATAGGGAGTGGGCTGTCTTAAAAAATCGCCCAGCCCTGGTGATTTCCAGCGTTATCGAATGTTCTTCACTACCCAGCCGTCAATCCGGGATAAAGCTTTGTTCAGGTTTTCCAGCGAATTGGCCACGCTGAATCGGAGATAACCTTCTCCGTAGGCCCCGAAAGCCGTCCCAGAAAGGCAGGCGACGCCGGCTTCTTCCAGCAACGCGTCGGCCAGCTTCTTCGACGACCAGCCAGTCTTCATCACGTTCGGGAAAACATAGAACGCGCCGTGCGGCATGCGGCAGGAAAATCCTTTGATCTTGTTCAGCCCGGCAACAAACACATCGCGGCGATGCTTGAACTCCGCATTCATCTTGTCGACCGACGCCTGGTCGCCCGTCAGCGCTTCAATGCCCGCAATCTGCGTAAAACTGGCCGTGCAGGAGTTCGAGTTCGTCATCAAACGCGACACCTGCGTGGCCAGATCGGCGCGCATCACGCCGTAGCCCATTCGCCAGCCCGTCATCGCGTAGGTCTTCGAGAAGCCGTCGAGCAGAATCGTACGGTCTTTGAAGCCGGGAACGCTCATCACCGAGAAATCGTCGCCTTCGAAAATCAGCCGGCTGTAAATCTCGTCGGAGAGCACCATGATGTTGCGGTCGCCGATTGCATCCGCGATTCCGAGGATGTCTCTCTTGGTAAGCACCCCGCCCGTCGGATTGTGAGGGGAGTTGAGAATTATCAGCTTTGTGCGATCCGATATAAGCGAGGCGAGTTCTCTCACGTCGACAGAAAAGTCGCGCTCTTCACGCAGCGGAATGGGGACCGCCTTGCCGCCAACATAATTGATCATCGACTCATAAATAGGAAACCCGGGATTCGGATAAATAACTTCATCTCCCTCATCAATGAGCGCCAACATTGTGAAGAAAATAATTGGCTTGCCGCCTGGAACTACGACGACCTCGTCGCTCGCCACGGCTACGTTTCGAGTCCGGCTTACATAATCGGCGATCGTCTGGCGCAGCTCGGGCAGTCCCGCCGCCGGACCGTAGTGCGTCCAGCCTTTGCGCAGCGCATTCACGCCCGCTTCGACGACATTGGCCGGAGTATCAAAATCAGGCTCGCCAATCTCCAGATGGACGACATCCTTCCCCTGCTTTTCGAGAGCGCGGGCTCGGTTCAGAACCTCAAATGCGGTTTCGGTGCCCAGCCGCGACATGCGGCGGGCAAGACGTAATTCCAGTTGGGTCGTAGGCATCACGGCGGTCGGCATTATAGCGCCTCGAAGGCTAGCTTGGCCTGTAGATCGATTGTCCTGCCAGCGGTGGAGAGAGGTCAATTGCGGGGATCACGAGGACTTGTGATGCAGACCAGACCAGGTCAGAAGTCAGATTGAAGAAGTAAAGTCTCAGAGCCGCTGTCCGAAAGCTTTTCGCTTTTCACTTCTGCAATCTGACCTCTGACTTCTGACTTCTGGCCTTATTCCGAGATCGTGCTCTCTTCGCTCTGCGCCCGCAGCACCCGATCAATGGAGTAGGGAGCCCGCTGCGAAGGCTCGTGGTAGTGCCGCACCTGCATTTCTCCAAGCAGCCCGACCGCCAGCATGTTCAGGCCGGCCAGCAGCAGGACAGCCGTAAAGATCATCAGCGGCCCGTGCTGCGACATCACATCCGAGTGGTGCAGAATCTTCTGCAACACCAGCCAGAATGAGACCGCGCATCCCGCCATAATGCTGAACATTCCCACCGTGCCGAAAAAATGCAGCGGTCGCGACAGATACTTCAGCAGGAAGCGGATGGTCATCAGGTCAAAGAACACCCGGAAGGTCCGCGAAATTCCATAGTGCGAAACCCCCCGCTCGCGGTTCACGTTCTTGATCGGAACTTCAATGATCGACGCCCCGTGCCACGAGGCCAGCGCCGGTATGAAGCGGTGCAACTCTCCGTACAGCGGAACCTGGTTGAGAATGTCACGGCGGTAGGCTTTGAAAGTGGTCCCAAAGTCGTGAATCTCCACCCCGCTCAGCTTGGCCATCAGCCAGTTGGCACACCGCGAGGGGATGCGGCGCAGCCAGAAATTGTCCACGCGATTCTTCCGCCAGCCGCTGACAATGTCGTACCCCTCCGCGATCTTTTCGAGAAAGAGAGGAATATCGGCAGGATCATGCTGCAGGTCGCCATCCATGGCGATGATGTATTCCCCGCGCGCGTGGTCGAATCCGGCAGCGAGCCCGGCCGTCTGGCCAAAATTGCGGCGCAGCTTGACCACCGTCACGCGACTATCCACCGCGGCAATCTCGCGCAACAAGGCAAACGTGCCATCGATCGAGCCGTCATCGACCAGCACCATCTCAAAAGTCTCGCCGCTGCCTTCCATAACGGATTTCAGCCGCGCGTACAGGTCGGTGACGTTCTCCTGTTCATTGTGGAGAGGAACTACGATTGAATATTTGAGCACTATGTCCTGATTATACGGGAAGTGGCGGCACGGTTTGAAGCGACTGGCGAAGGACGATACAGCCTGCCTGGGAGGATTTGGGGAACACCCCCTTCTTCGGACTCCAAACGATTTGTGCCACTAGCTCTTATGGACGACCTCGAACGAATAGCCATCCGGATCGAAGACATCGGCGGCGTAGTATCCAGGATAGTATTCCATTCGCGAGCGCGGTGAGATGTTATCCCTCGCACCAGCTGCAATTGCTGCTTTGTAGAACTCATCGACCTTGCCGTCACTCTCAGCAATGAATCCCCAATGAATGGCCTTTGGATCAGGCTCACCTTGCTTGAGCCAGAAGCATGCTCTCTTGCCATCACCGAATCCCCACAAATCGGGATGACCATTTTCCCCCTTGTAAGGCAGGAAGTATTTGATATTAAGAGGCGCCAGGGATGTTTCATAAAACGCTAGCGAGCGTTCGACATCGCTTACAGCCAGGATGATGTGGTCGATCATTTTCCTTCCCTTCAAATCGAAAAGGTTGTTTCGTCTCACATCCCTTCCGATTGACCTTTTCGATGAAAATTTCGCGGCTTTTCGATCACATTCACCACCGCCTGGGGTTGCGAAACAGAATAAGAAGCCTCCCCGGCTCGGTGCTGAAATACCTCAAGTCATTCCGACGTTAAGCCCCAGCAGTTATAGAGGGGAAAAAGGTAAAAAGCCATCTGCCCACATCGAGACAACCTCCGGTGCTTTTTGAAGAGATTGTACCCTGACGAACAAGTGGAGGTATGGCCGGAAGGATTCGATACCGCAAACGCCAATGTGATCTCAGATTAGGTCAGCCGGAGGATTGATTCTAGGGAGCCTTACCGCAGGCTCACATGCCCATTCTCGTCCAATAATAAGATTTTCCCATTTGAAGTGGAAACAAAAATCCCTCTCCCCGAATCGGGGAGAGGGGTGCTTGCAGTCCGTACGTATTTTAGTCGTCGTCCCCGTCTGGAGCTGGCTTGTTGAATTCGCTCGGCGGACGAACCGTGCTCTCGCCCGGATACGGCCGCGCAAACCCGGTCGACATGTACCAGTTCAGATGGTTCACGGTTTCCGGATCTTCCGAGTCGGGCCTGGTCAGCTTCCCGGCGAAAATTTCCGCTTTCTTCTGCAGCCATGCCGCCTTCAGGGCCTTAGCCTTTGCGCTGCTCGTTGGCCTGTCCGTACCGGCGGTAACGCCCTCGTTCAGCGGCACCTGGTTCGGAACGTGCGTCCACGGATCGAAGTTACCCGCCGGCGGCGCGCCCTTCACGAAAGCCGTCCCCATCGGCGAAGCGACCAGATCGAACTGGTTCATCGGCGTCAACCCGAGAATCTGCTCGATCGTCCGCGTCATGTTGACTTGCGTGTAGTAGGTGTGGTCGGTCGGCGCATTCTGCATAACGTACGGGCTCACGATATAGCCCGGGCTGCGATGCCCGTCGACGTGATCGACGCCATTCTGCGCGTCGTCTTCTTCGATGAAGATCGCCGAAGTGTTCCACACGTTGCTGTGGCTGATGTAGTCGATAATGCGTCCCACCGCCAGGTCGTTATCGGCCTGCTCTGCATCCGGAGTCGGTGGCCCGCCCGTGTGATCATCCATAACCCACAGGATGCTCAACGTCGGCACCGTTCCGTTCGCCACGTCGTTGTTGAAGTCCTGCACCCACAGATCGACGCGGAACTGGTCGGGAATGCCCAGATCGAACTGCGGGAAGTTCTTGATCAGGTGGTTAGAGACGGCCGGGATCGAGCACTCTGCCTGTACCGTGTTCTGGTAGTACAGGGTGCTTTCGCCGCCCGATTCGAAGTTAAGCGCGTCATTATAGAAGTCGGTCCAGCTTGGTTCGCTGGTCGACCCGTTCGGCTGCAGGAACGTATCGTTCTCCACGTATTCGCCGTAGATCTTCAACGACAGACCGGCGGCCGCCGCTTCCGAGAACAGGAAGCCCTTGTTCTGATACGCCAGTGCATCGCCCGCGTTTCCGCCCGGATAGCTGCGCACCCAGTCCGGCGACTGGATGTCGTCGGCGTAAGGCGCCATGCCTTCGGTGATCCACTGGTGACCGTCCGCCGATTGCCGGCTCGGATCGTAGAAATTGTCGAACAGTGGGAAGCGCTGAACAAGGGCATGTGCGTTCGGTGTGTCCTGCCCGCCGAACACCGCTAGTGACGCGTCGCCATTGCCGGCCGCCACGTCGCCAAGAATCTGATCATAAGTCCGGTTTTCTCGGATGATCAGGAACACATGCTTGATCAGCGACGGATCGCCGATATGTGCCGGGAGCGCGACCGGCGCAGTCTTCGCGCTGCCTCCGCTCGCCGACTGGATATTCTGCTTCAGATCCCAGTGGTTGTTTGTGAAAACCTGGTTCGTCATCGCCGCCAGGTTCACGCTATCCGGCACCGGAACGATGCTGACCGTTCCGTTGTCCTGGTGAGTGTTGTATCCGCAGACGCCGTGATCGCACTCGTTCGAAAGACGCGTGCCGATCCCTTTGTCGTTGGCCACCAGGAGCGTGTTGTTGTTCTTGTCCAGTACCACCGAACTCGGCGCGTAAGCGACCGGAATCATCCCCAGAACCGGACTCGTCGCTTTACTGCTGAGGTCGACCACCGCAATCGCGTTGGCATTGTAAAGCGCCACATATGCCAGGCCATTCGTGCCGTCCACCGCAATCGAGTTCGGTGCCGCGCCATAGGCAGATGCGCCCGCGCCCGGCACTCCGATCGGCAGCCCCAGGTTGATCGTCCGCCGCACCACGTTCGTGGCCGTGTCGATCACCGAGATC
>Ga0181519_10001739_pt1 | contig 19024 bp, 18 predicted proteins | sample PEATcosm2014_Bin_26_FD_121102 | JGI IMG/M metagenome (GOLD analysis project Ga0181519, IMG submission 121102) | Peatland microbial communities from MTU Mesocosm Facility, Houghton, MI, USA - PEATcosm2014_Bin02_10_metaG | ecosystem: Environmental > Terrestrial > Soil > Wetlands > Peat | place...
CTTGTGCGGGATATTGCGGGATAATGCGGGATGAAACGAAGGAAGGGCAACCCGGATGGTTTGCCCCCGAAAATAAGCTGGCTCCTCAGGTAGGACTCGAACCTACAACCCTTCGGTTAACAGCCGAACCAGAGGTGTTCTGCCTGGTCTTGCGCGTTCTTGCTATTAGGAGCTGATTCGAGCCTATCCTCCTTTCCTCCAGCGAGTTGCAGGTTGCTCGCATTTGCCGCGGTTGGTCCGATGTTGTGGGCTGTTGGTGCGCAGGATAGGCAAGAAATAGGCAAGCCTTCGGAACCTCTGAGCAATGGGAATCGTCGTGACAGGGGGGCAAAGATACTCGGATTTTCCGGTACGTGCTGGAGTGAACCCCTCGACTGAGGCGCGGAAACTGGAGAGAGCAGAGCATTCTCTTCCGCGAGTTCGGCCTCAGCAGGGTCGACAACCTGGTGGCGCCGCGGATCTTTGCGCGTTCGATCAGTGTTGAACAGGCATACCGCCTGAGGCAGGTTGATTTGGCCGCGTTTCAAGCCGCGCTCACCGACGCCATCCGCAAGAACGGCGCAGAATCCAACGGCTTGATTCAGATCGCGTGACGTGACCTCAGTCACCGACGCCGATTCCGCTGTTTTCTAAGATGAAGGTAGAAGGGAAAGTCCATAGCCACGCCCACTCGAAATCTGGAAGTCACAGATAGGATTATCGTTCCGCATCCGGTGACGCTGAAACTCTACCGCAAGATGCTGACCGTCTTCTGCATCGAAGAGCGGATAAAGGCATTTGTGCGGCAGGGCAAATGCAGTTTTCACGCTTCCACGCGCGGCCATGAAAAGACCCAGATCGGCATGACCATGCTGCTCAAGCCGGGGCACGATTGGTTTTTCACCTACTACCGGTCGAAGGCCGTGGCTGTCGGTCTAGGCATGCCCGCAAAAGACACCTTCCTCAGCACGCTCAGCCGCGATAACTGACGTGGTGCAGACTTTATGCGGCGGTAGTGGTGCAGGTACCAAACTGCACCGGTGCCCACGTGACCTTTTTCGGTCCGTGTCTACCGCTTGTGCACCTCGACTTGGATCGGACGCGCGACTGAACTAAGTTCCGGATCGTAGTACTCGTAGACCCGCGACGCGAAGGTTCGTGCATGGATCGGATACTTCGCCCGCAATCGATAAGACAGCGCAAACCCGTGGTGTGGCGCGATGGAATCGAAGTAGAGGATAGCCTGTGTCGCTGTCAGGCTGAACTTCTCGAGGCGCCCACTCTTCTGACCCGCGCTCTTCTCGCGGTAGCTCTGCAGGTCTTCACTAAGCAATTCGAACCCTGGAGGGATTCCGAGGTCCACCATCACCATGTTGGCCGCTTGGGCGAGATTGTTGCGGACGCTCGCGGTAGCGACGGCGATTTCGTCCTGCGCCATGTGCGTGCGATCGTAACTCACGTCGATGGACAGGGCCTCGCGCGCAGGCTTCTTCTCCCACGGCAGGAAGTATCGCCCGGCGACCTGATAGGCGAGAGTGCCCTCCCCACTAAAGCGGATTTGGACGAGGTTCGCTGATTGCGAGTTGATTTCCTTGAACCCGAACTGGTGGAGCAGGTCGTTGTTCTCCGAGGTGAGAGCGAGCTTGCCCGAGGTCTTGCCATTCAACACCACCTCGACGACGCCTTTAGCGGTCGCGCCCCCCTTCTCCGTGGAGAGCAGCAACGCTCGCAGTGCCATGATTGTCGCTTGGGTGGTACCCCATGTGCCCGCGGCGTCCTTCTTGGCGACGATGTAGTTGATCGCTTTCGCAGTGACAGCCGCATCGGCGCCCCACTTGAGCAGCGCCTGCACAGCAAGCCCGGTTGTTTCCACCACGGCGCTGGGGCCGGTTGCGTACACATCGGTCTTTTCCGTCTTCCACCAGACTTGGCCGTCCTGTTCCGTCCGCGCGTCGAGCAGGAGTTGCACCGTCTGACTCATAAACGCGCGGTCTTTGGCGTAGTCCGCCGCGAAGTTGGCCAAGACCGCCAAGGTGTAGCCATCGGGCCTTGCGCCGGCCTCCGTGCTGAGATGCGCCTCGATGAACTGCTTGGCATTCTCGACGGCTGGGCCCTGGTAGCCGGTATTCTCGAGCGACCAGGCAATGTACGCTGTAATGCGCAGAAGGTCCGAGTTGTACCGATTCGTAGCTCCTTCGTTGATGAATGCCGTGTCCGGCTTCCAACTGCCGTCGGCCTGCTGCTGATTGGCGAGCCATTGCTGAGTCCGCTCGATGACCTTCCGATCCATGTCGTAGACCTTCGACATGTCGCTGAACTCCATCAGGCCGTAGGCGGTCAGGATCTTATTCGCCGGTGCGTTGCCAAACCAGGAGAATCCGCCGCCGGGCACTTCAAAGGTAAGCAGGCGCTGATATCCGTTGGCGATATAGCCTTCGGCCTTGGCATGCACTTCGGGCGTGAGTTTCCTGGTCCGTTTCATGTAATCGAGCGCCAGCACGTTCGGATAAGTGCTGGATGATGTCTGTTCAAAACACCCATATGGCATGCGTAACAAGCTGTCCATGCCTTCGATCACCTGGCTGAGCGGACCCGGATAGAGGCGAACGAAGATCGTGCTGGCATCGGGTATGGCAGCGGAGGGAAATTCCAGTTGGTGTTGGACAACCGAATCCAGGCGCCCATTGAATACCATGGTCTGTTCGCGGCCGTTAGGAACGACCTCGATCTCACGGACGACAATGTCAGCGCGGCTGGCTGGCCCGCCCATCCGGGCGTTGAGTGTCAGCTTGAACTTGCCGATCCGTTTTGCCTCAATTGTGAACTGCGACCCGCCGACACGGCCGGAGTCGACAGTCACGTTCTTGTCGAACGTGTCTGCAACGAGTGAGAACCAGTTGTCCGGTTGGAGCCGCAGGCTGACATCCCCGCGCGAGCCGGAGTAGTTGTAGACGGCCACGGGAATGGAAACCTGGTCGCCCTGCGTCAGGGTGACAGGCAAATCCAGGTCTACGAAGAAGTCCTGGAAGACCTTGAGGCTCGAGGTCCCGCTACCCAGGGCGCCGCGCGTCGTGGATGCGAGCATGGCCATGCGCCATGTGGTGATGTTATCCGCAATCGGAACCGTAATGCTGGCTCGGCCGGTGCGGTCCGTAATAATCTCCGGAGCAATGTAAAGAGCTTCCGGAAACCACGAGCGCACATGCGTCTCCGGCGATGGAGGCGGCGCCGATGGAACTGCTCCGCCAGCCTTGGCCTTTGCCAGCATTGCCATGCCCGGCATGATCTTCATAAGCTCAGCCGCATCGCGGCCGACGATCGCAAGATCTCTGATCATGTTCTGGTTCAGCGTCTGGCCGGCTTGCGGCGCGTCGATGGGAACAGCCACGTCGCCTGCCGCGACGATTTCGATCTGCTCGGCCGTCGCGGCGACCTGCAGCGTGACGGTCGGAATGCCGACCGCGGCGCCCGGGGTCACCACGATGTGCTGGATCTCATAGGTTTGAAGACCCGGTGCTGAAATCGTCACCGTGTAGCTGCCGGGCAGAATCGTCGGGAAGCTGAAGATACCGGAGCCACTGGTTACGCCATTGAAGGTGTTATTGTTGGCTTCGTTCTTCACCGTCACTTTTGCGCCGGGAATAACGGCGCCTGACTTGTCGGCTACGGTGCCGGCGATTGAACCGGCCGCGCGCTGGGCCAGGCTGGTGAATGGTCCGCGGCCGTGCTCGGTTCCGGAGCCAGGAAGCCCGGGCACTGCGCAACCGGTAAGCAGAAGCGTCGCGACCAGGTCATCCGCGGTGTTGAATTGCCCATCCGGTCCTGCGCTTCGCAGAAAAAGATATGTGGAGTATCGAACCGGACCCGTATCCTGGATGCGGAGCTTGTTGCCCCACGGATCGATCAACATCGTCCCGTTCTCACTCGGCAGTCCGGCAATCAACTGAGACAGGTCGCACTCCCCCAAGTCCTCCCCGTAGGCATGTGTCAGTGCCTCCGCGAGCTGGCTGACCTGGTTATAGAATCTCTTCTGATACCGCGCCGCATACTCCGCGTATTTCGTCCGCGGCACGGTGCGGCCGAACTCCAACTCCGCCTTGTTCGTATTCACAAGCTCCGTGGCGGAGAACAGCGCTCGCGCCGCGCGGTCCCGCTGGCTCGATTGCGCCGGCTCGTTCGATGAAATCGCATCGGGCAAAGCGATCGAGTGGATTTCGTAACGCGGTCTCAGGGCTTCCTGTTCCAGGTAAAAGAACACCTTCGCGAATCCCGGCTGTTTCTCCGCCAGTGCAAACACGGCCTCGTCGACAATTTGCAAGCCAAGGGCCGCCTGTACGCCTTCGCCTCGCGTATTGGTCACACGAAAGCCGATGTGCGCTTCGCCTCCGGGCTGATAGACCGCTGAGTCCAGCGCCGTTTCGATCCGGAGTTCGTCGGCGGGCTGCACGAACACCAACCGGTGATCGCCCACGGGGCGGGCGTCGCGGCTGAATAGGTAGGCGTTGAAATCGATGGTGCCCGCCAGTTCCGGCGTGGCTTCCAGAGTTAATTCCGCCCGTCCGTTCACGATGTCAACGTCGCGTGTGGCGGCGGTCTGCCCGTCCTTGATGACATCGACATAGGCGCTTCCGCTTTGCTTCGTCGACAAGACTTGTAGCCGAATACGCTCTCCGGCACGATAGACGGCGCGTTCTGTTCGCAGCAGAATCTGGTCCATGCCCGAACGGAATTGCAGTGAAACGGAACTCTTCGCGCGGTTTCCCTCGCCATCGAGGGCCTCGACATCTAACGTCATATCTCCGCTGTTGCCACGCACTGGAACTACGGCAACTCCGCCCGTGTCGGTGTGCGCAGTCCGGTCGGCATTTCCTGGAGCATGGACGCGAATGTCGGTTTGAGCCGGCGTACCGTCCGGATACGAAGTCAGAATGAAGACCTGGTTTTCGAGGCCCGGAATCAACGTGCCGCCTTCCGGCACCGCCATGATGAGGAGCGGATAGTCGCTTACGATAATCGGTTCGCCTCGCGTCTCGCTATGTCCGGCGTTGTCTTTCACCGTCGCCTCAATCAGCACGCGAGCCGCGCCCTGGCTCAGCGGGCGACCGGCGAAGAAACTGGGCAGGAGGATGTCGAATCGAAAGGCACCGTCGGAGTCGGTAGCTCCTCGCGAAGTCCCTGCCTCAAATAGCGCGACGTCCATGGCCGATGCCTTGACCGTAATTTCAGCGTGGTCCACCGGTTTGCCGAAGAAGTAGTTGGCGCGGACGCTTCCCGTCACATGGTCGCCGGGCCGGTACCCGCGCTTCGCTTTCGCGTCTTTCCCGGCAATGTCTACAGCCACCTTGAACTTCGGCAGCACGTAGCGCTCGACTTGCAGTGCTATCTCCGCCGTGTTGCGCGGGCTGCCTTCAGTCTCGTCCATCAGCGCACGCAGATGATACGTGCCCAGATTGACTTCATCGGCCAGACTGAATTCCGCAGATGCAATCCCGTACTGATCTGTCTCGGTGATCTTCCTGAACACTTTGTTGCCGCGCGAATCCTCCAGCTCGAACGTCAGCTTGCGGCCGGCGCTGGCCTGACGATTTGATCGATCGAGCGCCAGTGCGCGCACGTGAATGGTCTGGCTGGGTTGATAGATGGGCTTCTCGGTGGTGAGGAGAATGGAGACCTTGTCATCCACGCGAATGGCTTGTGTATACTCCGCTGGTCCGATCCCAGTGTCGACGGTGTAGCGCAAAGAGTAGTTCCCTTCGAGGCCGTTGGGGAAGCGAAACTGCGCCTCCGTCGTGCCTCGCTGGTTCAGCCGCCCCGTGTAGAGAAGATGAGTCGCTTGTCCTGACGCGAGTAACTCAATTCGCACCGTTCCGGGGTTCGCGATGAGTTCATCGTTTGCATCGGTGACGATCAGCCGCACAGCCGCGGCCGCTCCACTCAGGTACGATTGCTGGCCCAGCACGTGAACCACCGGTATGTGAAGAATCTTCGAAATCGACGCGATTCCCTGCATCGCGGGGGCGTCTTCGCCTTTGTAAGTGAATCGGTAGTGCAGACGGTGCCACACCAGGTCCTCGATGGCGAGTGTCCTCGGAAGCTGGAGATCGTGCTTCCACAATCCCCGCCCCGCGCCGACATGTACCTGCCAGTCGAAGCGCCCGACGGCCGCGTCCTCAGGGTCGAGAACTTCAACGACTAGATCGCCCGCCCCGCGGCGAGCCGCATCGTACGGAATGGAGACGTATAGCGTGCCGTGCGCGTAAGTGGCAGCCATCGAATCGCCGCTCGCCGCCTCGGTTGGCGAGAAAGACGCCAACCCAGCGACAGAGCCAATTACCAACGCCCCGGTCAGGAAGAACGACAGTCCACGATAGATATTCATAGCGAGCCTCCAGCACCTGGCGCCATTTGCGATATGAACCTGGGCGCTCTATGACTGAGAATGAGGGACTATGCGAATCTTGCAGGAAGAATTTAAGAGTTCTTTCGAGTGCGGGGTCAGTGCTGCGCGGGAACCGAGTACCAGTGAGTGCCGTCCCGGCTGAGCCAGACGGACCCGGACTCCGTGGTGAGTTGAAAGAACCCAAGACCGGCCGCGGCAGCCTGTTCGTTCGCGATGGCTAGCCTTGCCACCTTACCCTGCCAGAGAGGCTTGACGGCTTTCCAATGCCTTCCCGCGTCCCGACTTAAGACGAGCGCACCGGAAAGATCCACGGTGAGCTTGCATTTGCCTATCGTGACGGTGGTGAGGGTCGGCGGGGGCGGTCCGGTCGTGACGGCCGTCCGGGGCGGCGGGGGTGGAACGCCGGCCATGGCCGTGCCCGGCATAATCTTCATCAGCTCAGCCGCATCGCGGCCGACGATCGCAAGATCTCTGATCATGTTCTGGTTCAGCGTCTGGCTGGCTTGCGGCGAGTCGATGGGCATAGCCACGTCGCCCGCCGCGACGATTTCGATCGCCTCGGCGGTTGTGGCAACCTGCAAGGGGATGGTCGGAATGCCGACCGCGGCGCCCTGCGTTACGACGATGTGTTGGAGCTCATAGGTCTGGAGCCCCGGAGCGGCAATCGTCGCCGTGTAACTGCCGGGCGGAATCGCCGGGAAGCTGAAGACACCGGAGCCGTTGGTAACTCCGTCGATGGTGCTATTGTTGGCTTCGTTCTTCACCGTCACTTTTGCGCCGGGAATAACGGCGCCTGACTTGTCGGCTACGGTGCCGGCGATTGAACCAGCCGCGCGCTGGGCAAGGTCGCTGTCCGTCCCCTGATCATGCTCGATGCTGAGCCGGAGAGCCCCCCCGCTTAAGACCGTGGGCGACTCCGCGGGGCGCATCGGGGGTGGGGAAGGGGTTGGCGCGGGAAGTGGCTGGGCCAGCTTGTCAGCCGTCCCCGATTTGGCGCTGCCGCTAGGTGACTTCGCAGCTGTTTCCCGTTGAGCTGGAGGGCGAAACTCGGGTTTTTCCCTCGCAGCAGCGGGTGACTGCTTGAGTTCTGGCTGCCGGATGGTCGGCGCAGGCGCCGCTAACTTTGGCTGCGCCGGATTGCGCACCATCGCATACTGGGTTGGCGCCGCAGGCGAGCGGTGCACGTATAACCATACGCCAAGGACAAGCGCACTCGCAACCAGCACACCACTGAGGACGGGAATCGGCGCAAACCAGCGCCCCCACACGCGAATCGGATTCGCCGCAACCGGAGCGGGCGGAGGCTGCTGGGCCAAAAAAACTGCTTCCCGGCACTCGGGGCACTCGGCAAAATGCGCCAGACACTCGGCACGCTCATGCTCGGATAACACGCCTTCAAGGAAAGCGCTGAGCGAATCGGCGTTAGGGTGAGGTCCGGGATGAATGTGTCCGGTCATACTTGTTTCACCTCCCGTGCTTCTCCCTGTTGAAGGAATGCATCAGGTGCGGAACCTTGCAACAACTTTCGAATATCAATGTCGAGATCGCGCGGGTCGGTGCCGAGAGCCTCTTCCGCAGCTTGACTGCTCATCCCGGACTCCCGCAAGCTCCTGAGGAGGCTTTTGCGGAGGCTGGAAGTCAGGCGCTTGATTCTGCGGCACATTGTCGATTCATGCACCCGCATGAGCTGGGCAATCTCAGCCAAAGTACGCCGATCGAGAAACCACGCCGAAAGCAGGAAACGCTCCTCCGCCGTCAGCGAGCGCAGCGCGGTTGTCACCGAGTCGCCGAGACGCGAGAGTACATCGAGCGAGGCAATGGGAGCCGGAGGCGCGGCGACGAGCGCTTCAACTTCCAGGGGAGTCTCGCGATTGGCATGCCGGTGCTGGCCGGCATTCCGCTGAGCGAGTGTCGCACGCAGGAACCCCATCAGCGACCCGCGCCCGGAGTATGAGGCGAGCGGGCACCGGCGTTGTCCATCGCGCTCGCTGAGGCCGAACATCTCGGAATAGATCGAATCGGCTAGTTCCAGCCCAACAGCCGCCGATCTCGTGATCGCGATCGCGGCTTGCGTTAGCGGCTCCCGATAGCGCGCCAGGAACTGCCGCCAGGCAACGTCGCGACCGAGGGCGCAGGACTGCGCCAGAGCCAGGTCTCGCAGTTGAAGTGTGCGCCAGAACGTGCCAATTTGTGACCGCGTGGCCCCAACTCCAGGGGCCAGTCCATAGTTGCACTTTACGCCGATCGCGAGCAGCGCACTCGCTAGTTCGCCCTTGCCAAGACCAACGGACTCGGCATTCGCTTCCCGCCACAACTCGTCGATCGTCAGGCCAGATAGCTCCCTCAGGCGCAACTCCGGTTCCTGAACCGTGTCCAGTTCCGGCGTCTGATCGCTAGTAGAAGGAATTGCCAGAACATCGCGGGACGCGGATTGTGGCGGCACAGGTTCCACACTCTCACGATACATCCAACCGAACGGGGCTGCCGTGCTGCGTCTACTCGGTCTTACGCTTTCGAGCCTTCGCTCAGAGCGTGTGAAGCAGGGAGTTCGAATGGCGGCCCTATGTTACCGCCGCCCGAGCTCCGCGCCTCTTTCTGGAGTCCTCGCCCCGCTGACAATCAGGCAGCAGGTCGTTTTCGAGGAAAGGTGCAGGAAGCAAAAGCCGGATTCTGTTACAGCTTGCGAAATTGCATGATTTCAATAATTGCCGGACCCGTGTCCTCCGCAAATACTCCGTCCCGCCGAATTAGCGTTGTGACAACGTTCCGAAACGTTGGATTCCTTAGCATTCATGCCGCTCTCGCTGCCAACGCCACCAAGGATTCCGGCTCTTCTGCCCTCTGCAATTCCACCCATTCCCATTTCAGCACTGGACGCTCGCGATGCGGGAAATAGGCAAGAAATAGGCAAAGTGAGATTCGGACTTTACTCGGTTCCGCAACCGTCTCCACAATAAGGACTTACGTGAGGTGCCACAGGCGGGCATTCGGCAGGAAACCGAAAGGTGATTGGTACCTGGGATCAAAGGCTTACACGGGGTTTTCGGCGTACAGAAACCGTCCCCGGCAGTCTAGCTGCAATCGATTGGTCTTTGTAAGCCATTGATATCATGTGGTTTGGCTCCTCAGGTAGGACTCGAACCTACAACCCTTCGGTTAACAGCTAGTTGGCAGGCGCTTGCAGCTTTGCTCGGGATTGCGCTTAGCTGCTCGGTATCAAGTGCTTACAGGCAGAACTCGACCTTGTGTTGACAGCAGAATTGCTCGGCTTTTGCCGCCATTTTGAAGCACAGTACCCACAAAAGTCCCCACAGCCCCAACAACTAGTTTGGACCGCGGCCTCTTCGTCAAAGTGCCACCGCTCCTTCCTTGTTCCGGCACAACCCCACACGCCTCATTCGTCCTATGCGGTGCTCGCGGCGACCGACCAAGGATATGGTATCGGCCAAACGTCCGTCATGACCAACTCCTGGAACGGGGGGAAATGATCTCGGAATTTCCTGAAACTCTCCAACCCGAGAGGCACCCGCCGGAGGCACCGTCGGGTATAGGCCTGGGCAGCCATCGCTTTGTGGACAAGCCCGTGACGTCCGCACTGGAGTTGAATCTAGAATGACGCCGTGGAACGTGGAGGGCCCAAGTCAACCCCTCGGGCGGCGCTTCTTCACGGATGATGCGGAGCGGCAGGCCTTGATGCGCCGGATTGTGGCGGAGACGAAGTACAAGCGCGGCCAATGGAGAACCTCCAGATAGAAGGCAGGGGGCAATGATTCTCGGAATTTCGAAGGACGAATTGGCGGCCAACCTGGTTTAAGTGAGGGCGGCAACTGTGGGAACTTCCGCTGGACCGCCTGTGCAAGATTAGCTTCCTTGGAATCTCCGTTACTGAGCGCATGAATGCCTCCCACCGGCAACTTACGTTGACGATCTCACATTTTCTAGAGGTATCCCTTGACATTGGTGTCATAGTGACACCATAATGGTGTTGTAGAGACACTAACGGAGGCAACAGTATGTTAGGCATCAGCTATCGTAAGGCGAATCCCACCGACTATGTCCTTCACTTCTCCCGAGGGAAGCTGACACGCGAAGGAGCCGGCCTTTCGTTCTTCTATTTCGTTCCTGCGTCCAGTATTGTTTCCGTTCCCCTTGCCAGCGCGAACATCCCGTTTGTTTTCAATGAACCCACGGTCGATTTTCAGGCGTTGACCGTGCAGGGGCAGATGACGTACCGCATCATGGATCCAAAGAAGGCTGCCGCGATGCTGGACTTCACTCTGGATGCAAGGGGCCGGTACGCAAGCGACCAGTATCAGAAACTCCCGGAGCGGCTTGTATACGGATTACAGACTCTGGTCCGCGCCGAAATTCAGGGGTTGCCGCTTCGTGAGGCACTCGTGCACGGCGATGCGCTCACAGTCCGGGTGCTTGAGCAGCTCAAGGTCAGCCCTGAGGTCGTACAGCTTGGGGTTGAAATCCTCAACCTCGCAATTCTCTCGTTGAAACCGACCCCTGAGATGGCGAAAGCGCTTGAAGCTGAAGCGCGTGAGGCTCTCAATCGGCACGCAGACGAGGCAGTCTACACGCGCCGCAATGCGGCCATCGAGCAGGAGCGCCGCATCAAGGAAAACGAGCTCCAGACCGAGCTGTTGGTTCAGGCCAAACAGCGAGAGCTGCACGAGCGCGAACTCGAAGCGGAAATCGCCCTGGAGAAGCAGCGCGCCGCTCTTACCGACCAGAAGACGGAGAATGAACGCAAAGAAGCAGACAGCCGGGCGTATTCATTGAAAGCAGTGATCGCACCGGTGCAGGGGCTGGACTGGCGCATGCTGATGATGCTCAATCCCCAGGGCGGCGATGCGCGGAATACGATCGCCATGGCATTCCAGGAACTGGCCAGCAACGCGCAGAAGATCGGTGAACTCAATATTTCACCCGACCTGCTGCGCACCTTGATCGGGGCTACTGCGCAGCGGGGGTGAGAGCGTGTTCGAGAAGATTGTACTGGTGACACGCAAGACACGCCTCGAAGAGTTGATCGAGCGCTTCAACACGCAGGCACAGGCGAAGTTCTACATCGAGCACGCGGGCGGAGACTTCTCCGCCTACGTGCTCGAACATGATGCGTATCGGCGATCACTGGAATCGGTGCGCCGTTCGATTGAGGTCGGGCTGAAGATCCAAGTCATGGATCGAACGCTGGTGCCGACCTACGTCTTTTCGACGAACGACATAGTCGTCACGTTGGGTCAGGATGGCCTGGTCGCAAACACCGCCAAGTATGTGAGCGGACAGCCAATTTTGGCGGTCAATCCGGATGTCGAGCGGTTCGATGGGATTCTTCTGCCATTTCAACCGCTCGACCTCCGACCGAACCTGGAACGAACGCTTGCAGGCAACGCGCGACTGCGCGCGGTGACGCTGGCAGAGGCAAAACTGAAGGACGGACAGCGCCTGCTCGCCTTCAACGATCTGTTCATCGGGGCCAGCACGCATGTTTCCGCCCGCTACCGCATCCGGTTCGGCGATCGGCGGGAGAATCACTCATCCAGCGGAATCATAGTGTCCACGGGCGCCGGCAGCACAGGATGGCTGTCGTCCATCTTCAACGAGACCTCTGGTATCCTCTCCTTTCTCGGGGGTGCGCCAGTGAGACCGGTCCGAATGGAGTGGGAAGAGAAGCGCCTTCTCTTTGTCGTTCGCGAACCGTTCGTCAGCCGGCACTCGCAGGCCGCGATCGTCGCCGGGACCGTTTTACCCAGCGCGCCGCTTGCTCTGGAATCGCAAATGCCGGTGGGTGGGGTCATCTTCTCTGACGGCATAGAGGCAGACCATTTGGACTTTAACTCCGGCGCCATCGCAAACATCCGCATCGCGCCGGAGACAGCGAACCTGGTCGTCGCGTGAAACAACTACTATGACGAAGCTACTCGTGACCGTTGATATCGTCCTCTTTACGATCCGCGATCGCCAACTTCACCTTCTACTGATCCGACGGCTCGCAAGACCATACGAGAATCGCTATGCGCTTCCCGGCGGCTTCGTCCGGGAAGAGGAATCTCTCGATGCGGCAGCGACCCGGGAACTCCGCGAGGAGACCGGCGTCGAGAAGGTGTACCTCGAACAGCTTTACACATTCGGTGAGCCGAAGCGGGATCCTCGCGGTCGCGTCATCACAGTCGCGTACTATGCCCTGGCGCCGGACACTCAGGTGCTTCGCGCCGGAACCGACGCCTCGGATGCCGCGTGGTTCCCGATCGCCGATCTGCCTGCATTAGCGTTCGATCATCGCAAGATCGTGGAGTACGCGCATCAGCGCATTCGGAACAAGCTGGACTACACCAACGTCGGATTCGAACTGCTGCCGGACAAGTTCACACTTACCGAACTCCAGTTGGTGCATGAAGCCATTCTTGGCGAGAATCTTGACAAAAGGAACTTCCGTCGCAAAATCATCCAAAAGGGGATCGTGAAACCGACAAAGGAATGGCAGCGTACGGGCCGCAAGCCAGCTCAGTTCTACCGTTTCAGCCAGTAGATCATGGGGGCGCTATGGAAGAAGGTCAATCGACGATGTCGGCAGCGGGCGCAGAGACGCTTTTTCGGCCGACCGGAGAGCGAGAGCTGGCGCTGGTTCGAGAAAGCGGGTGGAAGGCCTTTCCGCCGCGCCTACCCGACCAGCCGTTCTTCTACCCGGTTCTGAACGAGGTGTACGCTACTCAGATTGCGCGCGACTGGAATACGAAGGATGGCGGGACCGGCTATGTTCTACGGTTCCAGGTGGACGCCGACTTCCTGACACGTTATGAGGTTCGTACGGTCGGCGCGAGTGTCCATCAGGAGTACTGGATTCCCGCTGACGATCTTGAAGAGTTCAATCGACATCTGGTGGGGCCGATCGAGATGATCGCGGTCTACACGACAGCCGATGCGCAGTCCTGAGGCGGTCGGTCCAAGACGCGACTGACTTCGACATCGTAAGCTCAGAGATGGGACAGAGCTTGGAACGCGAAAAGCAGGTTCATCTTGTCATTCCGGAAGGCACCAAGGTCCTGACGCGGCCGGGCGGACGCGTCGGCATCGTCGCCCACGCGCCGAGCGCTCCGGAGCACAGCTATCGCGTCCGATTTGCCGACAGTCCTGAAGAGAGCTTTCGCCGCACCGACCTCACGATCTTCAAACACGTGCAGGACGAAGTGCCAGGCGGACCGGACGCCTCAGATCTGTATCGGTTCGTGATCTATCGTTGTGTCGTCGGCTCCACCGCATATGGGCTGACTCAAGAAGGATCCGACATGGACCGGCGCGGTTTCTACCTGCCGCCTGCCGACCTCGAATGGTCGCTGGCCGGAGTCCCCGAGCAACTGGAAACGGACAACGAAGAGGTCTACTGGGAAATCGAGAAGTTCGTCCGACTCGCTCTGAAGGCGAATCCGAACGTCCTGGAATGTTTCTACTCGCCGCTCGTGGAGATGTGCACGCCACTGGCGCAGGAACTGATTGACTTGCGGCCTATATTTCTCTCGCAATACGTCCATCGCACGTACAACTCGTACGTGCTCTCGCAATTCAAGAAGCTGGAACAAGATCTTCGGAATCACGGCGAGATAAGGTGGAAACACGTGATGCATCTGATTCGCCTGCTGCTTTCCGGTGTCGTCGTCTTGAGGCATGGCTTCGTTCCGCTCCGGGTGGACGAGTACCGGGACCGGCTCCTCGCCATACGCCGAGGCGACGTGCCTTGGGACGAGGTTGAGCGCTGGCGGCTCGCGCTCCACAAAGAACTCGATGAGGCTCTCAAATCAACACCGCTGCCGGAACACCCCGACTACGAGCGCGCCAATGAGTTCTTGATTCGCGCTCGCCGGGCCGCTGCTCTACCGGAGTACGGCCCATGATCGACTACGAACTGTTACGGGCCGAGGTGGCTCGCCATCCGTATCCACTTTTGTTTGCGACGGTGAGCGGGGCACACCTCTACGGATTCCCGTCACCAGATTCAGACTACGACTTACGCGGCGCGCATATTCTGCCAGCGACAGAAGCCGTAGGTCTACTGCCAAAACGGGAGACGGTTGAGTTTTCAGGCTTGCGCAGTGGAGTCGAAATGGACCTGGTGACCCACGATGTCCTCAAGTTCTTCGTGTGCTTTCGGCAAGGCTGCGTTCGCTTGCTGGACGTTAAGGAATCTGCTTAAACTGGGGGACCTGATCGACGTGACGGTCGGCTGATATTTGATCGGCCCACTTAATCACCGAGGCTTTCCATTTCGCGTCGCGGGTGCGGTGGAGCCATAGATCATATTCACCAGAATCCCCGATCAGCCTCCCAGCGATCGACTCGACGCTGTCAGTGCCGTGGAAGCCGGTGCCATAGTCCGCGACAAAATACAGGTTTAGTGTCCAGTTTGCGCGAGAGAAAGACCACGCTTCGCCGACGTAGTTCCAGTCCTTTGGATACTCCAGAAGGGCTGGCCCCATCCAGCCGCGAGCCTGAAGGGCATTGAACACATCCTCTTTATGCCAGGCCTTCAGCATTTCGGGCCTCCCTGTTTCAGAATACGGCGTACCGAGGTACGCCCGACCCGGAGTCGGCGGGCGATCTCAGCTTGGGCGATACCGGCACGATGTAGTCTCTGGATTTCGGCAGCATGCGCGACTGCCGTTGCTGGCCGGCCCAGACGTTTGCCGTTCTGCCGGGCGTGGACCAATCCGGCTCGAGTTCGCTCACCCAGGATCTCCCTTTCGAAAGCGGCGAAGACTGCCAACAACCCCGCCATCGCTCGACCCGCGGGCGTAGTCAGGTCCAGCGCCTCGGTAAGGGAAACGAAACCCACGCCGAGATGCTCCAGTTCCTGGAGTGTCGCCAGCAGATCCGTGACCGACCGGCCCCAGCGGTCCAGCCGCCACACCAGCACCACATCGATTTCGCGACGGCGTGCCGCCTCCAGCAGTTTTTCACGAGCTTCTCGCTTGGCAGCACCGGAGCCGACCTCACGGACGTTCACGGCAATGGTCCAGCCCCGCCGGGCAGCATACTCCCGCATGGCTCGACTCTGCATCGGAAGTGTCTGCTGATCGTTCGTGGAAACGCGGGCATACAAGCCTGCCCGGAACATTTTCGCCGGTCTTCGTGCCTGGCCAAAAACGTTACCGGATTTTACCTTCGGAAGGGCCAGTTTGGCGGGCATTTCGGAGTGTCACCCAAGCATGGCCGCAGTCGTTCCTTTTCGGCCACGCAGGATACATCATACCCCGGTGCGCGCCAATGTCTCGCGGTAGTACCAGGGCATCCATTCCGCGGGGTTGGCCGCCAGTTCCTGCGCGTGCCGCTGTAACTCGGTCAGATAGTCGAATGAGTTGGCGCCGCACAGCTCGCAGGTGTGGATCAGACTCATGAACAGGTCGCCGACCTGCGCTCCGTTGAGGGTGCGATAGAACAGCGCGTTCTTCCGGTGAAGAACCGCCCGTTTCAAGGCTCTTTCGACCAGATTATTATCGAGTGGGGCGCGCGCTTCCCGCAAGAATAGCGTCAGCCCCTTCCAGTGCCGCAACAGATAAGTGATCGCCTTACCCAGGCCGGAGTTGGGCTCGGTTTTCCGTTCGGCGAACTGCGCCTCCAGCCAGGCGTGCAGGGTGTCCATCAGCGGCTGGCTATGCTCTTGGTGGAACCGCAGCCGCTCCTCCGGTGTCAGCCCTCGCTCGCGCGCCTGGGCATCGTAGCCGTACACTTCGCCCAGCGTCTCCAGCACGTAACGGCATTCCTCGGGGAAGTTCTGGGCCACTTCCACAAACTGCCTGCGACCGTGCGCGAGGCATTTGGCCAGCAGAATCTCCACCCCGGCGGGCAGTTTGGGCACGTTGCGCGACAAGGCATCGCCCATCTGGATCGGCGGACTCAGTTGTGCCGCGCGCCGCTGCAACACATCGGCTAGATTCTCGCCCGCATGCTTGGGTCCGGTGAAGTACAGCGCGATCTGGCGGCCTTCGATCGTCGCCACAATGCCGCTGGTGAACACTCCGGTGCGTTCATCGGATGGCTCGCGCGCCAGCTTGAGCACCCGCATGCCCGTATCATCGTTATGTAAGACCTCGCCTTGCGCCGCCTGCCGGAGTAACTCGTCGCGTGCCGGTTTGATGACTTCCGCGGCTTCCTCGACGATCTCCCACTGCGTCGCCGCCGGCAGGGGAATCCCCAGGTGTCGCTCCAGTTGTTCCAGCCGGTAGAACGGTGTGCCGCTGCCATACTTGAGTTGCGCGATCATCGCCGCTGCCGTCTCGTCATACTTCTCCGGCCCCACCCCCTCGGGCTCTTCGGCGGTAAACATCTGCCCGCAGGCTCCGCAACGCAATCGCTCCAGCGAATAGACGGTGGCCGCCAACGGTGCCTGTCCGACGATCCGCACCAACACCTTGGGTTCTTTCTGCCCGTAGACGTTGCCTTTTCCGCACTCCGGGCAGCGATCGCCGTGCTTCAAGTTCTGGTGTGGGACCTTCACCTGGCGTGCTCCGGTGAACTCATCCGCGCCATTGCGTCCATGTCCCGGCTGCGGGTCGGGTTCCTGCTTCTCTGCACCCTCGGCTGTCTCGGTGACAGGCGGGGCCGGCACTGCGCCGGCTTTGGCGAGCACTTCCTTGGTCTTCTCCGTGCCCGCCGGTAGCAACAGTTGCCGCAGATGCCGGATGGTAGTGTCTTTGTCGGCGACTAACTCGGTTAAGTACTCCAGCGTGTCCACTGCCGCCTTCAGCTTCCGGTAATCCTCTTCCGATAGCAGTTCCCGGGCGCGCTCCAGTAACTGGCTGAGCTCTTCGGTGCCCACATCGATCCGCTCTATTGCCGGTTTCATCTGTCTGACTCGCTCAGTAGGCGGCGAAAACGCCGGTGCACGGGATAGCCCAGCACTTGTTTGATCGACCGGTTCGGCCGGCCCGTCTGGTCGTCCTTACCGCGCCCCGTCGTCCTGCCCAGCAGCACCCAGTTCGCCGCCCGGTAGCAGGTCCCGCGGAACCGTTCCGGATCCACGAAGGTCTCCAGAAAGTAAATTGGGTGACCGTACATGGCCTGCCAGTCAGCCGAAATCCGTGCCGCCATGCGGCCTAGAATATGCGATGCCAAGTGCTCTACACGCACCCAGGGCAGGATCAGGAATCGCGTGTTGTAAGCCAGGAAACGGATGTTCCGCCTCCGCGCCTCACCGCCCCAGCCTATGTAGCGATCACGGCTGCCGATGTGACGCGGCGCCGACGACCACGCCAGACAGGCCACCGGCCTGGGACCCAGAGGGTACTCCGCCCACACCAGGTATTTCAGATGCTCGCCCACCGGCTGCTCATAGCCCAGGTAGTGGTGCTCCTCCATCAGACCGTTGAACAACGGCTCATCGGAGGTGCGCCGCACCTGTTGAAACTCGAGTGGCTGGAGATTGCCCAACCGATCTGCGATGGGCGTGGTATCGATCAGTATCGGCGCGGGCCGCGCTCGGTTTGCCAGCGGATTATGCCGCACGTAACTTACTGGCGGCAACGCGATCTGGCCCGCCCGGTTCAGCATCAGCAACATCCCCCGGCACACCATGTCGCGCAAGGCGCCGTTGGGCTGTCGCCATTCCCATGCCTCGCATAACTTCTTCGATAGTGTGCGCCGGCTCTCGCCGGGATGCGCGGCGATCAACTCGCGTATATATAGGATATCCGCCGCGCTGATCTGCCGGCCCCGGTATCGCAACTCGGCCACTGCCGCTCCAGCCATGCTTCCAGCAGTATGAACCGGTTTTTCTTGGAACGCAAGTGAAAAAGCTGTAGTCGTTGCTTCACTTCAACGCGCTGACCCGCCGCCACATCGGCGCCGCCCGGACACGCGAGACATCCCCTGCGGCCATCAGCAACTGGGCTTCGTAGGCTTCCAACGGTTTGGCCACTTGGCTGCCTTCCGGCCACCACACGAAACGCCCCTTGGAGAGCCGCTTCTGCGCCAGCCAGTATCCCTGGCCGTCGTAACTGAGTAACCGGATCGCAGTCCCCCGGCGGCTCCGGAACACAAACACGCATCCGGAAAACGGGTCTTCCGCCAGTTTTTCCTGGCACAGCCGCGCCAGTGAATCAATCCCTTTTCGTCCGTCCACCGGCTCGATCGCGACCAGCACGCGCATCTGCGCCGTGATCTGAATCATCCTTCCACTTCCCGCCAGGCGCGCAACAGGCTCGCCCAGTCCGGCGGAGCGCTGGCCTTCCACTGGACGCGCATCTTGGCTCCCCGCGCAGACTCGAACTCGATCCCGCATTCTTCCAGCTTCGCCGGTGGCGACGCCACCAGTTCCACGAATGCCGGCCGTGCTGGCTTTCGCCGCGGCCGCGCCCTCCCGGCCAGCCGGCCCTTCAGCCTCACGTAATCCAACCGCAGCGGGTGCGCCGTTTGGTACACCCCATATTGCCTGGCCAGATCGACGGCGGACTGCCAGAACGACTCCGGTAGCTTCGCCCGCTTCCTTTGCGTGCCGCGCCACTGGTCCAGTTGCTGTTGTAGTTGCAGAATGGGTTCCGGGATGTCTTGTGAACGTTGGAGCGTCATCATCAGCCGCCCGCCAGCGACTGTCCTACCCTACCAACGTCGACCAATCCGGATCACGCATGCTTGCCGAAAACACAC
>Ga0181519_10001741_pt1 | contig 19006 bp, 19 predicted proteins | sample PEATcosm2014_Bin_26_FD_121102 | JGI IMG/M metagenome (GOLD analysis project Ga0181519, IMG submission 121102) | Peatland microbial communities from MTU Mesocosm Facility, Houghton, MI, USA - PEATcosm2014_Bin02_10_metaG | ecosystem: Environmental > Terrestrial > Soil > Wetlands > Peat | place...
CGGCCTGGGTTTCGCCATCGTGCTGATCTATTTGCTGATCGTGGTGAATTTCCAGTCGTGGACCGATCCGGCGGTGATCGTGCTCGGCCTGCCCGGCGCGCTGGTCGGCATCGTCTGGATGCTGTTCGTGACAGGCACGACGATTTCCGTGCCGGCGCTGACCGGCGCCATCATGTGCATGGGCGTCGCCACCGCCAACTCAATCCTGGTGGTCAGCTTCGCGCGCGAACGTATGGCAACCGGAATGGACGCGTTGCAGGCGGCACTGGAGGCCGGCGCTACCCGCTTCCGCCCGGTGCTGATGACGGCGCTCGCCATGATCATCGGCATGGCCCCGACGGCGCTCAGCACCGAGGAGAACGCACCGCTCGGCCGCGCCGTGATCGGCGGCCTGCTGTTCGCGACCGCGGCGACGTTGTTCGTGGTGCCGACGATTTTCAGCCTTGTGCATGGCCGGGAAAACCAAGTGGCCCTCCCCGCCGGTGCGGTAGCGGCGGGGTGAGCGTTCATGCCGGATGATGCGGGCAGCCCGATGATCGCGCGCGAAGCCGATCGGGAGTCGCACGACCCGCACGCGCCAAAAATGTTTGCCGAGCCGGCGGCCGGCGCGCACGATATCTGCGCGCATGACGCGCCGGCGCCGCCGCGCCGGCTGGGCCTGGCCGGCCTGGTTGCGCTCATCGCCGCCGCTGCCACGGCCGCCTACGGAATCCTTGCGCGGCGGGCCAGCGAACGCGAGGTTGCGGCCTGGACCGACCAGCAGGCCGTGCCGACCGTCGCCGTCGCCCCTCCGTTGACGGCCTCCGCCCAACGCACGCTGAACCTGCCGGGCGACGTGCAGGCATTCTACGAAGCGCCGATTTATGCCCGGGTGAACGGCTACCTGCGAAGCTGGGCGCAGGATATCGGTGCGCGCGTGAGGGCCGGCGAGCTGCTGGCGACGATCGAAACGCCGGACCTGGACCAGGAACTCGCACAGGCACAAGCCGACCTGGCCAGTGCCGAGGCCAACGCGGCACTGGCGGACCTGACCGCGAAACGCTGGCACACGCTGCTCGCCAGCAACGCGGTGTCGATGCAGTCCGCGGACGAAAAGCAGGGCAACGCCGTCGCGACGCGCGCCCTGGTGGCGGCCGCGCAGGCACACGTGGACCGGCTGCGTGCGTTGCAGGCGTTCACGCGGCTCACCGCACCGTTCGACGGCGTGGTCACGGCGCGCAATACCGATGTCGGCGCGCTGATCAACGCGGGTGCCAGCGCGGCTCAGCCGCTGTTCAAGGTGGCCGATATCCACGAAATGCGGGTCTATGTGCGGGTGCCGCAGGTTTATGCGAGCGAGCTCAGCGTGGGCATGACGGCGACGCTGACGCAACCGCAATATCCGGGCCAGACATTTCCCGCGCGCCTGGCCACCACATCGAATGCGGTGTCCGCCGAAAGCCGCACCGTGCTGGCGGAATTGCACGCCGATAACGCGGCCGGAAAATTGTGGCCCGGCACCTATGCACAAGTCCGCTTCGATCTGCCGCCGGACCAGGGTGTGCTGCGCGTGCCGGCCAGCGCGCTGATCTTTCGTGCGCAAGGCGCTGAGCTGGCGACGCTGGGACCGCGGGATCGTATCGTCATGAAGCCGGTCTCGGTCGGCCGCAATTTGGGCACCGAAATCGAAATTACCTCGGGCATCGCGCCCTCGGATCTGGTGGTCAGCACGCCGCTCGATACGTTGGAGAACGGCGAGGCGGTGCGCGTGGCGGAGCCCGGCGCGCCGGCTGGTGCTCCTGATTAGTTGGGTTTGAATAAGAAATAGTAAGGAAGGGCTTCTTTTTGAAAAAAGAAGCAAAAACTTTTGTTAGTTTAAGTGCGGGCGTGGTCGCCGGTTCGGTGCTCGCAGGGTGCGATCTGGCGCCGCGCTACCACACGCCTGTTGTTGCGGTTCCGGTTAGCTATGTCGAGGCCGCGCACTGGCAACAGGCCGCACCCGCGGATGGGTTTGCGCGCGGCGCCTGGTGGGAGATCTATCGCGATCCGGTGCTGAACGGGCTGGAAGGCCGCGTGGACGGCGCAAACCCGGATCTGCAGGAAGCGGCGGCGGCTTACGATCAGGCGCGGGCACTCGCGGCGGAAGCGGCCGCCGGGCTGTATCCCAATCTTGCCATAGGGGCGAATATCAGCGCGAACCGCCAATCAAACCGCCGGCCGCTGCGCGGCGCGAACGAGCCGAACCAGTACATGAATAACGGCGTCGATGCACAGGCCGGTTACGAAATCGATATATGGGACAAGGTGGCGAACGAGGCCAAGGCGGGGCGGGCCGCAGCCGCGGCAAGCGCCGCCGATCTGGCGACAGTGGGCCTGTCGCTGCACGCGGAACTCGCCAGCGATTATTTCACCTTGCGCGGACTGGATGCCCAGGCGGACTTGCTGGCCCGCACCGTCGGCACCTACCAGCAGGCGTTGACGCTGACGCAGAACCGTTTTGCCGGGCACATCGCCTCGGACATCGACGTCGCCCGTGCCGCGACACAACTCGACGATGCGCGCGCGCAAGCCGCGGACATCGAGGCGCGGCGGGCGCTCGCGGTACATGCCATCGCCGTGCTGATCGGCGAGCCACCTGCCGCGCTGTCGATCGCCCCGGCCGCGGTCCCGGTCCACGTGCCGGCGCTCGACGCGGGTTTGCCGGCCACGCTGTTGCAGCGCCGCCCCGATATCGCGGCCGCCGAACGCCAGGTGGCGGCGGCCAATGCGCAAATCGGTGTCGCGCGCGCCGCGTTTTATCCGAATATTTCGCTAACCTTCATCGTTGGATTGCAGGATACCGGGTTAAACATGTTCACGCTGCCTGACAGTTTCTGGTCGATCGGGCCGGGACTGACGCTGCCGCTGTTCGAGGGCGGCCTGCTGCGCGCGCGGGAAAACGCGGCCGTCGCGGTGTATCGGCGCACCGTCGCCGCCTACAAGGCGACCGTGCTCGAAGCGTTCGGCGAGGTGGAGGACCAGTTGGCGCTGCTGCACTGGCTCGGCGACGAACAGCGCGCGGAGGACGCGGCGGCGGTCGACGCAGGGCGCACGCTATCCGGAGCGTTGACGCTGTACAAGGACGGCGCGACGAGTTTTCTGGATGTCGTCACGGCGCAAACGGCCGAATTGCAGGCGGAGCGCAATGCGCTCGAAATCCGCACGCGGCAGGTGAACGCGAGTGTCGCCTTGATCCGGGCCCTGGGTGGTGGTTGGACGGCGGTTGACCCGCGGCCTTCCTGACGATTTACGTTCCGGGAATCGTTGATCAGGAAGGACTAAAAGCGAATTTAAGGCTGCCAGGGCGTGATTCGATTGCGCGGCGCGGTTGGCCATGCCATGGTCCCATCCGTGGCCATTTCGAATAAAGTGAGACCGGCAATGAAGCCATTCGTGGTCGCGCGGTTTGCACGCCCTGCAATTCCCATAGCGATTTTGGCCGCCAGCCTGTTATCCGGCTGTGCGACGGAGCTGACTTTCCGGCGCCGCGCATCGTTGGATTTCTTTGTGGGCAAGGATCGGTCTGAAGTCGTCGCACTACTTGGTGAACCCACGAGTATCTCACGCGAAGATGGCAAGGAGTTACTTGTTTACGACAGAAGTGTGAAGAAATGGGTATCCGGCGAACCGGATGCACGCAACGAACTTTTCGTCACCCTGGCACCTTGGGTATACGACTCGCGATGCGAAACGACATTTCGATTGGCCGGCGGACGGGTTGAAGCCTGGCGGCTGAACGGGAATGACTGCCGAAATCAGCCCTTTCCGCCAATGGGTGCGACGATAGCGGACGCGCTCGAGCAGGTGGAAGAGCACGGTGTGGATCAAGTGGCGACATACCAGCACAGTCCCTACACCGCGCGTTCAGTGGTCGATTACGGGCAGTTCTACAGCAATTGAATGGCGAAGGCGGCCGGCATGCGCCGTGCCGAGCGAGCTTATTCCAACCGTGTAGTGATTAACACATCGAAGAAGGCCAGGGCTCTGCCCTGGACCCGCTGGGGCCTGAGGCCTCAGACCCCCATTCATAAAGAATCGTTGGAGCAAACGGCGAAGCCAAAAACCTAATCCAGGTACAGGCTTCGCCCAGGAAACAAGGAAAAGCCGCGCAGCGCTAATCGGGGTCTGGGGCCTACGGCCCCAGCGGGGTCCAGGGGCAGAGCCCCGGCCTTCCTTAGGTCAGATGCGCCAGTTCCAAATACGCTTGGCTCTGCATCTCCTGCAGCCGGCTAGCGGTGCGTTCGAAGGCGCGGGCGCCGTCGCCGGTGCGATAGAGCGCGTCGGGGGGCGCTTCGGCGCTGGCGACGAGTTTGACGCGGTGCTCGTAAAGCGCGTCCACCAGGACGGAAAACCGTCTTGCCTCGTTGACATCGTCGGGACCGAGGACGGGGATCGCGTCCAGCACCAGCGCGTCGAAATGGGTGGCCAGCGCCAGGTAGTCGCCGGCGCCAAGTGCGGTGGCGCACAGGGACGCGAAGTCGAAGCGCGCGACCCGGCCGGCGGCGAGCGGGATCGCGAAGGTGCGGCCCATGACCAGCAGTTTGCGCGGGCGCGGCGGGGCACCCTCGGCAAGGCGGGTGAATGCGTCGCCGAGCGCGCGCGACGCGGCGGCATCGGGCGGGATGTACCAGGTGGTCATGCCGTGCAGGCGCTGGCGGCGGTAATCGCGATCGCCTTCCAGCACCAGCACGTCGAGCTTCTGTTTCAGCAGCGCGATGAACGGCAGGAACGCGTCGCGCCCGGGGCGGCCGGCAAACAGCTGGTCCGGGCGCGTGTTGGAGGTCGCGACCACCACCACGCCGCGATCGAACAGGGAAGCGAACAGGCGGCCGAGGATCATGGCGTCGGCGATGTCGTTGACCTGGAATTCGTCGAAGCAGAGCAGAGCGGCGTCCGCCGCGATCGTATCGGCCAGCGGCGGGATCGGGTCGGCGCCGGCTTGATTGGCCTGCTTCCAGGCATGGATGCTGCTGTGCGCCTCCGCCATGAAGGCGTGAAAATGAATGCGTCGTTTGCGGACGACATCGGCCTGCTGAAAGAACAGATCCATCAGCATGGATTTGCCGCGGCCGACTTCGCCGACGAGATACAGGCCGTTGGCGCGGGCGTCGGGCGCGCCCTCGGCGGGGCGCAGGCGCAGCAGGCGGCTGATCACGCCGCCCGGGCGGAGCGGCGGATTGTAGCCGCGCAGCTTGGTGAACAGGTCCTGCAGGCGCTCGGCGGCGGCGAGCTGGCTGTCATCCGTTTCCAGCACGCCGCTGGCCAGCAGGGCGCGATAGGCCGGCAGCGGGCCGGGGTGGGAAGCGGCGGTCGATCCGTCCATAGGTGGGCGCCGCCATAGCCCGGCGTTGTCTAATTTTCAAACAAAGTGGTGCTGAGTGCGCAGGGCCGGCGCGGTTTCGCGCGCGGCGCACGGCGAGGAGAGTCCGGTGACGAGCAGGGCAGGCGTGTTTCCGCGGTGACAAGAGTTGGTATTGTGTGCGTCGCGCTGTTGGCGGCCGGCCCGTCGCTCGGTGCGCCACCGGTCCCCCACCTCAGCGAGACCGGCGCGGGACAGCCGGCACTGATCGGCACGGCGTGCATGCGGGCCAAGCCCGCGCTGCGGCACGTGATGCTCACCGGTGCGGCGCGGTTCTGCTGCGGCCCCAATGGCGGGTGCGCGACGCCGCTTGCGTCCACGGTGATCGAGGTGCCGGTGGCGTCAGGCCACACCTAGAGCGGGATGCGATTAAGTTGAATCGGCATTGTAGCGCATCCCGCTCTAGTCCTTTGTTTTAAAGAGCGGATTCACGCGATGGCTGATCGCATGTGATCGCGATCCGCTCTAGAGGCGCGCTGGAGCGCGGGTCGACCGAAGCATGGGTTGCGAAACGCGGCTTGCTTGCTCATTTCGTGGAGCCATGAGCGATCTCACACCCCCGCCATTGCTGGATTACGCGGCCTTGCAGGCCGCGCCGGTCAGCGACCTGCCGTTCCGCCACATTCTGGTGAAGGACTTCGTGCCGCCGGCGGCGCTGGTCCGCGTGCACGCGGACATGCCGCGGCTGGCGCGCGGCGGGTCGTTTCCGCCGGAGGCGCTGAAGCTGGGGCCGGCGGCCGCCGCGCTGGTGTGGGAGCTGGAGAGCGACTCGCTCAGCCACCTGATCGGCGCGAAACTCGGCCTGGCGCTGGACGACGCGCCGCGCATGCTGACCGTGCGGGTGTTTTGCCGCGACAAGGACGGCCAAATTCATACCGATAGCCTGGCCAAGCGCGTGACGGTGCTGCTTTACCTGAACCCGGAGCAGGCGGCGTTCAGCCAGCAGGAGGGCTGCCTGAGGCTGCTCCGCGGGCCCGACGATCTCGACGATTACGCGGTGGAAGTGCCGCCCACCAACGGCACGCTGTTGGTGTTCCCGAACGGGCCAACGACCTGGCATGGACACAGAACTTACGTCGGGCCGCGCTACAGCATGCAGCTGAACTACATGACCAACGACGCCAAGGCCCGCGGCGAACTGCGCCGCCACAAGCTCTCCGCATTCGTAAAGCGCCTGGCGCCGGTGGGGTAAAGGCCAGGGGGCTCTGCCCCCCTGGCCCCCCCGCTAAGGACAAGTCCTTAGAACCTGTTCATTAGGTCGGGGGACGGGGAGGGGGGCTGCGTGTGCGTGGGGAAGTGCGTGTCGCCCCCCTCCCTGTCCCCTGACTTATGAATGGGGGTCTGGGGCCCTCGGCCCCAGCGGGGTCCAGGGGCAGAGCCCCTGGCCTTCGTTCTACCTTGCCAATGCGCCGGACGGCGGGCACTGGTGGGGGATGCGGGATCTGACTGAGGGATCGATTGCCCGGCATTTGCTGGGCATGGCGGTATTCATTGCGATGGGCCTCGGCTTTCAGGCGGCTTATTCGCTGATCGATTTGTATTTCGTGGCACGGCTCGGGCCGGACGCGGTGGCCGGCGTGGGTGCTGCATTGAATTTCTCCATGCTGGTGATGGGCGGCAGCCAACTCATTGGCGTCGGCGCGGTGGCGTTGATTGCGCAGGCGGCGGGGCGGCGCGACGGCGCGGACGCTAATCTGGTATTCAACCAGGCGGTCGGCGCGGCACTCGCGGCGTCGCTGGCAACGCTGGTGTTGGGTTATTTGCTGGGTGGCGCGGCGCTTGGCGGCATCGCCGCGGACGCGCGCAGCGCGGATTTGGGGCGGACCTACCTGGATTGGTTCCTGCCTGCGCTGGCCTGCATGTTTCCTTCCATGGCGCTGGGCTCCGCGTTACGCGCGACGGGCGTAGTGCGGCCGGTGATGGTGTTGCAGAGCGCGTCCGTGTTGCTCAATGCGGTGTTGGCGCCTGTATTGATCGCCGGGTGGGGTAGCGGATTTCCGCTTGGCGTGGCCGGCGCCGGATTGGCCAGCACGATCGCGACCTCGCTGGGCCTGGCGGGAACCGTGGTGCTGTTGCCGCGCGCGCAACGGCTTGTGCGGCTGGATCGCGGCGTGCTGCGGCCGAAATTCGGGGTGTGGCGGCGGCTGGTGGTGATCGGGCTGCCGGCGGCCGGCGAGATGTTCATGATGTTCGTGATCCTGGGCGTGGTTTATCGCGTGATTCGGGTGTTCGGGCCGGATGCGCAGGCCGGGTTCGCGATCGGCGGACGCATCATGCAGGCGATTTTCCTGCCGGCGATGGCGGTGGCGTTCGCGGCGGCGCCGGTCGCGGGGCAGAATTTCGGCGCGCGCGCATTCGATCGCGTACGGGAAACGTTCCGGCATGCGGCGCTGATCGGTGTTGCGATCATGCTCGGCCTGACCGCACTGTGCCAGGTGCGGCCGGATCTGCTGGTGGCACCGTTCTCGCACGATCCCGCGGTCGTTGCGCAAGCGGTGGGCTATTTGCATATTATGTCATGGAATTTCATCGGCAGCGGGCTGGTGTTCGCCTGTTCGGGCATGTTCCAGGGGCTCGGCGATACCACGCCTGCCTTTATCAGCAGCGCGAGCCGGGTTGTTACATTCGTGTTGCCGGCCTTCTGGCTGGCCGGGCTGCCGGGCGCGCGGCTGGAGTGGATCTGGCACTTGTCGGTGGCGTCGGTGGCGCTGCAGGCGGCGACCAGCCTGGTGCTGCTGCGCGGCGTGTTCCGGCGCCGGTTGGGTGTCGAAGGAAGGCCAGGGGCTCTGCCCCTGGACCCCGCTAAGGACAAGTCCTTAGAACCTATTCATTAGGTCAGGGGACAGGGAGGGGGGCTTAGAGCGTGTGGGGAAGTGCGTGTCGCCCCTTCCCTGTCCCCTGACTTAATGAATGGGGGTCTGGGGCCCCCGGCCCCAGCGGGGTCCAGGGGCAGAGCCCCTGGCCTTCCTTCATGCTCCAGCAACCAGCGTTTGCGATCCAAGCCACCGCCGAAACCGGTTAGCGCGCCATTTGCACCGATCACCCGGTGGCACGGCACCACGATACCAACCGGATTTGCGCCGTTGGCCAATCCGACCGCGCGGCTCCCCTTTGGGTTGCCGAGCTTCGTGGCAAGCTGACCGTAGCTTGTGGTGGTACCGGCGGGGATTTCGCGTAGCGCCGCCCATACGCGGCGTTGAAACGCCGTGCCGGCGGTTGCCACCGGGACGGCCGCGAGGCACGCAATGTCGCCGGCGAAATAGGCTTCGAGCCGTGCGATGATCGATGCGGGCGCGCGGAAGTTGTCGAGCTGAAATGTGCCATAGTGGCGGCGCAGCAGGCGGTGCATGCGCTCCGCATGGTCGTGGAAATCGAGCACGCGCAGGCGGCCTTCCGCGTCGGTGACGAGTTGCAGCGTGCCGATCGGCGAGGCAAAGCGATCAAGCCGCAAGTGCATCGGTGGTCTCCTGTGCGGGTGCGCGGGCGGCTTCGCTGGTCCAGAGATGCAGGGCCGCGTAGGCGCGCCAGGGGCGCCAGTTTTGGGCGCGGGCCAGCAGGGCGGCCGGGGTGGGGCGGCCTTGCCCTTCGTCCATGGCGCGGAGCAGGCCGATGTCGGCGGCGGGAAAGGCGTCCGGCTCGCGTTGGGCGCGCATGGCGATGTAGTGCGCGGTCCAGGGGCCGATGCCGGGCAGCGCACATAGCTGTTCCACAGACGCATCGAGATCGGCGGCGCGCTCGAACAGGGCAGGGTTGGCGGCGAACGCGGCGGCCAGGCGGGTGATGGCGGCGGCGCGCGCGACGGGCATGAAGGCGAGCGTGGCGGTTGCCAGCGCGGGTGCGGGGGGAAAAGCGTGTGTGAGGCCGGGGTGGGCGGCGTTGCCGGACCTGATGCCGTATTGTTGCACGATGCGGCCGGTGAGGCGGGTGGCGGCGGCGACGGTTATTTGCTGGCCGGCGATCGCACGCACGCCGAGCTCGAATGGGTCCCACGCGCCAGGCACGCGCAGCCCGGGACGCGCGGCGACCAAGGGAGCAAGAAGCGGATCGCGCGAGAGCACCGCGGCGATCATTGCTGGGTCGGCGCCGAGATCGAACATGCGGCGCAAGCGCGCGATGATGGTTGGTAGGGCGGCCACGTGCGGGAAACGGATTGTCGCGCGCAGCCGGTTGCGTTCCGGTTGATGTGCGACCGCGATCGTGCCGACGGCACCGTTCAGTTCGATCGTGCGATGGTACGTATTTTCAGCAACGATTTCGACGCCGGGAATGGCGCGGGCGTGGAAAAATGCCAGGATCGATGCCCAGTCATAGGGCGGACGGTAGGACAGGCTAAGCGTAATCGGTGCGTCGGCCGCGTTGTGCGCGGCCGGCGCGCGGCGCAGGGAGGCGGGCGGACGGGCGAACATGGTCTGGAAAATTTCGTTGAAGCGGCGCACCGAGCCGTAACCGCTGGCGTGGGCGATTTGGGCCATGGAAAGATCGGTTTCATGGATCAGCTGTTTGGCGAGCAGCACGCGGCGGGTTTGCGCGACGGCGAGCGGTGCGGCACCGAGATGATGCATGAAAAGGCGACGGAGTTGGCGTCCGCCGATGCCGAGGCGGTCGGCGAGAGCTTCGACGCTCTGCGTATCGAGTGCGCCGGCATCGATCAAAGCGAGGGCGCGCGACACGGTGTTCGAGGTGCCGCGCCAGGCGCCGAGTTCGGGCGCGGTTTCGGGCCGGCAGCGCAGGCAGGGGCGGAAGCCGGCCTGCTGCGCGGCGGCGGCACTGGGGAAGAATAGGCAGTTTTCCGGTTTCGGCGTGCGGGCCGGGCAGATCGGGCGGCAATAGATGCCGGTGGTTTTGACCGCGACAAAGAAACGGCCGTCGAAGCGGGCGTCGCGGGCCAGCAGCGCCTGGTGGCAGAGGGCGGGATCGAGGTCCATGGGGGGAGTTTAGCGCAGAGGGTGGGCGAGCGCTGGCGGTTTTCGGACTTTGTTGGTCGGATTGTGATACTGAGGCCGCCTATTGAGGAGGGGCCAGGTGATCCGCACCAGACTGTTTACCAGGAACGGGTGCCAGGCGGTGCAGTTGCCGAAGGTTATGGCGTTTCCGGACGGCGTCCGCGACGTGGTGGTGCTGCGCGACGGTGTTCGGCGGGTGATTGTGCCTACGGAGTCCGCTTGGGACGATTTCTTTTCGGCGCCCGGGATTGATCTCGCGCCAAGGGAGCAGCCTGAGGTGCGCGATCGCGAGACGGTCGACGGCTGAGAACCGGCCGCTGCGAGGCGCTGTCCAACGCGTTGACAACAGAGGTGATTTTACCGCGACTTTCTGGTAGAATTTGTGGTTAGGTAAGACCGGAAAAAGGGGCGACATGGACAGTGTAGACGTGACGATCCCGGTAGACATGGTGACCGCGGCGGCGCTGGAAAGTGATCCGGTGCGACGGGCCGCGGCCGGAAGGTTGATGACGCTGCTGGTGCACCCCTCGGCGGGGGCCGACCCTCTGCTCGCAACAATGCGGCAGATGGGGGAGGAAGCGGCCGCGCTGGGGCTGACGCCGGAGATGATCGCGGCGGAATTGGCGGCGCATAAGGCCGGGCGCTGATTGTATTCGATGCGTTCACACTGGTCAGTGCCGCCATTGGCGCTAGACGCGTGCCGTTTTGGGCGTTCGATCAGGTTTGTCGGGAGAGTGCGCTGTGCGGACCACCCTAACGATTGACGATGACGTGCTGGCCGGCGCCAAGGCATTGGCAGCGCACCAGAAGCGGACGCTGGGGCAGGTTGTCTCCGATCTCGCACGGAGATCATTGGTGTCGTCTATGGTGCGCGTAGAGCGCAACGGCGTGCCGCTTCTGCCGATAACCAATCTGGAGGCTCGGGTGACGTTGGAGATGGTCAACGAGCTGCGCGACGGCCGGTAGCGCCCGGCCGCGCGGCGAAGTAACCGCGGGGCCAGCCTAGATCGTCGCTTTACTTTACCAATACTCTGAAGAGTGGCGCAGTTTGGATGTTATGCCGACTCGGGCGCGAGCGGAGTGTCCGACTGGCCTTTCTGGGTCTGGGCCGCCATGCTACGTTGATGGTTCGACGCCGCACCTCTCCCGCTGGCGGACGGTAGACGCATCCATTTTCCATCGGAGTGCCACGTGTCACGGTTTACCCCCGCCGCCTTTGTAACGAGCCTCATTATGGCATTCAGCACCGCCGCCTATGCCGGCGATCCCCGGTGCAATGCTCCCCCCTATGGTGGCACCGTCCCTGAATACAAAGCCATTGTAGCCAACTTCGGCCAGATCGTTGTTCCCACCCGCGTTTTGTCGAGCGTGTGTAATGCCAAGTTCAGTGGCACGCCGCGAACGGCCTTATATAATCTCGGCTTCACTGACGCCGAAATTGACGCCAAGGACACTGAGGACCTTGCCGTCGATATGTTGAACGCAACGAAACTTTATTGGACAAGTCTGGCGGCCCGGAGTGATTACCGGCGGTCGTGCGTCGTCCGGCCGATTTGCGGGCCACTTTAGTGTTACTATAGGCTGATGAGAAAAAGTCTATATTTTTTGACGACGTTCCACGCGTTCGTTTACACGACAACGCTACGCCGCGCGGCGGCCGCGCCATCAGATGGATCAAACCCGTGCATACCACCAACACTGCATCACGTGCTTTGGCTGTCAGCTATACGCGGCGGGCAAAGGAATGCGCACACATTCACGCCCTTGCTGAAGAACTGGCCGCTATCGCAACTCGCACGCCCTGCTTCTTAGACGACCAGGATTTTATCCGTTTGGAAGCCGACTACAGGACGCAATTAGCTGTCGTCCTCAGCCTTCCGAGATAGAGTGTCGCTGGTCCGCCCCTGCCTTGCCGGCGGGGCGGGCCGCGTTAGCTCTTGGAACTGGCAGCCGAAGTAGAAACCTGGGGGGGCTTCGAAACGCTCGACCCACCACTAGGCGGCGAAGCCGGGGTTGCACTGCTAGCCATCGGGACATAGCCCTTTTGTATGACTTGCGAGCCGGGCTGGTAGCCCTCCGTCAACGGCTTAAAGCCGTCATTTGCCATGCGTTTGTTGTCGTTCGCCATATTCTCACTTACCCTCTGAACTCGATGAAAGCTATCTGGTTGCCGTCCACCTGAATGCCAAGGTTGCCGCTCGCCTCCACCCAGGTGCTGCCATCGGCAGGGACAGTATACAGCTTCTCGATGAAAATGTCCCTTCTTTCGGGGTCGGAGGACGCCATTGATTTAGTCCCGAAAAACCCCGCTATCTCCCTGCCGGCAGTGAGTGTCACCAGGACATAGCATGGGTTGGTTCGGCTAAAAATCCAGTCCCACCCCGTGGGGATTGGGTTGATCGGGCGCAGGCCGAGGAACCGGAATATCCAATCGAACTTTGTCGTTTGCAGGAACATCGCCCGAATGATCGCAAACATGATCGGGGCGATGAAAATGACGACGAACCAGGCCGCCAAGCGCCAATAGGGACCAACCAAATCACTGCGATATAGGCAGAGGTATATGATCGGGGCACACAGAGCGTAATTATAGGCAGTAGCTGTCAACAGCCGCAAAAAGATTGTTTCTCTGTGTGTGGTGCTGTGCAGCGGTACGAACTGCCGCAACATGCCATCATAGATGAATCCAGGCACGAACACCGACAAGACGAAATATAAATCGGAGATGTTTTCAAGCTTCATCGCGCTACCCGTTTCGGCGCCGCTGCGCCGGTTGGCCCGCCTGAGGGAGCCGCGTTGCTGGCGGTCTAGGCCGCCTTAGACGGTGTGTCATCCCTGCCCTGGGGGCGAGCCTACGGCGCCGGCGGAATCGGGAAGCGCCGGGCCACGAAGGCCAGCACGGCCGCACCGAACGTCAGCCAGAAACGATCCGAACGGAGCAGCACCGGCGTCAGGCAGGCTTCGTCGAAACGGCGCATGGTCGGCTTGTCCAGCAGGCCGGCGGCGTGCAGCCCCTCAGCCGTCTCGTGGATCGAGGCCATCACTTGGCTGCGATACTGCTTGGTCATTCCACACCAACTCTATCGGGGTTCCGGCAAGGATTTGCTAACCCGACCACGCTCATAATGGCGTGTGACCGCTCTGGTGTCCCAGCCCAAACCTGCCGGCTCCGCCGACGCCCAAGCGCCGGCGACGGGGGGTGCTGGCAAGGCGAGCGAAAAGTTTGGCGAGGCACTGCATCATGCGGTGCATCACCATCATCACCACCACCATCATCGCCACCATGTGCCCAACGCGGTGGCGATCAACCCGGAGGTGCGGGCGGCGGTGGATCAGGCGATCGGGGCGGAGAAGGTGCCGGCGGCGTGGCGGGACTCGCTGCTGTTTATCGCGGCGCAGGAAAGCAGCGGGCATGTCGGGGCGCGGAACACCACGGATTCGGCGCGCGGGCTGTTTCAGCTGACAAAGGCAGCCTGGCACCACAACCCGAACGGCGCCGCCTCGTTCGGCAACGCGCGCGAGGAAACGCAAGGCGCCATCCGCTACATACAAGCGCGTTACACCACCGCCCCCAACGCCGAAGCTTTCTGGCGCACGCACCACTGGTACTAGAGCCCATCCGGAAACTCTACTCCGGCGGCCATCTGACGGCGATTTCCTGCGCTCCGGTGCTCACGGCCCAAATGGCCGCTCCGCTCCGGTGCTCGAAAATCACCGCCAGCTGACTCGCCAGAGCGACTTTCGGGACGGGCTCTCTCCAGCCGCGCAGCGCGAAATGGGGTCTGGGGCCTCCGGCCCCAGCGGGGGTCCAGGGGGCAGAGCCCCTGGCCTTACTCCCTTGAGTTGTAACGCGGATTTCCGCTGCGACGTTACCGAGTGTTACCCTGGCCCTTTTCGGCAACGCGCTAGATCTTTGTTCCGTAAATCTATTTAATTGCTTGAGAACACCCGGCCGGAAGCAATATCCCTCCATGGTCGCGCTCGCGCGCGGGCAGGAGGGGGGATCCATGGCGCGCTTCATTCTGGCACTGCTGCTGGTCGCATGCCCGCTCGCCGCGCGCGCCGCCGGCCTCACTGTGTTCGCCGCCGCCAGCCTCACCGACGCATTTACCGACATCGGCAACCTGTGGCAGGCCAAGGGCCACGCCAAGATCGTGTTCAGCTTTGCCGGCAGCTCGACGCTGGCGCAGCAGATCGAGCACGGCGCACCCGCCGACGTGTTCGCCAGTGCCGACGAGCTCTGGATGGATCGCCTGGCCAAGAAGCACCGGATCGACCCGGCCAGCCGCTTCGACATCGCCGGCAACACGCTGGTGCTGGTGACGCGGGACCACAAGAAGATCGATGTGGCCACCAGCGCGCCGCTGCTCAGCGTGCTCGGCGCCGGCGGCAGGCTCGCGGTAGCCGACACGGAGCATGTGCCGGCCGGGATTTATGCCGCGCAGGCGCTGAAGAAACTGGGATTTTGGGACGCGCTCGCTGGCCGCCTGGCGCCAGCGGATAGCGTGCGCAGTGCGCTGCTGCTGGTGGCGCACGGCGAGGCGCCCGCCGGCATCGTTTACCTGACCGACGCCAAGACCAATCCGGCGCTCAGCATCGCCGCCACCTTCCCGGCCAGCAGTCATGATCCAATCCGCTACCCGGTCGCGGCGACGCGCCATGCCGGGCCGGACGCGGCCGCCTTCCTGGCGTTCCTGCGTACCGACGACGCGCACGACGTGTTCCTGCATTACGGTTTCCCCCCGCCGTGAGCGCGCCGCCATGATGGCGTATGTGCCGCGCCTGACGCTCGAGGAATGGCAGACGATCTACCTCACCTTGCGGGTCGCCGCGCTTGCCGTCGGGTGCGGACTGCCGCTGGCCATCCTCCTCGGCTGGCTGCTGTCGACCAGGTTCCCCGGCCGGTTCCTGCTGAATGCATTGGTGTACCTGCCGCTGGCGCTGCCGCCCGTGGTGACCGGCTGGCTGCTGCTGATGCTGTGCGGCGTCGAAGGCCCGGTCGGCGCGCTGCTGAACCGGCGGTTCGGCATTCAGCTCGCCTTCACCACGAACGGCGCCGCGCTGGCCTGCGGCGTGATGGTGCTGCCGCTCATGGTGCGCGCGATCGGCCAGGGGCTGGAGGCGGTGGACCCGGGCCTGAAACAGGCGGCGCGCACGCTCGGCGCCGGCCCGATCGATCGCTTCTTCTCGATCAGCCTGCCGCTCGCGCTACCCGGCGTGCTGCTGGCCGCCGTGCTGGGCTTTACCGCCAGCCTCGGCGAGTTCGGCGCGGTGATCACCTTTGCCGCCAACATCCCGGGCCAGACGCGCACCTTGCCGCTGGCGATTTACAGCGCCCTGCAGGCCTCCGACGGCGAGACGGAGGCGATGCGGCTGGCCTTGTGCTCGGTGGCGCTGGCGTTGATCGGCCTGGTGGCGGCCGAGCGCATCGCACTGCGGCTGCGGCGGTGAACCAGGTGCCCGGCCCAATCCCACCCCGGCGCGGCGGCTAGGCGCACCCATGCTGCTGCGGGTCACCGTCGAACATTCCTATCGCACCTTTACGCTGGCGGCGACGTTCGAGGCGCCGGCGGAAGGGATTACCGTGGTGTTCGGGCCGTCGGGCTCCGGCAAGACCACGATCCTTGCCGCGATCGCCGGGCTGATCCGCACCGACGGCATCAAAGTGGACCTGGCCGGCGAAGCGCTGGACCGGCTGCGGCCGGAGCGGCGGCGCATCGGCATGGTGTTCCAGGATGGCCGGCTGTTCCCGCATCTGAACGTGCGCGACAATTTGTATTACGGCCTGAAGCGGGCACCGCGCGGCTCGATCTTTGTCGATGAAACGCTGGCCCTGCTGGGGCTCGAAGAGCTTCTGAAACGCTGGCCGAATACGCTTTCCGGCGGGGAACGCCAGCGTGTCGCCATCGGCCGCGCCCTCCTGAGCCAGCCCCGCCTCCTGCTGATGGACGAGCCGCTGGCCAGCCTGGACAACGCCCGCCGCGCCGAGATCCTGCCCTTCCTGTCCCGCCTGCGCGACACTCTGCGCCTGCCGATCATTTACGTGACGCACGCGATCGAGGAGGCGGTGCACCTGGCCGACCAGATGGTGCTGATCGAGAACGGCCGCGTGCTGGCGCACGGCCCGCTGGCCGAGCTCGCCGCGCGCGTGGACCTGCCGCTCGCGTCCCGCGACGATGCCGCCGGCGTGCTGAACGGCTATCTGCACAGTCACGATTACGAACGGCGCCTGAGTGCGATCGCATGCGGCGGGCAGGTCTACATGGTGCCGCTCAACAGCATCGATGAGCGCACGCCGGTGCGTCTGCGCGTGCCGGCCCGCGATGTCATCCTGGCGCTGGACGCGCCGCGCGAGGTCAGCGTCAACAATGTGATCCCGGCCATCGTGTGCGGCATCGCCGAGATGGCGGCCGGCCATGCGGCGCTGGTGGAAATCGACGTGGGCGGGGGCGTGCTGCTGGCGCGCATCACGCTGGATGCCGCCGAACGGCTGCGACTGCGGCCGGGGGCGCGCGTGCTGGCGCTGATCAAGTCGATGTCGGTTGAGTTGTTGGTGTAGAGCAAGAAGGCCAGGGCTCTGCCCTGGACCCGCTGGGGCCGGAGGCCCCAGACCCCCATTCGCGCTGCGCGGCTGTTCCCAGCTAATTGCCGACGCCATAAATTGAAATGAATTATTTAGCTTCGCCGTTTCACCCAACGATCCTTAATGAATGGGGTCTGGGGCCTCCGGCCCCGTCGTGCGCAGCACGCCCCGGCGTGACGGGTCCAGGGCAGAGCCCTGGCCTTTCTGACTCTAGAACTTGTACGTCAACTCCGCGCCCCAAAAGCGCGGCGCCTCCGGCCGCACATACGGCGTTCTGAGTGTCGTTGCCGTAATGTAGTTGATGTCGGTCACGTAGATATTATCGAAAAGGTTTTGCGCATATAGCGCCACCTCGTAATGGTCGTGCGCGTCCGACCAGGTTAGCCGCGCGTCTGTGAGATCATGTGACTTGTAGAACCCCGGCAGCAGATTGAAGTTCACGAAGCCCGCGATTTGTGCCTGCTCGAATTCGCTGCCCGCATTTTGCCGCTCCGCGCTGGTGAAGCTATTGGTGGCGTGAAAGCGCAGATTGCCGTTTTGTCCGAGACTGTACAGATAATCGATACCGTTCACTATGCGTAGCTCGGGCTCGCCCGTTGGCTGACCGGCGAGATTTAGCGTCACCGGTTCGCCGCTCAATGTCGTTTCGTTCTCCAGGAATTTCTGCCAAATGCTGTCCACGTACCCGCCATCGAGGCTCAGCGTCAGGTTGCGCGCCGGTAGCCAGATCACCTCCAGATCGACACCCTTGCCTTCGAGATTGCCGGATTGGGTCACGTATTCCGGCAGCCTTGAGTTCTGCACCGCGGCCAACGAGATGCTCTGGAAATCCCTGTAGAAGTAGTAGTAGCCAGTGAGGTTTACCCTCAATTGGTGCTGCAGCCAGTCGCTTTTCAGGCCCAGTTCGTAGTTCTGAATGGTCTCCGGTTTGAATTCGGAGTTGATTTCTACGCTATTAAAACCGCCCGCCTTGTAGCCGAACGTGGCGGAGGCGTAAGTCATGACGTCCTCGGCCCAATGATAATCGAGGACGAAACGTGGACTGACGTTGGTCCAGCCATCCGAACGGCTTATCAGATTGCCCTGGATTCCGGGATAGGTAAAAATGAGGTTGCCGATTAGGCTGCGAATTGTCGCGTTGTTGGCCGGACCGGCTCCAATAACCACGACATCGGGCGCCTGCCATGAGAACTTCTTATTGTCGTCGGTAAAGCGAGCGCCAACAGTCAGGTTGAGTGCGGGTGTGATCGCGTAGGTCGCATCGCCAAACACCGACACTGCGTTGTACTGCCCTAAATTATTCATCGCCTCCTGCCACGGCAGGCCGAGTAGACCGAATTCCGCGAAGAGCGACCCATAGCCATACGGGCTAAGCAGCGTATCGATGCTGTCGGTGAGTGCCGTGGCGATGCTCTGCTGCTTTGCGCGCTCCTGGTAGTAGCTGACCCCACCTACCCACGTCAGGTCGCCCCACACGCCATTGGCACGTAGTTCCTGGTAAAATGAATGGTTGTTCTCGACGTTCTCGGTATCGAAATAGCGGGCCGCGATATCGGAGCCGGTTTCACTTTCGCGGTTTTGCGTGCTGAAGAATTTGTAGCCGCTCAGCGACGTCAGCGTAAAATTGTCGAAATCGTGCTTGGCGGTCAGCGATAGATCGTCGAGCCGCCGCGACTCCTGGCCGTTGATGACGCGGTCATAGATCGCCGCGTACGGATTGCCGCCGTTGCCGGCATATTGGCCGATGCCGAGCGCGGTTGGCGGCGTCACGTTGGTGTTGTCGTGATCCCATGCGAAAATCACGTCGGTGTCGGTGGAGGGCTGCCAGCGCGCCGCGACCCGCGCCGACTCGTTGTGTTCATCGTTGAGCTGGTCGCCGTTATAGTCGTTGGTCAGGTAACCGGACCGCCGGTTGATCAGGCCGTCGACGCGCACCGAAAAGGTGTCGGTCACCGGAATGTTGACCATGACGGTTTCTTCCGTCTTGCCGTAATTGCCGATCTTTTCGTCGAACGTTGCCTCGTATTTGTCGGTCGGCTTGTTGGTGATGATGGATATCGCGCCGGCAGCCGTGTTGCGGCCGAACAGCGTACCCTGCGGTCC
>Ga0181519_10001746_pt1 | contig 18989 bp, 18 predicted proteins | sample PEATcosm2014_Bin_26_FD_121102 | JGI IMG/M metagenome (GOLD analysis project Ga0181519, IMG submission 121102) | Peatland microbial communities from MTU Mesocosm Facility, Houghton, MI, USA - PEATcosm2014_Bin02_10_metaG | ecosystem: Environmental > Terrestrial > Soil > Wetlands > Peat | place...
TTCGTCCAGTAGCGCGAGACACGCTTCAATAAGTCGCTTCTCTTCGTAGGGGTCGCCCACTTGCACACTTGGACGCTTGGCATCGTCCAACGACTCGGCACCATCGGAGCTAGAAAACCCGGCAGACGCCAGCACCGAAACGCCACCTATGCCGTCGCGCCCCGTTGACGAGCCCAGCAGCACGGCGAGATTCCCAACACCTGAAGCGACGCCGAGCACTAAACGTTCTTTTGGTAACGCTCCGGCACAAAGAACATTCACGAGGGGATTGGACGAATAGCAGTCATCGAAGGTCAACTCACCGCCAACGGTGGGCACGCCCACGGAATTGCCATAACCAGAGATACCGGAAACCACGCCTTCAACGAGCCAACGTTGGCGAGCATCGGTGAGTTCACCAAAGAACAACGGATCCATGACGGCGAGTGGACGAGCACCCATCGTGAAGACATCACGCAGAATGCCCCCGACGCCCGTGGCGGCTCCCTGGTAGGGCTCAATGGCCGAAGGGTGGTTGTGGCTCTCAATTCGTATGGCCACCGCGATGCCGTCGCCGGCGTCGATAACCCCAGCGTTTTCTCCCGGTCCGACGAGTACCCTCGGGCCCGTCGTGGGTAGACGTTTCAGGTGGATGCGAGAGGACTTATAGGAACAGTGTTCGCTCCACATCACGCCGTAGAGAGCGAGTTCTAATGGATTGGGCGAACGCCCCAGGACGTCTTCAATGAGTGCAAGTTCGTCGTCACTCAGGCCCAACGCGCGATGCAGGGGCTCCGCGGAGGGGATTGTCACGCCACCAAACTACCGCTCTCGATTACGTTTGCTCACCCTTTGGCGGGTCGAGCTCTCGTCGATGCGTCCAGGCCCATCGCGCGAGGTACACACTCGCGATCAGTGTCAGCACGTTGATGACGGCCTCGATGGCCCCACCGGCTCCCTTGGTCCAAATCCCGTGTTCGAGGTCGTAGAGCACATCCATGGCACAGAGGTAAAAACCTCCACCGGCTCCCAGCAACAAGAACAACAAGGCGCTGGCGAGGCCCCGTCGAAGCGAAAAGAAACTCGCCAATAATGCAAGCACCAACAAGCTGTCGGCCAACGGAAAGGCATTTTCGAAGTTGTAATAGGAACTGGTGGTGTCAGACGCCACCACAGAGCGGTGAACGAACCACAACGTCCAATAGAGCACGATCAATGCGGCGAAGAAAAGCAGTAATCGCCCAATCGTTTTCTCGCCTCGTTGCACCACATGAACGTACCAAGACAAAAAGAGCTTCGCCGGTACACTTCTTTCGACGAAGTCACCCGAACGGGGAACGTAGCCATGACTGTTGCAAAGAAGACCAGTGGCGCAAAGAAGAAGCCAAACGTCACGCGTGCTCTGAGCGAGAGTCAAAAAGCCGCCATGACGAAGGGACGGCTCGAAGCGCGCGTCGTCAGTCGCTACTTGGAAGCGATTGCGGCGTCGAAGTCAAAGCGTGGTCGACAACGAACACAGGATTCCATTGGCGCTCTGCTCGTTCGGATTGAAAGGGAACTCGCCAACGCCGGCGCTCTTCGCCGACTAGAGCTCACCCAGAAGAAATTTGATCTACTGGAAGAGCGAACACAACTTCGCGCGCGGGCGGATATTTCTAATGTTGAGAAGGAATTCGTCAAGATCGCTCATTCGTACGCCGAACGAAGTGGCATTTCCTACGCGGCGTTTCGAGAACTTGGCGTAACGCCGGCGGTGTTGAAGCGCGCCGGGATTAAACGGACGCGACGAGCGAGTTAGACCGTCACGTTCGCATGCACAAAGCTACTCAACAGCACCCGCCCATCTTCGCTGCCGAGTAAGCGCGACATGGCTCGTTCGGGGTGCGGCATAAGACCCACGACGTTTCCTTGTTCGTTCGCGACGCCCGCAATGTCGTCTCTCGAACCGTTGGGGTTCTCTAGGTAGCGAAGAACAATCTGATCGTTGTCCAGCAGTCTCTTGTACGTGTCGTGGTCACAGGTGTACGCGCCTGAAAAGTGATTGATGGGCACAACGAGCTGGTCGCCAACGTGAGCCTCACTTGTCAATGCGCTCTTGGTTGAGACCACCACCAACGTGGTCGGCTGACATAGAAACGTCAGCCCGCGATTCTTTTGCAGCGCACCTGGAAGTAGTCCCGCTTCGGTGAGTACCTGAAAGCCGTTGCATATGCCGAGCACGGGGCCACCCTCGCGAGCAAAGGCCGCTACGGCTTCCATGACGGGCGAGAACCTCGCCAACGCGCCCGGTCGCAGGTAATCACCGTGGGCAAAGCCACCGGGCAAAATCACACCATCAAAACCCGCGAGCGACGTCGCCGAATGCCAAACGAATTCCGCGGTGGCGCCGAGTGATTCGACCCCTTGAGCGGCGTCGTACTCGCAGTTCGAGCCCGGAAACATAACGACGCCAATACGTTGGCTCATCGCTACTTCTCCTCTCTCGCTCGGAGAATTTGCTCAGCGTGATCGCGACCGTGGGCGACGTAGATGTTGAGCCAGTCGAACAACGTATAGGGACCGCTCTCGGTATGCACGCCACTTCGATCAAAGTCCGCGGGCTTTAAATCTAAAATTGTTGCCGAGCACGCTGCTCGCACCGCGACGAACAGCGCCAGCGACACGTCAATGGGCCGCGTCTCGTAACCAAACTCTGGCGTTCTTGCCCACTGCGCTTCGTCGTAACCTTGCAATGTCGTGCCGGCGGGTTCGCCCAGCAGACGTCGCAGACGCACGTAGGAGTTAGTTTCGCTGTCGGCGAGGTGATGTACGACCATACGAGCCGACCATTGGTCCCCATCTCGACGGTCGAGTTCTTTTGGCGTAATGCCCCTTAGCGCTTCTTGTACTTGGGCGACGCCGAGGTTGTACTGCGCGACGAGTGTAGCAATTTCTTCTTTGGAAGCCATTTAGGAAGCTCCCGTGACCACGCGAACACGGGCGTCTTCAATCACTGGATTTGAAAGCAGTCGCTCGGCGAGTGCTTGTGCCTTGTCAACCGCGGCCGCTTCATTAGCTGCTTCAACGTCTAAATAGAAGGACTTTCCCGCTCGAACATTCGTCACTCCCACAAATCCGAGAGCCGGCAAAGCACGCTCGATAGTGGCACCTTCGGGGTCCGCAATACCGGAGCGAAGATTGACGTCGACCACCACAGAGAATTTCATTGCTAGGCACCGTACCAGTCGGTGAGTGATGAGCCCGTTACCTTTTCGTACGCTGAGACGTAACGGTGCGAGGTTTCGCGAACGACACTCTCGGGCACCGTGGGCGGTGGTGGCGTCTTGTCCCAAGGAAGCGATGACAACCAATCACGAAGGGGCTGTTTGTCAAAGGACGGTGGCGTTTCTCCCGATCGAACGTCGCTCGCCGGCCAGATGCGCGACGAATCAGGCGTCAGCACTTCGTCACAGAGCACCAACTCACCCTCGAGCCAACCGAGCTCGAACTTCGTGTCGGCCAAAATGAGTCCGGCCTTGGCCATCTGTTCGCTGGCGTGACGAAAGAGCCCCAGACACAACGTGCTCGCCTGTTGCAGGGTGTCTTCTCCCACAATTGAAGTGGCCCTCGCGAGATCGATGTTCTCGTCGTGGCCGGACTCCGCCTTGGTCGATGGCAAAAACAATGGCTCAGGAAAAGCGTCCGTGAGATGCATGCCCGACGGAGCGGGCATGTGGTGCACCTGGCCCGTGGCGACGTATTCGCTGTAGGCCTGTCCGGCAAGCCGAGCGCGCACAATGCACTCAAGCGGCATCATCTCCGCTTTCTTCACCAGCATGGAACGTCCGTGCCAGGGTTCGTGCGCTAAGAATCCCGGGATGTATTGATCAATGACCACCGGGTCACACGAGACGAGCGAAGCGGGCACCGATTCGCCAAAGCTGCGTATCCAGTAATTCGTGAAGGCCGTCAAGACTCGGCCCTTTTCGGGAATCGTTTCGCGCATCACGACGTCGAAGGCACTCAAGCGATCCGTCGCCACCATCAAGAGATAATCGTCGCCCACTTCGTAGAGGTCGCGAACCTTGCCGCTGTAGAGGTGCGTGAGCCCGAGGGTACTCATGAACGCCAGGTCAATGCGTCGAGGAATCGCTCTTGGTGGGCGAGCAGGCGTTGTGCGTCAAAGGCCCGGTCCAAAGTTCCAGCATCCAGCGTCACCGCCGGATCTTCGTCAATAACCTCGCGAAAATTGCGACGCTCTTCCACCGCGCGTCGAGCAGCACTTTGGACAATGCGGTACGCATCATCTCTCGAAAGTCCCGACTCCACGAGCGACAACAGCACTGACTGTGAATACACCAGACCCAGTGAATGCACTTCCAGATTCTCTAAGGCTCGTTCGGGGTGCAGGACCAACCCGTTGGCCAGCCCCGCCGCCTTTCGAAGCATGTACACCGTGAGCGTCACGGCATCGGGCATGACGACACGCTCAACGCTCGAGTGCGAGATATCTCTTTCGTGCCACAGCGCCACGTCTTCAAGTCCCGACTGCAGATAGCCACGCAGCACGCGCGCAAGTCCGCAAAGCCGTTCCGACAAAACGGGGTTTCGTTTATGGGGCATGGCCGACGAGCCCTTTTGACCCGCGCTGAAGGGTTCTTCGGCTTCACCGACTTCGCTGCGGGCGAGGTGGCGAACCTCCAAAGCGAACTGTTCAATGGTGGTGCCAATGGCCGCGCACGCGTAGAGCACCTGCGCGTGGCGATCCCGAGCAATGACCTGCGTGGCAGGGACGGGAAGAAGTCCCAAGTGTTCGCAGACGTATGCCTCAACACTGGGATCAATGTTCGAATACGTCCCTACGGCACCCGAGAGTTTCCCCACCGCAATAGCGGCTCGAGCGGCCTTCGCTCGCTCCAGGTCCCGGTCGGCCTGCAACGCAAAGAGCGCAAACTTCGAGCCATACGTCGTTGGTTCAGCGTGCATGCCGTGGGTTCGACCAGTAATGGGAAAGGAAATGCTTTCGACGGCTCGTCTCGTCAAAGCGTCACGCAACGCTACGACGTCGGCAATGACAATGTCCATAGCGCTCGTCAAGACGCAACAAAGGGCCGTATCAACGACATCGGACGACGTGAGTCCGTAGTGCACCCACGCTGCTTCAGGCATGCCTATGCGTTCTTGCACAACATCGACAAACGCCGCCGTGTCGTGATTCGTAATGGCCTCGCGCGTTTCCACGTCCGCAACAAACTGCGCGTCAATGACTGGACGACGCTTTCGAAGCATCGCGACGTCATCGCTCTGTAAGACACCAATCGAAACGAGACCTTCTGCGGCGAGCAGTTCCACTTCCAGCATCGTGTCAAAGCGGTGTTCGTCAGTGAAGAGCGACGCCACATCCTTTGGTGAGTACCTCGGAATCATCCAGGCTCCTTGAGTGGGCGCTCCGACATTTGAGCAATATCCTTGCGCATGACCCGACCCTCAAAGGTTACGAGACTCGCCGCTTCGTAGGCGCGACGTCGCGCTTCTTCGAGCGTTGCTCCCCGGGCACTGACGTTCAGTACTCGTCCACCACCGGTCACGAAGGTGCCGTCGACGTCACGCTTGGTACCTGCGTGAAAGACCACGACATTGGATAGACCCAATTGACCGTCGTCATTGAGTCCCGTGATGACGTCGCCACCGCGAGGCGCACCGGGGTAACCCTGGGCCGCGAGAACGACGGTAACGGCGGCCTCGCTCTTAAACGAGGGCGCCGAGCGAAGATCCCCTTTGGCCGTCGCGAGCAAGGTCTCATAGAGGTCACCGTCAAAAAGAGGAATGAGCACTTGCGTCTCGGGATCACCAAAGCGCACGTTGTACTCGAGCAACTTGGGACCGTCCTTCGTGAGCATGACTCCCGCGTACAAGACACCCCGATAGTCAATCCCACGATTTTGAAGTTCCTTTACGGTTGGAGCAATGATATCTGTCATCACGCGATCGACCATGGCATCGTCCATAATCGAAAGTGGTGCGAGAGCGCCCATACCGCCGGTATTTGGTCCAGTGTTGAAATCACCAACGCGTTTGAAATCTTGACTCGGAATAAATGGCTCACATCTTGTTCCGTCACAGAGGACAAACATCGAACACTCGACACCGACGAGACCTTCTTCAATGACGACGGTCGTTCCCGCGTCACCAAAAGCCGCACCAGACAATTTCTCGCGCACGTCGGTAAACGCTTCATCGATGTCGTCCGTAACCAACACGCCTTTACCGGCGGCCAGACCGTCGGTCTTAATGACGTAGGGAGGTTTCATGGTCGAAAGAAATCGCGAAGCATCCTCTTCGTTAGTAAAGACCCCAAAGGCCGCCGTTGGGACGTTTGCTGCTCGCAGAAACTCCTTCATGTAGGCCTTAGAACCTTCGAGCCGTGCTCCATCAATGCCCGGACCAAAGACGGTCTTTCCCTGCGCTCGAAGTTCGCTGGCGAGACCCTCGACGAGCAACGCGTCAGGGCCAATGACGAAGAGATCCGCTTCCAGCTCAAGTGGCGACGTTGCAACGCACGTAAGGCCACTCGCACTCATGCCGTCGTTACCCGGCGTGACAATCACGTCAACCGATTTACTTAGTCCCCACGCCAGAGCGTGTTCTCGCGCGCCCGAGCCAACAACGACAGCGCGGCTCACGATGGTCGAACGAATTGTTCTCGACCTGGTCCTACTCCCACCACTGAGATTCGAACCCCGATCGTGTCAACGAGGAACTGCACGTATTTTTGTGCGGCGCCGGGCAATTGGTCGTAACTGGTGAACGAAGAGAGGTCCGTCTTCCAACCGGGCAGTTCTTCGTAGATAGGAACCACATCGTGAAAAACCGACTGGTGATAGGGCGGGTATTCGTAGCGCACACCACCCGCTTCGTAAGCGACGCAAACTTTGATGGTGTCCAAAGTGTCAAGCACGTCCAACTTCGTCAGTGCAATCTCCGTCAAAGAATTGAGACGCACCGCTTGTCGAGCCATGACGGCATCGAACCATCCGACACGACGCCTTCGACCCGTATTGGTGCCAAATTCGTGGCCGCGCTCAACAAGAAGTTCTTGCATGTCGTCAAAGAGTTCCGTCGGGAACGGGCCAGCTCCGACACGTGTGATGTAGGCCTTGGCGATGCCGACAATGTCCGTCAAATCACGTGGTCCAAGACCCGAACCCGTGCACGCGCCACCCGCGACGGGATTCGACGACGTCACAAATGGATACGTACCGTGATCAAGGTCAAGAAACGTTGCCTGGGCACCCTCAAGAAGTATGCGCTTTCCGTCGTCCAAGGCGTCGTGAATAAGACCAACGGTGTCACCAATCATCGGCGAAATTCGCGGGGCCAATTCGCCCAAGTACACGTCAGCAATTTCGTCCGCCTTTAGAGGCAGTCGGTTATAGACCTTGGCGAGCACGGCGTTCTTTTCCTTCAGTGCAACATCAAGCTTCTCGCGAAAGATTTTTGGATCGAGCAAATCCTGAACACGAAGTCCCACCCGCGAGGACTTGTCGGCGTAGGCGGGACCAATGCCGCGCTTAGTGGTTCCGAGAGCATTCTTTCCGAGGAACCTCTCGGTAACCCGGTCGAGTTCTTGGTGATACGGCATGATGAGGTGCGCGTTACCCGAAACCACCAGTTTGGAAACGTCAATGCCCTTGGAGGTGAGCGTGTCGAGTTCCTTTAACAACACCGCCGGATCAACTACGACACCGTTGCCAATGACCGGCGTGATGTGGGGATAGAGGACACCCGAAGGAACGAGTTGGAGTGCGAAGGCTTCGCCGCCGACCACAATGCGGTGACCAGCGTTGTGACCGCCTTGGTAGCGAACCACCATATCCATGTCACGAGCCAGAAGGTCCGTCAGTTTTCCCTTGCCTTCGTCCCCCCACTGGGTTCCGACTACGACGGTTGCGGGCACTTGGCTCCTTCGAGTTTCCCTCGTTAAAAGCCAAGTCTAGCCCACGCCTCGACGCTTTTTCGGGGTGAAACGTTACGACGAGCGCTGTGGACCAAAAAAGAGTGCCACGGAATTGGAAAGTGGCACGAGGTCGCGGCGGTACTGGCGGTGCGTCTCCGCGACATCTTGGCGCGCCGCGTTAGCTTGCTTGGAAAGCGCGTCTTGGAGACCCGCGACTTCGATTTCCAATTCCAGAATTCTCTTCACGCCCTGAAGATTGATTCCCTCGTTCGTGAGTTCTTGGATTCGCCGAAGTACGGCGAGGTCCGAATCGGAAAAGCGGCGCGAACCACCCGGGGTGCGCTGGGGCTCTAAGAGTCCGCTTCGCTCGTAGTTGCGAAGTGTTTGGGGGTGCACACCGGCAAGTTCCGCGAACACCGAAATGACGTACACCGCGCGGACATCGTCACTCACGGCGTCACCTCCTCGTGCAGCGACGTCGCGAGACGCTCAACGAGCGTGCGCTGATCTTTCGTTAACTTTTTTGGCACGTGCACGTGCAACGTCACGAGCAGATCACCGGCGGCGTGCTTCGCATCCGCGGGCACACCTTTGGCGCGAACGCGCATCGTCGTACCGGGCTGCGTACCGGCCGGAACTTTCATGGTGACGGGTTCGTCGAGCGTCGGCACTTCAATAGTCGTGCCAAGTATCGCTTGGGTAATGGGCAGGTTGACACTGGTCGTCACGTGACGGCCTCGTCTGCCAAATCGCTTGTCTTTTTGGACGTGCACGTCGATAAAGAGATCGCCGGCGGGTCCACCGTGGTTCCCGGGCGATCCCTTTCCCTTAATGCGCACGCGCTGGCCGTCTTCCACGCCCGAGGCAATGCGAACGTTGACGCGTCTCGACGAGGGCTCGCGACCCGTTCCTTGACACGTCGGGCACGCTTCGACAATGCGTCCGCCGCGTCCTTGACAGACGGGACAAACGCTCGAAAGTGAAAACGGACCTTGATCGTCGTTCAAGACGCCACGGCCGTGACAGCGTTCGCAGGTCACAAAACCCGTGCCGGGTTTGGCACCATTGCCACCACACGTGTGACAAGGCTCGTCCGAGGGCAGATTGACGGCCGTCGTGATTCCCATGACGGAATCTTTAAAACTGAGATGCAGTGCGGTTTCCAAATCGGCACCACGTTGGGGACGGTTTCGTCGACCGGCTCGCGCACCTTGATTAAAGAGTCCGCCAAAGATGTCACCCAAGTCACCGAAGTCGGCATTTCGAAAATTGCCGGGCTGTCCGCCACCGCCACCGGGGGTGCCAAAGCCTGCGGCCGCAGGACCGAGACGACGCACCTCGTCATATTCCTTGCGCTTTGCGGCGTCACCTAAAACGTCATAGGCAACGGAGATTTCCTTGAATTTGTCTTCGTTGCCGGCGTTGGTATCGGGGTGGTGTTGCTTCGCTAGCTTTCGATACGCGCGCGTGATCTCTTTGTCGGTCGCCTTATTGGTTAGCCCCAGAATCTTGTAGTAGTCCTTGTCGAACCACTCGCGCTCGGCCATTTAGCCCTTCACTCTCACCATGGCCGGGCGAAGGACCGAGCCTTTCCAGACGTACCCCGCTCGAAGAATATCGTCAACGACTTGTTCACTACCGTCACTTTCGACGTGCGCGACCGCGTCATGAACTTTTGGATCAAAAGGAGCGCCGACCTCGTCAATGCGAGAGAGCCCTTCTTTCTTCAAGATGTCGAGGAACAAACTACGTGCCTGCACCAACGCCTTGGCTTCTAGCGAATCAAGCTCCGCATTGTCAGCGGAGGAAAAATGCGCGAGAGCGAGATCGAGCGCGTCAAGCACTGGCAACAACTTGTCGACTACTTGAGCGGCGGCTCGAACAGCGACGTCATCACCCGTTCGCGCCACGCGCTTTCGATAATTCTCAAAGTCTGCTTGTAGACGCTGCAAGGCGTCGCGGTACTCGTCGCGCTCGACTTCTAGTTCCGAGCGCTCGTCAAGCACCTCATCAGCGCCCTCGGGGGGAGTAGGCGCTGATGAGGGATCAAAGAGAACTTCGTCGCTCACTGTTCGTCCACGATCTCCGCGTCAACAATGTCGTCGTCGTTCGATGTTGCGCCACTCGCGTCACCATCAGCGTTGGCCTTGGCCGCCTCTTCGTAGAGACGCTGGCCGAAGCTCTGCGAGACCGTGACGAGGTGTTCCGTCGCGTTCTTAATGGTTTCAATGTCCGAGCCATTGAGGGCATCTTTCACAGAAGAAAGCGCCGCTTCGACGTCTTCTTTCTCGGTGCCCTGCAACGCGTCGGCCTGGTCCTTCAGCAACTTCTCAGTTGAATACACCAGTCCATCGGCAGTGTTTCGCACTTCGGCCTCTTCACGGCGCTGACGGTCTTCTTCAGCGTGTGACTCGGCGTCTCGCACCATGCGGTCAATGTCCTCTTTGGAGAGCGACGATCCACCGGTGATGGTGATGGACTGCGACTTGCTCGTCGCCATGTCCTTCGCGGACACGTTGACAATGCCATTGGCATCGATGTCGAAGGTCACTTCAATTTGAGGTACTCCTCGAGGTGCCGGAGGAATGCCCACGAGTTGGAACTTGCCGAGCGTCTTGTTGTACGAAGCCATTTCTCGTTCGCCCTGCAACACGTGCACTTCCACGGAAGGCTGATTGTCATCGGCCGTCGTGAAGGTTTGGGACTTCTTCGTCGGAATGGTTGTGTTGCGCTCAATCAACTTGGTCATGACCCCACCCTTGGTTTCAATACCAAGCGACAAAGGTGTCACGTCGAGCAGAAGAATGTCCTTCACCTCGCCCTTCAACACGCCCGCCTGCACGGCGGCACCAATGGCGACCACTTCGTCAGGGTTCACGCCCTTGTTGGGCTCTTTGCCAGTGGTCTTCGTGACCAGTTCTTGCACGGCCGGGATACGCGTGGAGCCACCGACCAAGATGACGTGGTCAATCTTGTCGAGAGTCAGCCCCGCGTCTTTGATGGCCTGATCGAACGGCTTCTTGCAGCGGTCCACGAGACTCGAGGTGAGTTCGTTGAACTTTGCGCGCGTGAGCTTGATGTCGAGATGCTTAGGTCCATCGGCAGTCGCCGTAATGAACGGCAGGTTCACCTGGGTCTCTTGTACGGAAGAGAGCTCAATCTTCGCCTTTTCCGCGGCTTCCTTTAAGCGTTGCACGGCCATCTTGTCCTTGGAAAGGTCCACACCTTCGGTGTCCTTAAAGGACTTAACGAGCCAGTCCATGATCGCGTCGTCCCAGTCGTCACCACCGAGGTGGGTGTCACCGGCGGTGGACTTCACCTCAAAGACGCCATCGGCAATTTCCAACACCGAGACGTCAAAGGTCCCTCCACCGAGGTCAAAGACCAACACAGTTTGTTCTTGGCCGGCCTTATCGAGACCATAGGCCAGGGCGGCGGCGGTCGGCTCGTTCACGATACGAAGGACTTCAAGTCCCGCAATGGCGCCAGCTTCTTTTGTTGCGGTGCGCTGAGCGTCGTCAAAGTAGGCGGGCACGGTAATAACGGCCTGGGTGACGGTGTCACCGAGGTACGCCTCGGCGTCTCGCTTCAGCTTTTGCAGAATGCGAGCAGAGATCTCTTGGGCCGTGTACTTGGTGCCGTCAATGTCGACGGTCCAGTTGGTGCCCATGTGTCGCTTAACCGAACGAATGGTCCGGTCGGGGTTGGTAATTGCTTGACGCTTGGCGACTTCGCCGACCAATACTTCACCGGTCTTTGAAAAGCCAACGATGGAAGGGGTGGTTCGTCCGCCTTCCGCGTTAGGAATAACAACGGGCTCGCCCGCTTCCAGCACGCTGACCACTGAGTTGGTTGTCCCGAGGTCGATTCCGACTGCCTTAGCCATGAAAAACTCCTTGTTTCACTGTCGTACTTCCTCGGACCTTCCGGGGCGGTACGTAAGTTGCCTTGTAAGTGTACAGAGTTGAGTCCCCTCTTGTCAAGAAAATACCTAAAAAGGGACTAAAGACTCTATAAGACTGATTTGACTTGGTTTTGAGCCCGATCGCGTGTACCAAAGGATGCGATTGCTCTCACTACGCTGGCGAGATGCCCGATTTGTACCTTGTCCGCCATGGCCGTTCCCAGTGGAACGAGCTAAACCTCTTTACTGGTTGGCACGACGTTGACCTTGTCAAGGAGGGAGAAGACGAAGCCAAAGCGGCCGGCGAACTGCTTGCCGACATTGACCTTCGCATCCTGCACACGTCGCTTCTCACCCGCGCCATCCGTACGGCGAATATCGCCCTTTTGGAAGCTGGGCGTTCCTGGCTACCGGTACAGCGCACCTGGCGTCTCAACGAGCGCCACTACGGCGATTTAACGGGTAAGGATAAGAAGGAAACCGCCGAACGCTTTGGGATGAACCAATTAATGGAGTGGCGACGGTCCTATGACGTACCGCCGCCGCCACTAGCAGACGACAGCCCCTACAGTCCTAAGTCGGATCCTCGTTACCAAGATTTAGCGCCAGGCACGGTACCCGCGACGGAATGCTTGAAGGATGTCGTGGCGCGCGTGCGGCCGTATTTACAAGACACCATCAAGGAAGATCTACTGCGAGTGGGGGCCAAGGGCGGCAGCGTCTTGGTTGTTGCCCACGGCAACTCGATTAGGGCGCTTCGCATGATTATTGAAGAGATAACGCCGGCGCACATTTCCGAGCTGGAAGTACCAACGGGAATCCCGTTTCATTACGCCTTAGATAAGGAACTACGAGTAACCGATAGCGGTTATCTCGGGGACCCCGCCGCTGCGGCGGCCGCTGCCGAAGCAGTCGGCCGCCAAGCGGGGTAATTCTTACAACGCGTCGGGTCCGCGCTCGTCCGTGCGAACTCGGACAACGGTGTCGACCGGGATAACCCAGACTTTTCCGTCACCGATTTTGCCGGTCTGCGCCGAGGCGACGATACCGTCGACCACCGCGTCTACTTCGCCGTCGTTGACGAGTACTTCCAAGCGGAGCTTTGGAACAAAGTCCACCTCGTACTCGGCTCCACGGTAGACCTCGGTGTGGCCACGCTGGCGACCGAAGCCCTGAGCTTCACTCACCGTCATGCCATTTACTCCGAGGGTCTTTAAGCGGTCCTTCACGTCATCAAGCTTGAAGGGCTTCACAATTGCGACTATTAGTTTCATGATCTCTTCCTCTAACCCTTAGCGGCCTAGTGAGTTAACGCGCTCGGCGAATGTTTCCACCGGGAACGCTTCTTCGTCGTGAATAGCGAGGTCACCAACTTCCAAGACCTCGTCCTTCTCGCGTAGTCCTCGCATAACGAACTTAACGATGTAGAAGATAATCGCGGTCATAACGCCGGTGTAACAGATGATCCAGGCCGCGGCCAAGAATTGTTCCCAAAACTGATGCCAGGAATGGCCGTTATAGAACCAACCGCCCACCGAAATGGCACCTGCCCCGGTGTAGTGAGCACCCTTGATGCCGTACTCAATCATCTTGGGGTCGGCCAAAAGACCAACGAGCAGTCCACCGGTAAGACCAGCGAAGCCGTGGGTATAGACCACGCCCAGTGCGTCGTCCACCTTCGAGAAGGGACGAAGACGTGAGATGTAGGTCCAGGCAATCCACACAATGGTTGAGGCAATGAGGCCAACGAGCACGGCTCCTAGACCATTCACCCAACCAGCCGATGGCGTAATCGCCACCAGACCACAGATCATGCCGTTAATGGCACCAAGGAAGGTGGGCTTTTTCTGCTTCGAAAAGAGCATGTCCATGAACATCCAGGTGAGAAGGCCCGCGGCCGTTGCCACATTGGTGTTAAGAACAGCGCTCGCTGCGTCGACACCCGCGTAGAAGGGGTCACCACCGTTGAACCCGTTCCAACCGAGCCACAAGATACCGGCACCGACGGCCACCATCATGAGGTTGCTCGGCACCGCGTGCGTTCTATCTCTCGCGAGGCGCGGTCCAAGGATCGCGGCTCCGACGAAGGAAGCAACACCCGCGGCTAAGTGGATGACGTAACCACCGGAGTAGTCGACCGCGCCCTTTTGAGCGAAGAAACCACCACCCCAGAGCAGTGCCGCGTTAACGGCGTAAACAAAGGTGATCCACAGCGGCACAATCAACAACCACGCCTTGAACTTCAAGCGGCCAACGAGGCCACCGAGGAACAGAATCGGGGTGATGGCGGCGAACACGAACTGGAAGTACGCGAACGTTGCCGTTGGGAAGTGAAAGGGAATCAGCGTATTAGCGCCGGATATCGCCTGGTTCTGTTCAGCACCGTGCAAGAACAAAGTGTGAGGAATGCCAATAAGACCGGCCCAGAAGGAACCGGTGGGACCCCAGTGCGCTTGCGGGAAGCCAAAGGCCATGTTGTAGCCCCAGAGCATCCACACGATAAGCGTGAGGGAGAACGCTGAAAAGACCATCAGCATGGTATTGACAATCCACTTCTTCTGCACCAGACCGCCGTACAGAACGGCCAGCGCAGGAATACTCATCAAACCGACCAAAGTCGCAGAGACAAGTTGCCATGCGTTGTCGCCGGTATTTAGCCAGCTGGGGTACGGGATTAACGTGGTGGCTAAGAGCACCGCCACTCCTTTCCATGTTGTTGGTAAGAGGGCGGCATTGACCTCGTTGGACGAACACAGTGTGTCCGACGATTATTGCCAAATTGTTAGCAAACTGTTTCTCGCTTGTTAACTGTGTTTACACTTCCGTGACGGAGGCACTCGTTCCAGATGCCGTTGTTTCCAGCAGCGATTTCTCAAAAACCTGACTGATATCCATCACCGAAACGTCATCGCCTCGGCCCTGTGCCTTCACGGCATCGTCCAGCATGATCATGCAGAACGGGCAGGCCGTGGAGACAATATCCGCTCCGGTACCGAGCGCTTCTTCGGTGCGGTCCATGTTGACGCGCTTTCCGATGTTCTCTTCCATCCACATGCGAGCCCCGCCGGCTCCGCAACAGAAGCCCTTTTCCCGACAGCGTCCCATCTCAATTTGCTTGACACCAGGGATGGCATCCAAGACGCTGCGAGGTTCGTCAAAGACTCGGTTGTGGCGGCCCAGGTAGCAGGGGTCGTGATAGGTGACCGTACCTTTGTAGCCAACGCCCGGCACGAGCTTGCCGTTGGCGACCAAGTGACCGAGCAACTCGGAGTGGTGAATGACTTCGTAATCACCGCCCAAAGCGGGGTACTCGTTTTTCATGGTGTTGAAGCAGTGCGGACAACTGGCAACAATTTTCTTGGCTCCCACGCCATTCAAGGTTTCGATGTTGACTTTGGCCATCTCTTGGAAGAGGTACTCATTACCCATGCGCCTCGCAGGATCGCCCGTACAGGATTCGCGTGGACCAAGTACGCCGAATTTCACGCCGGCGCGGTACAGCATGCGAGCGGTGGCTTCTACTTGCTTACGACCCCGCTCGTCGAGCGAACCAGCACAGCCCACCCAGTAGAGATATTCCACGTCGTCGGGAATCGTGTCTTCAATGATCGGAATCTCAAAGTCCATGGCAGCAATCCAGTCGCCACGCTTGGCTTGTCCGAGACCCCAGGGGTCGCCCTGGTTTTCCATATTGCGAAGCAGCAGTCCAGCCTCAGTGGGGAAGCGCGACTCCATCAAAACTTCGTAGCGGCGCATGTCAATGATGGCGTCCACGTGCTCAATGTCCACGGGACACTGCTCCACGCAACTGCCGCACGTGGTGCACGACCAGAGCACGTCGGGGTCGATGGTCGAAGGAACCAACGTTGCGACATCTCCGTCGGATTCGCCAGATAACAATCGATCGGCGGAAGCGAACATATTGTCGCGTAGTCCCATGATGAGAAGCTTCGGACTAAGAGGTTTACCGGTGGTCCACGCCGGACACACCGATTGGCAGCGGCCACACTCGGTGCAGGTTGAGAAGTCCAACATCTGCTTCCACGTGAAATCGTCGACGTGTCCGACACCAAAGACCGTGTCCTCGGTGACGTGCTCCATGTCCATGTTCGGGGTCTTGTCGAGTCCACCGAGTGCCCTTGGACGCCTGGACGCTCCAACGTTGATGGGCGCCAAGAAGATGTGCAGGTGCTTGGAGTACGACACAAACACCAAGAAGCCGGAAATCACGCCCACGTTGGCGAGTAGAAATACCACTTCGAGGACACTGTTAACGCCGGTGCCGAGCGGTCGAAGCCAGGTGGCAACGAGATGACTCGAAAACGCCCAGTGCGACTGACCGTAAGGGAAATAGCCGGTGTTTATCTGGGCAGCGCGGTACAACAACAACGTGATGATGACCAGGGAAATCATGCCCAGCACGAGCCAGGCGGCCCCTAAGTGACTTCCATAAAACCGTGATTCGCGTTGCTTCTTCGACGGTGCATTCTTCAAGCGAATGATTGAAAAAACCACCAGTGCGACGAGCACGGCGGTAGCAAAGAAGTCCTCGACGAAGGCCAGCCAATTACTTTGACCAATCCACGGAATGTGGAAGCTGCGCTGAAAAAGTGCTCCGTAGGCTTCCAGAATTGTGGTGAGCAATACGGTGAAGCCCCACATCGTAAAGAAGTGCGCAAGGCCCGGAACAGTCCACTTGAGAAGCTTCCTCTGGCCGGCAACTTCCACTAGTTCGGCTTCGGCGGGTCGAGCAAAGCCCTTCCAACGATTGGGTGCTGGTTTTCCAGAGCGAATCAGTTTTGACAACCAGAAGAATCGGTGGCCGGCGATGGAGAAAAACACCAGCGTGACGCCAAGACCTATCAATATGCGCGCTAACAAGAATCCTCCTAGGACTTCACCGTTATGGAGCGTACGGCAACTACCAACTGCTACTTACGAAAGTTTTCTGAGTAACGACTGGGCGTTGGTCCGCGCTGTCCTCGATACTTCGAACCAAGTCCCGCTGAACCATAGGGACGATCCGCCGGTGTCGTCATTTCGAAAAAGCTAATTTGTCCGATCTTCATGCCCGGATACAGCGTGATCGGAAGATTCGCCACATTGGAAAGCTCCAACGTCAAGTGCCCATCCCATCCAGCATCAACAAAACCTGCGGTCGAGTGAATCAGCAGCCCCAGTCGACCGAGCGAACTTTTCCCCTCAAGACGAGCCACGAGATCATCCGGCAACGCAACGCGTTCCGTTGTCGATCCAAGGACGAATTCGCCTGGGTGCAATATAAGAGGTGTCTCCGCACCAACATCGACGAGTTCCGTCAATTCCTCTTGGTCTTCTCGAACGTCAATAACACGCTGCGTATGGTTTCGAAAGACACGGAAATACTGGTCAACGTGCAGATCAACAGACGACGGTTGAATACAGTCGTCGCCCAGAGGATCAATCACAATTCGACCTTGCTCCAGGGCCTCTTTTATTGATCGATCCGATAGAACCATGACGTGGTAACGATACTCGTTGGTACGTAGCGAAGAAGTGCTTGCTCGAGCCGAGAAACTTAAAGGCAATGAGCGATTACCATCGTTCAAATGCGGGCGTAGTTCAGCGGCAGAACATCAGCTTCCCAAGCTGAGAACGCGGGTTCGATTCCCGTCGCCCGCTCCAAGTGGGCTAGACCTCGTTGAGATTCAATGTAAGTGCAATTGTCACGCCCGCACGTTGGCAAGTATCCGGTCGTCTACTTGGCAAAGACTCTTACATCGAGATCCAATGTCGCAGTTCCGCTCTGCGTGAACTTGATCTCTAAGGCGGCTTTTAGGCCAAGTTGTGCCATGTACGCCTCCACCACCGATGCTCGATTTTTCGCAAGCAACGCATTGCGGCTCGACGACGGAAGCGTCGCGTTTCCAACCAGATTCACTTCAGTCAAGTGCTTTTCCTCGATTGCGTGTACGAGATCAGCAATTTGGTTCTTGAGAGCGGACGTGAGGGCGGCACTGCCCAGAGCGAATGAATGAATTATTCCAATCTCCTGATACGAAGTTGTCACCACCGGTGTAGTCACCGGCGTAGTCACTGGTACTGGCGTCCACTGGGCGTAGAGCGTGACCGAGCCAGCCAACGTATAGGGCGAAGTGAGAGCAGTACCACCACTAGGAGCCGTGAACCAGCCGTCAAACGTGTAACCCGCGTAAGTTGGCGCATTCGGCAACGAAACGACAGTTCCGTCAAGACCGCTGAGCGAAGAAACCGCACCACCGCCCTCAGTGTTGAAACTCACGGTGTCCGTAGCGTTAGGAATCCATTGGGCATAAAGCGTCGTGGAACTCATGGGGAAATAGGGGTAGGTAACCGCAGCACCACCGCCGGCTGGTTCGACAAACCAACCTTCAAACGTGTGACCGGCGTACGTCGGTGCGCCCGGCAACGTCACGTTGGTGAAACCAACAGCGGTGATGGGAGGAACTGCACTGCCCCCTTCGGCGTTGAAGCTCACCGTATAAATTTGCACAACAGGAGCCGGGGAGACTGTGGTTGTGTTGTAGAAGTAGGTGGCGCCAGCATTGAGGTTGACACCAGGAGCCCCGGCGGCGGCGTTGGTTCCGTCAATCGCGACCCCGGTACCGAACTGATCGTTAATCGATGCGGCGGGGTCGGCAATTGTGCCGCTTGTACCACTTGCGGTATTCAAAGTCCAGACGCCGCCGTTGAGACTATAGAAGTAGACGGCCCCTTGAGAGCTGTACGCGCCGTTCGCGCCGTAGGCGCCGACGACGGCGTTCGTACCAGAGATCGCGACTGCGGCGCCGAACTCGTCGTTACTCGTAGCGCCGGGGTCGGTAATTTCGCCACTCGTTCCACTCGCGGCATTCAAGGTCCAGACACCGGCGCTGAGGCTGTAGAAGTAGATGGCGCCTGCATAACCGTTCACCCCGTCGGACCCCACAATCGCATTCGTACCCGATATCGCGACCGCTTCACCGAACTCATCGGAATTCGTGGCGGCGGGATCGATAATCTCTCCACCTGTACCACTCAAGGTATTGAGTGTCCAGACACCGGCGCTGAGGCTGTAGAAGTAGATGGCGCCTTCATTGTTGTGCAATTTGTATCCCCCGACCACCGCGTTGGCGCCATCAATCGCAACTGCGTAACCGAAATCGTCGCCAA
>Ga0181519_10001747_pt1 | contig 18977 bp, 16 predicted proteins | sample PEATcosm2014_Bin_26_FD_121102 | JGI IMG/M metagenome (GOLD analysis project Ga0181519, IMG submission 121102) | Peatland microbial communities from MTU Mesocosm Facility, Houghton, MI, USA - PEATcosm2014_Bin02_10_metaG | ecosystem: Environmental > Terrestrial > Soil > Wetlands > Peat | place...
GCACGAGATGAAGGCCATCGGCGTCGAATCGGTCAAGTTCCTGCTGAACGGCGTGAGCGCCTTCGATCCCGGGTCCAACCTCGGCGAGCAGTTCCACGACTCGGAGATCGAGGCGGCTGCGTACGCGGCCCGCGAACTCGGTCTCGGTCTCACGGCACATTGCTACACGTCGCACGCGATCCGGCTCGCCGTGCGAACGGGGTTTCGCGTTCTCTACCACTGCAACTACGCAGACGAGGCCGCACTCGATGCGATGGAATCGCGCAAGGACGAGATTTTCATCGGGCCGGCACCCGGCATCGTCGAGGCTGACCTGCTGCGCGGGCCGCAGTTCGGGATCATGGCAAGTCCGGAGCAGCGCACCGAACAGCAGCAGCTCCTCGAGCGGATAAAGGTGACCGGCGCGGCCTTGCGGCAGCGCGGATTCAAGGTGCTACCCGGCGGTGACTACGGATTTCCCTGGAACCCGATCGGGCGCAATGCCCACGACCTCACGTTGTTTGTCGACTGGTTCGGCTACACGCCGAGCGAGGCATTGCGCGCCGCCACCTCCCTCGGCGGCGAGCTCATGGGAAGCGCTCACGAGCTCGGTTGCATCAGGCCCGGGTACCTCGCCGACCTTCTGCTCGTGCGCGGCGACCCGACGCAGGACATCCGTGTGCTCGAGGACGCGACGAGCCTTACGGGCATCATGAAGGGCGGTCGGTTTCACAAGGCGCCGCTCCTCGGCGCCGGCCGCGCGTGATGGCGGAGTCCGCGCCGATCGAGACACTGGCCGGCATCGTGTACGCAACGCGCGACGGCATGTCGCTCAGTGGCGATCTCTACCGACCGGCAGGCGCCGGCCCACACCCGGTAGTCCTCGCCGTTCCCGGCGGCGGCTGGCGCGCATCGGCCCGCAGCGGGCTAGCCCACTGGGCGCGGCACCTTGCGCGAGCGGGTATGGCGGTGTTCGCGATCGAGTACCGGACGTCCGCTACGGCACCCTCGTTTCCGGGAGCCGTTTGCGACGTACTCGCAGCCATAGACTTCCTCGATCGGGCGGGTACGACGCTCAATCTCGACCCCAGTCGGCTCGGGATCGTCGCCGCATCCGCAGGCGCGCACCTCGCAGCCCTCGCGACCTACGCCGGCGGCACACCTGCGCTGCAAAATGCGTGCGCCGGCGACAGCTTGCGGGCGCCACGCCGGATGCCGCGCGCGCTCGTGCTCGCCTACGGCGTATACGACCTCGAGCAGCACTGGCACGAGACACGCGCCGCAGCAGCGGCAGGACCGGACCTCGTGCACCAGTTCCTCGGCAGCAGCCCGGTGGCGGCGCCCGAGCTCTACCGACTGGCCTCGCCCGAGGCCTACGTGCGCACAGGGATGCATGCCGCGCCGGTGCTCGTGACATTCGGAACCACGGACACGATCGTGGACCCCGCTCAGACAACGCGCTTCGTCGCGGCGCTCTGCGCCGCAGGCGTACCCGTCTCCCAACTGCCAGTCCCGGGCGCCGGCCATCACTGGTTCAGCCTGCAGCCCCTCGACGATCCCGCAACGTTCACGGCCGGCATCGCGCCAGCCGTCACCTCGTTCCTCCTCACACACCTGCACGTGGTGGACAGCTGATCGGCGGGTTCAGCCCCGTGGCACCCGTCCGCCGCCGTCAGTGGCGGCACCCGCGGTCGCATCGCGTCAACGAGCGTCCACCGCGAGAGCGCTGGCCGCCGCAAGCGGCCGTTCCGGTGCTGCAGCTGTCCGGCAGCAACACGGGTCGCGCTATTTGTGCAGGACAACGCGGTTCTGCAACGCGTCCGGGTTGCCTGCTATGAACGCTCCGACGTTCGCGACGAGCAGCGGCAGCAATTGCTCGGCATACACATCGCTGAGGCCACCGATGTGCGGCGTGACAATCACATTATCCATCGCCCACAGCGGACTCGTGGTCGGCAAAGGCTCCGTTGCGAAGACGTCGAGACCGGCGCCCGCAATTCGCCGCGCGCGCAAGGCCTCGATCAGCGCCGCCTCGTCAACGACTCCGCCACGTGCCACATTGATCAGGTAACCCTCCCGCTTCATCGCGGCGAGCACGCCTGCGTCAACGAGGTGGTGGGTTTGCGGTGAATACGGAATGAGCACGACCAGAAAGTCCGCGATGCCTGCCGCTTCGTGGAGCCGCGTCCGCGGCCAGATATCGTCGAATCCGGGTGCCCCGGCGCGACCCGAGATTCCGATGATTCGCAGGCCGAACCCCTTGCAACGCAGCGCGAGCGCCTCGCTGATCACACCAACCCCGACGATCACGAGCGTGCGCCCTTCGAGCAGCGGCTGGCCCCAGCGCTGCCAGCGCCCTGCACGCTGGTTTTCGAGCATCCGCGGCAGGTCGCGTGCGAGCGCCAGCATCAGCAAGACCGTGAGTTCCGCCATCTGCGGGCCATGGATTCCCCGCGCTGAGGTAACCACCGTGCCGGGTGGCAGGCGCAGTGCCAGCAACGGATCGACACCGGTCGTAAGGGCCTGGATCCACGCCAGTCGCGGCATCGCCGCGACGAGCTCGGCACGGACGTTTTGGGCCTTGGCGAGCAGGACCGACGCACTCGGTGCGGTTGCCATCGCGTCCGCGAGGGTGGCACACGAGAATATGCGCAGACCCGGCAGCGCCTCGGCAAGCCCGTGCGCGTAGACCTCGAGGTCGGTGGGTTTATCCGGCTCGTACAGGAGTACCGAGTGCGACATCGTCAGGATTCTCCGGAGTTCGGCTGCGCGGACGCTGCCGCCAGCCCGGGGCGGCGGTCGCACACGATTCGCGCGTGCCCGGCGGTCTTCGGCACCGCGAGCCTCGACACTGGCACGGCTCCCCGAATCCCCCCGCCGCGTAAGCACCGACACTTGATCGGCAATCCGGCTACGGCCGCGCCACGCCGCTCGCATTTCCAGCCAGCGGTCGGTGACAACGGCAGCGCCGCGGCGGACATCGACGCCATCGGACGCCGAACTCGGGTTACGCCGGCAGGGCGAAATCCTGCCTCGACGGAGTGCTGGAATGGCACGATCAGTGTAAGTTCAACGGTCACGAATTCCGCCCGCGAGTGTCGTGGGCATGAACACGCGCGGTCAACTGGGGTCGATCTTCGAACCGGCTGAGGACTGACAAAATGGGCAATCTGGAAGCGAAACTCCGAGCAGCCGGCAACCCGGTGACTATGCTGCGCAACTCGCAGATCGGTGCCTACGTGTACCCGGTCGTGCCTAGCGAGTATAGCAACTGGCGTGACGAGCAGCGCGCGTGGCGAACGACCGCGGTACTGTTCGATCAGACGCATCACATGGCGGAACTCACGGTGCGAGGTCCCGATGCACTCAGGTTGATGTCCTACTGCACGATCAACAGCTTCGCTGGGTTCACGCCTGGCAAGGCCAAGCAGATGGTCCCGTGCAGCCACGACGGCTACGTGATTGGTGACGGCATCCTCTTCTACACGGGCAAGGACGAACTGCTGTTCGTCGGCCGTGCGCCAACCGTCAACTGGCTCCAGTTCCATGCCGAGACCGGCAACTACAAGGTGGACGTGATCCGCGACGATCGCTCACCGTCGCATCCGCGCGGTAGAGCGGTGCGCCGCCGCCATTACCGCTTCCAGATCCAGGGCCCGAACGCCGCACAGGTCCTGACCCGGCTGAACGACGGGCCGCTGCCGGACATCAGGTTCTTTTCGTTCGGCGACATCGCGATCAAGGGGCGACGCGTCAGGGCGCTGCGCCACGGCATGGCTGGCGCCCCAGGGCTCGAAATCTGGGGTCCTTACGATGAAGGCGACGAGGTGCGCGACGCCGTTCTCGAGGCCGGGCGTGAATTCGGCATCGTACCGGTCGGCTCGCGCGCGTACGCGAGCAATACGCTCGAGTCCGGGTGGATCCCGTCGCCGCTTCCCGCGGTGTACACGGGCGAGTCGATGAAGTCCTACCGCGAGTGGCTGCCGGATACGGGCTACGAAGCGACGGGCTCGATCGGCGGCAGTTTCGTCTCGGACGACATCGAGGACTACTACGTGACGCCGCACGCGCTCGGCTACGGGCCGTTCATCAAATTCGACCACGAGTTCGCGGGCCGAGATGCGCTGGCGAAGATGGCCGATCGGCCGCAGCGCAGGAAGGTCACCTTCGAGTGGAACGGCGAGGACCTCGCCAAGCTCTACGCCTCGCTGTTCCGGCCCGGCGAGGACTGCTACAAGTATTTCGACATCCCGATCGCAAACTACGCTTCCTCCAGCTACGACCGGGTCATGGCGGGAGACCGCATGGTCGGCCTGTCGATGTTCGGCGGCTACAGCTTCAATGAACGAGCGGGCCTGTCACTCGGCATCGTCGATTCCGGCATCGCGGTGGGTGAAGTGCTGAGGCTCGTGTGGGGCGAGGAGAATGGCGGCACTCAGAAAACCACGGTCGAGCGCCACCGGCAGCTTGACGTACGCGTCAGAGTGTCTCCTGCACCCTACGCGCGGGACGCCCGCGAGCAGTACAAGGAAGGCTGGCGGACACAGGGCGGCTAGCCTTCGTCCGGCGCGAGAGCGGTAGGCGACCCACCGCTAGACGTATCCATATCGCATGGGCCGTGGCTGGCGCCCTCTCGGCTTACTGACCGCGGGGCCAGTCCCTCTGGACGGCGTGCGCCGCTACCACGCGCTGCTCGATGACACCGAACGGGGCAGAGCCGTCCGCAGCGATCGCCACCATGCGAACGGTGTCGCCGAAGCGCATGTATGGCGTTCGGGCCGCACCGGTGTCCAGCATCTCGATCGCCCGCCGCTCCGCGATGCAGCTCGACCCGACGTCGCGGTAGTTGTCATTCGACACCGTTCCGGAACCGATGATGGTTCCCGGGCAGAGAATCCGCGATCGCGCTGCGTGCGCGAGCAGCTCCGCGAAGCTGAATTTCATGGCGGCGCCGTGCGCCGCACCGAACGGGCCGTCGTTCCAGGAGACATGCAGTGGCAGCGCCACGCGTCCTTCATCCCAGGCAGGCCCCAGTTCGTCCGGCGTCACCGCCACCGGAGCCATGCTGCACGCGGGCTTGGCCTGCACCCAGCCAAACCCGGTCTTCATCTCGATCGGGGCAATCGTGCGCAGCGACCAGTCATTTATCTGCACGAGCAGCTTGATGTGCCGCCCGGCGTCAGCAGCTGAGACAGCCATCGGAACCTCGTCGGTGATGACACCGAACTCTCCCTCGAAGTCGATGCCGTCGGCCTCGGAAGGGAGCGCTACGTCTTCACAAGCCGACAGAAACTGGTGCGACATCCCCTGGTACATCAGCGGGCGATCCGCCTGCGGGTTGTCGATGTGGAACACCTTGGACATCAGATCGCCGTGCGACTGGTACGCCGAGCCATCCAGCCACTGGTAGCTGCGTGGCAGCGGCGCCGCCATGGATGCCGTGCGGAAGGGCATGGACGCTCGCGCCTGCCCGGCGGCCAGGGCCGCACTGCGCGCCTCGAGTGCCGGCGCAACCTCGTTCCATGCGTCGAGCGCGGCCTGCAGGGTCGGGCAGATGTCGTCGGCGGGCGCCGCAACGCTGAGGTCGCGCGAGACCACCATCAGACAGCCATCCGGGCGATGATTCCTGAGGGTTGCCAGTTTCATGTGCTCCTGCTGGGGGTCATCACGACCCGTCGTCAGTTTCCGTCGGAGATGAGCGTGCCACCGTCGACGACGAGCGTCTGGCCCGTGACGAACGCGCCGCCCGGAGACGCGAGGAAGAGCGCGGCCGCCGCCACTTCTGCGGGTTCGCCGATGCGCCGCAAGGGTGTTAGACCGATGCGCCGTTCCGCCGCAACTGCGTTGCCGACTATCGCCGCGGCCCAACTGGTCGCGATCAGGCCCGGGGCGATCGCGTTCGCCCGAACGTTCGCCGGCCCCCATTCGACTGCGAGGGTACGTGCGAGCTGCGCGAGCGCGGCTTTCGTCAGACCGTAAAGCCCAAGCGTCTTGTTGCCTCGAAGGCCCGCGATGCTTGACGTCAGTACGACGGCGCCCTCGCGGCGGGCCCCCATGCCAGGGACAACGAGCGCCGCAAGCCGCGCGGCATGCCTCAGATTTACGTCGAAGGCCCATTCCCACGCCGCGTCGTCCACCTCGGCGAGTGGACCTGTGTGTGACACGATTCCGGCATTCGCAAGCAGTACGTCTATTCGACCGAATGCACTCATTCCCTTTGCAACCAGCCGTGCCAGTGCCGTCGGGTCGCGGACGTCGCAGGGAATTGCCAGCGCCGCTCGGCCGGCGCGCCGGAGTTCGTCGGCCAGCACTTCGCATGCTTCTGCCTCGATGCTCGTCAGGATCAGCGAGGCGCCGGCAGTCGCGAACGCCTCGGCCATCGCTCGCCCGATGCCGCCGGTCGCCCCCGTGAGCAGCACAACCTTGCCGGCGAGTCCAAAATAGCGTTCGAGTCCCGGCATGCCGCCTAGTCTCCCCGATACCCGGCGTCGGCAAGCGCCCTGCCGACCATCCTGTCGAGACTGCCGTCATGCGCAAACCCGAGCCCGTTCGCAAGCGGTGTCGCGAGCGGTGGCAGGCGCCCGAACTGCGCTTCGAGCTCATCGTCACGCTCGAAGGTCACCAGTGCAGGATCACAGCGCGTACGACGGACGACGGCCCCGGCCAGCTCGCCCATCGTGACCCGCAATGCCGGTAACGTGAACGCCCGCGAGGTGGCAGCGTCGGGTGGCGCGATGCGCGCCGCGTGCAGCAGGTTGTCCGCGCCACAGCTTGCCGACATCGCCCAGACGGTCGCGCTCTCGCTGGTTGGGACGATGAACGGCCGGCCAGCGGCGCAGGCGTGAAAGAGATCGCTCATGAACGCCGAACGCATGGTGTTGTCACCGGCCGGCCGCGCGAGAAGAGCGGGAAGGCGGACGGCGATTCCGTCGACCCGACCCAGGCGGGCGAAATTCGCAAGCGCAGTCTCGACCATCAGCTTGTGCGCCCCGTAGGTCATCGCCGGGCGGGGCAGCGTCGCGTCGTCAACTGACGGCGGCAGCGGCGCACCGAAGACGGCGATCGTGCTTGCATGCACGTATCGGGCCGGTGTCGCTCGCTCGGCAAGTATGTCGAGAATTGCGAGCGGCAAATCGAGATTGACGGACTTCGAGGCGAGATAATCTCGCTCTGCCGCGCCGCCCGGAACGGCTGCGAGCCCGATGACCACGTCGGCGGCGCGCAGCGCCGCAGCGAGACGCGTCCTGTCCGCCATCGCGCCGGTGAGCCACGCAGCATCTGCGGCGGATCCGTCGACGTCGGCCGCAACGTCCACGAGTGTGAGCGTGCCATTCCAGTCCTCCGGCAGCCGGGCGCGGAGGATGCGACCGAGGAATCCGGCTGCGCCTGTGATGACGACGTTCATCTTGCTCGGGGCGTTTGCAGCACGCTATCCGAGACCGTCGGTAAACCGACCGTCGATTAGGATGAAGGCGATGCGGCAATTCTGGCCGGATCGGTTCGCCCAGCCGTGGTTGGTACCCCGCTGCACCACGATGTCCCCGGCGCGGACGGTGGTCTCTCCTTCGTCGACCAGCAGCGTGATCTCGCCCTCGAGGACGATGCCGTAGTCGATCGTCTCGGTGCGGTGCATGTGCGGATGCCGGGCTGTGCCGGCCGCATTGGTGGACGCGTCCGCGGCGCCTATCTCCGCAAAATGCTCGCGTGCCCGCGCCGCATCGAGTTGCTGCAGGCCCTCCCCTTCGGGTGGAATGTCGAGCACCCGGATTCGCGTCCCGTTGCGCGGCGGCGCGAGGATCACACCCGGCTCTGGCGGCTCGCCGCTCGCGCGGTCGATCGTGGCCGGCGTGTTGCGTGTATTCCACACTTCGAAGAACGTCGGCCCGTGGCCCGACAGCACCTTGACTCGTTCGGGTGGACCATCCGACTGGATGATCGCGCGCCCTGCGGCGTCGTGGCCGGTGACGACCCGGCGAAAGGATTTCGACATGGTGCTTACCTCTGCATGTCACTGGCCGTGTCGTCAGCCTGTGCGTGTTCCGAATGTTTCCGCGATCCAGTCGGCGATGTAACTTCTGCCATAGGACATGTTATCCACGCTCACGTGCTCGATGCCGCCCGTGTGAGCATCGAAGAGCTTCAGCTCGCGCTTCGGGCTGTTGACCAGCTGGTCATAGGTCTGGCGCGCGTACTCGACCGGAATCTGCCGGTCGCCTGAACCGTGCGTCACGAGGAACGGGACGCGGATGCGGTCGAGCACACCGTTCAGGTGCATCTTTGCGGCGAGGTGCATGAATTCGTCCATGTCGCGTGCGCCGAACACCCATTGCACGTGTTCCCAGTAATGCGGTACCGGCCGGTCTCCCTCGCGTGCGAGGCGGCGCAGCTGCACTTCGGCCCAGTTGTGGTTCGCGCCCCAGACCGCGCCGAGCGCGAAGCGCGGCTCGAAGGCAACCGCGCGCGGCGTGTAGTAGCCACCGAGCGAAATGCCGGCCATCCCGATTCGCCGCTGATCGACGTCATTACGCGTCTCGAGGTAGTCGATGACCGTTGACGCCCAGCGTTCGGTATCGAACGTGGCGACGAGCTCGTGGACCCTCAGCGCCTCCCCGCTGCCGGGCTGGTCGATGTGCAAGGTCGAGACGCCGCGTCGCAGCAACTCGCGACCAAGTCCCGACCAATAGAGCATCTCCTTGGAACTGTCGAGGCCGTTGACGTACACGACAAGCGGTGCACGACTGCCGGTGGCCGCCGCATTGACGAGGATCCCGGGGATCACGCCGTCGAGATACGGAATCTCGACACGTTCGTAGTTCTCACTGCTCAGCACCATCGAGCGGCGAAATGCGTCCTGCCCCTTCCGGAAGACCTGCTTGCGGGGCTCGTAGCCGTGCGCCTGCATCCGTTCGGCCGTCTGGTAGTAGAGCGCCGCACGGTTCAGCTTGGCACCTGCGGAGAACCGCCGACCGCGTGCCTCGTCTTCCTCCGCGAGCGCCACGAGCCTGTCCGCCAGCGCGACCCAGCTCCTGAAGAAGTCTCCGGTTCCTGCATCCTCGCCTCGCGCCGCTGCATCGCGCAGCGGCCGGCACATTTCGTCGATCTCTCCGATCTGGGCACCGGACTCGATTGCGATGGCGACCGAGAGGTTCCACACATAATTGTTCGGAAAGTACTCGAACACGGCTCAACCCGCCTGCTGGGTCACTGCCGGCCTCTTGCGGAACGGCTCGAGCGATCTGCCCGCCGGGTCGAAGCTCATGTCCCAGTTGTCATTGTCGGTGCGAAAGAACGGCGGCATGTGATGGGCCCACAGGATGGCGCCGAACTTCCAGTCCCAGGCGCGTGCCACCCAGTTGTCGTCGACGTAGTCACTGTCGGCGTGGTACTCAGCCTCGCCGCCGGCCGGATTGTCGATGTAGTAATAGATGGCCGACGAGATCCGATGCCGCGACAGTCCGCCGGAGCTGTTCATGGACTTGTTGACCCAGCCCTTCTCGGTCATCTGGTTGGCGCCGAGCATGAGCTCGTCGATGTCCTCGAGACCGAAGGCCGTGTGCATGTAGCCGTTCTTGCCGGGCGTGATCGGAAGGTCCGCATTGACCCAGAAGATGCTGTGGTGCTCGAACGTGCCGTCGGCACGCGCAAATACCCCGAGTCCCTTGCTGTGGTCGGTGAGCCGGAATCCGAGTCGGTCGCGATAGAACTCGAACGAGGCCACGTAGTCCTTGGAGAAGAACACGACGTGGTTGATGGTCTTCGGTCGGGCACGCTGTCGCCACTTGCGATGCTGATTCAGGCGCTGAATGCAGCCCGGCGCGTTGACTGCATCGGGCTGCGACAGCACCGGGCGTTTGTGCCAGACGCGCAGGCCGAGCGGCTGGCCGTCGTCCGCGACGCACCGTGCGGTACCGTCGCCGGTACGCTCGACCTTTCGGTCGCGGGACAGGCCGGCGACGAGGCGCTCGAGGTTCTCGGCGGTGTCGACGCCCCAGATGGTTTCGCGGACTCCTGGCCATTCAAAATAGGCTGGCGGCAGCCGCGGATCGCCGCGATGGCGCACCGTGACCCGCGAACCGGATGCTACCTCGAACACCGCCTGGGATTCGTCACGGGCCACAGGGACCAGCCCGAAGTCCGCCCAGAAGCGGCTGCAGAGTTCGAGGTCGTCGACACCGAAGATGAGTTCGGCCACACCGAGAATCGCCATAATCCGTCTCCCGCCTGAGAGTGAGTGCCCGCGTGGTCGCGCGTCAGGGCTCAGATATCCTGTCGCAGCGCCAGTTCCGACTCCGCCATGAGTGCTTTGAGCGTCGCCGGGTCGGCGTGCGTCTGTTCCATCGCGCCGATGCGGACGGAGTTTTCGACGACCATCCGGCAGCGCTCCCAGCGCCGCTCCTCGAACCGAAGCAATGCATCCGCGATGGCCGGGGTCCGCTCGAGCTCGTCGCAGAGCACCAGCGCATCCTCTACCGCGATGCCGGCACCGGACGCGAGGTGCGGGGTCGTCGCGTGCGCGGCGTCGCCGATCAGAATCACGCGCCCGCGGTGCCACGGGCGGGGCAGCAGTATCGCCTCCAGCGGCCTGACGATGATGGGCGAATCCTGGTTGAGTCCGTCGCGGATGCGCGCCAGCGTGCCCGTGAAGGGAGCCATCAGCTCGCGCAGGCGCAGCCACTGCGTGGCCTCGTCGCTTCGCACCTTGTCGCGCTCCGCCTGGAGCAGGAACATGTACATCTGCGTGGCGGACACCGGCATCACGCCGGCCGTAACAGGTCCCGCCATATAGAAGTGGCACTGCTCGATGTCCGCGGGCCGGTCGGCGACGACGCGCCAGCAGTACTGGCCCGTGTAGCGCGGCGATGGCGACGCACGAAACAGCTGCTGGCGGACCGCCGAAAAGGCACCGTCCGCTGCCACGACCAGGTCGTAGTCACGCGTCGCGCCGTCGCTGGTGGTCGCCTGCACGCTATTTCCTGCGTCCACCCACGTTTTCAGAGTGACGCCGAGCCGAACGGCCGCCCCCGATGCGCGCGTGCGAGCGGACAGGATCGAGTGCAGGACCGGCCGCATGATGCCGCCATGAGTCGGCAACCCCGGCTCGATCGGCTCGATGCGCTGTTCGACGATGACCTGGCCCGACGGCGTGCAGATCCGTACGCCCTTGGTGCTGCCGAACCCGCGCTCGTTGAGTTCGTCGACGACGCCGAGTCGGCGGAAGGCGCGGTAGGTCGGTGCCGTGATACTGATACCGGCCCCGTACACTCGCCACTCCGGATCCATTTCGACCAGGTCGACGCCCCAGTTGAGGTCCCGCATCCGGATCGCGAGCGCCATCCCTGCAATTCCGCCGCCGACGACGAGGACGTTGCGGTTGGTCATGATTCTCGTTCCCCCTTGCCGCTGATCATAGAAGCACGGGAGTAATCCGCCAAATCGATTGGTTCGATACCAATCGATCGTTTCTACGGATATCTAGCCGATGCTGCCTGCGACGGCCAGAAGCCGCGATTTCAGCCATTGCACGCCGGCGTCGGCGGTACGGACGTGGTGGTACTGGACCATCTCGCGAAGAGGGCTCATCGGGAATGGCAAGGGCAGAACCGAGAGCGGCAGGCTGCGGGCGTGGATGTCTGCAAGCCGGCGGTGCATGACACTGACTCGCTCGGTGCCGATCAGGAGCTTCGGCACCGAGGTGAAGGACGGGGCGATCATCTCCACGCGGCGGTCGCGCTTGATCCTCGCGATCTCGGATTCGGCGAATGCCACGGCGCGGGCCTGAGAGAACCGCACCACCACGTGTCCCAGAGCGAAGAAGGCATCCGCCGTCAGCGGCGCCGTCAGGCGCTGATTGCCGGACCAGCCAACGACCACGTGCTGCTCCTCGTAGAGAAGCTCAGCAGGATGCTCCCGCGACGTGTAGGTCTCGGGCGTGATCAGCAAATCGACCTCTCCCGTCTCGAGAGCCGCCGCAGGATCACCGAGCGGCGGGATGATCTCGAGTATGACGCCTGGCGCCTCGGCAGCAAGTTGCGGGCTCAGGCGGCTGAGTACCACTTCGGTGATGTAGTCCGACGCGTGCACGACGAAGGTGCGCCGCGCCGAACCCGGCTCGAATCGCATCCCGGCACCGACGGTCGACTCGATCTGCAGCATGAGCTGGTGCAGTGGCCCGGCAAGGCCCTCGGCTGCCGCAGTCAACACCATCCTGCGGCCGAGCGGCACGAGCAACTCGTCCTGAAAGTGCTCTCGCAGTCTTGCCAGTGCCCCGCTCATGGCGGACTGGCTGAGAAACACCTTACGTGCCGCCGCCGACACATTGCGCTCGGTGAGCAGGGCGTCAAGCGCAACCAGGAGATTAAGGTCGAGGCCCTTGAATCGCACACGCACTCCTCGGGCGTCGAGCAAATCCGGCGAACTGAATCTGCGTCATCGCAGCAGCCTACCGAATCACTCACGCAGGCTGCGGCGCGTGCTGCGGAATTCCGCGTAGGCCTCCGAGGCCGACGTGGGGCCCGCGGAATGCCTGGACCACAGGCCTCGCCACACCCGGGCCCGCACGCGCCGGTGATGTCGAGGCATGAGCGCTCTGGCGATGCGCGCCACGCCCAACGAGGATTCGCATCCTCTACGACCTGCCTGCAGCGTGGCGCGATAGCGCCTCGCCTTGCACGCGAGCAGGTCGGATGGCGCGGGGCGGCAAACGCCCCGCGCCATCCGCCACGATCAGAAGTTCGCCTTGAGCCGCAGGCCGTAGTAACGCTGCGCGTCGCGAGCCGGCTGCGCCACCACGGCGTTGGTGCCCCACGGCCCGGTCCAGAAGTCTTCCACGTCGCCGTAGTACACGTGATTCGTGAGATTGTTCGCGAACAAGGTGACGGAGTATTTGCCGCTCTTGTCCTCGAGTCCCGCGTTCAGGTTGAGCAGGCCGAAAGCCCCCTGCACGGCCTGGGGATTCTGGTCCGGCAGCATCTCGGCGCTCGAGCGGTACGAATAGGTCCCACCGATCACGAGATCAACTGGTGCCGAGCCGAGCGGGTACCGCTGTTCGAGGCCCAGGGTCGCCTTGAACTTCGGCGCGTTCGGCATCGGATCACCCGAGACGTTCTGGATGTACTGCCCGGTGCTCTTCTGCAGGCTGCAACCGGCCCCCTGCTGGCCCGGGCCGCCCCAGCACGGTGCGTCGTTGTAGCTCTCGAACTCGGCGTCCACGTACGCCGCCGCCAGCGTCACCCGGGTTGTCTCGGTCGCCGCATACGCAACGTCGAGTTCGACGCCCCGCGTCTCCGCCTCGGCCGCATTGGTCAGCACGAGTGGCGGCGCCGCGTAGCCCGGCAGCGCCGAATACGACTGGATCTGATAGTCCTTGTAGATCGTGTCGAAGATGTCGAGATTGACCATCAGGCGGTGATCGAGATACACGCCCTTTGTACCGATCTGGAAGTTGTCGACGTGCTCCTGGCCGACGGGCTGAATGGGCGTGCTGTTCGCGAACGGGAGCGCCGTGTTGTAAGCGCGCGGCGCGTAGCCACGCGAGTAGGTCGCATACACGTTTGAATCGGCGCTCAGGTCGTACTTGAGCGTGATGTCCCCGACGAGGGCCGACGAGTTGTTGCTGCCCGAGTTCTGCACCGGCCCGAAGGGCGGCGCCGTGGCTGTCGTGGCATACAACAGCTCGTTATCGTTGTAGCTCAGCTCGTCGTAGTTGTAGCGCAAGCCGCCGACCAACGAGGTCTGTGGCGCGAATTTCCAGGTGTAGTGCGCGTAGAGGTCGTACGTCTTGGTCTCAGGCTGGATGAAGTAGTTCACGGCAGCCGGGGTAAACGTGCGTACTTCGTTTAGACCCACCTTGGTGTCGGAATAGAAGGCACCGTACAGGTAGCTGAAGTCGCCGGACGTGTCCGAGGCGAGCTGCAACTCCTCGCTCAGCTGCTTGACGTCGAGGTTCTGGGTCTGCGTGTTATTGAACGGAGCCCAGCTCGCCGGTGTTCCCGGCGGCACGCCGGGCAGGTGCAGGATGTTCAGGAAGAAATTAGTGAACGCGGCCGAGATGTTGTTCGAGAAGTAGGTCGAGACCGCGAACAGGTCCTGAACGTTGAGCTGCGTCTCGTGCTGGAACGCAGTCGTCGACGTGAGCGTCGCGTGAGGAAAGCGGTATTCGAGCTTGATCGTGCCGTCGGTATCCTTGACGTCGGCGCCCGCCTGCGTGACCGGGCTGTTGTAGGCGAGGTTGGTCCAGCTCGGCGTGATGCCGGCCATCAGCGTCGCGCCGCTCACCGTCGGCGCCACCGGCGGCGGAAACTGCACCGGCCCGGTCCCGAACAGCAGGTTGGCACCCGGGGTGAGGTAGGTGTACACGAAGTTGAAGCCCGAGGACTTCTGTTCATCGAGATGCGCCATCAGAAGGATGTCGAAGTCGTCACTGACCTTGAAGAGCAGCTTGCCGCGCACGCCATCGGTCTTCTGGGTCGTCTTCGAGTCGAAGGCGATATTGGTGATCGGGTAGTCGCGTGTGTTGCCGAAAGCGAACAGGCTGAACTCGACTGAATCGGAAATGGGCCCCGCAAGGAACAGGTTGCCCCGGTATTCCTTGTCGTTCGTCGCGGTCGCATTGACCGTGCCTTCGAAATGGTCGCTCGGTCCGCGCGTGACGATATTGATGATGCCCGCTGCGGCAGTCCGCCCGCCAAGGGTCGCCTGCGGGCCGGGCAGCACCTCGACCTTTTCGGCGTCGTCCAGCTGGTTGCCGTCCTCGGAATCTGACGGAACCGGCACGCCGTCGACCATGATCGCGACGCCCGACGAAAGTCCGACCGTCGCCTCGTTGGCGTTGCTCGAGATTCCGCGGATGCCGAGCGGCACGCGACCGTTGATCGTCGCATTGAGATTGACGGACGGCACGAGGTTGTTGAGGTCGGTGATGTCGCCGGCATTCGCCCGCGCGAGGGCGTCGATCCCGACGACCGAGGCGGCCACCGGAATGTCCTGGAGCTTCTCGACGCGCTTTTGCGCCGTGATCACGATTTCCTCGAGCGTGCCGGCGGCGCTCGGTGCAGCCGGTGGTGAATCGGCCAGCGCCACCATCGGCAGCGCAGTCGCACAGCTCAAAAGAATGCCTCTACGAATCAGTGGATTCACGTCTGTCGCCCCCTGAGATGGAAATTACGGCTCGTCGAATTTGGTCAGCATGCACGCACTGGATCACTCATCTGCGCGCGGAACACTGTTCATCCGCATCTGATGCGCGCCCCGAGGCGTATCGTCATACAGCCGGTTTGTACCGTATGATGGTAGTCTAAACACACTCGACGACGCGGTACAAGTGGCGGCGAAGCAACGTGGGGAGTTTTGATACGGAGGCCGCTCCGATGCACGCGGCGGCATCGTCTCTAGAACAGTAATTAGCAGTGTTTATGCGCAAATTTGCCCTTACGGATTGGTTGGTGGTGCGGTGCAGCGAAGTTTCATTCCGCGACGCAGCACGCTCCGCCGGCACGCGAGCAGGCGCCGGGGATACACTCTGAGGCGGTGGATTTGCACCGTACCTCGGTACAGATGGCAGCTACGGGAGAGCAACGGATGAAGCACACGGTCAGCCACGACGGACGCGCAACCCACATCGACTGGGAGCATGAGGGCGTCACGGCACGAATGATCGACTGGTTCTGGAGCAACATGGAGAAGGGCTTCATTCTCTGGCACCCGGAGCAGCACGAGCCGCTGGTGTGGGCAGTGCCGCCGAAGCACGGCAATCCCATCGGGTCGATCCATATTGCCCCGCAGACCTGGAGCGACGGACGACGCCAGAATCTCTACATTCGCTTTGAAAAGCTCGAGGACGTCGGCCCGGAATGGCGCGACTACATCCAGTATGAGCACGTGGTTGTCGTGGCGGGACTCGGACTCGGCGAGGAATGCCTCGTGAAGCCTGACCCGATGGGTTACCGCATCCACCAGTGGCAGAAGACCGATGCCGGCGTCGTCGGTCGCTCGACCGCGATCGGCACGCGGCGCAAGGAGACAGTAGAGGAAGGCAAGGTGTGGGCGGCCCACAACGCCGAGGAGGTGGGTAACTGGGGCGTGTTTCTCCCGCAGCTGTATAACCTTTACAAGGTCGTCACCAACACCGAGCGCAATCCGTTCACCGACCTGTCAGTCGACGGGCGCGGCAGGAACGCACGCTACCGGCACATACCCGTCAGCTGACTGTGTGCGTGCCGGCTCGACCGGCGCGCTGCAGTTTGCGAGGCGCCGCTCGCAGCGCCGCCCTGCAAGAGGGATCCGCTGGCCGCGACAGGCAGTCCCGCGCAGCCGCCTACCCGCTGCGCCGGTATGCGTATTAGCATGGCCGTGGCGCATGCGAGGCAGCCGCGCCAGTCCCCGCGGGACACGGTCGAGGTAAATCGATGAACGGGACGATCAGGGCTCCGATGGCCAGCCACCACGGCGACCGGCTCGCCGGCAAGGTGGCGCTGGTGACCGGAATCGGCGCAGGAATCGGCAAGGGCGTCGCTCTGCTTTTCGCACAGCAGGGCGCCCGGGTCATCGGCTGCGACCTGGATGCGGCCGCTGCGGAGACCACTCTGAAAGAGGCGCGCGCGCTCGGGATCGCCGTCGACAGCTTGCACCCGACGGACCTGACGAATCCCGCTCAGGTCACGCAGTTCATCGAATACGCCGCGGCCCGCCACGGCCGGATCGACGTCCTGGTGAACGCGGCTGCCTTTGGCGTTTTCGAGCCGCTTGCGACCATGGACTACGAGACAGGCTGGCGCAGGACGATTGCCGGCGAACTCGACATCGTGTTCCTCGCCTGCCAGGCGGCGTGGCCGCACTTGGTAGCGGCCGGCGGCGGCGCAATCCTGAATTTCGCCTCGGCCAATGCTTACGTGGCGCTCGAGACATCGCCGGCCATTGCGCACTGCGCCGGAAAGGGCGGCGTGCTCGCCATGACCCGGCAGATCGCGGCCGAGGGTGCGCCGCTCGGTATCCGCGCCAACACAATATCTCCAGCGCTCGTCGAAACGGCCGCGACCGCGTATCCGCTGAGCAACATCCCGGGCTTTCGCGAGCAGGTGATGCGCAAGCTCATGATCAAGCGCCTCGGCCAGCCGCTCGACATTGCCTGGGCGGCCGTCTACCTCTGCTCAGACGAGGCCACATGGGTGACCGGCGCCGACTTCCAGATCGATGGCGGTGCAACTGCCTGGTGATGGTAAGCCGAAGTCGCAGTCGCGCGGGCGCGACCTGCCAGCCAGCCGGTCCGACGCGACTCACGCCCCGCACGGCGGCGGCACCCGCCGCCCATCCGTTGGAGCGCGGCGCAGCCTCGCGAGCGCCGCCTGGGTGCTGCAGCCCGCCGGCAGTGGGCGACGGACATCGAGAGCCGGACGCTAGCTGATCTCGATGAGCTCGCGTGGGGTAGCGTGCAGGCACTCCGGCGGGCCGTCCTGCGTCACGAGGTATACCTCAGTGTTGTGCACGAACATGGCCTCGTTGAGTATGCCGGGGTGCACCACGATCACCATGTCCTCGGCGAGAAGCATGTCCTCGTCGTCACGAATCAACGGGCGTTCGACCATGTCGTAGCCCATTCCGTGGATGCTGAGCCGTCGCTCCTCGGCGAGCCCGCGCTCGCGCAGGTAGGCATTGTGGCGCGCAAAGATCTCGCGGCAAGGCGTGCCCGGAACCAGCAAGCCGAGCGCAAAGCGCTGCGCCTCGAGAACCTCGGCATGTGCGGCGCGCAGCGCCGGCGAAGGCTTGCCGAGCACGAAGATTCGCGACAGCTCGGTGTAGAAGCCACCGGCGCCGTTGTTCTCCACCAATAGCGAGAACGTATCGCCCCGCTCGATCCGCCGGCCTTGCCGCGAGCGCGGCTGGAACGATGCCGCGCGACCGGGTGGCGCCGAGGAACACAGGAAGATTCCCTGCTCACTTCCGAGCTGCTGACCGACGTATTGCGCGTAGGCGGCGACCTCGAAATCCCGGAGGCCCGGCTTTATGAACGCCGCCACGGCACGCATCACCTGATCCTGCATCGTGGCGACCCGTCGAATGAGGGACTGCTCTTCCGGGCTCTTGCGTGCCTTGAGGAGGTCGACCATGTCGGTCGCATCCTCGAATTCCGCGCCGGGCAGCGCAGCGATCAGGCGGTTGCCGAAACTGTAGTACATCGCCGCCGGCGCAACGAGTCCGACGCGGCGTGCGCCGATGAGCCGCAGTTCGTCGATGGCGAGATCGGCGTCGTAAGTGCCGGTGTATCCGACCGACGGATAGCTCGGCGTAGTTCGTACCCGTGTGATTCCCGTTGCAGCACGCTGTTCGTCGCGCGTCTCACGTACGTTGCCGAACGGACCCTGCTCGATGCGCGTCATGCCGCCGGCCGCGGCGAACACCAGTGTGCTCGGGTAGCCGTTCGTGGCCGGTTCGTTCGAGAACCAGCGGATGTGTCCGCCGACCCAGTCGCTCGAGTTCTGGACGACGAGCGCATCGAGTCCGGCGGCACGCATATGCGATCGCACGAGTGCCCAGCGTCGCTCCAGTTCCGTGGGCGAGACCGTGTTGAGATAGCGCGTGTCGGTAGTTGTCATTGCATCAGTCCGCTCTGTGTCCGAAGAGATCGACAGGTGCCGCGCCGGTCCGGGCTGCAATTGGTACGCGAAGCCGGGTTGGCAAGTGCGGCGGACACCGCGCGCCGGGGCCGCACTGTGACGCCCGAACCAATGACTCAGCCGCGGCGGAAGAAGAGGCTGATCAGGAAGAGGATCGTCCGCAGATTCAGCAGCTTCAGTGCCGCGCGCGCCTCCTCCGGCCTCAGTTTTGCCGTCATCGGCATCGCACCGAAGATCCTGCCGCGGACGATCAGCACATTGCCGTCGCGTCCGATCTCGGTGATCGTCATCAGTTCCCGATTGTCGGCGCCGTAGAGTTTCATGCGCGTGCACCCGCGATCTTCTCGAAGTTGAGTTTCAGGTCGTCGCACATTCGGATGGCCGTCCCCC
>Ga0181519_10001750_pt1 | contig 18964 bp, 16 predicted proteins | sample PEATcosm2014_Bin_26_FD_121102 | JGI IMG/M metagenome (GOLD analysis project Ga0181519, IMG submission 121102) | Peatland microbial communities from MTU Mesocosm Facility, Houghton, MI, USA - PEATcosm2014_Bin02_10_metaG | ecosystem: Environmental > Terrestrial > Soil > Wetlands > Peat | place...
GACCAGATGGCGGCAGCCATCGGCAAGAGGTAGTGATGCTGAAAGGGCTGCCCGTAGCCGTTGTCCGCCAGCAGCTCGCCCACGGATTGGCGCTTGCTGATGGCGTGCTGCAAGTGTTCCTCTGCCGTGGCGTTAAAGCGCAGCACGTCGCGCAACATGCCCAGAAAGCTCGGGGAATAGAGGTTGCGGCGCTGTGCGAATACCGTATTCAGATTCGTGCCCGCCCATTCGAGCGCGCCGCCGTCGACCGACACCGAGAACGACATATCGCTCGCGATGCTGCTCACACCGAGCTCGTCGAACAAGGCGATCAGATTGGGGTAGGTGCGATCGTTGAAGACCAGAAAGCCCGTGTCGACAGGCGCGTGAAGTCCGTCGAGCGAGACATCGACGGTGTTCGTGTGGCCGCCGAGGTAGCCGCCCGCTTCGAACAGGGTCACATCGTGCTTGCGAGCCAGCAGGTAAGCGCTGGCAAGTCCGGCGATGCCCGCGCCGACCACGGCGACGCGTTGTCCCGGCGGCAGAGCGACGCTCGATTCGGTCATTGGCGGCTCCCCTCGGCGTGGTTCCGGGCGAACAGGTAATGACCCACACCCCATTCGCGGCCTTGGGCGTAACCGAAGAGTTCGGCGACCGCCATGTAGAACATGCGCCACCGCTGAAACTGGATGCGGGCCTGCGGGCCGTAGCCGGCCTCCAGAATCGGCAGCGTCAGATCGCGTGATGCGTCGAGCGCCGCCAGCCAGTCGTTGGCCGTGCGCTCGTAATGACGGCCATCGAGCCACCAGCGGTTCTCGATGCGCAGGTCGTCCTGAAAATGCAGCAGCAGATCCGCGCTGGGCATGGTGCCGCCGGTGAAGAAGTGTCTCGACATCCAGTCGCTGCCATCGTCGTTCTGGAAGTGGTAGGCAACGTGACGATGCGCAAAGATGTGGACGAACAGCTTGCCGTCGTCATTGAGCCAGCGGGCAATTTTCCCCATCAGGGCGCCGTAGTTCTTCATGTGCTCGAACATTTCGACGGACAGGACACGGTCGAACCCGCCCGGGACGGTGTCGTCGAATTCGAAGTCGGCTACGTTGCCGGTCACGATTTGCAGATTGTGCAGCCCGCGCCGCGCGGCCGCCGATTCGATGAAGCGGCGTTGACCGTGCGAGTTCGACAATCCGACGATCTGCGCACGCGGGTATCGCGTGGCGAGCCAGAGCGAGAGCGAACCCCATCCGCAGCCGAGATCGAGAATTCGCTGACCGTCGGCAATGTCGGCGCGCTGCGCATAGAGCGCGAGCATGGCCTGTTCGGCCTGTGCAAGTGTCTCGTTCCCGTTGGGGTAATAGCAGCACGAGTACTTCATTGCCGGACCGAGGTGCTCGACAAAGAATTCGCTCGGCACCTCGTAGTGTTGGGTGTTGGCGGCGTGGGTTTCGACGGCAATCGGGCTGGCTCGCAGTTCCCGCACCAAGGTGGCGAGCGCTTCGATGCTCCGCTCGGGGTCGTGGGCATGGGTCTGACGCAAGCGCTGGCGCATCAGCATGCGCATGCCTGCGCGCAGTGCGAAGTCCGGCACGAAGCCTCGTTCGCACAGGCGTATCAGTCCGGTCTCATCAATCACGGTGGCCCGTGCTGCGGGCGGTTGCGTGAGCGATACGGTCATGGTGTCGGGCTCCTGACTTCTACGTTCGGGATCATGGCAATGAGGTTTCGACGGTCTTCTTCGGCGGCCAGGGAATCAGCGCGCTGGTGGTCTGCATATAGGTCTTGTAAGCGGGGCGGGATTGCATAAGATGCGCTTCGAGCAGCGGAATGCCCGACACCTTGAGCAGCAGCCACGCCATGAGCAGCGGGGGGAGCAGCGTGGCCCAGGCCCACGGCGCGCCAAAGGCAAGCACGGGGTAGGCGCACCAGTGCACGCACTCGAAGAAGTAGTTGGGATGACGCGAATATCGCCACCAACCGACTTGGCAGACTTCGCCGCGATGGGCGGCATCGGCGGTAAATCGTCGAAGTTGGCGGTCGGCCGACGCTTCGCCCGCAGCGGCGGCGAGCCAGATGAGCGTGGCAATCACAACCGCCAGAGGCGCGGGCGCATGCGGGTTGAAGGCCGGCACGAAGAATGCCACTGCCAGCAGCATGGCGATCACACCTTGCAACTGGAAGAACCAGAACATGTTGCGATCGGCGCTACTGCCCCATTGCTCGCGGAATTGCCGGTAGCGCGCGTCCTCAGGTTTGCCGTAGTTGCGACGCCAGAGGTGCACCGCCAGACGCAGGCCCCAGATGCCTCCTGCGAGACCGACGAAGACACGGTTGATGACGTCGCCAGTTCCAAGCGATGCCGCGAGCACCGCGACACCCGCGAGCGCAGCGGCCCAAACCGGGTCGACCATACCGGCGTTGCGGGTACGCCGCTGGTAGACCCAGACGGCAAGCAACGCACAGCACATTCCAACGAACGCGATGGCGACGGCAGACAGCATGCGGGCTCCTGAGGCGATTTGTGATGGTATATCGCAATATACGGGCGTCACGCGCTACCGGATGCACATGTCGCGCAAATATTTCACGAGTTTCGCGTGATGAAGCTGGGGGGCACGCGGGAAATGACGAAGGGGTTGTCCGGGCGATGGACAACGCCTTCAAATCTACAGACGACGAAAGCGGGGGAGTGCTATCAGGCTGGCCGGATCGTACCGGAGGCAACCACCGGGCCGGTCGGCTGGCCTGTCGGAGAGCCGCCCGACGGTTCGATGGACACTGCAAGCATTGCGTTGTCCCCCATCTGCGCGAGAATTTCCGGTGGCAGTGCCATCGACGCGGGTTGATCGGCCGGGAAGACGCCGAGCGCGATGGGTTTGGCGTTAGGCGGGATCAGCCACAGTTCGGTCGCGCGTCCGGCAGCAATGACCGACTTGTCGGCAGGCACGACCACCATGTTGCCCCGGCGCGTGTCGACAGTCGCTGTCCAGTGCGTGACGCCGTCCTGCCGAGCGATGGCCGCCACCATATAGGGACTGACCACCGCCGTGGGCTGGCCGAAGTGCATCAGCGAACTGAAGTTGACCGCAAGCAGCACGAGCGCGGCAATGCCCGCGCCAAGTCCCAACCAGCGCCACAGACGCAAATTGTCCCACCAGGTGGACGGTGCCCGCCGGGCGGCCCGGACCTCGGGCGCAACCCCGAGATCGCGCTGAATCCGTTGCCAGACGCGAGGCGGCGGCTCGACCGGCGGGGCGTCTTCGGCCAATGGCGCGATGCGGGCCTGCCAACGATGCAGGTTGGCCTGAACGAGCGGGTTCTCGCCGGCCTCGCGCTCAAGTTCGCGCCGCTCGGCCGCGCTCAGTACCCCGAGGGCGTATTCGGCGCAGCGCAGCTCGTCGTCGTGGTTGGCAGGCGTATTCATTGCTCGAGACACATCTTCAATTGCATCAGGCTGCGGCGGATCCAGCTTTTCATCGTCCCGAGCGGCACGCTCAGACGGCTGGCCAGTTCGCTATAGGAAGCACCACTGAAGAATGCCTCGCGCACCACGCCGCGCTGTTGTGGTTCGAGGCGCTGCATGCACGCTTCAAGACGCTGCCGGGCCTGCGAGGCTTCGGCAAGCGCGGCGGGTGTGGGGTCTTCCGACGGGATGGCAAGCGCCTCAGGCTCATCGAGCGCCGTCTCCCGATGCTCGCGCAGACGGTCGATGGTCCGGTTACGGGCCAGTGTAATCAGCCAGGTCATCGCGCTGCCCCGGGCGGGGTCGAAGGCGCTCGCGCGTCGCCAGACCGTGACAAAAACGTCCTGAAGCAGATCCTCGGCCTCGGCGCGGTCGCGGACCATGCGCAGAATCACGCCGAACACGCGCGCGGAGGCCATCTTGTACAGCGCAGCAAACGCTTCCCGGTCTTCCTGGCCGACGGCCGACAGCGTACGGTTCAACGTGTCGCGCCATGCGGCGTCGGCACTCGTCTCGTCGACGCGTTGAGGGCTTGGCGAACGTGCTGGGTCGGAGCTTTCGAACAAGTCGTTCATGCGAGCGAGGCCGTGACGCAGGCCATAGCGTTGGCGTTCCGCGCAATATAGCATCTTCACCGCGGTAAAGCGCGTCGGGTCGGGTACGAAGCGACTGGCGTTGGGCATGGAGCGAAGCGGGAAGTGGGTCATGCCGCAAATACGGATGAGGCGGGTCTTCGGATGCAGTGAATCGAGATGAGTTGCAAGTGCAATTGTCGTGTGGCATGATCGCCGTTATTAATTGCAAATGCAATCGTAGTGCCCGTGCGTATCAGCACGCCAAGTTCCCTTAAAAAACAACGCAGCGCAAGGACGGACCCAATGGCAATTCAGCTCTATGGTTTTTGGCGATCGAATGCAGCATTCCGCGTGCGTGTGGCGCTCGCGCTGAAGCAACTTCCTTTCGAGGAAATCGAGGTCGACATTCTGGCGGGACGCCAATTCGATGCCGACTACGCGCAAGTGAATGTCGAGCGTGTCGTGCCGACGCTGATCCACGACGGTCATCGCGTTTTCCAGTCGCTGGCGATCATGGAGTACCTCGACGAGATCCATCCGTCGCCGAGACTGATGCCTGAGGACGCGCAAGGTCGCGCGTACGTCCGGGCGATGGCGATGGTGAGCGTCGCGGATTCGCACCCGCTCGTCGTGCCGCGCGTTCGCAAGCATCTGGCCGAAACATTCGGTGCCGATGCCACGGCCATCGAGGCGTGGTGCCGGCATTGGGCGCAGGAGGGGCTGGCCACTTACGAACGAATGCTCGAGCAGCGCCCGGCGGCGCCCTTTGCATGGGGATCGGCACCGACGCTCGCGGACATCTGCATCGCGGGTCAGAAGATCATCGCGGATCTTTATCAATTGGATGTTGCGGCGTTTCCCCACGTTGCGGCACTGACGAAGCGCTGCTTCGCCCTTCCCGAGTTCGCCGACGCGCATCCGTTCCGGCAAGACGGGTACCCGGGCTAAGCACGACGAAAGCACGACGAAAGCACGACCAAGCGCGCAAGCGCCGCTCGCCTGCGAATGGTGCGCGCGCCTCGCATTGGTGCGCAATGTGCCCCATCGGGATGGCATGCCTCGCGAGCGATCGTGCACGCTTTCGGCGCAATATCGGGGTAGCGCCTTTTGTCACGGGCGTTGGCACGGAACTTGAATTGCTCCACGCAGACTTGTACACAAGAAGGAGTACCAAATGCGTGGATGGACCATCGGCGAATGGCTGGCAGCCTACCGAGACGGTGCGACACCGCACTCGCTGCTCAGCGAATGGCGTCAGACGCTGGACGAGCCGGATGCTGCCTGGATCTCGGTCGTCTCCAAGGCCGTGCTGGCGGCGCAACTCAGTGCGCTCTCCGAGCGCCTGGCCGCTGCCGGGAACGATCTGAGCCGGTTCCCGCTGTATGGTGTGCCGTTCGCGGTGAAGGACAATATCGACGTCGCGGGCTTCGAGACGACAGCGGGCTGCCCCGCATTTGCGTATGCGCCAGACAAGAGCGCGACGGTCGTGGCGCGTCTCGTTGCGGCCGGTGCCATTGTGGTGGGCAAGACCAATCTCGATCAATTCGCCACCGGTCTCGTCGGCGTACGCTCGCCGTACGGCATTCCTGCCAATACGTTCGATCCGGCGTACATCAGCGGTGGCTCGAGTTCGGGCTCGGCGTCTGTAGTTGCGCGCGGTCTCGTGCCGTTCTCGCTTGGCACCGATACGGCCGGGTCGGGGCGCGTGCCTGCCGGTCTGAACAATATCGTCGGCATCAAACCCACGCGCGGCGCACTCAGCAACACCGGCGTGGTGCCCGCGTGCCGCACGCTCGACTGTGTCTCCGTGTTCGCGACGACCGTGCCTGATGCGACACGCGTCTATGACGTGGCTGCTGCGCTCGATCCGAGCGATGGCCTTTCCCGCGAAGCGCCGGCGGGCGCGCTGGCATGGCGGATGCCCGATGCGCCGCGTCTGGCGATTCCCGCCGCGCCTGAGTTCTATGGCGACAAGCTCGCCGAGCAGGCGTTTGCGCAGGCCGTCGCCAAGATGGAGGCGCGGGGTGCGCGCTGTGTGCCGGTGGACTTCGCTTTGTTCGATCAGGTCACGGCATTGCTCTACGACGGCGCGTGGGTTGCCGAACGCTATGCCGCCATTCGCGATTTTGCGCAGACGAATGAGGCCGACATTCACCCGGTGGTGCGCGACATCATCTTCAAGGCCAGACAGTTCTCGGCTGCCGACGCATTCGACGGCATGTACCGGCTCGCCGATCTCAAGCGTCAGGCGGATGCCCTGCTCGCCGGGTTCGACGCGTTGCTCGTGCCGACGGCCCCCACGCACTACCGGATCGACGCGTTGCTGGGCGACCCCGTGCGCCTCAATAGCCATCAGGGTAAATACACCAACTTCGTGAACCTGCTGGACTGGAGCGCGGTATCCGTGCCGGCCAGCCTGCGAAGCGACGGGTTGCCGTTCGGCATCACACTGATTGCCGATGCCTGGCGCGAGCGGGCGTTGTCCGTGTACGCCGCGCAGTGGCACGAGGCCACCGGGCTGCCGCGCGGGGCGACGGGTCTGCCGCTGCCCGAGCGCGCGCCGTCTGACGTGCCTGTCCCGGCACAGCGAGACGACGTCATCCGTGTTGCGGTCGTTGGCGCGCATTTGCGCGGCATGCCGCTCAATCACGAACTGACCTCGCGCAACGCTCGCTTCGTCGAGGCGACGACCACAAGTTCGACCTACCGGCTCTATGCGCTGGCGAATACGACACCGCCCAAACCGGGACTCGTACGCGGTGACGATGGCGCCGCCATCCACGTGGAGTTGTGGGACGTGCCCGCCAGCGCCTTCGGCACCTTTGTGGCGGGCATTCCTGCGCCACTTGGCATTGGCACGCTCGAACTGGCGGATGGCCGGTGCGTGAAGGGCTTCATTTGCGAGCCGTTCGCGATTCGCGATGCCAGGGATGTCACCGAATTCGGCGGTTGGGCCGCCTATCAGCAATCGCTGCGTGCAACCCCCGCGATCGTTCGCTAACGCCGGAGTCCCCATGTTCGATACCGTTCTGATCGCCAACCGAGGCGAGATCGCTTGTCGTATTGCGCGCACCTTGCGTCGCATGAACATCCGCAGTGTTGCCGTGTATTCCGACGCCGACCGCAACAGCCTGCATGTCGGCGCGGCAGACGTGGCCGTGCCGTTGGGCGGCAATGCGGCCGCCGAAAGCTACCTGCGCACGGATCTCATCATTGCCGCCGCCAAGGCGACCGGCGCGCAGGCCATCATCCCCGGATACGGCTTCCTGTCGGAGAACGCCGGATTCGCGGCGCAATGTGAAGCGCAGGGCATCGCCTTCGTCGGCCCGACGCCCGAGCAGATGGAACAGTTCGGGCTCAAGCACGCGGCACGCGAGCTTGCCGAGATGGCCGGTGTGCCGCTCACGCCCGGCTCGGGATTGCTCGCCGACGTCGACGCTGCGCGCTCGGCTGCCGCCGCCATCGGGTACCCCGTCATGCTCAAGAGCACGGCGGGCGGCGGGGGCATTGGCCTGACCCGCTGCAACGACGAAGCCGAACTCATCACGGCTTTCGAGTCCGTCCAACGGCTGGGGCAATCGTTTTTCGCCAACGCCGGGGTCTTTGTCGAACGCTTCGTTGACCGTGCGCGCCACGTCGAAGTCCAGATTTTTGGCGATGGGCGTGGCCATGTCATCACGTTGGGCGAGCGCGACTGCTCGCTGCAACGTCGCAATCAGAAAGTGGTGGAGGAGACGCCGGCCCCGAACCTGCCTGCGCAAGTGCGCGAACAACTGCTCGCGTGCGCCCGCCGGCTCGGACAGTCGGTCAACTATCGCTCCGCCGGAACGGTCGAGTTCATTTACGACCCCGCCAAGGAAGCGTTCTATTTCCTCGAAGTGAACACGCGTTTGCAAGTGGAGCACGCGATTACCGAGGCCGTGACGGGTGTCGATCTCGTCGAATGGATGATTCGCACGGCCGCCGGTGAGCCGCCGGAGCTCGAGCAGGATGTGAGCCCACGCGGCGCGAGCATCGAAGTTCGTGTCTACGCCGAGAATCCGCTGCGCAACTTTGCGCCGAGTCCGGGCGTGCTCACACAGGTCGAGTTTCCGGCAGACGTGCGCGTCGACACTTGGGTGGAGACGGGCACCGAGGTGTCGGCGCATTACGACCCGATGATCGCCAAGATCATTGTGTTTGGCGACGACCGGGCAAAAGCCATCGCGAGACTTCAGGGCGCGCTGGCGCAAGTGCGGCTTGGCGGGATCGCAACCAATCTGGACTACTTGCGTGCCATCGTCGGTGCCGAGGCGTTTGCTGCCGGGGAGGTTTCGACGCGAGCGCTGGACACCTTCCCCTATGCGCCGAGCGCCGTCGAAGTGCTCGAACCCGGCACTTACACGACGATTCAGGACTATCCGGGCCGTGTCGGTTACTGGGACATCGGCGTGCCGCCGTCTGGGCCGATGGACGACTGGGCGTTCCGTGTGGCGAACCGAATCGTGGGCAATGCACCGCATGCGGCAGGCATCGAGGCGACGGTCATGGGCCCGACGTTGCGCTTCTGGTCCGACGCAACGATTGCACTGACGGGCGCGCCCGCCGACGCCGAACTGGACGCCGAGCCGGTGCCGTTCTGGACACCGATTCACGTCAGGGCCGGGCAGACGCTTCGCATGGGCAAGGCCAAAGCGGGATGCCGAACCTACCTCGCGGTGCGCAATGGGTTTGACGTCCCCGTCTATCTGGGCAGCCGCGCCACGTTTGCGCTCGGCCAGTTCGGTGGTCATGCCGGTCGCACGTTGCGCGCCTCGGATGTGCTTCCCATCGCCGATGTGGCACGCCCCGCAACGCAGGACCTCGCGCCGGTGAGTGCGCCCGCCGCGCTCCCTGACGCTCTGATTCCGGCGTACGGCAAGACGTGGGACATCGGCGTGCTGTACGGGCCGCACGGCGCACCGGATTTCTTTACGCAGGCGTCCATCGACGCGTTTTTCGCCGCCGAGTGGGAAGTGCACTACAACTCGAACCGGCTCGGTATTCGACTCAACGGCCCGAAGCCCGAGTGGACCCGCGTCGATGGCGGCGAGGCTGGCCTGCACCCGTCGAACATTCACGATTGCGAGTACGCCGTCGGCAGCATCAATTTCACGGGCGATATGCCGGTGATCCTCACGCGCGACGGCCCGAGCCTTGGCGGATTCGTCTGCCCCGTCACGATTGCGAAGGCGGAGTTGTGGAAGGTCGGGCAGGTCAAGCCGGGCGATCGGATACGTTTTCGACCGATGACCTTTGACGATGCGCTCGCTCTCGAGCGCGCTCAGGATGCTTTCCTGTCGACCTGGGATGCGGCACCGCTGGCGCAAGCGCCGGGCCATGCGCCGGGCCATGCGCCGGGCCATGCGCCGCGAGCCCCCGAGGCCACGCCGATCCTCCACGAGGTGAGCGCGCAGGCAGATCGGCCGAAGGCGGTGGTGAGGCAGGCGGGCGACAAGCATGTGCTCGTCGAGTACGGCGAGAACGTGCTCGATCTGAATCTGCGTTTTCGCATCCACGCCTTGATGGAAGCACTGCGCGCGCAGGCGATCGACGGCGTGATGGAGCTCTCGCCGGGCGTGCGTTCGCTACAGGTGCGCTTTGACAGCCGCGTGATTTCGCAGCGTGCATTGGTCGAGCGTATTGCCGCCACGGACGACGGATTGCGCGACGTCCTCACGATGCGGGTGCCGAGCCGGGTGGTCTATCTGCCAATGGCCTACGAAGACTCGGCCACGCTCGACGCGGTCGCCCGGTATCGCCAGTCAGTGCGTGACACGGCCCCGTGGCTGCCGAGCAATACGGAGTTCATCCGGCGCATCAACGGGCTGGGTTCGGCGCAGGCGGTGCAGGATACGGTCTTCGCCGCGAGCTATATGGTGCTGGGGCTGGGCGACGTGTACCTCGGCGCACCGTGTGCCGTGCCCGTCGACCCGCGTCATCGGCTGCTCACGTCGAAGTACAATCCGGCGCGCACGTATACGGCGGAAGGGACGGTGGGCATTGGCGGCGTCTACATGTGTATCTACGGCATGGATTCGCCCGGCGGGTATCAGTTGGTCGGCCGGACGCTGCCGATCTGGAACAAGTTTCTCAAGAACGACGTGTTCGTCGACGGCAAGCCATGGTTGCTGCGCTTCTTCGATCAGGTGCGGTTCTACCCGGTGACGGAGGCGGAACTCGACACGCTCCGGCGAGACTTCAGGGAAGGGCGGCAGACGGTGCATATCGAGGAAGAGGTCTTCGATCTGGGCGAGTACAACGCGTTTCTCGATCGCATCGCCGGCGAGATGGCAACGTTCAGGACGGCGCAGAAACGTGCCTTCGACGCCGAGGTCGAGCGCTGGGCTGCCGAGGCCTCGGCGACCGAGGGGGCGCACGAGGCCCGCGAGGCTGCGGCGCCAATCGAGCTTCAGGGTACCGTCGTTGCGGCCGATATCACAGGGAATGTCTGGAAGCTGCTTGCGCAGCAGGGCGAGAAGGTCAGTGCGGGCGATCCGCTGCTAATTCTGGAAGCGATGAAAATGGAGTTTCAAATTTCGGCACCTCATGACGGCGTGGTCGGATCGTTCCATTGCCGCCCGGGCATGATGATCAGTGCGGGTGATCCGCTGGTGTCACTGGTATGAAGACAGCCACCATCGACGTTGTTGAGACGGCCGACGCCCATTCGCGGGAGCTTGGCCCGGCGAGCAGCGCGGGTTCGCTGGCCGCCCAGATCTACGCCAGACTCAAGGCCGATATCTTCGATTTTCGTCTGCTGCCGGGAGACCGGTTCAGCGAGGGCGACGTGGCGACGCGTATGCAGGTCAGTCGTACGCCGGTGCGGCAGGCGTTGTTCTGGCTGCAACGCGAGGGCTACGTGGAGGTCCACTTCAAGAGCGGCTGGCAGGTGCGTGAATTCGACTTCAAGTACTTCGAAGACCTGTACGAAATCCGCATCATGATGGAGTCCGCGGCCATTGCCCGTCTGGTCAAGGAGGATGCCGTCGATGCCTTGATGCCGTTGCGCGACATATGGTGCGTGGCACCGGCGCAGCGCGAGCCTGAGCCGGCGCGGGTGGCGGCACTGGACGAAGCGTTTCATGCGGGGTTGATCGCGGCGACCGGGAATCTGGAAATGGTCAGGATGCATTTCGACGTGACCGAGCGGATCCGGATCATTCGGCGGCTGGACTTCACCAAGGCGCCCCGCGTGTTAGCGACGTACGAGGAGCACGCGGCGATTCTCGACGCGATTCAATCCAAAGACGCGAGTCAGGCTCAGGCAAGAATCGAGGCGCATATCAAACAGAGTCAGGCCGAGGTCAAGCAGATCACGTTGCATATGCTGCATTCGGCACGAGAGCGATTCGACTCGCTCGCCCGGCGCGATCTCACGTCGGGCACTTTTCCGGGGCACTCGAAATGAGAAAAGCCGCCTGAGCGGGCGGCTTCGTGCGTCAGACCGGCAGATGCGGGGGACAGCGGGACGCGATGCCTGCAATGCCAACGGTGCCCACGGTGTCCGCAGTATCTGTTATGCCTGCGGCACCAGCGTGGTGGAGAAGCGCTCGCGCAGCTCTTCCAGCCCGAGCGATTCGAGCACGGTCTCGAGTCGCTCGGCGGGCCGACGGCGTGGCAGATTCTTGTACTGCGCGATGATGAGTTCGTTCTTCATCGAGTGTTCCCAGCCGACCAGCTCGGTCACGGTCACATGGTAGCCATGGGCTTCCAGCTGCAAGCAGCGCAGCACGTTGGTGACCTGGCTGCCGAACTCACGGGTGTGCAGCGGATGGCGCCAGATCTCCGTGAGCGGATTGCCAGCGAGCAACTTGCCTTTGTGTTTGCGCAGTACGCCGGCCACCTCGGCCTGGCAGCAAGGCACCAGCACGATATGGCGCGCCTGCTTGGCCAAGGCGAAGCGGATGGCGTCGTCGGTGGCGGTATTGCACGCGTGCAGCGCGGTGACGACGTCGATCTTCTCCGGCAGTGCCGGCGACGTGATCGATTCCGCGACGGACAGATTCAGGAACGACATCCCGGGAAAGCCCAGCCGTGAGGCCAGCGCCTGAGAGGACGTCACCAGTTCCTCGCGGGTTTCGATGCCGAAGATATGCGAGTCGTCGGCCAGTGCCTTGAAGAAAAGATCGTAGAGGATGAAACCCAGGTAGGACTTGCCGGCGCCGTGGTCGGCGAGCGTCACGCGGCCGCTTTCGGTCTTGACCTCCTGCAACAGGGGTTCGATGAACTGGAACAGGTGATAGACCTGCTTGAGCTTGCGGCGGCTGTCCTGATTCATCTTGCCGTCGCGGGTCAGGATGTGCAGTTCCTTGAGCAGTTCGACGGACTGGCCGGGGCGGATTTCGTGGGTATTCGACATGTGGGACTGAGTAAGCGGCGGGAGGTGATATGTCCCGGAATACCGGCAGTTTACCGAAAAGGGCAAGCTTCCACCTGACGTGGACTCACTTCGCGTTGATCGATTGCAGATAGGCGCAGAACATATCGCTCAGGGCATTGGCGTAAGCCTTGATCTCGGCCGGGGAGCGTGGCTTCATGGAAAACTGCTTTCCGACCGCGCTCAGGGTGGTCGTGATCAACTCTGCGGCCGTGTCGCGTGTGGCCTGAGCGGCATTGGGCAGGGCCTCGCGCATATAGGCGTCGAGCACTTTCTGCGATTGCGCATGGGCCTCGTGCGCCTCGGGCGCATCGCGGTAGAGCGGGGCTGCATCGCTCAGCGCTACGCGCATCTCGGCTTCATCACACTCCGACCGGATGAACGCGACGACCAGGCGCCTGAGCCGCTCCAGTGGTGGCTTGCCCGTGTCGACAAGGATTCGCTGCAACATGTCGGCGGTTTGCCGCCATTCGTCGCTCTGAAGCCGGAACAATATCGCGGCCTTGTTCGGGAAGTACTGATAAACCGAGCCGACGCTCACGCCCGCTCGTTCCGCGACCCGCGCCGTTGTGAAGCGCTGGGCACCTTCCTTTGCCAAAACCTGAATAGCCGCTTCAAGAATCGAGGCGACAAGCTCGGTGGAGCGCGCTTGTTTCGGCTCTTTGCGCGTAGCTATCTGGGGGCGGCGGGCTGTGGCCATGGCGGTCAGGAATGCGAATAGGTAATGCGACGAATCAGTCGTATTATTTGTGACGAATTATTCGCATTTTAATGGGGTCTTTCGAGACTCGCAATCTGAACTGGAGAACCTCCCATGTCGACACTGACTTCCGCCCCCTTGGGGCCTTTACTGAATGACCTGTTCGCCCAAGCGGACGCGGCGACGAGCCCGGCAATGGCCGAAATCTCTCGCGACGAGGCTTTCCGAATGATGCAAAGCAAGACGGAATACCTTGATTTCTATGGCCGAATCAAGGATCTCTGGCTGCCGGTGTCGCGCGATACGGGCGCGCTGCTTTATATGCTGGCGCGCAATAGCCGGGCGCGTCACGTGGTGGAGTTCGGTACGTCGTTCGGCATTTCGACGCTGCATCTGGCCGCGGCCCTGCGAGATAACGGCGGTGGACGTCTGATTACCAGCGAGTTTGAGCCGTCGAAGGTGGCGCGAGCCCGGGAGCACTTGCGTGCTGGCGGTGTGGCCGATCTCGTGGAAGTGCGCGAGGGCGACGCGTTGCAGACATTGCGCGTGAACCTGCCTGACGAGATCGACCTGTTGCTGCTCGACGGCGCGAAGTCGCTGTACGGCGACATCCTGACGCTAGTGGAGCCGCATCTGAGGTCGGGCGCCGTCATCGTCGCGGATAACGCTGGATTCAGTCCCGAGTATCTGGCGAGGGTGCGCAGCCGTGACAGTGGTTATCTGTCTGTCTCGATTGGCGATGATGTGGAACTGTCGATGCGGCTGTAACGTTCGATGGCGCAGAGCCGGTCCGGGGCGAGGGCCACCGGATCCGTCGTGACGATGGATCGGTGGCCACCGGGCGGGCGCCTGAATGGCGCCCTATGAAAGTTACGAAATGTTGTCCAACGCCTTGGCGAACCGGCCCACTGCGGCCTCGACGTCATGCAGTTTGTCCAGACCGAACAACCCGATGCGGAAGGTCTTGAAATCGTCCGGCTCGTCAACGCGAAGCGGAACGCCTGCCGCGATCTGCAAGCCGACATCGGCGAATTTCTTCCCGGAGCGAATGCCGTCGTCATCTGTGTAGCAGACCACGACACCGGCCGCCTCGAAACCTTCGGCCGCGAGACTTTTGAAGCCTTTGCCCGCCAGCAGCGAGCGAACGCGTTTGCCGAGTTCCAACTGTTCCGCACGCACCTTGTCGAAGCCGTACGCCTCGGTCTCTTTCATGACGTCACGCAATGTCGTGAGACTGTCCGTCGGCATCGTGGCGTGATATGCAAAGCCGCCTTTCTCGTAGGTCTCCATGATCTGAAGCCATTGGCGAAGATCGCAGGCGAAACTCGTACTCGTGGTTGTCTCGATTCTCTCGCGCGCCAGCGGGCTGAGCATGACCATGGCGCAGCAAGGTGAGGCACTCCATCCCTTTTGCGGCGCGCTGATGAGAACATCGACGCCACACGCCTGCATGTCGACCCAGACCGTACCGGATGCAATGCAATCGAGCACAAACATGCCGCCGACATCGTGAACCGCGTCGGCCACCGCGCGCAAATAGGCGTCGGGCAGCATCATTCCGGCGGCGGTCTCGACATGCGGGGCAAAGACCAGATCCGGCTTGTGCTCCCGGATCGCGGCGACCACCTCGTCAATGGGTGCCGGGGCATAGGCCGCTTGCCGGCCTTGTTCGACCGGGCGGGCTTTCAAAACGATCGACTCGGACGGAATGCCGCCCATGTCGAAAATCTGCGTCCAGCGGAAGCTGAACCAGCCATTGCGAATGACCAGACACTTCTTGTTCGTCGCGAACTGCCGGGCGACGGCTTCCATGCCGAACGTTCCGCTGCCCGGGACGATGATGGCAGACTTCGCGTGGTAGACCTTTTTCAGGACATCGGAAATGTCGCGCATGACGCCCTGAAAGCGCTGCGACATGTGATTGAGGGATCGATCGGTGTACACGACCGAATATTCGAGGAGCCCCTCGCGGTCGACATCGGGAAGAAGTCCGGGCACGTCAGCCTCCGATAATGGAAGATTGAAATATTTAGACCGGATTCTACTCGCTGGTCAGGGCGGCTATGGATGCAGCGCACCATGATCGCCGCCCGGATTTGCCGACATGCGTTTGCCCAGCCACAGCAACGTTGGAAAAATGACCGCCCATCCGCTCGCAATGACGGCGAAGGCTGCCCATGTATCGACGAACCGGATGGCACCCAACGCCGCCCCGGCGCGAAACGACAGCGGGCCGCCTACCGCCCCGAGCAGGGCGGCCAGCGCCCAATGGTTGCGAAGCCATGAGAAAAGCGGATTGATCTGTAAAGCGAAGAGAGCCCATAGACCGGCCATCCAATAGGGGGCATATCCGGCCAGCACCATGCCATTCGGGTAGGCGACCCATCCGGTTTTGAGCACCAGCGATTCCCATGCCCAGCCGGCCAGGGTGACGATGGCGACAAACGCGGCTTCGCGCGAACGGTTTTCCGCCCACGACAAATGTGCCGCCAGGAGCAGGGCGACGTACAGGACCCCGAGCCATCCGATGCCGCCCGCTGCACTGAGCACGCAGATCAGCCACCCCGCCTGACCGAGCACAAAATAGAGCACACGCCAGTGCGTGCGTGACAGGTCGATGAGAAACGAGCCGGGAACGCCCGACATTCAGGGGCCACCCAGCAGTTGCTTGCGAAGCGTCGGCGCACGCGTGCGGGCGTCCAGCCAGATACCGAAGAACGCCTGCGCGAAAGCCGGGTCGCGGACTTCCGTGGACACTTTGCCATTGGTATAAAAGCGTGCGCCGTGCCCGGGCAGATAGACGCCGCAAAGCTCGTCGCCGCGCGAGACGTCACCGAATGCGCGCCGCATGTCCTGCTGCCACGTGGTCAATGTCGCTTCGGCAATGGGGTGCGGGGCCAGACGCTGCATCTCGTCGAGCCCTGTCGAGACGATGCGTTCGCCGCTCACGCTGCGCTCGTAGGTGAGCAAGAGCGCAAATGGGGTCTCGGACGCCGTTGGCACCGCAGGCGGCTGCGCAGCCCATAGTTCGGCCCGATACAGGCAGAAGCCCAGGACACAGAACTCACCGGCGCCGATGCGGCGAGCGTCGGGGATGTCGTCGCGGCAGCCTGCCTGCGCGCCCGAGACACCCCACACGCCGAGCAGGCAGGCGAGCAGGGCCGCCGGGAGTCTGCGCGTGCGCAACTTACTCACCCTTCGCCCCGCCGGAAGGCCGGTCATCCTGGCCGGGACTGGCGAAGCCCGGCTGACCGAGCTGATTCGCGAGCTGCGGCACACGGCGGAAACGAGACGTGTCGTAGCCCATCGCGTCGAAGCGGGCCAGCAGTTCGTGGTAAGTCGCGTCGTCCATGACGGGTTCGCGCGAGAAGATCCAGCCGAGGGACTTGTCGGGATAGCCGAGCAGGGTGTAGCGGTAGTCCGGGTCGACATAGAGGGTGAGCTGGGAGACGTAGATCGGCCAGAACAGCCGGACTCGCCAGAGGCCGCCGCCGCTGCCCGGCACCACGGTGTCGACGAACTGATAGTGGCTCTCGGGTTGATCGAAGCCGTTCTTTCGTCCATAGAAGTGGTCGTCGATCCGGCCGTCCTCGCGCAGGAACCACTCGGCGCGGCTGCCGACGAAGTCGCGCTCGGCAAAGTAGGGGATGTTGGCGATGACGTACCAGCGTCCCATATAGCGGGGCAGATCGACGGATACGGTCTGGAGCGGCACGTCTGCCCGGGGATTCGGGTTGGCGGGCGCGCCGGAGCACCCCGTCAACAGCAGGCTGGCGCCCACCGACAGGATCAGGACTGCGCGAGCCAGCGAGGACGCCAGCCAGGACGAAGGACTGCGCAAAGAAACGGGCGTTTCGGGCATGGGGCATCGGACAGAGTGGACTCAGCACTTAATACGGACGAAACCGCCCGGCGGATGCATCGGCACAAAAAGAAAGCGAGCTTTTTGCGCGCCGCCTGCATCTGATCGCGGGCGCCGGCCGTATTTGAACAGGCGTGCGTGGTTTGTTGCGGGGCGCTTTGCCGGAGGATCACCCACGCCTCTGAGCGGTTAGACCTGAATGGCTCGTGCAAAGGGAGACACCATGCCAAGTGCGTTGCTCAACAGTTTGTTGCTGGTGACTACTGCGGGGGTGGCGCTCAGCGCGTGCAGTCCCGCCCATCTGGTGAACGCCTGGACACCGCGCTCCACTTATCAGGCGACGACGGGGATTATGTATGGCCAATCGACGCGACAGTCGCTCGACGTCTACGTGCCGGCGCGTCGGGCCGAAGGCGGTGCCGGCATGCCGGTGGTGGTGTTCTTCTACGGGGGCAGTTGGCAGGACGGGACGCGGGACGAGTACCGCTTTGTGGGCGAGGCGCTCGCGTCGCGGGGGTTTCTCGTCGTCCTTCCGGACTATCGCACTTATCCGGAGGTGGTGTTCCCTGCATTCATGCAAGATGCCGCGCTAGCGGTGCGCTGGGCGCGGGATCATGCGCAGGCGTTCGGCGGCGACTCGGGTCGCTTGATTCTGATGGGGCATTCGGCGGGCGCGCAGATTGTGGCGTTGCTGGCTACCGACACGCGTTATCTGTGTGCCAATGGCGTGGCGCAGCACGACATCGCGGCCGTGGTCGGTCTGGCCGGGCCGTACGATTTTCTACCGCTGCAAAGTGCCGTGCTGCGGCGAATCTTCCCCGAGGCGGTACGAGACGAGAGTCAGCCGATCCGGTTCGTGTCAGGCCACGAACCGCCGATGTGGTTGGGCGTCGGCGATCGGGATTCCCTTGTCGATCCGGGCAACACCGACCGGTTTGCCCGTCGATTGAGGGAGAGGGGCGCTGACGTGCAGGTCCATCGCTACGACCTGGGGCATGCCTTGCTCCTTGGCGCACTCGCCGTGCCGTTCAGGAAGTTCTCGACGGTGTTGGACGACATCACCGCTTATGTGAATTCCGTTCCCGCGAGTGCGCCCGAAACGGTTGCCTGCCCGTAATGCCCGTTTCGCGTAACGCCGCGCAACCGGCAACGCCCGCGGGGCGTGCCGATCGTGCAAAAGGGCGCAGGCTTAGCGTGTGCGTGAGAGCGCCTGATCCAGATCCGCGAGCAGATCGTCGATATGCTCGATGCCGATCGACAGGCGCACGGTTTCTTCGCTGACGCCTGCCTTTTGCAGTTCTTCCTGCGACAGTTGACGGTGTGTCGTGGACGCCGGATGCGTCGCTAGCGACTTGGCGTCGCCGATATTGACCAGACGCGTGAACAGTTGCAATGCGTCCTGGAATGCCGCGCCGGCCGCACGCCCCCCTTTGACGCCAAAAGTCAGGATGCCCGGACCACGTCCCGAGAGATACTTCTGCGCCAGCGCATGGTCCGGATGCTCCGGCAGCCCCGAGTAGTTCACCCACTCGACATGCTTGTGACCCTTGAGGAACTGCGCGACCTTGAGTGCGTTCTCGGTGATGCGCTCGAGCCGCAGCGCCAGTGTCTCGATGCCTTGCAAGATCTGGAACGCATTGAACGGCGAGATGGCCGCGCCGGTGTTGCGCAGCGGCACCACGCGCGCCCGGCCGATATAAGCCGCCGGCCCGAACGCTTCGGTGTAGACCACACCGTGATAGCTGACATCCGGCTCGTTCAGACGCTTGAAGCGTGTCTTGTGATCGGCCCACGGAAATTTTCCGGCGTCGACGATCGCGCCGCCGAGGCTCGTGCCGTGACCGCCCAGATACTTCGTCAGCGAATGCACGACAATGTCGGCGCCGTGCTCGAACGGACGCAGCAGATAGGGTGTCGGCACCGTGTTGTCGATAATCAGCGGAATGCCATGACGATGCGCAATCTCGGCCAGCTTGGCGATGTCGGTGAC